>Ga0302323_100001075_pt1 | contig 22093 bp, 31 predicted proteins | sample Fen_T0_3_FD_201950 | JGI IMG/M metagenome (GOLD analysis project Ga0302323, IMG submission 201950) | Peat permafrost microbial communities from Stordalen Mire near Abisko, Sweden - Fen_T0_3 | ecosystem: Environmental > Terrestrial > Soil > Wetlands > Permafrost | place: Sweden: Abisko... | reverse complement strand
TTCGTAGCGAAGAATGTGACCACGGAGGCGAATACTACGGCGAAGGCGAATACAGCACGGAAGAAAGCGAAAGCTACAAAATCATCGCTGAAGTGAGAGCGAAGCTTTACGATCGCAAGCTCCCCGGGCTTTTTCCGGGTCACTCCTCTTTCTATGTTCACGTGCTGCTACCTGAACACTCTCCGCCCGTGCATCAACTTGTCATTCCCCATCAAGTCTACTCGAACGTGTCGCTTTGCCAAACTTGTCGCCGGGTGATGAACCTCGACAAAATCATCGGGAAACTTACCCTCGAAATCGACGACCGCGGGACGTGCTATCGTTGCGGTCAAGAATGGTCGATCAAATTTTTCTCTCGGTAAGCGTCTAGGAAGGGGGAACCATGCAAGTTCAACTCGAATATTACAGACTGGGCCAAGGTTACAGATCGTGCAGCACCTACGAAACGGAAAAACACACGATGGCAGACATCCGCGCCGAGGTTCAAGTCATGCGCGCTAAAAAGCGCCTCCCGGGCTTGCCGCGACAACATCCCTACTACATGGTCCGAATTTCTGTCCAAGATTTGCCTAGCTGCAAATCCCTGTACCTGCTATGAGCATTTTGACAACTCCTCGGACCAAAGTGACACTAGTGTGCCGCGTTTGCGGCTTGACCGCGCGTCGCTCACTTCTCAGAACGGCAGGTTGCCGCGGATTTCGCGATCAACCTCCGGCCGCACTAGCGCTTTGCCCTAGAGGGCACGGACCGATGCAAGCGAAACGTCGCTAGAAGTTCAACATCATTCTTCGGAATAAACAGGAGAGTATCATCATGGCACAGAAGTTCTTCGGCGGACAAAGTGGCATCGTCTGTGATCGATGCGGCATGTATCTCGTGACGGGAGACATCAAAGTGTCCCCCTATGTGACGATAGAAGTCGAAACCGCGGAAGGCGTAGAAAAGCAGCACTTCGATAGCTGGACCTGTCTGAGCGCTGAAATCGCTCGAATCGGAGAGGACATGGTCCACGGAAGAAGCACGGTTACGCCGTATGGCTATCGTCGGATGATTTTGGCTTACGCTCGGTGGGAAGCCGCGGAAAACTTTAGAATTCTGCCTTACAACGATGACATTGCGTCGGAAGGCGGAACGACTGTAAGAATTCATCTTCCGCATCGATACGACAAAGAAAGCAAGCCGTCCGTCCCGAACGAAACGAGAGTGTCGGCGGTCTACCTGGACAGTAAAATCCCGACGCTTACCGCGTGGCTCCCGCACGACAGAAACACCTCGAAAGAGGCTATAGAGGTTGCAACGCGGCACGCAAAAAACTGCGGCAAAAAAATTCGTGTCCTGTACGCGACACATCTTGACGAAGGTTGGAGCATCGAAGCCGTGGAAGTGTAAGCGGCCACGCTTAAACGGAAGGCGCTATTCCTGAGAATAGCGCCTTTTTTTGCGTCAAAGTTCCGTGCCGTAACCCTCCGCTAACTTTTTTCGTTCCCCCGCTCTTTTCTCTTGCCTGAACCGCTTCGCGTCCCTAAAGTTGACATCGGAAGCGCAACCGGCCGATGTGGCCAAGCGCATCGCCCGTTCACATTCTGCGGAATACAGGAGAGCAAATGACCACGAAAGTCATTCTTACGTATTTCAAGACGTTCGGCGGTTTCACTGGCCGAGGCGGGAAATACTACACTTCCGAACAGTATTTTTCCGATCATCGCGAACGTCACCTCATCCTCGAAGAGGTTGAAGCCATGGCGCGCGGCTCGCGTCTGCCCGGCTTGGTGCCTGGACACTCGAAATATCATGTGCTCGTGGAGTTCCCGGATCGGCCCGAGCATGCACTTCATCTTTTCGTTTGGTGAAAGAAACCGCGCCCGTCCGTGAATTCGGACGGGCGCGGTCCGTCTACTACAAGCATCCAGGTTTTTTCGCCCAAACCAGCATAAAGGAATCCTCCTATGTTCACCTCTCACTTTTTTCCCCCCTTCAGCGAAGCCAAAATCGCCGAAATCAACTGCGTTGCAATTCTCGATTCGGCGCACTACTACGCCATGCACGGGAAAGCTTTCGATCCCTTCGAGTCGGATTACGATGTCAACTCCTGGTACGAGGGTTGGAGCGACATCCTATTCCCGTATCGAAACCGAAGCGTCGGAGGGCGGACCGTTGTCGACTACGCCTATGAAATCTATCGCGATGTAATGATCGCGCACAGTCAAAGGCTCGCCCAGTGAACCACGCTGAACGCTGGAGACAAGCTCGCGATCGACTGGAGACGATTCCGGCCCTTCGCAAACGTTCGGGAGGCGAAATCCTCGCTCTCGTACATCTCTTGGTTGAAGCTGAAATTCAGCTCCAAACGGCGAATAATCACTACGTCATGGAACAGACGAGGGCGGAAGTGAAAAACATTCGCGCTCAAATCGCGACGGAAGCCTCTTTCCTCGCAGAATGGGCAGTAACCGGCGTTCGCCCGAAAGAATGAGTCATGGTCAAGGAAGTGGGTCCTGTACCTCTTAGTGTCGCCGAAATGAGCCTTCTCAAAATTTATCAAGAGAAGCTGAATGCGGCGTCGAAGGAATACGATCGCTACTTGACCATGACATCCGAGGAAGAAAATCGGGCGCCTCGCTCGTTTACAGATGTGCGCGCAGCATACATTGCTGCATTCGGTCAAATCGTCACATACGGCGAACGGCTCAAATCCGTCGGTCGCCTAGGAGATAGCAATGATTACTGAAGACGTGAACCTGTCGGATATTTTCGTAGATCACAGTTGGCGTCCGTCGAGTGCCACGCCTGCAAGAGAATACTCGAGCTTCGCATTCGCTTTCAGTCAACTCCTGGCAAGCCTTCGCACCGACGGCCAACTCGTTCCCGTTGTCGTACGCCCGATCGTGACGGGCAAAAGCCTCAACGGATATTCTACGGCTCGCCCGTATGAACTCGTTACCGGTTTCCGTCGATACGCTGCTATCGCCGTACTGAACGGCGATCGGAGACTCGGGGAAGAAAGAAGAGCGGAGCAAGTCGGAGACAGCGGGGATAGTGGAATGCAGCTTCCCCCGGCAGTCAACGGCATCCCGAACGGGACTATTCGGGCATCGATTCGCCGCGTCACTCTCCCCGAAGCGATTGCGCTGAACGTCCGTGAGAACGGAGGCGAATCGATTTTCAGAGACGAGCCCCCTTCCACCTCGGGAGAAATCCCGACGCGAGTCTGTGATTACTGTCAAGCTTTCGTTCCTGTTCTGACGGCTCCTCCGCTTCTGACCGACGCCGAAGAATGGCGCGCTCTCAGCAAAGATCACGCGACGTCGTGCGAATGGGTACGAACCCGAGGCGGTCAACGCGCTCTGTACACCTCTGTTCGATTGCACGAAATGCAACTCACTCTGGAACGCCGGAGGCGCGATTTACGCCAAATTCTGAATCGTTCGCGAATCATCGATCAACAGAGCGCCGTTGACGCGCGCCGAAAATACATCGACGCACTCATCGCCTGGGATCACGCGATGATCGCGGCGGAGCTTTCGGTGAATCACCCGAAGTGTCCTAACTGTGCCACCGACTGCGAATCGTGGGTGACGCTGAACAGTCCCTGCACGGAGCCGCGTCCGAAGGTCGTTTTCTACGTTCTCCGCTAGTCATCGCGGATTATTCCGCGTAATATTTCGGCCCCTTCCTTGCTTATATTTTGCCAGCATGCTACATTCTGTCGTCAACTCTCTTTCGCTCAGGAGATCATCATGAAGCCCGATCACAAGCCCGTGCCCGTCGCCACTTCCTCCGCGCCTACCCCTTCGCCCGCCCCTGTTGCCGCGAAAGCGGCGGTCGCGGACATCATCCCGGACGAGAAAATCCTCACTCTCAATCTCGGTGAAATCTTCGTCGATTACAACTGGAACGCGCGCAAGCGCGCGGATGTCGACGACATCTCGGACGCGGTCCGTGATACGACGTCGGCCAATGGTCATGCTGAAGGCGCGGACATCGCGGCATTCGCCGCGGGGATCAGGCTCGCCGGTCAAGACACCCCGGTCGTCGTTCGCCATGTACCGAAGGGCGGGCGCACCCTCGGTGGTCAGACGACCAATTTGCCTTACGAACTCGTCGCCGGGTTCCGCCGCTACACCGCGATCACGATGCTCAACGGTGCGGCTGGCAAAGACGCTGCAAGGCAGATGGGGCTCGGCCGCGCAGTGAAGAACCTGCCCGACGGGACGATCAACGCCGTGGTCCGGGTCCTGAGCCCGAAAGAAGCGCGTCTTCTGAATGTGCGGGAAAACACGGCGCGGAACAACCTCAAAACGCCGGATCTCGTCTTGCAAGTCGCCGATCTGTACAACGTGGAGATGATGACTCAGACCGAAATCGGCACCGGCCTGGGTATCACGCAAAGCTTCGTGAGTAAGCTCCTGGCAGTGAGCAAGTTGCCGAAAGAAGTGCTTCTCCACTGGCGCAACGGCAACGAAAGCCCGATTCCGGGACTTCCGACCACGAAAATTTGGCCCCGAGTCCTGTTCACGGATCTCCTGGTTCTGGCGAACCTCGGAGACATGCCGAAAGCCGCGGCAATTTCGCGATACGTCCAGATGATCAATCCGGAATCGAGCGGCGAAGACGAGAATACCAGCAACGGCGCCACGGACGCGAAAGCAAAAAAGGCTCTGGACAGAGTGACCGACTTCGCGACCATGGTCGGCAAGTTGGTCGCCCTCGGAGTGGTCGAAGAGGGGAACCTGAATTGGAACAAAGTCATCGGACCGAAAAAGTCCGGTTTCTTGATCGACTCTGGTTCTGGTGAAGTGGCTCACTTGATGACCCTCACCGACGCCGCCTCTGACGCTTACGACAAAGCTGTAACGGGCGAGCCGGTAACGAAGGCCTGATTCACTGCCCCGTCAATGCGAAAGGCCCTTCCGGTTTTCCGGAAGGGCCTTTCGCGTTTACCCTTGTCATCCTTGAGCGGGGATCTCGACGGGCTCCCCTTCGACATCCGCGAGCATTTCGGCATGTCTCTCGCAAAGCGACGGGCCATCAGCTCGTAAATCTCTGAGCACCTTATCCACGTTCGTGGCCCCAAGCCAAAAGCCCGCCACGAGAAGGCCATGCGCCTCCGGATTGGAAACGGGCGTGGTTGAACGCGCGGCATAACCGCTCTGGTTCCAGGCCTGACACAGAACACACTCGATTCCCTTATCTTGAGCCATTCAACTTATCCTTTCTTATTCCACGGAATATTCATGCGGACAGCTTCAGCGCAAGCATAACACGGTGAACGAATTCGCCGCGCCGAGCTTGAATATGTTTCACGGCGTGCTCAGCTCCGACCTTTGCGCTAGGGCTTGCTACGATCGCTTGCATGATAGCGATCTTATCCTCTCGCAAATGCCCTTGCATTCCGAGAGTGAGAGCAAAGCCGGCCTGGGCCGCGGCGCTCAAATGCCCGACGGTCGGATGAGCAACAACCCCGATGCGAACGGATAGAGCCATATCGAAGCCTTGCTTATCCGCTCCTGTAAGCCCACTTCTAACGTGGTGCACGTCAAAAAGATGCGCTCGGCTCGAAGAAAGGCCAGCCGCAAGGTCAAAGCCGTGTACACCTTGTCCAGCAAGCTTTCGCGCGGCCCCAATTGCAGGGACAGCCTTTGCAAGCTCGACGCCTGCTTGCACAAGCTTACCCGGCACAACGTGGGTAAGCTGATTCGCGTGACGAATCTGCCCGACAACACCGGCCCCCATCGACACCCCGATCGAAAGTGCAGTACGAGCAGACTTGGGCAAATCCTTTCCCGCGAAATTAATCAAACTATCTGCAACTCCCGATTGAAGCGCAGCGGTCAAAACTTGCGCCGGATCGTGACCTTCGGCCAAAGACTTACCCGCCGTCAACGCGGTAGAAATTTGCGTCTTGAATTTTGCGTCAATAGGCAAGAATTGAGCGACGTTCTGAACATGTGCAAGCAACGCCTTATCCACGCGTTTACCGTGTGCAATGTCCAACGTTATATTCGTCGCCTCATGCATGGCGCCCTTGACCGTTTCGGGCACAGGAAGAGCCGCAATGACGCCGTCAGTAAGAGCCTTTTCCGGCTTTTCGCCATGAATAAGCTGGGATGTCATGTGGATTCCCGCTATCATAGCATTTTTTGCCGCGGGAGGAAGCCCGAAAGCGTCACTCGCCGCTCCCGCGGCGGTACCAGCCAGCGATTCAAAATCCACATGCTGATGCGTGGCCAATGCCTTAACGCCATTAACGCCAAAGCTTACCGCAGCTTTCGCCAACGGTCCCCCCGGCATCAATCCCTCGACACCGGCTAGCAGCACTTGATCTAACGGCTGGCCATTAGCAAGCGCTAAACCTGCTCCAATCGCTGCACCAATCCCGGGTCCGATGCCCGGAACCATGCTCAGGACCATTTGAGCGTAAGGACCAACGGCTTTGAAGTCTGCAAGATCCTGTTGCAGATGAACAAGCAAGACCTTGTCAATCCGCTTACCGTAGATAGCGCAATCTACAGTCATAACCATGGGCGCAGTCAATATATGAAACTGCACGTCGAAAATGGCTTTAATAGGAGCCCCAACAATCGGGATCTTACCGAGTTGCTTAGAAAGCTTGCCCTCCGCTTTGATGATGCTCTTTTCGGCCTTGCCAATCTCTCGGCCACATACCTTGGCTGCATTGCTAAGAAAGTGGCCAATGTCGCCGAATACACCGCCAACCTCAACGGCATAAAAAACACCGTCATCTGACATTTCATAGAGCGACATTGGCCCACCCTCCGACGGCTAAGCCGTCTTCTTTGCCGCGTTGAGCAGCTTGATCGCCGCAGTGATCTTCGTTTTGGCACTCGTCGTGCGGGTTTTCCGTTTCTTCGTCTTGCGCTTTTTTCTCGCCGCCATGATGGCCCTTCTTTCTGTATTCCTCGGAATACTGTTCGTGGTTACTCGGTCGGAATGCGAACGCGCTTCGCCTTCGCGCGTGACTTGCGCGGCGCTTTCGCAGGTTTTGAAGGCGGGCTCGCCGCGGGAGGGGGAGGAGCAAGATCGGGCACTTCGACCCTTCTACCTCGCTTGCCAGCGCGCTCCCGGGTTTCGATGAGTGCTCCCAACTTTTCAACGTTGGAGATCATCTTTCGATGAAACGTCTTGAGAAGCGCGAGTGGCTTCTGACCACTTCGCTTTTTCCGTTTTCGTCTGATGGCCATACTAACCCTTTCCCGGAGCGAGTGAAAGCCCAGCTTTCACAGTTTGATCGACAATCCCGTTCGGAGGCAAGCCGTGAACGACTTGAAAGGCTTTGACGGACGCAACGAAGGCTTGAGTTACTTTGCCGTCAACAGGAAGTGGCGGAGAAAGTCCCAAACGATTCAATCCCGACTGGATTTCGCGAATATCCCATTTCTGGGCTACTCCGGGCATTTGCGCCGCGCCATAATGCGGAAGCTGGCTCGGCGCAAGCAAAGCCATAAGCGCAGCGCTTAAAGCAGTCTTCGTTGCAGACCCCGCATTCCCATTCGTCACCGAACCGACGCGCCCCTGAAAGCCTTTGATCGCGGCAACGGTCAAACTGTTCAGTTGACCGTTTTCGACAAGCTTCGGAGCACATCCGAGCGCGTTTAGCGCCCGTTGGATGTCCAGCGTCGAGCCAATCGCTAGACTCGCCGAACCGTTTTGAGTAATGAGAATAGGGGCAGGTTGCGACGCCCCCTTCACCCCGGGTTGAATCATGGCGGAAGGCGCGTACACAGCCCCTCGATTTGCCACAACCGATTGGACGATATGGCGCGGTTGAAAGGCCAAGCGCTTTCGCTCGCCCGTTTGATTGGCTTGCTCAGAAGAAAGAGGAGCCAACGGGACGGCAACTTTCAACGGGGCCCCGTCTTTGGAACGGGCAACCAATACTTGATATTGCGACGAGGCGCGCTTGCCGCCTTTGACGCCAAGGAACACAAGTCCAATGCCAATCAAAAAACCGATATGCGGCATAACTAACCCTTGTCTTCGTCGCCCTCGCCGGGGAGCGTTCTCATCGCCTGGACTTCAGCCTTCTTTTTGAGCAACGCCTTTTCAAAACGGCCCGCCAAAAGGGCTCCGACGTCGGGAGGCACAAAGCCAAGGGCGATCAATTGCTGAATCTGTTCCGGCTTAATCTTCATGGCCAATGCATCAATAAGATGCGTATCGGCCGTCCCTTCCGGAACGATTTCGCGTCCAGTCAATTGATTCAGAATGCCAGGCAAAGCCTTTGCCATCATTTCGCGTTCGCCCGTGCTTCGCGCAAACGCAAGCTCGGCCATTCGCATATCGTGCGTTTCTTTTTTCGCGGTAAAAATGGCGTCCTTCGCGATCATAAGCGCTTCTGCATTCTCTCGACGCAAAGCGCTTTCCCGCTCCAGCGCACCCATTGCAAAAGATTGGCACAGCTGAACGCACAACATCATTTGCGCTTCGTTGTGCTTCATCAGCTGTCCGAGCAAACCCGTGGGAGTCGGTTCATGCTTTGAATACGGAACGTCAAGACCCCCGGTCAACTCACCGTCTACCGTCGTAAACGGGAAAGCCGCTTGCGGCTCCTCCTTCTTACCGTAAAAGGCCAGCATACGAAAGGTCTGAATACCAGGCAAATCCTGAGCAAAAGTCGTCGCACGCGAAACGAAGAATTGCCCAAGTTGTGCCGCATCTTGCGTCGATCCGTCGAGGGGTTTGGTATGAATTTCCTCGACTCCAACGCCTGAACCCTTCACGTAAACCAATGACAAGGCGGAGCACGGGGCTCCCTTGTCCGAATCGGTCAGCGCTTGGCTGATCCAACCTTCAACAGTCAAACGCTTGCGTGCCATACTATCTCCTCTATATCTCGTAATATTCCGTCGAATAACTGTCAGGGAAACGGAAGGACAACGCGGCGAAGCATGGGAACAACGCTAACGCCAATACCCAAAGCCGCCGCGTCAATCAACACAGGAACAACCCAAGAAGGAATCGGCGGGCGCGGAGGCGGATAATAGCCGCCCGTTGTAGGATCGTCCCGCCGCTGCTTTCCTTGCTGCTCCTCGGTGGTCATTTGACTGTGCTTCGCACTGTCGATAACGGATTGCGCCGCAGCCGCATTCGGCGCATTCGCAACGTCATAAGCCAACCGTCGATTACGCGCTTCATCCCAAACCGCATCAGGGGTATAAAAGACGTAGTTTTCCGGATCGCCCGTACTGGCCCACCATTTGGCCCACTCGGAGAGAAGCTGTGTCGCTTGCGGTGTCTTTGGAGCCGTTTGATGCATGTATGCATTGGTTGCGTTCAAGTTGTCCGTGATAACCGCAGTGAATCCCCCTCCGAATTCCGTGGAATAGTGCGCGCAGCTTCTCGGAACCGAACCCGAAGGTGAAGAGGACATGCTTCGGAAATGATGCTCCCAATCGAACATACAACTACCTCCTACGGCCAACCGAAACCGCGACAATGCCGCCAACCGCGCCCAAAAACGCTAGCGTGCCCCAACCTTTCCGCGAAGAGGTAAGCAGAGGCCGCCAACCGAGAACAGACGTCAAATCGGCATAATTGCGACGCACGGCTATAAGATACTTGCTCGGCGCAAGTTCAAAGTAGCCGTTGGCGTGCTGAGCCTCTACCGCAGCGGCCAAGTCACCCCGATCAATCGCTGCTTTAATCTCAGCACTGCCCCTCGCTCCTCGCTTCCCCCCTCCGAGGATAATTTTCGCGACGTCCAGATAGCCAAGCTCAGGCGTGGACCATTTCCGGTAATGACCGATGTACGCTTCACCGTTTGCGTGATAATCCACATGCGGAAACGAACCGACGTCGCCCTTGCCTTGAGTTGCGCCCCAATTGTTAGAATCCGCGCCTTCGTAGCCGGTCAGTCCAAATTTTTGACTATCTGCGATCGTTTTCGCGTTGGGATACTTCCAACCAACGCCGTAATGTCCTTCACCCCGAGCGACGGTCAACGTATATTGCCGTTGCGCTTCCGTCATCGGAGCCGCTCGAAGTGCCACGGCATAAGCCGCCTTGTCTGTCGCGGCGCTCTGCGGCGAAACGTGGCCCATGGTCGACGCGGAAGCGCTAGAAACGGCTCCGAAATGAGTGGCCCAATCATGGCGATTCATGACGCGTTCTCTCCGCCCCGAATAACCGTGAGCTTTCCGTCGGTATTCCGCGGAATACTCTCCGCCGATTCGTGACGCGCTTTCTCCGCCGATTTCTCCGTGACTACCTTTGCCCGTTCTTCACTCATGAGAGCTTTCGCGCGCTCCCGCAACGTGTTCGCCTTTTGAGTGGCCGTCAATTGCTCGAAAGCAAGCGCCACACTCAAAATCGCCTGTGGATTCGTGCTTGCCAGCGCTTTCGTAAAAATTTCGTCGTGTGCCGCGCGCTGTCCCGGGTCTCGCCCGCGCCATTCGCCCCGTTTGCGAAGCATTGCCGCTTCGATTTTGAGCCCTTCGCGCTGAAACTCATCCGCCAAAGCTCGAAGGCGCAAAGGATCATGCAAAAACTGAAGCGCGTTGTTATAAATCTCGGCGCGCTCCTGAGTCATGACGCCATAAGACGTCTTGCTCTGCTTTCGCAACGCGAGCCAAAGAACGGCGCCAATGCCCAACGTCAAAGGATCAATCATCACACGCTCAATTTCTCGCCTTTGGCGTCGAGTACGAAAAATCCAATGACAGGAGCGACACCGACCAAACGAATCACACAGTCGCTCGGCGGATGCCCATTGTAAAACTGTGCAGTTGCATCGTCAACATCAACCGCGTGGTAATATTCTTTGTTCGCAACGATGGTATCCGGTCGGCCAAGCACATTGGTTTCAAACGCCGCGCAAAAGAGCCGGCGCTTATCCCAATCGAGTAGAACGGCGCAGGAACAGAATCCGCATTTCGCGCAAAGTAGGCGTCGGAGAAGTAAGCTTTTCGGAGCGTCACCCTTCTCGCCCATTTCATCAACAATTAACGCCGCATGACCGCAGCTTGCGCACGAAATAACGCCTTTTGCGCCGGTGATTTGCCGCAACTCGAAAGGCGCAAGCGTCCAAGTGCCACGGATAGGCTGGATTTCCAGCGCACCACGCATCGGCCACGGCTCGCAGCGATATTCGACGATTTCCAGCATATCGACCGACATATATCCTCCCTATTCCGCGGAATATCTAACCTTCAAGGCCTCACAGCCCCTCGCGCTTGCGAGTTGATCCCCAAGGAATCATTGGAGACCTTACCGCAACCACAAGCGATTTTTTCGCTTTCTGTTTGCGTCGCTTGTGCCCCCACAAAGGACGAACCATCTTTAAGCGGCGCGTGCTCATCCTTCGACGCCCCACAGCACGCTAATCAGCAAGTTAGCGGCGTAGTTGTGAAGAAAAGAAATTTGAGCCGTTCCAGCGGGAACCGGAACCCATCCAGGCGTAAAAAGAGGCATGAACGGAGCGAGGATAGTACTTCCTGAACCGTCCGTCATCGTAGCGATCACATTAAATTGTGCCAATGTACCTGCTACGACAACTTGAGGCGCAATAAAGGGGAAAGCAGATATCACGCCTGCGTCATTCGGAACCGCGAACGTCGCTTTTAAGCCGGAAGTGACAACTTGCACCGATCCGCCTTGCAAGAGAGTAGGCGGCTGCATGGTGTCTGCCCGACACCCTTTCGCGAGCGTCGCCTGGACCTTATACGGCGTGCCAGCAACGATTGACGTGGTCTCGCCAAGGTCGGTCAATTGAACATCAACGGCTTCGCAAACGGCGGAAATAACGGTTCCTTCGCCAACGCTAATCACCCGGCGTTGTTGCTGGCCGCCGACCTTCCAGTTAACCGTTGCTAGCAGATTCGGAACGGCTGGAAACGTTGCCGATCGGCTGCTAATTTGCAACCCTAGCAGGCTAAATTGAATCGTGTAAATATCCGGATCAAGCGGGCCGACGTTGAATGAATTGCCCATCGTCGCCGTATTCACGGGCCCGACAACCATCGGGGTGATGAATGAACCCGTTTTGACGAACGGTGCCGGGCAATCGCTTTCTAATCTGTACATGAGACCTTTACTTATTCCGAGGAATGATTTTGACGTCTGATGCGATCTGGCCCGGTCCAGTAACCCCATCATTGTAGGGGTACAACGTGCCCGTTTCTTCTACTTCCCACCGAGCGTAAGCAATGACAAGCGCCCTCAAACTATCAGCCGTCGTATCTTGAGAAATCGAAGTGTTTTGGCCGCCCGCGTCCAATTTTTTAACCATTCTGTTGATCGCTTCCAAAAGGCAAGCAAGCGAGCAATACCGAACGTAAGACGAAACGACGCGGACAGTGATCGCATTACCGCGGAAACTAGGCTTGCGGTATTCCACGGAATAGGCTACTCGCCGGGCGGATCTTCGGGTGGCGGCGCGACACCCGCATCAAAAGAACTGCCACTCTGATAGCTGGCATCTTCAAAACCTGCCGAAACCGGCATCGGCTGCACGGGATTCTCATTGCAGTAGCGCGCAATCAGCGCGCAACTGACCTTTGCGCGCAAGCTCCCACGCTGCGCTTGTTCTCTACATGCCGAAATAGACGCAATTGCGTTCTGATCCCCCGCACGGGCCCTCTGAACCCAATCCGCTGCAATTTCGCTCTGTTTTTGTAGCTGAGCCGCTTTCGCGGCTAGCACCGTTGCGGGCCCTTGCAGCCCTTCGCCCGCAAACATCCGAGCCGCACGCTGTAAACGTTCGGGATCGTGAACGCGCGTCAGCAAACCTTTGAAAAGTTGCTGACGCGCCCTCGGAAACTCGCCGCCAATACCCGGCAGTCGTTTGACCGCTGAAGTATAGGCGTAAACCGCGCCCGCCCCAAGGGCAATACCGACGAGAACAGGAAGCATAAAAATCCCTTTCGGCGAGCGAAACCGTTCTCAGGTATAAACGCCCGAGAGAACGGTTTGGAAGTAGGCCGCGCGAACGGCACTCGCGAGCGTCAGGAAAGACACCGCCGTATCGCCGGTTTTGAAGCGCTGGAATGCCGCGCCGAACGAAAGCGCTTGCATGAGGCTTGCTTTCGCGACTTGAGACTCGAAAGGAGCCGTCGCTACCGGAATGATAGCGGCTCCGCCAGCGATCGAGATCCCGATCGAGCCCACAGGCTGCGGCGAACCAGCCGTATCCGTGGCGATCAACGAATCGATTTCGGTGGCGAAAGCCGCGGCTTCCGCGACCGCCGCCGCGTAGTTCGCCTGAACCGCGTCGACGATGGGCTGACCGGCAATCATACCGGACATGAAGCCGGTAAGAGCCGCGTTGAACAGAAGCGCATTCGATGCCATGAAAGAACCTCCTATTACTGAATTTCCACGGACCTATTCCGTGGAATAATTATGCCGGAGTCTCTTGGGGGGCTACCATCCCAAGGATCTTGCTTGGATCCTCGAAGGTGCCGTCAGAGTGCATCACCAAAATGTGAAACATCGTCATAGACGGGCCGGTAGCAAAACGGAAAACCGGACGGCATGCGTACCCTTGGCGCCTCAGCTCGGCGACGCGGCAAGCTGCTAGTGATTTGCAGTCACCGAACCCACGCGCATAAAGCGCCGGAACGGTGTCCCAAATCTCTGTCCGCCGGTAATAAACGCCTGAGTCATACAACGCAGGAGTGTCGGGAAAGCAGCGAAGATAAAGGGAAGACAGATCGGTAAGCGCGACCATCAGCGCTTCAAGAGCCTTCGCATTCGCATTTGCCGATGAACGCCGGTCGAAGGCGCGATCGACAGTGAACACGATGGCCCCTGAATTCAGCGTTGCTTTTCCAACGGCTTTCGCACACGTGCCGATCACTTTCCGCGCCCGTTTACCCTCTCTCGAGGTTGGATCGGTTGAGAGCCCTGGCGCAGCGAAGGTAATCTTCATGGTGCTATTCCGTGGAATAGAGGGCTACTGTCCGTAACCGCCGGCGAGCACGGAGGGCCCTTGAATCGTGATCACGAACGTGAACGCGCTGCCGTTCGCGAAGCCGGCCGGGAGCATGCCCGAATACGAACCCGCCGCCGTCGCGCGGTTCTGCGGATCGAGACGGGGGAGATCCAAGATGACGTTCATCGCTCCAGCGGAGTACGTGTAGGCATCCTCCGTCGTACCGACGAAGACGTTCACATTCGCGATCTGAAGCGTCGTGAGGAAGACGAAGCCCGGAGTCGGGGCGTTGCAGAGGATCCGCTGACCCTTGATCGAAGTCGAAGGTTGCTGAGTGAACGACTGGATTGCCGATGCCGTACCGAGCACGAGGTTCGCCGCGGGCGAGAAAGAGAACGAGTAGCGCGTGACCTTGACCGTGCTGTCCCGATTGGGATCCAGAAGCAGAGTGCGCGCCGCGGTCGACGCCGGATTCATGTGGCTCTGTGCCCAGGCGTGTGCGTGCGCCTGATGGGCCGGATGGGCCGGATGGGCCGGGCTCACGTGATGAATCGGGTGATGCTGCGGCGCGAAGTGCATCGGACGGCGCGGCGCGGCGCCGAAACCGTAGTCGAACCCGAGATCGATTTGTGGAAACGGGTTCGGCGTGTTCCCGTCGAAACCGTAATCGTCGCCGAATCCGAAGTTATCGCCCGCGATGGCTCCCATTAGAGCGGCCGAAGCGGGATCCCGAAGAGCGAGAGAGCGAGCGTTGGGCATATCATTCCTTTCGTGAGGTATTCCGAAGAATACTGTTTCCTGCCTTGAAGCGATGGCAGAAAGCGCGGGCGCGTGGTTCGAGATTGAGGTGCGACGAATACGCGCCCGCGCTTCCGCCGTCGGTCTAGAGATTCTTCGCCGCTTCCACGAGGCGATCGTGCTCGGAATCGGCGCCCCATCCAGTCTGATAGTGGACCGGATACGGGTTGAGAGGATTCCCGCCATAGGGGACATTGCCTCCCATACCCATCGAGTACGTGCCGTCTTCGATGTCGCCATGTGCACCGATGTTTCGGGTAAAAATCCGAGAAAACACCCTCGCCGACGCAGCGCCCGCCGCCGCGACGCTGGCAGTGTGGAGCATCGGCGAATGCGTACCGAGCGAGGCCGCGCCGAGCGCAACCGCCATGAGACCATCCAACGGGATCGGCATCCCGCCGACATTCAGATCCGCGCTGCCTTTCGCCGTTGAAATCAAAGCAACCGCGGCGCCCGCGACGCCGGCGATCACCATATCTTCACCGAGCGCCATGGCGTCTTCAGACGAGACGGACGAGCCGTAGCCCCTGGCCGAAGCGTAGTAGTGAGAGAGAGAATTCACGGAACCTGACCTTTCTTTGGCTGCATGCATGATTTGATCAAGCGTTTTTTGATACGCCACTCGATGCCCCCGAATGGTCCCTGGACTTGCGCCCCGTTCACGCGCATCGACCAAACGCGCATTCGCGAGATCGGCCGAAGCGTCCAACGCTTCGGCGTGTGCAGCGTGAATGGCATCCAAAGATTGACCGCTTGAGCGGACATCAGCGTGAATCGCCTTCGCCTTTCGGAGCCTATCGGCACTAGCCACAAGCCATTTAGCGTTTGAATGCATATCAAAGCCCAGCTTTCTTCCCCGCCGCCAGGATAGGATCGACATTCGACGGAATATCCACCGAGCTAGGCAAGTCCTTTGCCGCCGCTCTCCAGTCTTTGACTTTGCGGTAAGCGTACGTTGTCAGACACGATTGACTGATGGCACGCAAATCGGCGGCGTAGCCCTCCGGCTTGCCCGCGTCGCGAACACTCATGAGATACGCCAAAAGGGCTGCAATCCCGTCAATGGGATAGCGCCCTTGAATATCCAACGTGCCGAATTCACCATCGATGAACCCGAGAATCGCCCCGACAGCGGCCCCTTCGGCGTTATGGCGCAATCCGGTGACCGCACTGTGCATGGCACTCGGAGGCGCAGGCGTCTCCAGAGACTTGTACCAATCCCAAAGATTGGTAGTAGAAGGCTCCGGCGCGGTTGGCGCGGAAGTATTCCCCGGAATATTTAGCCGGTAGGGGCCCAGTGATCGCAAAGCGAGCATGGCTACTACTATATCATAGTCTGGAAAGAAAGGCAAGTCTGGAATATAGGTATTCTAAGGAATATCAGTCATCTTCGTTATCTTCGTTATCTTCGTTATCTTCGTTATCTTCGCTATCTTCGCTATCTTCGCTGTCCTCTCCGCATGTCTCGGTATTGTGAATGCTGCCTTGAGAAGACTCTAAAGACATCGCCGTTTCGAGAGTGATAGACACGAGCCCGGTTTCAGTCATTGCAAAATATTGCGTGACGGGCGCAGGGCCGTTCCGGTTCTTCACACTCATGAGCCTGCGCGGCGTCGAAGGCGTAGGATCTTCGTCCGGATCTAGAAGCAAATCAAAAAGACAGGTCATATCCACGGCATGTTGCAGCTTGTTTAAGCCCGCGTGCTCGCCCCCCTTGGTCAAATGATTCACCACAATCGCAGGGGCGTTCAACTCAACGCTGTAAGCTTTCAAGCGTTGGCAAACGACAACGGCTAGAGCGCTATCTTCACCTGCAAACATCGTAACAGAATCGAGAAACGTGACAGAAGGCCGGTAATGCAACATGATTTCGCCAAGCTCATGCGCAACGCCTCCCATAGCTTTCACAATACGAATCCGATTCGCATGCTTGAGCTTGAGGCGCGTTGCGGTCGCTTTCAATTCTGCCGGCGCTTGCTCATTCGCAATGTATAGAGCTTCTTTATCCGGAAATTCGGCGCAAAAAATATCAGCAAGCATCAAGCAAAGCGTCGTTTTTCCCGCCCCGGGTTCTCCGCCGAGCAAGTTTACCGACGTTTGAGCAATGCCCAAACCGCCGCCGAACACTTCGTCAACAAGCCCGGTCTTAATTCGAGTCTCGATAGAAAGTGTAGCGTCGCTCAAAAGAACAGTGCCGTTATCGATGCTCTCTTTGGGTCGCGCAAGATTCCAGCGGCCACACTTGCGCGAAGGACATTTCGAATGGCCAGAAGGAAGTGCAGTCGAACAGTATTGACAGCGCATTGATATTCCGTGGAATGTTAAGGCTTATGAATTCGGAACAAATCCCAACCGTCGCCAACGGTCAAAGTCATTTTGACGTAAACGAGTGGAGTGCTCGCGTTTTCCCCGTCCCCTTCAGGCAGGTTTGCGATGCAGAAGACTGCAATCGGCCCCAAATTAAACCCGAAGGTAAGCGCGGCACCTTCTGCGGTAGGAGTTACCTTGCTCCGAATACGTTGCTGAAGTTCAACGCCGCGCAGGGTTCCTTTGATCGATGACATTCTAAGAGTATACAGGGTATTGACTATATTGACAACGCCTTGCAAATCTGATATAGTCGAATTTCACTTGTAGTCTTGCCGTTATCGTCAATTCGGCGAGCAATATTCGACGGAATACCAGGGGAGATATCACATGAGCAAAGATAGCAAAGCGACGGATACGGTTGTCGGTGTGAGCGTGGAGACCAAGGGGGCGCACCATCCCATGATCTCCGCAACGCCCGTCAAGGACGTGGAGAAGAAAATGGGGCAGAGCGGCGATGATGACGAAGATTTCGTCAATGTCGCAACCGAACGCTTCATGTGGGCACCTGCAAACAACGTCCCGGTCCGTGGATGGTTGCTCAATGAGCTTGTGATGCCTGCCATCAAAAAGCGCAATTGGACGGCGTTCCTCATTCGTCTGACGGCTCCGACCGTTGCTGTCGACAGGGACGACAACAATGTCGATGTGCCGATCGGCGACGAAGTTCTCGTTCCGGCTACTCACATTCTGCGGCAAGCCCTCGGGAAAGCCGCCACGCATCCCAACGATGTGTACGAAGTCAAGATCCAACCGCTCGCGAAGTCGGACATCGGCGGGGATCAGAGCATGTGGCGCTATAAGGTCCAGGCGAAGGCCAATTCCAAACGCCGGATCCTGTTCGGGCTTGCCGCCGTTCTCGGCGCCGATATCGGCCAGCTTCCCCCGGCCGAATTGGACGATTCCAACTTTTAGCGCCGAAAAAGAAGCGTCGAAGGGGAAGCGATGACGTGAAATAAGCAAGGCGCCAGGAGTAACACTCCTGGCGCCTTTTGAGTTAGACCGACTCTTGCCGGGGTAGTCTAACTCGCGGATACGGTATGAGAATACCACGTAAGCTTGCGTTAGTCAAGCGCTTGGCGCCGCCGCGTTATTCGCGACGCGTCGATGCGTTGGGGCGATCTTACGTCATCGATAAGCAAAGCGGCAGACGCGCCAGATCTGCCGATTATCAGCGCGAGCAAAAGCGGCGCGCAAAGCAACGTGCTGAGCAAGAACCTGCACGCAAGCCGCGTAAACCCGCTCCAGCAAAGCCGCGCAAGCCCGCTCCCGCAAAGCCGCGGAAGCCCGCTCCTGCGAAGCCGCGGAAGCCCGCTCCCGCAAAGCCGCGGAAGCCCGCTCCTGCGAAGCCGCGGAAGCCCGCTCCTGCTCCTGCGAAGCCGCGGAAACCCGTTCCTGCGAAGCCGCGGAAGCCGCGGAAGCCCGCAAAGCCGCGCGAGTATTCTCAAGAATACATCGATAAGACACTCACCGAAGCGCGCGCTGCATGGGAGAAAAGCCTAGAAAACAAAGAAAATCAATTTGTACATCCCTTCCAAATACCGGGATTCGCGGAAGACATCCGCGAAAGAGCTGAGAAGTATCCCAAAGTTAAAGATGCACTAGATATTGCGGCATCACTCGACGTGCCTTTAGACCGCGTTAGTAGCGCAGTTAGAGAAGCGTTTTTTGATGCATTCTATAGCCAAGATACTGATATGAATGCATTTATCTATGATATGGCTGAAATGTTAGACCGAGAAATCGATGAGGTTTATGAACTTGTGATGTCGCCCGGCGCGGAATAATGGGCCGGCGCGCTCTCTCGCGCGATGAGGCGCGAGAGTGGACATTGACTGGCAAATTGCCCGCGTGGGCCAGTGAGACTGCAAAGTCGAAAGAGAAAACGCGATCCCGTCCAGGAAGAACCCACAAACCGCAGAAACGAGCGCCTGTTCCGACGGTATTCCTCGGAATAGACGGCGAAGGGCAGAGCGATAGACAGACCGGCGCTCACAAGTACACTCTTTTGGCCGCGGCCGATGAATCGGGTAATGACTGGCACGTAAAGAACCCGGAAGGCTTGTCAACGGATCAATGCCTTGAGTTTATTACGGCCGTTGGGAAACGGGGCAAACTCTTCGCGTATTCGTTTGGTTACGATCTGACCAAGATACTGGAAGAGGTAGACAATCAAACGCTCTATCTTCTCTTTCGACCGGAATTGCGCAAGCCGCCCAAAAAAGAAAGCGCCAAACGGCAAGCAAAGAAAAGGGCGAAAGCGGGTGATTGGGAGCCTATTCCCGTTACGTGGCCCGAAAAAAAGCCGCGCTGGAAGCTCAATTATCTAAACGGCAAGTTTACCGTTTCAAAAGCTTTAAGCCGCTTTTACATGCACGTCGAATGGGGCGAACCCGTTGTGGTGCATGATATTTGGCGTTTCTTTCAAGGGAAATTTACGAGCGCTCTAGATGATTGGAGAGTTCCACGCTCCGTCACTACCGAAGCACGGAGCGAAATCCTTCGCAAAATGCGAGAGATGAAAGATCAGCGTGCAGACTTTGACCGAATGGGCGAAGCTGAAATTTACACGTACTGTGTCAGCGAATGTCAGTACATGGCAGAGCTTGCCCACTTGCTCACGCAAGCCCACATTGATGCTGGAATCCCTCTGAAAAGCTACTATGGTGCGGGTTCCAGCGCTACAGCCATGCTCGGGGTAATGGGGGTAAAGGACCACGTCAAAGCATCCCGTGAAAGGATCGTCGAAACGCCGGCAGGCCTTGACCACGCAATTGCGTGCGGCTTCTTTGGCGGACGCTTTGAAAATTCAGTCATCGGTCAATATCCCGCTCCGCTTTGGGGATACGATATATCAAGCGCTTATCCCTACCAAATTACTTTCCTGCCTTGTCTGATCCACGGGAAATGGGAGTGGACTCGCGAGCGCAAGACCGCAACGAATGGTCGCGCGGCTCTGATTCGGTACAAACTGCACGCGCCGCAAATCAAGCGCGCTTGGGCGCCTTTCCCGTTTAGGAGCCCTAGCGGCGCAATCGTTTACCCGGAGTCGGGACAAGTCGGATGGGTGTGGCGTGAAGAGTTCCTAGCGGGTGAACGACTGTTCCCCAATGCGGAATTCCTGGGCGCGTGGGTTTATCATTGCGACTGTGATAAGCCCGAATGTTCAGCACCTTTCCGAGAAATCCCGACATTCTATCGGCAACGGCTTGCTATCGGCAAAGAAGGGCCGGGAATCGTGCTCAAACTTGGCACGAATTCATGCTATGGGAAAACGGCCCAATTCATCGGTAGCGAACCGGGTCTCTTCACTTCCTGGTTTTGGGCAGGAATGATAACAAGCGGTTGTAGAGCGCAAATTTTAGACGCTATGGCCCGTCATAGGAACTTGGACAATCTCTTGATGATTGCCACGGACGGGATCATCAGTCGAGAGAGATTGACGCTTGATATTCCCCGGAATACGGGAACGAGCGATTGCCTGGACGATAAAGGCAAAGTGGCAAACAAGCCGCTCGGAGGTTGGGAAGAGGCAGCTTTAACGAAGCCTCGTTTCTTCGCGAGACCCGGAATTTATTTCCCGCTCAATCCAAGCGTAGAAGATGCGAAGAAAGTGAGAGCGCGAGGCATTGGCCGATCATCCGTCTTTGAACAGTGGGATACAATCGTCGCGTCATGGGAGCGTGGCGAACATGTAACGCACGTAAAAGATCTCTCGCGATTCGTTGGCGCGAAGACTGGAATTAGCATCGCGGGTAAAGCGCCTCAGTACACCTTCAATCGATCGGACATGTTCGGACGGTGGATTAAGCGCCCGGTTCGAGTGAGCTTTAATCCTTTGCCCAAACGCGGCGGTTTTGATAATGAAGGAAACTTGAGCTTGCGCGTAGTCCGAGATAATTGTGAAAGCGCGCCGTATAGAAAGGGCGTTCTCAGCAAAGAAGCGGAGCGCCTTCGCTTGCTCAGCGATCAAAACGCTGAACAGCCTGACGGCGGCGATCTGGCGATTGGTGATGACGTAGCAGACGTCTAGCTGTCAGAGAACCAAGCGCCAAGCGAAGGTACCTGCACTCTGTGGACCAATAATTCGCTTACCGACTAAACGACGGCGCACAATCCGCGCGCACTGATGCCCGGCGCTGTCCGTTTGCCCTCCGTCCGCTGTAATCAGCGTTTCCCCTTGACGGGCGAGAACAACGCCAACGTGCGAATGGTCACCGGGCTTCGTCGAATCCTGAGTCACACAGTAGACATTGCCAGGCTGTAAATCGGGATCAGTGCGAAGGATTCCGAGTTTTTTCCCGCCTTCGTAAAGACGGGAAATATGCGCGCCTATGCGGTAACTGGCACCTCGATTGATCAATAGAGGATTTGCCCCGGCTTGTTCCAGAATAGCCCCCGTCACAATCCCGCACGTCGTTCCGTGGTTGACTTCGTAGTATCGCCATACCCCCGGCGAAATGCGACCTCCGAGGATTGTATCCCAAAGAGAAGTGTCATAATCACAGGGGACCAATCGCTTAGCGGCGTTTACAATGCGATTGCTTGCAGAGCTACCGCCTTTCAAACGCGTATAGGCGAAAGCGGCGAGTCCTCCGAGCGCGAGGAGTGGAAGAAAAGGCATTGGCTTATTCCTCGGAATGGTCGCGAGGATCGGCAATGAGTGCAGAAATGAACTCATTGTCAGACAATTCAGAGCGGCGTTTGCACGGAATCGTAGAAAGTTGTTGAATCGTGCCTTTCGCCTTGCATTCCGTAGCTTGGCACTGCCATTCGCCGTTAAGAGCCTTTTCCCGGCGGGCGATATGTTGATGGCGCGGCAATTGGTCTAGTGTATTGGCCATACTCTATTATACACTAGAAGACTTGCAATTGATACTAGCTAATAATGCTAGCGCCTAGCCCCTCGCCGCGGAGGGCTTGCAGTCGCACTATTCCCCGGAATGTCAAGGAAGAAAGAGAAAGTTGGGGCTGAAAAAAGTGAAACTAGCCCTTGACAAGGGAGGGGGAAACGTGCCGGGGGGGTATGGGCGAGTA
>Ga0302323_100001074_pt1 | contig 22120 bp, 13 predicted proteins | sample Fen_T0_3_FD_201950 | JGI IMG/M metagenome (GOLD analysis project Ga0302323, IMG submission 201950) | Peat permafrost microbial communities from Stordalen Mire near Abisko, Sweden - Fen_T0_3 | ecosystem: Environmental > Terrestrial > Soil > Wetlands > Permafrost | place: Sweden: Abisko... | reverse complement strand
ATTTCTCCAGCGATGAAAAGAACACGCCCCGCCAGATCCAACTTCTCATCAAGACCGGCGGTGGCGACCCGGCGACCGGCGAACCGGAAGGCATTCACTGGCACATGAATATCTCGAACGAGATGTTGTACATCGCCTCCGACGAGCAGCGCCAGATTATCCCCTACATCCATGTCAAGGATGCGCAAGGCCGGGTGACCGAGTACTTCGCCAAGGACGCCAGCCTGACCAAGGACCAGATCGCCAAGGCCGACCAGCACCGCATGGATTGCGTCGATTGCCACAACCGGCCGACGCACATCTACGTGCCTCCCGACGTCTCGGTCGACCGCTCGCTGAGCGCGCACCGCCTGGATATCACGCTGCCGTTCCTGAAGGCGCAATCGGTCGTCGCGCTTACCGGAAAGTACGACACCACCGACGCGGCCATGCAGGGCATCGCCAAGACGATTTACGAGTTCTACAACAGCAAGTACCCCGACCTGGCCAGGAACAAGCAGCCCGAGATTCGCGGGGCCATTGACGAACTCCAGCGGATCTTCCGCCTCACCATCTTTCCGGAGATGAAAGTCGACTGGACGACCCATCCCAGCAACATCGGACACTTCTACTCCAGTGGCTGTTTCCGCTGCCACGACGGCAACCATGTCAGCCCCGAGGGGAAGGTGATTCGCAAGGATTGCACGATCTGCCACACCATCCTGGGGCAGCAGGAAAACGCGGTGAACATCTCGTCCATGCCGGGTCTGGAATTCAAGCACCCCGTGGATCTGGGCGACATGACGGCCGTCAATTGCAGCGATTGCCATAGCGGCGGAGTCGGCCCATAGCTGCGGAGGGACGGGCACATTCGCCCGTCCAGGCGGAAGGCAACTCCGCAGACCCCGCCGATTCAACAACTTCCCCCGGTGATCCACGTCACATTTTCTAGTGACCCCAGTCACGGCCCCTAGTTCACAGCTCCCCTATCGTGGCTCCAGGGTGAGATCAATCTCCAGGGTTTCGAAGGAGTCGTGAACATGCCGGCAAATGGCCAGGGGCAGCATTCCGCAGCAGCAGGCGAGTTCAAACCGCGGCTGATTTTCTGGGAGGTCACCAAGGGCTGCAATCTGCGCTGCATCCATTGCCGCGCCACTGCCACCGAACTCAGCTCGCCCACCGATCTCCCGACCAAGAAGGCGCTCGACATCATTGATCAGATCGCGGACATGGCGAATCCCATTCTTGTGCTCAGCGGCGGCGAACCGCTCTACCGCTCCGACATTTATCAGCTCGCGCGCTACGCCACCGACAAGGGATTGCGCGTGGCCCTCGCCACCAACGGCACGCTGGTCACGAAAGAAGTTGCTCGCATGATTGCCGATGCCGGCGTGAAGCGCGTTTCCATCAGTCTGGACGGCGCCGACGCTCACACTCATGACACGTTCCGCGGCATCCCCGGCGCTTTCGAAGCCGCCCTTTACGGGTTCCGCAACCTGAAGGCCGTGGGAATGTCGGTGCAGATCAACACCACCGTCGCGCGCCACAACGCCGACCAGTTGCCCCAGATCCTCGAACTGGCGAAGTCCGTCGGAGCCGACGCTCTGCATACTTTCCTGCTCGTCCCGGTGGGATGCGGGGTGGACATTGCCGCGGAACAGATGGTTCCTCCGGAAGAATACGAGCGCATGCTGAACTGGTTTTATGATCGCTCTCTGGAAGGCGGGATCGAGCTGAAGGCGACCTGCGCCCCACACTACTTCCGGGTCGTGCGGCAGCGCAGAGTCGCGGACCGGCATGAGGCCGAAGCCGCCGCAAAGGCCGCTCCCGTTCCTATTTCTCCATCCGCTCACCCTGCGGACATCGGACCCACGGACGCGCTCATGCCCGGGGGCACCGGCATTTCACTGCGGCCACAAGGGCCTTCCCCCCACACGCACACCGGACATCCCAGCGGGCATCCCAACGACATGAACGCCATGACGAAGGGCTGCCTCGCTGGGACCGGTGTGTGTTTCATCTCGCACGAAGGCGAAGTGTTCCCTTGCGGCTATCTGCCCGCGATCGCCGGCGATTTACGCAAAGAGCAGTTCACCGACATCTGGGCCAATGCGAAAGTGTTTAACGATCTTCGCGAGACCGACAACCTGAAGGGCAAGTGCGGCTGCTGCGAGTTCCGCAATGTCTGCATGGGATGCCGCGCCCGCGCCTACGCCGCCACCGGCGACTACCTCGCCGAGGAGCCGTTCTGCGTGTACGAACCGAAGTCCGCACACCTGAAGGCCAAGGTCATCGAGCGCGCCCACTAAGTTACCTCCTGGAACTGCGGGAAGAGAGCCGAAAGGCCTCTTCCCGTTTCTTGCTGCCTTCCACGTTGGGAATACCTCAGCCCGGCTGCGGCCTATGGTTGGGAGTGTAATCGCCCACGTTTACGAGAGTGATCACTTCCGAATGGCCCCGACAACGCCGTCGAAAATGAGAACCGATACTCCGTTTGGTTGTCCCTCGATTACATTCCAGACCCGTCTAATTTCGCCTACCGGGTAACAAGCTCGGGGAAACGAAACCGGATAAGGGAGCCTGATCTTGGGGAAAGAGCTGAACCCCCAAAATCTCGGAACTCGGGGACCGATGTACTGGAAACCCCATCTGGCAGCAAGAGCGCGCATAGATCGTGCGCGAAACATGAAGGGGATGCTGACCACCCCAAAGAGCAGCGCCAGCACGGCAACCGCGGGAAGGAACTTGAGTAGTGTCACAGCGGCTATTCTGATTCACTCACGCCATCATGTCTAGGATGATTGCCGTGAACAGCGATAGCACTCACGACGAGGATTGGCTGGTCAGGATTGTGGTTGTGTTACGGGGAACGCACGTACTGCACATTTATCGCGTGCCAGACCAAACAGAATCCCTTCGGAATAGATACCTCGCCAGGTCGCGTAATCCAGTCGGGTGGATGGACGGTGCTTTGTCGAGTTCGGTGCCTTCGGATTCCGTGGACAATGGGCGTACAGCGCCTCCACGACCAGGTGAACAGGTTGCGCGGGTTGGCTCGGTCTGAGAGCCAAGTTGCTGATAAATCAATTTCACCAGTGACCGGGCTGTAAACAGTACTTTCCCTGTCTCTCACCAGGAAAAGAGGGAAAGGGCCGGTCATCCGTCTGCGAGAGAACCTGGCTAGGAGGCCCGCGCGTTCTTCATCAGTTGCAGGCGGGTGCGGTCGTGTTCTCGAATCTGATTGGTGGTATGAACGGTGCGGCCCAGGTCCGCCAGGCGGCCCAGTTCTTTCTGAATGCCCTGCAGCCGTTCGTGCCTCTGCCCGTGGGCAACCTGATCCAGGGTCCCATTGCCTTTGCGACGCCGATACTGCTCGTTCAGCTCATGGAGCTCAGCGATCTCCGTGCGGAGACTCACTACCTTATCCCGGAGGACTTTTAGATGATCCATGTTCTTAGAATACCAATTTCTGGGGGTCTGCGCTCACGATAACTGAAGCAGGGGATATTCAGGAGTTGGCGGCGGGGACGCGAGCGGGCTTGGCCTTGGCGGCCCGGAGTTGTTCGCTGCTGAAGGTGGCCCCGCAAGTACTGCAGCGCCATCCGGTCATCGGCATCCGGGCAACGTTCGCGGCGTTGGTCCGGGAGGGGCTAAAGGACAAGCCCATTTCGCCACCACACTGCAGACATAAGTGCTTGGCCAAACGACCTCTTTTCTCGGTTCGCGGGCGAACCGTGCGGCCAGAAACCCCACCCTGGGTGTAAACACCCCGGGGTGGGGCATCCGATTGCGTTTACAGGAGTTGCACGTTGTCGGCCTGCAGGCCTTTCGGGCCTTTTACGACCTCGAACTGCACTGCCTGGCCTTCCTGAAGACTCTTAAAGCCGCTCGACTGAATCGCGGAGAAGTGGACGAATACGTCCTCTCCACTGGTCCGGCTGACAAAGCCGTAACCCTTCGCGTCGTTAAACCACTTCACTGTTCCTTGTTCCATATTGGATAGTACCTTGTTTCTTGTGAATTTCCTGCTGAGAAGATTGGCTGCTACTGTGAGGTGGCGACGCAGAGACTATCGGCGGGTCCAGCCCAAAATGGGGCAAATCAAACTAAGCCTGATATCAATGAGATGCGGGTGGGTCGGGAAAGGGTTCACTTACTTTCAGGGCATTAGGATGGCCGGGCTGGCCGCGGCCTACGGGGCTGAAAACCCAGGCGGCCTCGCCTATTTCCAGGTTGCCCCCGGGGCACACGGGAAAGCTCAAGATCAGCGCTTCGACTAGCGGAGTACCGGTGAAGAACCTCGCCGTGACGGTGCAATAGGCGATCATTCAAGGGAAGCCCCGCTCGATGGACGAACGGGGCGCACCCATCTGGGCAGGATTCAGAGCTTCCACAATCTGAGGAAAGGCGGCGGACAAGAGTGTCCGCCCCACACCGGATCAGCAGGCCAACTGATCGCGGGTAAGCTTCAGGCCGCTGAGATTGCCCAGGATGGTGACGGCGATCTGCTCGGTGCGGAAGAACTGGTCGGCGGTCTCCTGCAAGTCCTGGGCGGTGACCGCTTCGATGCGCTCGATCAGTTCGTCCAGGCCGTAGAAGCGGTCGAAGTACATCTCCTGCCGCGCCAGGTTCGACATGCGCGCGGTGGAAGACTCAAGCGAGAGCATCAGGCTTCCTTTGAGCTGGTCCTTGGCGCGACGCAATTCTTCGTCGGGCACCGGCCCCGACTTCAGGTCGCGAAACTCCTTCATCACGCACTCCACCACTTTCACCGCCGATTCCCGGGAAGTCCCGGCGTACACGCACATGCATCCCGTGTCGCGGTAGGGATTCAGGTCGCTATAAATGGAGTAAGCCAGGCCCTGGCGCTCGCGAATATTCTGAAACAGGCGCGAACTCATGCCCCCGCCCAGCAGTGTGTTCAGGACGTAGGACGCGTAACGCTTCTCGTGCGCGATGGGATGCGATGGCACGCCCAGACAGATCTGCACCTGCTCGAGTGACTTCTTGTTGCGCAGGTTGATGCGCGAAAATACCTCGGGCGGTTGCGAGTGATAGCCGTTCTTCACCGGCTTCATGTGCTGGAAGTGTTTCGCCACCAGATCCACAAATTCCTGGTGATTGAGATTGCCGGCAGCGCTGACCACGACGTTTTCCGGGGCGAAGCGGTGGCGGTAGAAATCGGCGACCACGGGCCGTTCGAATTTCTTCACCGTCTCGCGCGTGCCCAGAATCGGCTTGCCCAGCGGATGGTCCTTCCAGAAGCTCTGGGTGAAAATTTCGTGGACCAGGTAATCCGGATTGTCCTGGTCCATCTTGATTTCTTCGAGAATGACGCCGCGCTCGCGGGCAATGTCGTTGGCGGCGAACACGGGATGGAGGACCAGGTCGCTCAACACGTCCATGGCAACGGGCAGGTGCTCATCCAGAACCTTGATGTTGAAGCAGACGCATTCCTTGGCGGTGAAGGCGTCCATGTTGCCACCGATGGAATCCACCTGGCGCGCGATCTCTTCGGCCGAGCGGTTCTCGCTGCCTTTGAACACCATGTGCTCGACAAAATGCGAGATGCCGTTCCATTCGGTGTCCTCGTCGCGCGAGCCGGCCTTGATCCAGATGCCGATGGCGACGGAGCGGAGGTGCGACATCTGCTCGGTGATGACCGTCAGTCCATTGGTCAACACGCGACGATGAATGTTGCGGGTCTCTTTCACCATTTTGCAGCGATTCCTTGATCAGTTGTGGCGGGTGCTACCGCTATTTTCCCACACCGGCGGTCTTCGCAACGAGCGAACTTAAACCACACTATTTTCTGAGAGTTACGGCTGCGGTATCGGGCAGCGTACGATTGACAACCCTGCGCCTGCGTTACACTCGATGCGCGACGTTCCGCAATGCAGCCTGCCCCGCCCAACTCGCTTCTCGGCCTTACGTCTCAGGAACTTACGAATCTGGTCCTGGAATCCGGGCAGCCCGCCTATCGCGCTCAGCAACTATTTGATGCTCTCTACCGGCAGAGGATCGATGCGATCGATCAGATTTCCACTCTCCCCACCGATTACCGGCTGCGGCTGGGCGAAATGGGATGGCAGGTGGGCCTGCCTAAGATTGCGGGCAAGTTCGTATCCAGCGATGGCACGGCGCGGTATTTGATCGAGATGGCGGACGGGGAAACCGTGGAGACCGTCTGGATGCCCGAAGGCGACGGCGGCGAGAGTGGAGACGGCAGCGAGGCTGGGGACGAAATCGAAACCAGTAGCGCGGGGACCGCCTCATGGCGGCGGGCAACGATCTGTGTTTCCAGCCAGGTGGGATGCGCCGTGAACTGCCGCTTCTGCTTTACCGCGCTGCTGGGAGTCAAGCGCAACTTGACGGCGGGAGAAATCATCGGGCAGATCGCGGCCATACTTCGCGACCAGCGGGTGCAGCCGCCGCTGCAGCGCGTCAACCTGGTGTTCATGGGAATGGGAGAGCCATTTCTGAACTACGAAAACTTCATGAAATCGGTCGGCTTGCTGGTCGAAGGCATCGGCATTCCGGAAGCGCGGATGACAGTTTCCACGGCGGGCATTGTGCCCAGGATTCGCGATTTTGGACGGGAGGCGGTGCGGCCAAAGCTCGCCATCTCCCTGAATGCATCGAACGATTCCCTGCGCACCGAAGTGATGCCGCTCAACCGCAAGTGGAACCTGGGTGAATTGATGACCGCGGCGCGCGAGTTCCCGCTGCGGACCCGGGAGCGCCTGACCTTTGAATACGTGCTGCTGGAGGGAGTGAACGACGCGGCGGAACATGCCCGCGAACTGGCGGACCTAGTGCGTGGGATCCGCGCCAAGGTCAACTTGATCGCGCTCAATCCGGGCGCCGAACTTCCCTACTGCACGCCGGCCCAGGAACGCGTGCTGGAGTTCCAGCGCATCCTGGTGGGAGCGGGGATTGCGACTTTCATCCGCCGGCCCCGCGGGCGCGACATCTTCGCCGCCTGCGGACAACTGAAGAGAACAATCGAACTGCCGTCAGCAACGTGAGGGGAACGGATCCACTGATTCCAAGCGTAGGACTGGTGGGGCAGTCAGGAAGTTGTGCTTGCCGCGGCGGTGATTCCGGCGGCATTCCCCGAGCGTTCCCCCTTCACTGCCGCGGGCAGTTCCAGGCGGAAATCCAAGTGCCCATCGGGCGAGCGGCGCGAAAGGATGCGTCCGCCATGCTCCTCGACAATCCGGCGGCATGCACTCAGGGAGAGCGTCTTGGGATCAGCTTCCTCGGAGGTGCGACTAGCCCAATCCGGCGGAGGAGAAGAAAAAGCGCCGCCCGTGAACTCCAGGACGACGGAACTGGCCTCCTGCCGCGTTTGAACGTGGAGCACGGAGCTTCCTTGCGCATGGAGCCGGCTGCTGGTCTGTCCGGCAAGATGCATGCAAACCTGCAGGAGCTGGTTTGAGTCGGCGAGAATCGGAGGAAGGGAAACACCGAGTTCCATGCGGGTGGTGACGCCCTGAGTCTCGAGTTGCGGTTGCAGAAGCCGAAGCGCCGTCTGCAAGACGGAGTTCAAGTCGATGGGCGCAAGGTTGGCGGGCGCCTGCCGCGCGAAGGTCAGCAGACTCGCCACCAGCGTCTTGGTGCGGCGGACTTGTTCGCTGATCCGGGTTGCCTGGCGCTCTTCCGCAGGCTGCATGGGAGATGCACTCAGGAGATCCGAATATCCCAGCATGGCGGTCAGGGGGTTGTTGATCTCATGGGCAGCACCACCGACCAGGCGGCCGAGAGAGGCGAGTTTCTCGGACTGAAGCAACTGCCCCTGCAGGGTTTTCAGATCCTCATACGAGCGCCGGGAGCTTTCGAGCAAGTGGGAAAGTTCGCCTGCCAGCAGGTTCTGACGCCAGAACACCATGATCCCCATGACGATCATGGTGAAAAGGCTCAGCGCGATGCGAAATTTCTTGATCGACAAGGGAGACGCCGCATCCAGTTGAGAGTGCAGCGCAAACCAGGGGAGGCTGAAGACGGCCACCATGCCGAAGCGAGTCACCCAGACACCAAGTGGGGACTGCGAGCGATACGTGGTTTCGTTCAGCGAATATCGCGGGGCGAACTTTCCCAGCACCGCGATCCAGGCGATGGAAACAGTCAACGGGATGTCATAGATGCTTCCGCTGTAGTAAATCTGATGACCAATGGCCCAATTGGCAACGTACGAACTGGAAGCGTAAAGGGCGCTCGCTCCGAGCAGTTGCGCGTAAAGATGGCGCCAACCTCCCTCCGCCCCCTGCACGAGAAGGGTCAGAGCGACCAGGAGAACAAGTTTTTCCGTCAGATACACCTGATTGAAGTTGTTGCTGTAAATCGCCTCATTCACGTGCACGTATTGCCAGGGGATCACGGCGTACACGTAAAGAAACAGCCACCAGGTGAGCAGTAAAGCAAAATCGAGCATGCTGATTCGGGCATCCCGCTCGTCCTGCTGCTGATGAGGGGCCAGGGCCAGCGCGGCCATCATCGGCACCAGGTGCAGGAAAAGCACGACATCTCCAGCGAAGGGATCCGGAACATCCCGCCGGCGCACCACCTCGAAGTAGTTCCACATTCCCTGATAGGTGAGCCAGAACAGGATCCCGGCGGTCATCAGCATCCAAAACAGCCGGATGCGGCGACTGGGGTAGCGGGAGCGGAGCAGATTGGGATAGAAAGCAGCGATGACTGTAAGCAGGAGCGCGGTCTGGATCAAGTCGTTGGCAATGGTGAGGGCGTCGCCGCGGGGCATGAACAGCGACACGCCGAACTGCGCCACCACCAGGGTGGCCAATAGCACGATCCAGAGCTTGTCGCGGACAGACAAACGGACTTCTCCGAGGTCATTCTAGAGTGTCTAAGACAGAACGCGGGCCGGAAATGCTTACCAGAGTAACCAGCAGAATACATTCTCGCTGCCGGAACGCGGAGGCCGCCGGGAGCCTCTGGGCGGAAGTTCGGAATAGGGGCCGGGAGAGCGCGGTTCCGTCCCGAGGCACCAGCAGGGGTAAAGCGACGATTCGAGGTTTGGAACTCGGGGCTGTTGCCCGTAGAATGAGGTCCCGTGCCTTGGCTTGCTCCTCATTACCGTAACTTGTGGCGCTTCCGGGCGCCCCTCAGTTCCAGCGAGATCCGGCGCACGGAACGCTGGCTGGCCACGGCTCGGGTGTCGCTCACCACTGCCGCCCTGGTCACGCTTTGGATGGAACCGGCGCGCGGCGTGGTCTATTCCCGCGGGCTGTTCTGGCTGTTGACGGTCTACCTGGTGCACGCCGTGGTGGTGATGCTGCTGGTGCGCGTCCGGCGCCAGTCCACCCGCTCCTTTCGCCTGGTTGTGCATGGCGCCGACATTATGTGGCCGGTGCTGATGACGCTGTTTACCACCGCCCAGCGGGGACCATTTTTTCTGTTTTTCGTGTTCGTGATGGCAGCGGCGGCGTATCGCTGGGGACTTTGGGAGACAGTGGGTACGGCGATCGCCGCGGTGCTCTTGTTGTGGGCCGAAGCGTTCGGGGTGCACGAGGGCCTCGAGCAGACTGCCAACGCGTATCTGGGGGCGATCCACCTGCCGCAACTGGGGATGCGGCAACTGGATTCGCAGCAACTCTTCCTGACTTCGGTGTACCTGATGGTGCTGGGCCTGCTCCTGGGATACATGGCGGAGAATCAGAAAAAGTTGCGGGCCGAGCGCGCGGTGATTACGCGGGTGCTGGGCTCGACCCGGGTGGAGGCAGGACTGACGGCGACGTTGGAAGAGATCCTGGGCGAGATCCTGAACATCTACGGCGCGCGCCGCGTGATTAGCGCTACCCGGGAAGTGAACAGCTACCGCGTGTTTCTGGCGGAGGTCAATCGCAACGCGGAAGGCCCCGCCACCTTGCGCTGGCGCGAACCGCCCCCGGAGAACCAGGCGGCGTACCTGTTCGACTCGCCGGTGGACGCGTTGTACGCGGAGCGCAGCGCCAAGGGCTACAACACCGTGTTGCTCGACCGCACCGGGATGCGCATCCGCGACGTGGACACGAGTTTTCTCACCCGCCTGGCAGGCGTGGAAAAGTTCCAGTCGATCGCGTCGGTGGCTTTCGTATTTGGACGAGAGTGGTCCGGCCGGGTTTTCCTGTTCGATCCGGAAGTAATCGGGGACCGCGAGGAGGAGCTTCATTTCCTGCAGGAATTCTCGCAGCAGGTGGGCCCGGCGATCTACAACGTGTACCTGATCCGGCGGCTGCGGGAGCGCGCCGGAGCGGCCGAACGGGCGCGCTTCGCGCGTGAGTTGCACGACGGCGCGATCCAGTCGCTGATCGCCGTTGAGATGCAACTGGACGTGGTCCGGCGCCAGTCCGGACAGGCGCCGGTGGTGAGCAGCGAGCTTTCACGCATCCAGAAATTGCTGCGGGAAGAGGTCCTCAAGCTGCGGGAATTGATGCAGGAGATGAAGTCGTTCGAAGTCGATGCGGAACGGCTTCCCGGCTACCTCGCCGACACGGTGGAACGTTTCCGCCGTGAAACCGGGATTTCCGCCGAGTTCACCAGCGAACTGCAGCAGGTGGAACTGCCGCAGAAAGTGTGCCGGGAACTGGCTCGCATCGTGCAGGAGAGCCTGGTCAACGTCCGGAAGCACAGCGGCGCTCACCACGTGCTGGTCCGTCTGGCAAGAAGAAGCGGTGCGCTGCAATTGACCGTGGAAGACGATGGGAAAGGATTTTCGTTCTCGGGGAAACTATCGCAGTCCGAGCTGGAAGCGGCGGGAAAGGGACCGGCAACAATTCGGGAGAGAGTACGCTTGCTGGAGGGCGAACTCACGGTAGAATCAAATCCGGGCCACGGGGCTCGTCTTGAGATACGGATACCCCCGGCGCGACAGGCGAACCATGGACAGACGTAATCAACCCATCCGCATTGTGATCGCCGACGATCACCCAATTTTCCGCGACGGGCTGCGGCGACTGCTTGAGACCGAGCCGGACATGAAGGTGGTTGGCGAAGCCTGCGACGGAAAAGAGGCCGTGAAGCTGGCGGTTGAGATCAAGCCCGACATTCTTCTGCTCGACCTCGCCATGCCGCACCACACCGGACTCGATGCCCTGCGCGACCTGAACACGAATAGTGGGGCGGCAGGATCGGTGCGCATCATCCTGCTCACCGCCGCCGCGGAAAAGAAGCAAGTCGTTGAGGCGTTGCAACTGGGCGCTCGCGGGGTAGTGCTGAAGGATTCAGCCACCCAACTGCTGCTGAAGAGTATTCACGCCGTGATGGCCGGCGAGTATTGGGTGGGTCGGGATAGCGTCTCGAACCTGGTGCAATACCTGCGCAACCTGATGCAGAGCTCCAGCGACGAGTCGAAACAGAAAAAATTCGGGTTAACGCCGCGGGAGTTGGAGATTGTTTCCGCTGTGGTGGCGGGTTATTCCAATCGTGAAATCGCGGAATACTTCAAGATCAGCGAGGACACGGTGAAGCATCACCTCAGCAATATCTTCGATAAACTTGGGGTTTCTACCCGCCTGGAACTGGCGCTTTTCGCCGTGAACCAGGGAATTCCCCTGAAAACAATCCTGTAATCAACAACTTACGACGTCTGTGCGAGTGGCACCAAAGTGCTATACGGGGACACAGGAGTGCTATTTGGAAACTGGGCTCCGGTTGGGTACCCTGTGTTTACCGGGTATGCATGGCAAATGTGTGCGGGAGCGTGCGTACCGGACTTGGGGGTTTGACAGTGATCGCAACCTTGCGTCAATTGTGGTCTGAAGAACAGGGCCAGGATGTAGCCGAGTACGCAGTCATGCTCGCGGTAATTCTGGTCATCGTGATCGGGACGGTTCGTCTGATCGGCGGCAATGCTAATAACGTATTCTCGCAAGTGGGAAGCGCGATCGCGCAGTAGTCAGCTCGTCGCCTTCCCGCCCTCCCACCTTGCAACAGCCTATCCATCTCCTCACAGCCAGATGACAACCGCTCGCCCTATTGTGGCGTGGGCGCGGGGGTCTGGGCCGCCTTGTCTGGAGCAGGAGCGTCGGAGACCGCCTTTTCCGGAGTTGAAGTGGGCGCCGACTTATCCGGAGTAGCCGTCTTTTCCGGCGCCGGTGTGGCTGGCCCTGACTGGCTGGCGGGTGATGCAGCGGGAGCCGCAGCCGGGGCGGCCTGAATAGCTGGCGCTTGGGCGCCGAATCTGGTTAAGAACGGGAAGAAGGGCGTGACCTCAAAAGGCATTTTCTCTTTCGGAGAATTCAGCGCCACCGGTTTGGTCTTGATCAGCTCCAGTTGATTGCTCCAGGGATCGACCTTGACCCGTCCACCCAGCGGAAGGGCAGCGACCTGATCGGTCTTCTTGGGATCGAACTGCGGGGACGCGGTCATCAGAGGCGACATGCGGATGGCGTCACCGTTCACCACGCTATCTCCCAGATGGGGCCGGATGAGACTCTTCAGCTGCGGACCACGCACCTGCACCGCCTTCAGAAACAGGCCCGCCGTCGCCAGCTTATCTTTATAGGGAGAATTGTTGAGCAGTTCGACGGCTTTCTTGTCAGCCGCCTCTTCCTCGGTTTTGTCCCGGCCGAAATCCATCCGCTCGAAGGTCCGCTCATCAGGGAAAAACATCCGGTCATTGAAGGCGAGCTTGGTGTTCAGGTGATGTCCGAGGACGATGTGCGCCAGTTCATGGGTCAATACCATGGCGAGCGAAGCTTCGTCCGGCAGCACGTCGATCATGCCGCGGCTCATCACGATGGTGTGGCCAATGGTGAACGATTCCAGCGGGGTGGTGAGCAGGACACGCGTTTTCACTTCGGGCTGGATGTCGAGGTTGTTGGTGACCATCACGTTGTTGATGACCGTCTGCAGGACCTTATCGATTTCTCCTTCCGGAGCCAGCAAGCCGATCTGCTGCAGGCGATCGATGACGTTGATCTCAGCCTGGCGTTCCCAGGCCCGCTGCGCCTCGATGGGCGTGGCATCCTGGGCAACCCGGCTCTGATCCTGCACGGGTTGCACCGCTTCCACCTGAATGTCGGTGAACTCGGAACTCCGCCGCAGGTCTTTCAGGTTGTAGCCCCATAACCGGGTCTGCGCTTTGTAGTGTAGAGTCTGACCGAGACGGTACTTGAGATCGGATTCCTCCGAGTAGACGTATGCGGGCAGCCACACTCCGGGGCGCATGTTCAGGCGCCAGCTGTCAAAGTGCAGATAGTAGCTGGAACGCGGATGAGGATAGTAAGTACCGTTGAAACGGACGATGTTGTAGTCCTGATCCTCAATCCAGACGCGGCCGAGAAACCGGCCCTTGCCGGCATCTTTCTTTGGGTTTACGTCCATGACGATGCAACGTACTTCGCCCAGGAACTCGCGGCGCACGAAGGTGAAGTCGTAATACCTGCGCTGAAAGTCCTCATCCATGATCACCATCTGGGCAAAGCCCAGGGGCAGGAACTTCATGGCGTACACGTTACTGAGTTTGCCAAGCATGCGCTTGCCCAGCCCGGCCGTAGTGGGCGAGGTAAAAGTGCGGTCATCGGTGCCGTTGCTCATATCCAGACGGCCGAGAAAATACAAATCGCTGACCGGAACGGGACCGAGCAGATCCTTGTCCTCCTTGAGATTCTGAAGATAGGTTTCCACCAGGGGATGCAGTTGCTTCATCTGGGCAATAAAGAAATGCTCGCGTTCCACGGCGCGATCTACCACCTGGTCAAAGCTGGCGGCAGCGGCAGCAGCGGGCGAGGTTGCGGCCTCGCGGTTGGAGAGCTGCGGCGCGGGAACGTTCTGTGCAAAAACTGACAGGCTGAAAAAAACGGCAAGAATGAGAGCGACTATGGGGAGACGGGAGCGCAACATATTTCCTTTCATGCCAGCTATGCAAGCTGGAAGACGATATGCAAGACCGCCCGGAAATCCGCAGGCTGGCCATTCTGGAGCGCTGGTTTGAACTGAATCTTTTCTGCGGCGCGAACCGCCGACTCATCCAGTCCGTGCCCCAGTCCCTGCACCACTTTCAGGATGCGGATCTGTCCGGTCGCGGTAAAGACGACTTCGACCAGGACCTCGCCTTCGATTTTCAGCTGGCGGCCTTCATCAGTGTAAACCGGCCGGGGCTTGAATGTGATCTCCGCCGCGACCGTTTTCACTACCGGTTCGGCGATCTTGGACTTGGCCTGCGGAGCGGCAATGATGTCGGCATCTCCAAAACCACCCTGCCGGACTGTTCCGCGCGAGGCCGAAACCCTTCCCGAACCGTCGCCCGTTGCCACGCCGCTGCCGAAGCCCGCGCTGGCAACTACGCCGCGCGCGCCCTTGGCTCCGCCCGTGCCGTTGCCATAGCCCGGGCCCGAGGGCATATCGAAGGATCCCTTCTGGGCAATGGTGATTGGACGACCGTGATTATCGGCAGCTGGGACACCGTTCGGATCGCCAAACCCGCCGGTCTGAACTTTAGCCGGTGCGGCTGCCATGGTTGGAGTCGCTGAACTGCCCGTGGAGAAGACATTGGTCTTGACCAGTTGTTTGGGGATGACCGGCTTCGCGTCCGGCAAGGGCTGGAGTTTGGCGGCCAGATTCACTTTCGGCGCGGGAACATCCGGCACTTCGGGCTTCTTGGGCCGCGTCAGTTCCTGGGGCACACGCAAAGCATCGGCCCGGACCGCTACCACCTCCGCCACTTTGGGTGCAGGGAAATTGCGGACGGGTGCGGGAGTCTGCGGGATCGGCGCCGGCGTCTCGACCAGGTGAACAAAATGGTAATCGTGCACCGGCATCACCAGCACATCCGGGTGCAGGACCGCAGTGACCAGAAAGAAGGCCATCACGACACTCTGGACGGCGTAACTGAGAAGAAATTTCTTCCAGGGAGTGCGGGAATCCGGAAGAAGGCCTAACGTCAACAGCGGAGCCTTGGAATCCATATCACTACCTCAACTCGCTCACCAACCGAGCGTTCACAGAATCGAGATGTCTGACCCCCAATAGAAAACCCCGACATCCTATTTCGACAGCGGAGACGGGTCGTGGGGAGGTCAGCTGCACTCGTAAGTAGCACGCCTAAGGCCAATTCCGAAGGCGGCTCTCAAGGGTAAGATGCTGGTATATAGCAATTTATCTAAGAAAAGCTTACTCGTGCCGGTCCCGAAAAGCCAATCTGCAAACTTTTTCCTATCCCGTTCAGGAATTTTTGGAATAAATCCGGAAGATTTTGCCGAAGCGCACCAGGGAGGGGTGTGAGGTCACTTGCAGAGCTGAAAAGCCCTTTGCGCATGCGACCTGCTCAAACCCGGAGATTTCACTTCTGCACTCTGCATTCTGACTTCTGCAATCGGGTCCCGCCTCTGCAATCTGAACTCTTGACCCTGACCTCAATGCGAGACGATCATCGCGCCCGGCACCGAGCCGATCGTAAATGGCGAACCACTAACCGCGGTCAGCGCGCCGGTCGTAGCGTCGTACGAGAAGCTGCTGATGCCGTTGCCGCTCTGGTTGCCAGCGTAGATGAAACCTCCTGCGGTTTCTGCGATCAGAAAGACCGGGGCGGTGACTCCAGAGACAAGAGTGGCCATGGCGGTCAGTTCGCCATCCGCCGCAATGGTGAAGCCGGAAATATTGTTCGACCCCTGGTTAGCGACGTACAGGAATTTGGTCGCAGGATCAATTCCGATGCCGCGCGGAGCGGTTCCCGCCGGATAAGGGGAACCGGGGATGCTGTGCAAGGCTCCCGCGGAGTCGATGGTGAAGGCCGAGACGGAGTTGTCGGTCGCATTAGCGGTATACAAAAAGTGCTCCCCCGCGTCGATGGCGATGGCGGCCGCCCCCACCCGCGCGCTGAATGGAGCGCCGAGAGAAGTCAGCGTCCCATCGGCTGCGAGAGAAAAGCCCAGAATCAAACCGCTATTCGGGTTCGCCACGTATACGAACTTGCCGGACGGAGTGATCTGCAGGTCGGTGGGACTCGCGCCCGCGGGAAAGCGGGAGCCGGCGATTTCAGTCAGGGCGCTGCCGCCGGAATCCATGGAAAACACAGAGATGTCGTTGGTGAGGCTGTTCGCTACCAGGAGAAATTTTCCCGACGGATCGATGACCGCAGCTCGCGGACCAGATCCGGTCGCGGCGGTGTTTCCAGTTTGGGTGAGGGTTCCATCCCCCGCGACATTGAAAATCGACACCGTGCTCGCGTCCGAGTTGGCCGCATAGAGAAACTTCTTGGACGGATGCAGGGCCACACCGACGGGAGAGGTCCCAAGAACCGGCGACGTTTGCGAGATGGCGCCGATGGCACCGGTACTGTCATTGATGTGCAGCAGGGCCACGGCGCCCAGTTGCGGCAAGGAGACGTAGGCATTGTGGGTGGCCTTCGACTTCGAGGAACCGCCGCAGGATACGAAAAATGCCGGGAGAAAAACGGCGGCAATCAGGATGAAAAGCGAACGATTCCTGCCCGCGAGCGCAGCGCGCGCTGCCTTTTGAAGACTCATTTCAGAACCTGCTCCCTCAAGACCTGGTTTGAGAACTGAATTCGTGTCCTACCATCGTGCACGAGAAGGTGGGAACTCCGCAACTCCGTGCTCCGGCGGTCCCTTGCTAAGACGCTTCAATGCTGAGGATTGGTGGCCTTAAGGCGGGTCAGCGGATCGCCGAAAAGTAGGTAGGTGCGGCGCACGTCCTGGTCCTTGATGGTGGACTTTGCCTTCACCAGGGCATCGCCGATGGTTGGGTTGTTCTGGAATAGCGCGCGGACGAGGCTGAGGTCGAGACTCACCTGCGGCGCCGCATTAGTCAGCCCAGACGACGTGATCACTGCAACCGCTCCGCCCTGAGGGTTGAGCATCAGTGTTTCGGCCAGGCTCTGGGTATAGACGTCGTGGAAGAAGCCGTTCAGGCAATCGAAGCTCAGGAAGACCGGTAGTCGGGGCGCGTTGGTGAGCGCGGCTGCCGAGTCGTTGTCGAGCAGGTTGTCGCCCGACCACACCTCGACCGAACCGTGTCCGATGTAGTTCACCAGCAACTCTCCGGAATTGAGTGCGTTGAGCACCTCGGCGCGCGCGCTGCCGGGATCCAGGTTCGTGGCAAAGATGTCGGTGACCTGCATCGAGGGCGGCAGCAGCGCTGCTACGGACTGCGAGTTGCGCGTGAAATCGTCCGTGTCGTTGCGGTCGGCGACGAGGAGGGCCTGGTTGGTCCAGTCGCCAGCGGAGCTCTCGTAGCCGATGATTTTCGCCACGACGGCTTGCGCGTCCGCCGCGGTCCGCACGGACAGGCGGCCGGTGGCCATCGCGGGCAGTCCGGTATTGCTGAAGTCGGAGAACCAGTCGTCGGAGGCGGTCATCAACTGCGGCGTTGGAACAATCCGCGTCGGAACAAAATCAAAGTCTCCGAATCCGAGGAAGTTCCGCGGATCGACCGAAGCATCTCCGGTAAGCAACAGGTAGGTGGGCTTTGTCTTCCAGTTGGCGGCAGCGGTCTGGAGGAAGGCGCGCAAGGATTGCGGGCTGTGCTCGCCGAAGTTGAATTCGTCGTAGATATCGTCAGTGAGAACGACGGAAACGGTGTGGCCCTGCTGGCGGCGGAGATCCACCAGTGGCGCAACGGCATCGGCAAAGGCCGGATGCGCGATCACGACCACCTGGCTCCCCGCTTGCGGGCTGTGCCAGTTCGAGGGCTGGTTGGGCACGAGCTGCGCTGCTTTCGAAATCTGGTCGGTAGCCAGGGCGAGCAGAGTGTGCCGGCCGCTGGGCGACCACGGCACCTGAAGCTGCGCGGTATAGGAGCCGTCGCCACCGGAAACAATGTGCGTGGCCAGCTCGACCGGTTGCGTGGCGGCGGTGATGTCGAAAATCCGGATCGTGTTCAGCTGGAATCCGGCGACCTGCACGGGAGCGCCCGCCCGCGCGGTAAATTTGAGGAAGTCACCGTCCGCGGCGTAACTGTGCGGGTAGTGGATCGTGATGTGGTCGACGAGGCTGATGTCGCTGTCGCCATCCTGGGCAGTGAGCGTGACGGTGTTGGCGCCGTCGAGCAGCACGCCGGACGGCACATCCATGCGCAGACGCCCCTTCACCTGCCCGACAAACGCGATGTGGCCGAGGCTAGCGCCGTTGAGAGCGACCGAAACATCATGCGGAACTCCCTCACCCACACCTTGCAGCGCGACTTCGATGCGCGCCGGAGAGCCGGCTGCCGCCGAGATATGGGGCGTCTCAATGACTTGATCCACGGGTGAGGTGGAAACCAGCGCGCCGAAGAAATTGTTGTCGTCCGGATTGATGAAGGCGGCGAAGTACGTGGTGCGCTGGCGCAGTTCGACCGCTTCCGCGAACTGGGGCGGGTATCCGTGATCGCCGGGCAGCTGGCTGAAGGTATTGATGCGCAGTCCGGCCTGGGTTCCCGCAATCAGCCAGTACACGCGCGCGCCGGTGAAGGGCGTATCCATGCCGGTGCCATAGAACTCGATGGCCGCATTTGATCCAAAGCCGCCGTGGCCGGCTTTTGAGCCCGTGACAAGAATCGGCTGCTCGATCGCTTCGGCGAAGAGGCGCAGGGTGCGCGGGTCGGCGTTGGGATCGAGCCCGGAGGCAACGAGTTCGGGCTGGGTCACGCGATACCAGCCTTCGTGATCGGCCATGATCTTGACGGCGGGCTGGGCGGCGAGATCAAACTGCGACTCGACCTGTGCCTTGCTGATGGCACCGGGACGCAGTGCGCTTTCCACGATGTGGCTGGCGGGCCGCGCCTGGGTTTGCGCGGACGCGAATTCGCTCATCATCGGAGATGCGATGGTTTTCGCCGACGAGCCGGTCAGACTCGGAGACACCGGGCCATGCATCGTGCGTTCGCCGTTAAGATCCAGGGCTTCCAGCCAGTACAGAGTGGACGAGGTTCCGGCGGCGTCAATCCATGCATAACTCTTGCCTGCGTGCTTTTCCAGATAGCCGCTCATGGTCAGGGCTGATCCGGCGACCAGCGTGGGATTCAGGCGCTGGCGGTCTCCGTTTTGCTCGCGGTAAACGTTGAACCCGAGATTGTTGAGCTCGCCGCCTGTCTTCCACCGGAGCACGACGCCCTGCGTGCCGGCTTCGGCGGTCAGGGACTGAAGGTGAATGCGCGTGGGAGCGGTCACCAGCGTGACCACGGTGGAAATGTTATTGCCGCCCGCTGCGTCCGTCTGGTCGGCAGTGACCAGCGCGGAATTGCTGACGATGGTCGAACTCTGCGGAGTCGCCACGATGTTGATGGTCGCAGTCGCCGCGTTGGCCATCGTTCCCAACTGGCAAGTCACCGTGTTCGAAGCCTGCGAACAGGAGCCGGTGTTGGTGGACACGGAGACGAAGGCCAGCACCGAAGGCAGAATGTCCACGACCGTGACATTGGTCGCGGATGCCGGCCCGTTGTTGGTCACGGTCAGGGTGTAGGTGAGCAAGTTCCCCTGCGCTACCGGACTGGGCGCCGCCGTCTTGACAATGGACACATCGGCATTGGTACCGGTGCCGACGGTCACAATGGCAGTGGCGCTGTTATTCGCGAGAGTGGGATCGCTGGTGGTCGCGCTGACGGAAGGCGTGTCCGCTATCACCGTTCCGGAAGCCGTACCGGCATTCACCTGCACGACCAGCGAAAACGGCGCGCTGGCGGCGGCATTCAGCGTGGCTAGCGTGCAAGTGAACGTGGTAGTTGAGCCGACGGGAGGTGTCGCGCACGTCCACGAACCAGCCGTCAGCGATTGGAAATTCGTATTCGGCGGAATGGTTTCAGTCAGAGTCAGCGTGCTGGCGTTCGCCGGTCCGTTATTGGTGACGGTCTGGGCAAACGTCACGTTTGCACCCGCTGCTACGTTGCTGGCCGATGGCGTGTTGGTCATGGCCAGATCGGCCTGTCCGGCGGTGGCAACGATCGTGGTCGTGGTCGCGGTGTTGTTCGCGCTGTTGGTGTCGGTGGCGGAGCTGACCGTAAAGGTATCGGTGATTGTCGTCCCGGCGGCCGTCCCCGCATTGACTTGCACGACCGGAGAGAACGTCGTCGCACCCGGCGGGAGGGTGGCAATCGTACAGGTCAGAGTTCCCGCGCCGCCCACGACCAGGGCGTTGCAAGCCCATCCGGCAGGCGGGACGAAGGAGCGGAAGTTCGTGTTAGCCGGGATCACCTCGGTGAACGTTACGTTGGCTGCGTTGCTCGGGCCCGGGTTGGTGACGACCTGCGTGTAGGTGATGTTAGCCAGCGCCTGCACCGGATCGGGGCTGTCCGAATTGGTAACCGACAGGTCGGCGCTGGTACCCACGGCGATGCTCGACGCAGCGGTGTTATTGCCGGCGTTGGGATCGGCGGTCACCGAACTGACGGAGTCAGTGTCGGTGATGAGAGTTCCGACAGGGGTGTTCGTATTGACCTTGACCGTCACCACGAATGTCGCGTTGGCGGCGCTCGCCAGGGCTCCGATCGTGCACGTGATGCTTCCTGTCAAACCGACACCTGGTGTCGCGCAAGCCCAGCCCGCTGGGGTGGGCAGCGACACGAAGGTCGTGTTCGGCGGCGTCACTTCCGTGAATATGACTGCGGTTGCATTGCCAGGGCCACCGTTGGTTGCGACCTGCGTGTAGGTAATGTTGTTTCCAGCCGTGACCGGATCGGGCGTCCCAACGTTGGTGACGTTCAGATCGGCTTGCCCGGCGACACCAACCGCAATATTGACTATGGCGGTATTGTCGACCGGATTGGTGTCGTGAGTAGTGGAGGCGATCGTGTCTGTGTCGCTGATAATCGTGCCCGCGATGGTTCCCGCGGTTACCTTCACCACGAACTGAAAGTTTGCCGTCGCCCCTGGAGCCAGGGTCGCGATGGTGCACGTGAGCGTTCCCCCGGCGCCGACGGTGAGCGTGTTGCAGGTCCAGCCGCCAGGTAACACGTTGGAGAAAAAGGTCGTGTTCGCGGGGACTGTCTCCGTGAAGCTGACGTTGGCGGCGTTGCCCGGTCCGCGGTTGATTACCGATTGCGTGTAAGTGATGTTGGCGCCCGCCAGTACAGGCGAGGGAGAACCGGAGTTGGTGACACTCAGGTTGACGACGGCTTTCACCAGCGTATTGACGGTGGTGGAGTTGTTGGCGGCAACGGGGTCGCTGGCGCTGGCTACCGACGAGTTCGCAGTGATGGTCGATCCGTCCGCATCGGTCGCGTTTACGTTCACCGTGACGTCAATGTTCGCAACGGAACCCGCTGCCAGCGTCAGACTGGTGCAGGTCACCGTCCCTCCGGCGGAGCCGACTACGGGTGTGACGCAGGTCCAGCCTGCCGGAGCGAGAATGGACTGGTAGGTGGTGTTGGCCGGCACCGCCTGGGTGAAGGTCAGCGCGGTCGCGGTTGCTGGTCCGTTGTTGGTGATGGTCTGCGTATAGGTCAGGTTGTTACCGGCCAGCACTGTTCCCGAAGGAGAGGTTGACGTGCTGAGAGCGACATCTGCCTGGGTCGCCAGGGCAACCACATCGGTCGCGGTGGCGCTGTTGTTGCCCACGTTGGCGTCATTGGCCGCGCCGACGAGCACTGTGTCGGTGATCACCGTACCCGCAGCGACCGCGGCGCCCACCTTCACCTGGAGCTGGAAACTACCGGCGCTTCCCGCGGCCACGCTCGGGTTCGTACACGAGACGACGCCAGTGGCTCCAACCGCGGGCGTTGTACAACTCCAGCCGGCGGGAGAGGCGAGCGCCAGGAAAGTGGTATTCCCTGGGATGCTCTCCGAAAAAGTGGCGGTAGTGGCGGCCGCGCTCCCAGTATTGGTGACAACCTGAGCGTAGGTGATCGTGCCGCCGTGTGCTACGGGGTTGGGCGACGCCGCGTTTGTTACGGAGAGGTCCGGTTGCGCCCCGCCCACTACGATCGCAACGGTGGCGGTGTTGTTGCTGGCGTTGGGATCAGCGATCGCGGAACTGACACTGGCAGCGTCGGTAATGACGGTGCCGTTCGCTGTTCCCGTGTTGACCTTGACCACGACCGCGAAACTGGAGACGGCGGCCGCGGCCAGATCCGAGGTTGAGCAGGTGAACGTTCCCGTGTTTCCGGTGATACTGCAGTTCCATCCAGCGGGCGGCGTTACGGAGACGAGCGTGGTGTTGGCCGGAACCGCCTCGACGAAGCTGACACTGGTGGCGTCGCTAGGGCC
>Ga0302323_100001073_pt1 | contig 22133 bp, 20 predicted proteins | sample Fen_T0_3_FD_201950 | JGI IMG/M metagenome (GOLD analysis project Ga0302323, IMG submission 201950) | Peat permafrost microbial communities from Stordalen Mire near Abisko, Sweden - Fen_T0_3 | ecosystem: Environmental > Terrestrial > Soil > Wetlands > Permafrost | place: Sweden: Abisko... | reverse complement strand
AAATCAGAATGCCCTCCGCGCTTTCGGCCAAACCGAGCTCGGTTTCGCTGCACAGCATGCCTTCACTCAACACACCGCCGATCTCCCGTGGAGTGAGCGGCCCGTCCATTCCGGGCAGGGTGGCGCCCAGCGGAGCCAGCACGACCAGGCCGCCCGGAGCAGGCACGTTGCCCGCGCCACACACCACGCGCTGCTCGACGCCACCGCGATCGACGGTCACCAGACTCAAAGACGTGCGCTTGGGGTGCGGCTCCACGGCCTGCACCTTGACCACTAAAATCGCCTCTAAGCCCGCGCCGAAGGCTCGCACGCCGTCGACCGCCAAGCCCGCTGCTCCGAAGCGCAACGCCACCTCTTCTGGCGACGCAGTCAAACCCGGAAGTAGCTCTTTCAGCCAACGATAGGAAGCGCGCATGGGGGCCGGGGTTTAGCACGGCAAAGCCGTGGTTGCTCGGGGTTTACGGCGCATGGCTCGGAGTTCGGCTGAGCTCGCAGGGTATATCGAGATGATGAGCAGTGCGGAGCGGTCGGGCGCGCAGGCTTCGGGCCCGCCGCCCGGAACCTGGCGTCGACTGGTCTCAATCTCGGAGCGACTGCCGACCAGCAAGAAAGGTTCTTGCGTTCGAAGCGACTAGCCGCCCGGCTGCTGATCGCGCCGCGCCCGCGACGGTGGCAGTACTGTTGGCCAATTCGAACGTATCCTAGAGCTAGCCAGGCTACGCATCGGCTTCCGGGTAGACGAAACTTGCCATCGCAGGAAGCCGCGGCGCTATCGTCCTAGTTCTGGCGAAAGCATGGTTCGGCGACTTCCGCGGCTGATTCATGGCGAAGGTCCTAGAAGCCAGATTTCCCGAGCGGCGCCTGCGCGACCCGACGCGGTAGCGCCGCGAGTGACCGTGAGGCTGGACGCGAGTAGAGCAAGGCGACCTTCGCTGACTCGCACGATAACCCTACTGGGTTGTTCCGGCCGGCATCGGCCAGTGTGACAAGGATGTCATTCGGCGATTCCGAGCGCGACCGAGACGGTGAAACTCGGCTCGGCGCGGGCGCATTTTGGACTCAGACCGCGATCCGCAGACGCTCAACGTAGCTGAGCGCGTCACGCGCGCGACATCTGCGCGAAGCTTTCATCGAGCTCGCATTGCGTCGTCAAAGTAAACATACACGACACGGGTACGACATCTGCGGCCCGGTAGGTGTAGTGCACGATCACTTCATCGAAAGGAACCAGCGAGCGGCGTCGAAGTCCACTCATGGTTCCAACACGCGTTCGCTTTGAACCTCGATTCGCAGCCACGCCAGGCGAGTGATCCACTCTGCCAAACATTGCTGCAATTAGCGGTTCGTTACTCCTGCGGTATTCGTGAGACAACCGGCTCGATCGCGCGGACACCGCGTTCGAGACTCCCTTTGATAATGGAGACACCCATGCAGTCAGTCTTTTCCAATCATAGTCGCGGATATCGCGGCGCTTTGTCGCTGGTTTTACCCGGCGCCTTCTTGTGCGTCGCGCTGGTCAGCAGCGCGTGCAACAAATCCTCGAGCGCCTCGACGTCGACCGACTCGTCCGCGAAGGTCGAAAAGGCCGCCACTCCCGCAGCCACCGAACGCTCGACAGAAGCGACCGGGGCCACGGTCTTGTTGCCTCCTGGCCTGGAGAAGTCGACCACGAAAGCCTCGGACTTCCCGACTGCCAAGATCATGACTACGGGTCTCAAGGTCGACGACGACAGCGTCACCGTCGGCATTCTGCATTCCACGACTGGCACGATGGCCATCAGCGAGACGGGCTCGGTGCAGGCAGAGAAGCTCGCAATCGCCCAGATCAACGCGCTCGGCGGCATCCTCGGACGCCAAATCAAGGTGATCCAGGAGGACGGCGCGAGTGACTGGCCGACCTTCGCCGAGAAGGCCCGCAAGCTCTTGGTGAACGACAAAGTCGCCGCCGTCATGGGCTGCTGGACGTCTGCCTCACGCAAAGCCGTGTTGCCGGTATTCGAGAAAGAGAACGGACTGCTCTATTACCCGACCTTCTACGAGGGCCTCGAGCAGTCGAAGAACGTATTTTACACCGGCCAGGAAGCGACTCAGCAGATTTTGGCCAGCCTCGACTGGGTCAACAAGGAGAAGGGCGCAAAGAGCTTCTACCTGATCGGTTCGGACTACATCTGGCCCCGCACGTCGATGAAGATTGCGCGGAAGCACATCGAAAACGTGCTCAAGGGCACGGTCGTGGGTGAAGAGTTCGCGCCGCTCGGCAACACGCAGTTCGGCTCGATCATCAACAAGATCAAGCTCAAGAAGCCGGATGTGATCTTCGCCGCCGTAGTCGGTGGTAGCAACGTGGCTTGGTTCAAGCAATTGAACGCTGCGGGCGTGACCGCAGCCAACCAGACGCTGCTCACTATCTCCGTGACCGAGGACGAAGTGCTCGGTATCGGCGGCGAGAATTTGACCGGCTTCTTCTCCTCGATGAAGTACTTTCAGAGCCTCGACAACCCGAACAACAAGTCGTTCGTGGAAGCCTTCAAGAAGATGTGGGGCGAAAAGAGCGTGATCGGCGACGTGACCCAAGCCGGCTACCTCGGCCCCTGGATCTGGAAAGCCGCCGTCGAAAAGGCCGGCAGCTTCGATGTCGACAAGGTCGTGGCGGCTTCGCCGGACATCGAGATCAAAATCGCTCCCGAAGGCTACGTCAAAGTGCACTCCAATCACCACCTGTGGAGCAAGGCTCGCATCGGCAAAGCCAAGGCCGACGGCCAATTCGAGGTCGTCCACGAATCGGACTTGATCGAGCCAAACCCGTTCCCCAAGGGCTATCAGTGAGCGCCTCGGGGCCCCTATCTGTGATCTGAGCGGGTGACTGCGGACTTTCCAACTACCTGAAGAAAGATTGCGATGAGCCTGAACGAAATTGGTTCGATGGTCGCGATGCAGGGCTTCTCCGGCCTGAGTCTCTTTACCGTGCTGCTTCTGATGGCGCTCGGGCTGGCAATCATCTTCGGTCAAATGGGTGTCATCAACATGGCCCACGGCGAGTTCATGGCCATCGGCGCCTACGTCGTGTACCTGTTCTCGCAACTCACCCAGAACTACGCGCCAGGTTTGCGCGAGGTTTACTTCGTCCCGGCGGTCGTTGCGGCGTTCTTCGTCGCAGCGGCTGTCGGCTACGTCGTCGAGGTCTTGTTGATCCGCCGCTTGTACAAGAGGCCGCTCGATACGTTGCTGGCAACCTGGGGCCTCAGCCTGGCAATGCAGCAATTTTTCCGCTCCTTCATCAATCCGAAGGAAGTGAGCGCCGAGCTACCCGAATGGCTGCTCGGCGCCTTCAATCCGACGCCTTCCATCCAAGTGCCGAGAAACGGCATCTTCGTGATGGGCCTGACGATCCTGGTGACCATCGGCGTGTACACGCTGATGCTCAAGTCGCGCTGGGGTGTCCGCATTCGAGCTACGACGCAGAACCGCGTCATGAGCTCGGCCGTGGGCATCAACACCGACCGCGTCGACCGCTTCACGTTCGCTCTGGGCTGCGGCATCGCAGGCCTCGCGGGCGCGGCGTTCACCACCATCGGCTCCACCGGCCCCACCAGCGGTTCGCTCTACATCGTCGACACCTTCTTGGTCGTCGTCTTCGGCGGCGCGGCGAACCTGATCGGCACGATCGCGTCGGCGTTCTCGATCGCTCAGGCGCAATCGCTGCTGGAATTCTTCCTCACCAGTGCGATGGCCAAGGTGCTCACGCTGCTCACGATTATCATCATTCTGATGATCCGCCCCCAAGGGCTGTTCACTACCAAGGTCCGTACCTGACTTTCGGCAGGAATCATGAACCTTCTAACCAAGAAACTGAGCAAGACCGACCTCATCGGGGTGGTCGTGCTGTCCGCCATCATCCTGGTACTTTTCCCGACGGTTTTCAGCATTTTCCGTCTGAACCTGATCGGGAAATACCTCACGTATGCGTTCGTGGGTGTCAGCCTCGTCCTACTCTGGGGCAACGGTGGCATCCTGAGCTTGGGCCAAGGCGTGTTCTTTGGCCTCGGCGGCTATTGCATGGCCATGTTCCTGAAGCTCGAGGCCTCTGATCCGATCGCCACCAAGATCCAAACGACGCCCGGCATTCCGGACTTCATGGACTGGAATCAGATCACGAAACTGCCGCTGTTCTGGCTGCCGTTCAAGAGTCTGACCTTCACGATCCTGGCAATTCTGCTCGTCCCGGCTTTCTTCGCGTTCATCATCGGCGTCGCGATGTTCAAACGCCGAGTGGGCGGTGTGTACTTCGCAATCATCACCCAAGCCGTGGCGTTGATTCTGTCGGTGCTGATCGTCGGCCAGCAGGGGCTCACCGGCGGCATCAACGGCATCACCGACTTGAAGACCATGCACGGCTGGGACATCCGTTCCGACTCTGCCAAGTACATCTTGTACTACGCCAACGGCGTGCTGCTGATCGGCTGCGTGGTCTTCACGCGCTGGGTGCTATCGACCAAGTTCGGGATGCTGCTCCTCGCGCTTCGAGAGAAGGAAGATCGAGTGCGTTTCTCCGGCTACGACGTAGCCAATTTCAAGACGCTCGCCTTCTGCATGTCCGCTGTGATGTGCGCCATCGGCGGAGCGATGTTCACACTGCAGGTCGGCTTCATGTCGCCCTCGTTCGTGGGCATCACACCCTCGATCGAGATGGTGATCTACACTGCCGTCGGCGGCCGCATGTCGGTGGTCGGTGCAGTATTCGGCACGCTGCTGGTGAACTTCGCCAAGACGTTCTTTTCCGAACAGTATCCGGATCTGTGGTTGTTCCTGATGGGGGGCACGTTCATCGGCGTGGTGATGCTGTTTCCGGATGGACTGGCTGGCTTGTTCGAGCGCTTCGGCAAGCCGTTCTTGGCACGCATGACGAGCGGCAAGGCCTCCCCGAAAAAGAATGACGAACCGACGGTAGCAGTCGCTGCCGCACTCGAAAGCGGAGGCAAGCATGGCTAGCCACGAGATGCTCACGATTCAGGGCCTTGGCGTATCATTCGACGGCTTCAAGGCCGTCGACGACCTGAACTTCATCGTCGACCGCAACGAGCTGCGCGTCGTGATTGGACCAAACGGTGCGGGCAAGACCACGCTCTTGGATTTGATCTGCGGCAAAACCAAGTCGACTTCCGGCACGATCATGTTCAAGACCATGGATCTGACCCAGATGAAGGAGCACGCAATCGTGCGAGCCGGCGTCGGGCGCAAGTTCCAAACGCCTTCGATTTACGAAAACCTGACCGTGTCCGAAAACTTGGAAGTGTCGTTCCCACGCGGCCGCAGCGCGTTCGGCGCTTTGTTCTTCAAGCGCACGGCGGACGTCGCGGAGCGCGTGAAGAACGTCGCCGAGGAAGTGCTGCTCAGTGAAAAACTCGACCAACAGGCGGCGCTGCTCAGCCATGGTCAGAAGCAGTGGCTCGAAATCGGCATGCTCTTGATGCAAGACCCAGAGCTCTTGATGCTGGATGAACCGGTGGCCGGCATGACGGTCAACGAACGCGAGCAAACAGCCGAGCTGTTGAACCGCATCAGCAAGAACCGCTCGGTGATCGTGATCGAGCACGACATGGAGTTCGTGCGCAAAATCGCGCACAAAGTCACGGTGCTGCATCAGGGAAAAGTGATCGCCGAAGGCTCCATGGACAAAGTGACCGCCGATCCGCGCGTGATCGAAGTCTATCTCGGTCACTGAACGCGATGCGAACGCGATGCAAGGAAACCCGAAAGCCATGATCGAAATCAAGGATCTTCACGTCAGCTACGGACAGAGTGAAGTGATCCACGGCGTCAATCTGGAGGCCAAAGCTGGCCAGATTGTCGCCGTGATGGGCAGGAACGGCATGGGTAAAACCACGCTGTTCAAATCGTTGATGGGCGTGATTCGCAGCACCTCTGGCACAATCAAGATCAACGGCGTCGATGTCACCCGTATGCCTAGTTACCAGCGAGTGAAGCAGGGCATCGCCTACGTCCCGCAAGGGCGCATGATCTTTCCGAGCCTCACGGTTTGGGAGAACTTGCTCACGGGTCTGGAGGGGTCGCCGACGGGCAAGTTGCCGCCAGACATCTTCACGCTCTTTCCCGTGCTGGCCGAGATGAAGACACGCCGTGGCGGCAACCTTTCGGGCGGGCAACAGCAGCAGCTCGCCATCGCGCGGGCGCTGGCCGCCGAGCCCAAGGTGCTCTTGCTCGACGAACCAACGGAGGGAATTCAGCCCTCGGTGATCAAGGACATCGCCCAGGTGTTGCTCAAAGTACGGGATTCTCGCAATTTGACGATCATCGTCTCCGAACAGGTCCTGAGCTTCACGATGGAAATCTTGGACCGCCTGCTCGTAATCGAGGGCGGCCGCTTCACCGCCGACGAACCACGCGAGAAGGTCGACGTCGGCGAAGTGCGGCGCTTGCTGGCCGTCTAACGAAAATCTCAGCCAGGAGTCCGTTGGGCATGATTCACGGTGACATCTCGAGCAGCAAAGACACAGTGGGGGTCGCGGTCGTCAACTACAAGATGCCGCGCTTGCACAGCAAGGCGGAGGTTCTGGCCAACGCCAAGAAGATCGCCGATATGCTGCAGGGCATGAAGATCGGGCTGCCGGGGATGGATCTGGTGATCTTCCCCGAGTACAGCACGCACGGCATCATGTACGACAAGCAGGAGATGTACGAGACCGCCTCGGCCATCCCCGGTGAAGAGACCGCGATCTTCTCGGCTGCGTGCAAGGCGGCCAAAGTTTGGGGCGTGTTCTCGCTCACCGGGGAACGACACGAGGACCACCCCAACAAGGCCCCTTACAACACCCTGATCCTGATCGACGACCAGGGCGAGATCGTGCAAAAATACCGCAAAATCATGCCCTGGGTGCCGATCGAAGGCTGGTACCCGGGTAACTGCACGTACGTATCCACCGGGCCCAAGGGACTGAAGATCTCGCTCATCATTTGCGACGACGGGAACTACCCGGAAATCTGGCGCGATTGCGCGATGAAAGGCGCCGAGCTGATCGTGCGCTGCCAAGGCTATATGTACCCCGCCAAGGATCAGCAGGTGTTGATGGCGAAAGCCATGGCCTGGGCCAATAACGTGTACGTCGCGGTGGCCAACGCTTCGGGCTTCGACGGGGTCTATTCCTACTTTGGTCACTCTGCGATCATCGGTTTCGACGGGCGAACCTTGGGTGAGTGTGGCGAAGAAGATTACGGCGTGCAATACGCGCAGCTCTCGACGTCACTCATCCGCGACGCGAGGAAGAACATGCAGTCGGAGAATCATCTCTTCAAGTTGGTTCACCGCGGCTACACCGGCATGATCAACTCGCGCGAAGGAGATCGCGGTGTAGCGGCATGCCCGTACGATTTCTACAAGAAGTGGGTGGAAGATCCGGAGGGCACTCGGGACATGGTAGAATCTTTCACCAGGCCCGCCGTGGGCACTGAAGAGTGTCCAATCCCCGGCATCCCGACGACGCGTGAGCCTGCTCATCGGTAATGTCCGCGGGACCGCTGGACAGCTTTCGGCTCCGCGAAGAGCCGTATTACCTGGCTCTAGCCGACGAGGTCGGTCTTTTCGAGGCCGCCTACGCGGCGCGCTTGCCGGTAATGCTCAAGGGGCCAACGGGCTGCGGCAAGACGCGCTTCGTGCAGCACATGGCCTGGCGCCTACGAAGGCCCCTGATTACCGTAGCTTGCAACGAAGAGATGAGCGCCTCTGATCTTCTGGGGCGTTACCTATTGGAGGATGGTGCCACGCGCTGGCAAGACGGGCCGCTGACGATGGCCGCGCGCCTAGGAGCCATCTGTTACTTGGACGAAGTGGTAGAGGCGCGCCAGGACACACTGGTCGTGATTCATCCACTGACCGATGACCGCCGCTTGCTCTCGCTACCGGCCAGGAGTGAGGTGCTTCGAGCGCATCCGGAGTTTCACTTGGTCGTGTCGCACAACCCAGGCTACCAGAGCGCGCTCAAGGATTTGAAGCCGTCGACCAAGCAACGTTTCGGGGCGATCGAGTTCGACTACCCGGCCCGGGCGCATGAGATCGAAATCCTGGTACACGAAACGGAGCTGGCCAACGATCTGGCCGAACGTTTAGTGTCGGTGGCCGAAGCCGCGCGTCGATTGAAGGGCCATGGCCTCGACGAGGGGATCTCGACGCGAATGCTCGTGCATGCCGGTTCATTGATTCGTCAGGGTATCGGCGCCGAAGCAGCCTGCCAGATGGCGCTCGTGCGCCCGCTAACCGACGATCCGGACCTAATTTTGGCGCTCAATGCCAGTGTGCGAGCATGCCTATGACAGGACGTGCCATCTCCCCCGTGGCCGTGCCCGCGCCCGATTTCCCCTCTCGCTCCTTCTTCTGGGTGCCTCGCTGCAGCCCGCGTGCACCAGTGCGTTGCGGCAGGCGGTCTCGCGGTGCGATTTTTTCTGGCACGGCCACGGGCACGGGCACGTCTCATGACTGGTCACGTCTTTTCGCGTGGCGACCGGCGTTGAGAGGCGCTCGTAGTCCTTTTCCGGCCAAAAATGTTGCTGCGTGCACGAAGTACCATTTCGGTGAGGAGGGGGCGCACACGAAGCGAAATGGTACTTCGTGCACGAAGCAACATTTCGGCGGCGAAGAGCGCCCCCTAGGCGCTGGATGCCCGCAGGCCTTCGCAAGTCAGAGATGTTGACGAGTCCTGAGACGGGCACGGGCACGGGGGGAAGAGAGAGAGACAATTAAGTGCGCAGTGAAAGCATCGAGCAAGAGTTCCCCGGAGGGGCGAGCAGCTTCGTGCGCGCACTGTGGGGTTTCGACGTGCGCGTGCGTGCGTTGCCAGTAGCTACGAACGAGTTCGTCGCACGAAGGCCGCGCTACGTGGCGTCGAACATCTGGCTGCCCGCGTCGCCGCTCTTGGGCGTACAGGGCAGCTTCGGTGACTATCTTCTTGCGGCGTGCGCCCACATCTCGGCTCATCTTCGGTTCGGGGCGCCGCGCTTTCTGATCAAGGCGCTCAAACCCGCTCAAATCGCGATCATCTCGCTGTTGGAAGACGCGCGCGTCGAGCGCCTGGCGGCCGCGCACTACCCGGGACTCAATCGGCTTTGGGCGCCGTACTACGAGGCGCGCGCGGACGGCGCGAAGACCAGCCTCTCGCTATTGGCGCGACTCGCACGCGCTCTGCACGATGATACGTATGTCGATCACGACTCTTGGGTGAGCAAGGGCCGTCAGCTGTTCCTGGAGGGTCGCGCCGAGTGGCACGGCTTCGATTTGTGCCGCCGGATCGGCAGCGTGCTCGGCAACGATCTGGGCCAAATGCGCGTGCAGTTCAACGCCAAGGACTACGCGGTACAACCCGCCTACCGCGACGACAACGTCGGCCTGTGGCAGTTCGAAGCGGAGCAAACCGAAGACGGCACTCAGTTCGAATCCGAAGGCTTCCGTCGTATCGAAAGTGACCTGCCTGCTCCGGAGCCGCGGGAGCGCGAAGAGCCGGAGGCCGCGAGCCTGCTCGAGGGTTCGAGCGAGCGCGCTTCGGGCATGCGTTCGAAGGCGACCACAGAGGTCGAGTCGACGACGCGCTATGCCGAGTGGGACTACGTGATTCGCCGTGAAAGGCCCGAGTTTTGCAGTGTGAAGGAGCGCCCGGTCGCAGCTGGTGATAGCGCGCGTTTGGCTGCCGCGTTGGCGCGCTACGCGCCGGCGCGAAAACGACTCGAACGCTGCGCGTTGAGGCTCGCCAATCGGCGTCCGACTCAGGTGCGCCGGCTCTTGGACGGCGATCGCCTCGATCTGCCGGCCGCGATCGCGACGATCGTCGCGCATGCCACCGCGGCTTCCCCGGATCAACGCGTCTACCGTCGGGTTCGCTTTCAGCGCGAGCCCCCAGCACTACTTCTGCTGCTCGACCTGTCGGAGTCACTCAACGCGGTTCCGCCAGGCGCGCGCACGACGCTACTGGAGCTCGCGCAAAGCGCCAGCGCGCTCTCGGCAACTTCCCTCGCGAGCGTGGCGGGTGAACTAGCGATTCACGGCTTCTCGTCGAACGGGCGACACGACGTCGGTTACTACCGCTTCAAAGACTTCGACGAGCCTTACGACGAAGCGGCCCGCGCGCGGCTCGCTGGAATGCGCGCCAGTCTGTCGACCCGGCTCGGCACCGCACTCCGCCACGCGGGCCAAGCCCTCGCCGCGCGCAACGCCCCACGTAAACTGCTCTTGGTCGTGACCGACGGCGAACCTTCGGACATCGACGTGCACGACCCGAATTACCTAGTCTTCGACGCCAAACAGGCGACAATCGGCAATCGTCGCTTGGGCGTGACTAGCTACTGCGTCGGACTCGAAGCGAGCGCCGAAGATAGCGTGAAACGCATCTTCGGCGCCGGAAACTATTTTTTACTCGATCAATTGCAGAGCTTGCCGCACAGGCTCACCGAGTTGTACCTACGCCTATCGGCATGAGCGCCGCGAGGGCTCAGTGCCCGATGGCCCAGGGATAGCCCCCGTGCGCGGAATGCACGGTCCGCTTGGCGGGTTCGCCGTTCGAACGCGGAGCCTCGCGCTTGACGATGCGCGGCTCGTGCTGACTGCGCTCGTTGACCGCGGCCACTCGGCGTCCGATGGCCGAACCAGTCGCCAAGTTCGGTGCGCTGAGCAAGCGCTTTCCCAGCTCCCCACAATCAGGACAGGGTGCTGGCTCTCGCATCTGCGCCATCGGTCGCGTCAGCTCAAAGCAGCCGTGATCGGTGCACTCGAATTCGTAGATTGGCATTGCTCAGTGACCCATTCATGTCCGTGTTCGTAACCGCTGGCAGTGAGAATAGAGCCGGCGCAAACGAGACTCCCGTTTGCGCCGGCTAAGCCGGTGACGCCCAGCCGCTCAGGTAACGACGGCCAAGTCCGAGCCCGCAGGCACGGACGTAGCCGAAGGACCGTCTGCGTTGGGCGTAATGTCGAAGTTGAAGATCTCGGTCGGAATCGCCAAAGTAGCGCAAGCATTAGGGATATCGACGATGCCACTGATTCGACCTTCGACCGGGGCAGTGCCCAGAATCGCGTAGGCCTGAGCGCCGGTGTAGCCGAACTTTTTGAGATACTCGATGGCGTTCAAGCAGGCGCGCCGGTATGCAACGTGCACGTCCAGGTAGTGCTGCGTGCCGGCCTCGTCGACCGAGATGCCTTCGAAGATCATGTACGAGGAGTAGTTGGGTTCGAGCGGACTAGACTTGAACACCGGATTGGTGATCCCATATTTGGCGATGCCGCCCTTGATGATCTTCACCCTCAGATCGAGGTAGCCAGCCATCTCGATCGCACCGCAGAAGGTGATCTCACCATCGCCCTGGGAGAAGTGGATATCGCCCATGGAAAGGCCGCCGCCTTTGACGTACACGGGGAAGTAACAGGTCGAACCCTTAGTCAGGTTCTTGATGTCACAATTGCCACCGTGCTCACGCGGGGGGACAGTGCGCGCCGCTTCAGCAGCAGCCGCAGCGACACTACCCTTGGGCATGCGGCCGAGGTGCGCGGTGGCCGCGAACGGCAACGTCGCCAGCGCGGGCACGCGCTCCGGATCCGTGTCGAACAGTGCTTTCTCGCGCTTGTTCCAGGTGGCGAGCAGATCGTGGGAGGGTAGGCAGCCGATCAAACCGGGATGCATGATGCCGGCGAACTCGACGCCCGGGATGTGGCGCGAGTTGGCGTAAATGCCGCTGAAATCCCAGCAGGCCTTGCGCGCCTCCGGATAGGCATTGGTGAGGAAGCCGCCTCCGTTTTCCTTGGCGAAAATGCCGGTAAAACCCCATTGATAGTCGGGCAGGACGCCCACATCCAAGATGTCGACCACGAGCAAATCGCCCGGCTCGGCGCCGGTGACGCCGATCGGCCCGCTCAGGTAATGCACCTTGCTCAGGTCGACGATTTTGACGTCGGTCGCCGAGTCGTTATTTTTGATCTGACCACCGGTCCAGTCGATGCACTCGACGCGGAACTGCGCGCCGGGCTCGACCCAACTCACGATCGGGATATCGGGATGCCAGCGGTTGTGGATTACGTCGTGATCCGTTGCGGGCGCCGCGAGGTCAACCTTGATAAGCGTATCCATTCAATTCTCCTTAGCCGTGTATCCGCGCCAAAGGGGCACGCGAGTCTCGAGAGCGATCGACATAAAGCGCGCCCTGGCTGTGGTCGTCCGGGTAGACTAGGAGTGACCTGTTTCTGGTCGAGGACGCGGCCGTTTCCCCTCATGGAAAAGTGCTCCATTCCCCCCACAGGGTTCAGCCGATCCCCCCACAGGGTTCAGCCGAGCTCCTCACAAACCAGTTCGCACGAGATCCCACGGCCGTGGGGTCGGGTCGCTCGGGTCAGTGCGCTGCGGCTCGTTCGCTGCGTGCTTCGCCTCCTCCATCCCCCCACGCTTAGCGTCGCGTCTGCTCGCGCCCAGCGCGCGCAGAGCGGGTCAGCCGCTCGCCCGGAAGCACGTCGAGGTCAGCCGACTTTGGCACGATCAGCTCGCGATCGCTGATGCTCAGCGCAGATGCGACGCCGAAGGCTTTGACGATGCGCACCGTAGCGCGTGACCATCAACCTCATCCCGAACCTTACGGCGCCGCGGCCGCGAGACCGAGCCGCCGCTTCGAGCTCTGCCGAGAGCAGCCCCGCGCGGGCCAGATCGCACTGCGACCCGCGGAGGCCAGACCGCCGCCCGGGCCACCGTAGTTCGAGAATGCGACATTCATGGGGTGCTGCCCCGCGGAGCCCTGGAGCTGGACGCCGTGCGAGGCGAAATTAGGGCCATGACGAACATGCTGACGAAGAAACAGTTGGCACCGCGGTTCACGGAACGGAACGGCTTCCACAGCCGCACTGGGACCGGAATCGAGGTTTCCTCGAAGATTGGACCAAGCCAGCGCTACCTGGGGGCGCGTCCCGACGAATCGCGTTCGACCGAATCGCGCTCGATGATGGCGAGCACGGCGCGCGGGTCGATGCGCGTCTTGTAGCGAATGGCTTTGGCTTCCGGTGGCAGGTCATCCTCCGCGCAGTGCCGCTTCTGATCGATGCACAGTACGAGGTTCTCGATGCTTGCCAATCGCAGATTGGCGAGCTTCTCGCGCAAATATTTGCCTGTCCAGAAGCCGACGATTTCGAGCAACCAGCGGCGGTTCCCGTCCTGGCGATGAACGAGTTCGAAGTCTGGGTAGATCAGCGTCTTTCCGGAGGCCACCGGGCGAGGTTCGCGAATCAGCTGCCAATCGGGTGCGGCCCGGCGAAAGTCTCGAACGAATCTTTCTTCGAGCCGACTATCGTAACGCACGAGTTCCCGGCCGGCTCCGATCGGATCTCCAGAACGGAGGACAAGGGTCGACAACTGGCTCCCGCGGCCGAGCGCACAGGCTGCGGTAAGTTCGAATTCGTTGCACCAGGCCATGCGTGGCACGAGCGAAGCCAACGCGCGCCCGTACACCTCGGTGTGGCGAAACAGCGCGAATGGCCCAGATATGTCTAGAGTTGCCCCTTCTGGCGGTACCTGGCGAGCGGCTACGAGCGGCTCTCCAAGCGCAACCCGCGCATTTTTTTCGCGACGCTCCGCGCATGAGAGCGAACAGATCAACCCGACGAGGCGTGCGTGGCGGACCAGCGCCCGTGAATTGCCCGAGACGACGATGCGCACGTGCGATGCCCGCCGAATGAGTGAGGTGACGATCGCTAGGTTGGAGTCGGTCGCAATCCGCGACGGACAGAGATCTTTCGGGAGTTCGGCTACCCGCTGTTCGGCTCGCAGATCGGCGAAGAGAGCAGTCTCGAGTTCGACCGCGCTCACACCCAGCGACGCGGCCACGGAGTGCAGCACCGCATCACGCTCAGCGTAACTGTGGGCGGCAGCACGAAACAAGGCGGCCCTGGCTTCTTTGGGTGCCACGGCCGCGGTTGGTCGAGCCCGAGCCCGAGCCCGAGACAGGGCGTCCAAGACCTGAATTGCGATCTGGAGCTTGAACTTTGGGGTGCGCGTAGCCAACGGCTCGCGCAAGCGCTCGTGCAGCTCGGTCTGCTTTCGTCCGACGAATCCGGCATACTCGTCCATCAACGCGCGCAGCCAGGGCTCATCCCGCGCCGTGAAATAGTGCGGCACGATGCGGTCGCCCTCGATTCGCGAACTAACCTGCAGCAAGGCTCGTGGGAGCAAGAGCACGCCTCCTTTCGGTGGCGCGTCGAGCCTCACTCGTTGCCCGTGTGACGAGCTCGTAGATCAGCGCGCGCTTTCCGGGTACGGGTCTCAGCAGACGCCCAACACGTTGAATGTGTTCGCGTTCGCCCTGAGTGCTGCCGACGATGATTGCGACGTCCGCGTCGGGGACGTCGATGCCTTCGTTCAAGACACGCGCGCTAACCAGTGAACGGAGTGTACCGGCGCGAAAGGCGCTCAACGTGGCTTCTCGCTCGGCGCGCGAAATATCGCAGGTGATGGGCATCACCAGGTGTTCGCGTGCGATGCCGTACGCAGCTCCGTTGTCGGCAGTGAAAATGATCGTCCGCGAGTCACGATGACGCCTGAGCAACACACCGACGGCCTGCGCTTTTGCTTCGGTGAAGTGGAGTAATTTTCGGTTTCGCTGCCACGCGCGCAGGGCTGCGCGCCCTTCTGGCGATTGCGAAGCGGCCGACACGAAGTCTTGCCAACTGGCGTGCGGATCCAGGCGTCGGAATCGACGATTCAGCTCGGAAAAGAGGCGACGGTCCGCCTCGTAGCGGATGCGCTCCGCTGGGCTCAAGCCAAGCTGCACGGTGACCAGATCGAAGTCAGAAAGCCACGTCCCCGCCAAATCGGTGATTGCCAATTGGTACACGATCGGACCGATCAGTTCCGCCAAGCGCGACGAAGCGGGCTCGCTCGGCGGGGTCGCCGTCAACCCGAGGCGCTGCGGCGCGATCGACATTTCTAAGGCCTCGTCACGAACACCCAAACCGAAGTGGTGCGCTTCGTCCACGACCAGTAAGTCGAACTGAGCCCCGATGCGCGGCATCAACCGGTACGCGCTCTCGAAGGTGGAGACCGTGATTGGCTGCAGATCACGTCGCCCGTCGCCGAGGCAACCGACTGGCCCTCGATAGACGGCGGCCAGCGCCAACGTCCATTGCTCGAGTAACGCTCGCGTGGGAACGAGGCACAGCGCGCGCGCTGCGCTGGAGCCCAGCGCAGCGATGGCGACCTGGGTCTTGCCACTGCCGGTGGGGAGGACGATGGTTCCGCGGCGACCCGAAATTTCCCAAGAAAGAAGCGCGGCGCGTTGGTACGGGCGAAGCTCCGGCTGGTCCCACCGGGCCGGCTGCGGGAGAGCAATCGGCCTCACTTCATCGCGCAAAGGCGACGGACCGTGGAGCAGAGCCGCGCGCAGCTCGGGATAGCGCCAAGCCGGAGCCCTAAACAGAGCGATACGAGGGTCCCAGAGCAGCCCCGGGACTCGACTTGGATTTAGCTCCGGCGCTTCCGCCAAGACGAGCGTGCCGTGTTCGAACGAAAGGCGCATGGGTCACGCAACCTTTCGGCCGTCGCGCGCTCTAGTTGCGTGTCATCTGGCTTGAGCGAGCGAGCGGCGCCGTGTCAATCTGTATGGGTGTTCCTTGCGCTGCCAGCCATTGTCCATGCGCTTGCCGCGCTTGCCCCCGATACCATCCCCATTCGCATCAATTACGATGCACCTCCGAGCTGCCCGAATCAAGACGCCTTTTTCGACTCGCTGCGGGCCCGCACCGAGCGCGTGCGCAATGCGCAGGGGAACGAGCCTCGAGTAGACGTCAATGTTCGCGTGACTCACGGTGATCACCGCTTTCACGGTGAGATGCGCGAGGTAGTGAACCAGAGCGAGACCTCGGCGCGCGGCGTGGACGGCGAAACGTGCAAGGAGGTCATCGAAGCTCTTTCCTTTACGGTGGCGCTGTCGCTCGATCCGGAGGCGCACGCACCCGCCCCCCCGCCGGTAATGCATCCTCAACCGAAACCTGACGGGCCGTCCGTGGTCGTGCCGCCAGTGGTCGCGACGCCGGTAAGCGCGCCAGCTCCTCCGCCCGCCGCGGCGGCGCGATTCGAACTCGAGGTTGGCCTGAGCGTGCTTGGCACCGTGGTGGAGACCGCGGGCTTCGCCACCGGCGGCGCGTTGTCCGTCATGTTGCTGCGCCGAGCCAAGGCGAGTAGCAGCGGCGCTGTCCAGTTGTCGCTGCTGTTCGCGGGCACGGGCCTGCCGAGCGCGCCGGACGATCATCAGACTCGCTTCGGCGCGCTCACCCTGGACGGTTGCCCTTTTCGGCACCAGAGTGGAAACTGGGAGTTTGCACCGTGCGCGCTCGGCGCCCTCGGCTTCACGGAACTGACCGGTAGGGGCCTTGTTACCCCTGCGACCGTCAACCGGACCTGGTTCAGCGCTGGCATCGACCTGCAAGTGTTTTGGCTACTTGGCCGCGGGATGGTCTTCGAGAGCGCGTTCGGCGCTAGCGTGCCGCTCGTGCGACGCCGCTACTACACGAACTCGCCCGATCAAGTGGTCGCCTCGACGCCTGCGCTCTCGCCTCTGGTGCGGCTTGGCCTCGGCTATCGATTCTGAGGCAGCTGCCCGTCTGAGGCAGCTGCCCGTTGTTGCTGCAAAATGTCGAGCGGATCAGATCTCGTGATCGGATGCCGGGTTTGCGGGAATAGAGGTGACCCGCGTTTCTTGACTCGATGCCGATAAATGGTCGTTCTTGCCCTTACACCGGCGCTTCGGTTGCCAGCCTCCAGGACCACCGCTACCTTGAAGCTCGTGAGTCGGCCGAGTGAACGCGACACGCGCTTGCGGGCGATGGTGGACCGCTACCTCGACTTCGTCGCGCGCGTTTTGCGCAACGCCGGCACCCCCGAGGCGGAGCTGGATGATGACGTGCAGCGCACCTTCATTGCGGTCTCCAATCGTCTGGACGACGTTCGCCCAGACGCGGAAAAGAGCTTCTTGCTCCAGACCGCGTTGCGAATGGCTGCGCATGCACGGCGTACCTTGGCTCGTCGTCGCGAGGTGCATGATTCGGACGCGCAGTTACGCATCCAGGGTCCGCTGCAGCCAGAGCAGATGCTCGACCAAAAGCGCGCCCGTGAGCTACTCGACAACGTACTCGAAGAAATGGCGATCGAATTACGTACGGTATTCGTCTTGTACGAGCTCGAGGAGCTCAGCATGACTGAAATTGCAGCCACACTACGTATTCCTCAGGGCACCGTGGCCTCGCGCCTCCGTCGAGCCCGGGCGGATTTTCGCGACAGGGTGCGGGCGCTTTCAGGCTCGACGCATGCCGAGGTGGGCTCGTGACCGAACCCACTCGGCTGCTCACCCTGCCAGAGAGCGAGCTCGAACGGGCATTGCTGACGGCGGGCCGCTCATACACCGCGCCGGGTTCGATGCGCGCGAACACACTGTTGGCGCTCGGACTAACGGCGGCGGCGACCTCTACCGCTCCTTCCGCAAGCGTGGCGAGCCGCTCATTGACCAAGGCCGCCTTCTCGAAGGTGGCGATCACGATGTTGGTGATCGGCGCCGCGGCTCTCCCCATCTGGCTCTACCTGAGACATGCGGGCAGGTCGCCGGTTGCGCTCACGCCGCCTGCCAACACGGCTCGTGTTTCGCCAGCGCCGTCGGGAACGGTCGAGCCCGTGATGGACCCGCCGGGGAGTGTACCACCCGCGACGCAAGGCCCAAGCGTCGAGTCGCAGCCCTCGAGCCCCGCGCCGAGCGTTGGCATCCCGCGCGCCGAGCCCAGGCCTGCCTCGACGCCGCCGCTCGCCGCGGAACTCGCGGCGCTGGATGCGGCACGCACTTCGCTCAGCCATTCCGATCCCAGCGCGGCCCTCGTCGCGCTCGATGGCTACTCGCGTAACTTTCCGCGAGGCAGGCTGCGTCTCGAAGCCGAAGTATTGCGCATCGGGGCGCTCGCCAAGAGCGGCCAAACTGTGGCAGCGCGCAAGCGAGCAGAGGCGTTCTTGCGGATTCATCCCGACAGCGTGCTCGCCTCACGAGTGCGCAGCTACGCTGGACTATGAACGTTCCGCGCGCGCTGGGGCCCGCGCTGCTGTGCGCGACGCTCGCGAGCACGCTGAGCGGTTGTAGCGGCACACTCGACTCGCTGGGCACGAATTCGCGTTCGAACGGCGGAAGTGGGGGTGTGTCCTACAGCCTCGGGCGCGTTGCGCCCCCAGCCCAATATCCGAACGCCTTCGCCAATTTGCAGCCGCCCCCGAGCGAGACTGAGATCACGAACAAGCTCAAACTGGCGTTCGAACAGCTGTTCGAGCAAAGCATCCTGACGCAGGGCATCTACAATCCGCAGGCCGGCGATCAGGCGGTGGTTCAAGACATCCGGCACAACGATGTCCGCACCGAGGGCATCGGGCTCGCGATGCTGATCACGGTCGAACTCGGGCAGAGGGACTACTTCGATCCGCTGTGGCGCTTCTCCAAAGCGAATTTGCAGCTGAATTCAGGCGATGGGCAAGGCTATTTCAAATCGAACTGCGGTGAAGAAACGAAAGGTACGCCGTGCTTGGATTCCTACGGCATGCAGCAGTTCGTGCTCGCGCTGATGCTCGCCAATAGCCGCTGGGGGAGCACCACTGCGATGCCCTATGCGAGGGATGCACTGGATTTGCTCGACCTGCTGCAGAACGGAGTCGGCGGGACATTCGACGCCGAGACGCACTTGGTCCGTGAAGAGCCATCGCTCGACCCGGTGAACTACACCCGTTCTTCATTGGAGATGCCAGCTGCCTATTGGTATTGGGCGCAGGCCACCGGCAACCCCTTTTGGAAGGTCGCCGCCGATGCCGCGCGCAAAAATTTAGTCGCGGGCTCGGATGCCACCTCCACCGGCCTGTGGCCGATTCGCAGTAACTTCGATGGCACACCGGTGCCCGATTCGCTGACATTCACCGCTGAGACTTATCGCACTCACCTCAACTTGGCACTGGACGCACTCTGGGGTAACGCAAACGCGGACGAAGCGAGAGTGGCCGATCGCGTGCTCGGCTTCTTCGCGGGTATCGACAATTACGGACAGACGTTCACCACCGACGGCACACCGATCGACAGCAATCCAGCCCAGGCCCTGATCTCAGTCAACGGTGCGCTGACCGTCGCTGCACCAGCAAGCACTGACCGCGCTGCTTTCGTCAAGGCGGTCTGGGCGCAGCAAATACCGAGCGGTGACAACCGGTACTACGACGGGCTCATGTACATGATGAGCTTGCTCATCATGAGCGGACGCATGCAGGTGCAGCCGCCATCGCAGCTGTTTTGAAGCAGAGCGTGAGCGCCCCCTGCGCGGGTCACAAAATTTCGTTCGAGCGTCCATAATCAGCCAGCGCAAGCGAATCTTGCGTCGCGGCTGGAACCAAGCTCAATCGGCAATGGCGCCGCCTTCCGGGACTCACAAGCAATCACTGCGCTGAAGTAGCCATGCCTGACTGGAGTCAGTCGGCTCGCAGGTCGTAATTTGCGCGCTATCCGCGGTCGCACTCAGGCAGCTTTGCACGTGGTGCTGCGGGCGAAGCTCGGACGCGAACGTGTCACGGGCGCGCACTTCGAAGCGTTGATTGTCGAAGCCGGTCGCGCTGTAAGTGATCACCGGAGTGCCGTCCCGAGTGGCCGCCATTTGGACGTCGAGCACGAAGCCGGACAACAGATTCTGAATCGAGAACACGTTGGGGGTGGCGGTCGCCGTGAGCTGCCAGGAGCGCGCCGGGAGCCGGCAATCAGCCGCGAAATCCAGCAGAAAACCAGGACTTCCGAAGACCAACGTGGGCGCGCCCTGGCCCAGACAGAGACCATTGGCGCGTGAGCGCAGCACGTAGCTTCCGGCTCCGACGATCGAACATGGCCCCGCGTCAGCCGCCGCTCCACCCGCCGCCGCTCCACCCGCCGCCGCTCCACCCGCCGCCGCTCCAGCCGCCGTTGCTCCAGCCGCCGTTGCTACATCGCCAGCCGCCCCTCCCCCGCCCGCCGCCGCCTCGGGCGCACCACCGGCTGCGTCCGCCACGTCAGCCGCGTAGACCACGTCGAGTGGCGTGGTTGTACACGCGGTAGAGAGCGCCAAGGCGCCCAGCAGACATGCGATACGAGGACACATTTCCCTTGCTGCGCGATCGAATTATCGGAGTGCGGTTGGTAGTTGGTACAAGATACCACGAAGTCAGGCAGATGATGTATGGTCCATAGGTGGCGCGTTACACGTCTTCGAAGCCCGCGAGCCACGAGGTCGAAGAAGACCTGCACCAAGCGATCGCCAACAACGAGGGTGACTGGCAGCGGCGCGCTTTCGACGAGTACCACCGGCTCGTACACGGGTTGCTCTCCAAGACGCTCGGTCCGCGCTCGGAAGTCGCCGACCTCACGGGCGACGTGTTCGTGATTTTTTTCGCCAACGCGCAGCGCATTCGCGTGGCCTCGGCAGTGCGCAGCTACCTGGTTTCGATCACCATGAATGTGGCTCGCCGTGAGCTTCGAGCGCGCCGCCGTCGGTCACTCCTCCACACCCTGATCGGCTGGCCTCGCGACGCCGAGCGCGAAGCCTCACCCGACGACCCCAAAGCGAAAGCGGCGTTGCTGCAGCTCGGCCGCATCGTCGATGAACTGAGCCCGGACGAGCGGGCCGCGTTCGTATTGCATTCTCTCGAGAACATGCCGGTGGCGGAAATTGCGAGCGCGTTGGGCGTCTCCGAGTCCACCGCCAAGCGTCGAGTGCGGCGCGCCAACGAACACATCCTGAAGCGGGTGCGGCGCAATGCTCTGCTGGCCGATTACCTCGTCGCGCGTTCGGGGCCTGCCAATGCAGACTAAACGCCCACCGCCGACCGAGCAGCAGGTCACTGAAGCCTTTCGCGCGTTGGCCAACGAGCATGCGCTCGAACGCGAACCATTCGACAAACGTCGGGCGTGGCATGCGTTACAGTACGCGCAGCGCACGACCGGAGCGGCACGCAGTGCCCGCATGCGCTGGGCGCTGGCGCTCGGCGTGTTTGCACTCGGCATTGCCGTGGGCGCGCCAGCCTGGCAAGCGTGGGCCATGCTGCGCTACGAGGCGCATGGTCTTTCGACCGAAGGCAGCATCCTGAGCGCTCGCGATACGCCCGCGGATTTGTCGTTCTCCGACGGGAGTCGCATGACGGTCAGTCCGCATTCGACGCTGAGCGTCGATTTGCTCGGCAAACGTGCCGCGCTGACGCGGCTCTTCGACGGCCGATTGCACGTCGCGGTGCACCACGAACCCGACACGAACTATCGCTTTTTGGCCGGTCCCTACGAGGTGCAGGTGGTCGGCACCGAGTTCGATCTAGAGTGGCACGCGCAAGGCAATGGCCTGACGTTGATCATGCAGAGCGGCGAAGTCCGAGTTTTCGGCGACGGCGGCCGGCGCCAAGTCCGCGCCGGCCAGACGCTGCATTTGCCGACCAACGCGGAGCCGTTGCGCGAGGCAGCGCTCAACGCAGCTAGCCCAACGCCCCCGTCGTTGGCGTCCGCGGCTGCGGACATTCGGGCCGTGAGAAAGGAGGCGAGTGCTCCCCTGAAGCCGAGCGCCATGATCGCGCGGGCAACCGAAGCCGATTGGGGCGCGCTGCTCAATGCCGGTCAATTTGCGACCATCATGCGCGATGCCGACGCCCGGGGCGGCGAGCGTTTGCTCGAGTCGGCTTCTGCAAACGATCTAAGAGTGCTGGCCTTGGCGGCGCGTTACACGGGGCGACGAGCGTTTTCGCTTCGCGCTTGGCAGGCCCTGCGCGCGCGCTACGTAGCGGACGCGCAGAATCAGGGTGCGGCGTTCTTTCTGGCGCGCGGCCATGAAGAGCAGGGTGAGGTCGCGGAAGCGATGCGTTGGCTCGCACGCTACTTGGCGGAATCTCCGTCTGGCGCGTACGCCAGCGAGGCGCTCGGGCGCCGGTTGGTTTTGCTCTCGAAGGCGGGTCAAAAAACCGACGCCGTGAGCGCCGCGCACGCATACCTCGAGCGCTATCCGCGAGGCGCGTACGCGAAGTCTGCGCAGCTCGTCCTCCAATCGGAGTAACCGATATGCTCGGGGCCCGGCACGGCTGGTGCGCGACCGCGAG
>Ga0302323_100001072_pt1 | contig 22143 bp, 23 predicted proteins | sample Fen_T0_3_FD_201950 | JGI IMG/M metagenome (GOLD analysis project Ga0302323, IMG submission 201950) | Peat permafrost microbial communities from Stordalen Mire near Abisko, Sweden - Fen_T0_3 | ecosystem: Environmental > Terrestrial > Soil > Wetlands > Permafrost | place: Sweden: Abisko... | reverse complement strand
AAGCCGTACACGCGGACACCGCGCCGATAATTGAGACCGTATCCTCGGTAGTGAACCCAAGCCCTCGCAAAACTGCCGCCAGGGCTACCGCTTCGGCTCGGCCGAAGCCCGCGAGCAACTGCGACGTGCCGTACGTGATCGACAAGAACGGGGTCAAGCACTTCAAAGAGGCGTGCTTTTGACGCCTACCCGATCACGAAGCCTGGTGCTGATGCTCTTGGCCAAAGCGTTGCTGTCTGCCAGCCCTGCTGCCGCTGCTGGGCCTGCGCGCGCATGCATCGAGGCGCACGAGACAGGCCAAATCGAGCGCGATGCGGGTCGGCTGCTCTCGGCCCAAGAACGATTTGCGTCCTGCACTTCGGAGGCGTGCCCGGCAATGATTCGGCGCGAGTGCGTGGCGCTGGGCGAGGCGGTAGCGGCCATGACGCCGAGCGTCGTGCTCGTCGCCGAAGATAGCGAGGGCCGAGCATTCGAAGGTGCGCGGGCGACGATCGATGGCCAGCGTACCATCCCGCTGCTGGACTGGCGGCCGCTGGAGCTGGATCCGGGGCCGCATCGCTTCGAGCTGCTGCTGCCGGATGGTCGCAGCCAAACGCTGACTCCGACTTTGCGTTCAACTGAAAAGAATCGCCGGATCGCGGCGAACTTTAGGTCCCTGCCGCCACCGGCGCCAGCAAGCCACCCGAACCGAAATCCGTTGGCCTACATCTTCGGTGGAGTGGGTGTGGTGGCGTTGGGCGCTTGGGGCGTCTACGCGCTCGACGGACGAAACAAGCAAAGCGAGCTCGAGAACTGCGCCCCGCACTGCCAAACCAGCGACGTCCACTCCATGCGCAAATCTTACCTGATCGCTGATCTGCTGCTCGGCGTGTCGCTGGTCTCACTCGGGACCGGCAGTTACTTCTTTTTCAGCCAGACGGATGAACCCACGCCACGCGGGAGCGCGAGCACGCGATGGGTTGGAGCGAGCGGTCGCTTCTGAGCCGCTGGTGCTCAAGGCCTTTGCGTCCGAGCGCGCTCGCTCAAGATGCGCGCGGCCACACCGTAGGCCTGGTTACTGGGGTCGCGTCGCGAAAGCTCGCGATACAACGCTGCCGCCCGCGCAAAGTCACCGGTGGCCACGCTGTCCGCCGCCGCGTGAGCGACCGTTATGCCGCGCGCCAGGGCGGGCAAGGCGACGCTCGCCGCCGGCGCCGGCGCCGCGAGCTTCAGCGGCGCAGGAACGGCTGCCGCAACGCTCGCGTGCGGCTTGCTTGGGGTTGGGCGTTCGGCGTTCTCGAGCATGGGTTTGGCCAACAGGACCACGGAGAGCAGCGGTAGCAGGATCGCAACCGCCTTGCGCGGAAGAGACGCTTGCCGAAATTGCGCGAGCCAGCCCGCGCGCGACGGTGCCGTCTCGAGGGCCGAAAGAACTTGCTGAATGCTCGGCGGTGATGGCTGGCTCGCCTGAGCGGCGAGCAGCTTGCCGCGCTCCAGCAACTCAGTGGCCGAAAAGTATTGCGTGCTGTCGCTCTCCGATAGGTCGAGCAGACGCGCAGGTTTGACGGGCACTGGCCGCAGCGTCGTTACCCCCGAGCTCTCGTCGGCATCCATGTCGTTTTGAGGAGTGCTCATGGTTCGTGCTTTGCTCGTGCCGCGTCGTACAGCGCCGCGGGTAGGGCTTTGCCGTGCTCCTCGAGCTGCGGCACGAAGCTCGGGATGTAGCCCGTAGGGGCAAGCTCGCTACGAATGCGACCTGCCGCATCTTGGCCGTGGTAGCTGCGCACGAACAGGTCAGAGAGCACGTAGCGCCCGCTGTTCGAGTCGAAGCTCACCACCTCGGTGATATGAGTCACCTTGCGTGAACCGTCGCTCAGCCGTGAGACCTGAACAATCACGTTCACGCCCGAGGCAATTTGCAATCTGAGTGCTTGCAGCGGCAATTCGACATCGCTCATCATCGCCATTGTCTCCAGCCGCGTCAGAGTGTCGCGTGGATAGCTGGCGTGCAGTGTGCCCAGGCAACCGCCGTGGCCGCTAACCATGGCCTGGATGATGTCGAGCGCCTCACCGCCACGGATCTCGCCGATTACGATGCGATCGGGGCGCATACGCAAGGTGGCGCGAAACAAGTCGCGGATGCTGACGGCACCACGACCGTGAGCGTCGGCGGGGCGCGCCTCCAGCTGCACGACGTGCGGGTGCTGAACCTGCACCTCTTTGGAGTCCTCGATGACCGCGATCCGTTCGCCGTGCGGGATGAACTGCGTGAAGGCGTTGAGCAGCGATGTTTTGCCGCTGCCGGTGCCGCCAGCGATCATCACGTTCAGCTTCGAGCCGACCAGCGCGTCGAGCGTGTCGAGCGCATCTCGGCTCAAGGTGTCGAGCTCGAGCAGGCGCGCCAAGTTGAAGCTGTCCTTGGAGAAACGGCGGATGGAAACGTACGGGCCATCGGGCGCAGCGGGCTGCACCACTGCTTGCAGTCGCGAGCCGTCCGGTAGCCGAGCCTCCAAGATCGGGTGCAGCTCGTCAATGCGCTTGCCCACGAATTGGGCGACGTTGCGCAGCGCGCACATCACGGCCTCCCTATTCGGGAAACGCGCGCTGGTCGCCTCCAATCGCCCGCGCCGCTCGATGAATACCGTGCTCGGGCCGTTGATCATGATCTCCGAGACGCTCGGATCGTCCAAGAAGGAGCGCACGGGCTCCAGAAACCCGCGCAGCGTTTCCGCGTACACCTCGGGCCCGATCATGGCATCGCCTCGAGCAGCGACTCACCCGCTTCTTCCGCGTGCTGTCCACGAGGCGCGAGCCGAAGGTATTCGCGGAAGTGCCGATCCGCTTCCTGGTAGCTGCCGAGCTCATCACGCAGTAATAGGGCCAGGCTATAGTGCGCGTCGGCGTACTCTGGGCTCGCGTCGAGCACGCGCTCCAGCTCCTGGCGGGATTTTGCGACCTCGCCCAACGCTCGCAGCAACGTTGCCTCGATGTAGCGCAGGCGATACGAGCGCGGATGCTGGCGGAGGTGTTCCTCCGCGTATTGGAGGGCCGCCCGGTAGCGCTGATCTCGCACGCAGACGTCGATCAAGAGCGGCATGACCTGCGTCGCATTGCCACCGCTCTTCGTCGCCAGGTTCAGATATTGCTCGGCGCGTGTATAATCGGCGGCGTCCGCGAACAGGCGCGCGCGTTGCATCAAGGTCGAGACCCGCTGCTCCGTCGCGGTGCGGCCCTCCACCTCTGGCTCCCTCACCCCGTGCGTACAAGCCGTGAGCCAGAGCAGCAGCAGCACCGGTACGCGATTATTGATCATTGCTTCTTGCCTGCGAATTTCAGCTCGATTTGCCGATCCAGCGACAGAAGCCAGCCGGCGTAGGTGCCGCTGCGCCGACCGATGTACGAAAGCAGCAGCCGCACTTCCGTGCGTGCCTCCTCGTAGCTCCTGGTGGCCAGCGCACGCTCGAGCCGAACACGATGAACGTGAAACTCGGTTTCGACGTCGCGCTGGAGCGTGTTGCCCTGGCGCTCGGCGTCGTTGGATCGATCCCCCGCATCCGCGAGCGCAAAACAGGCCGCGGCGCGTTGAAAGGCCGCCACCGCGCTCACGGCGTCCTGCCCACTGAATGGGGCACGCTCGCGTGCGGTTTCGGCTCGGCTCAGCTCTTCCGCGGCGACGGCCAGTGCGGCGTCAGCACCGGACTCGGGACAACGCACAGCACCTGCCGTAGCGAACAATGCCGGAGGTTCGACCTCGTTCGGCAGCGCGCTGCCGGTGTCGCGCTGGCTGAGCACGAGGTAGAATCCAAGCGGAAATCCCAGGATTCCAAGGGCATAGATCGCGGAGCGCCCGGACTCCTTCTTTTTTGCTTGTCCGCGCGCGAGGAGCGTCTCGACTATCGAGACAGTCAACTCGGCACGGCCGATCGATAGCAGGCTGTCAGGCAACAGCCGACCCTCCACGAATGGTACGCCGTTGAGCGTCACGCTGCGCTCCAAGCTGCGCACCTGCCCAAAGATGCCAGCGGCATCCAGCGAGATCCGTAGCTGCTCGATGGCCGCGTCCTCGGCTGGGAGCCGAACCTCGCAGTGAGAGCCGCTGCCAATCAGCGCTGTGGCCGTGTCGATGGTGAGCCGTTGCCGAGTACCGTTCGGGTAGCGTACGCCGATCTCGAGCATGGAGACGTCGCTCATCTTTCAATCCGCTCCGAACGAATTTTGGATCTGCAAAGCCATCGGCGTCACGATCAAAAGCAAGATTGCCGCAAAGATTAGCAGCATCGGCGCGAGCATCTTGACGCTGGCCTTCGAAGCCGCCTCTTCGGCGCGCGTCGAGCGCCGCTGACGAGATGCCTCGGCCTGGATCTCGAGCACCTGACCGAGCGGGTTGCCGCGCTCCTCCGCTTGGCACACCGCGCCCACGAATTCGCGCACCGCCTCACAAGGCACTCGCTCGGCCAGTTGTTCCAACGCTTGTTTGCGTGTTTTGCCGACCTGCAGCTCCTTCAAAATCAGGTTCAGCTCGCCGATCAACGCGTCGCCTCTACCGCTGCTCTTGTCGACGACTTGCTTCAGTGCGCCAGGAAAGTCGAGCCCGGCGGAGAGCCCGAGCGAGAGCAAATCGATCACCGAGGGTAAGCCGTTTTGGACTCGTTTCCGCCGCTCCTGCTCCGTGCCGGTCAGCTGCAAGTACGGCAGCATCAGCCCGACCATCCCGCCCAGAATGACGTACAACGGCCCGCGCGACAGCAGCGTCCCGTACACGGCTCCAGCGCTCAGGCCGCCGAGCACCGACACCAGCGTCAATGCGACGCACTCCTCGGGTACCAGGCCCCAGAAGTCACCGGCCAGCATGATCTGGCGGTCGATACGGAGGTACAGGTGTTCGCTCAGCAATGGCCTGAGGCGCGCGCCAAGCCAGCGTAAAGTCGGTTCGAGGCCACGAAATAGCGGGTTGTCCCGTTCGGCGCGCGAGCGCTGTAGGCCTCGCAGCCCAAGGAAGTTGGCGTCGCTGATCGGTGCGCTCGTCACCGTATAGGCGAACAGCCAGAGCGCGGCGAACGCACTGAGCGAGAGACCGCATTTCAGCAAGAGCAACGCGCTGCTCATATGTCCACCGCCAAGACTTTGCGCGCCACGATCACCGATCCGAGCCACAACACGAGCGAAAGCACGATCACGCCCCAACCGAATATGGACGCGGTGAGCGGATCGAAGTAGCCGTGGCTCACCGTGTCGAACAAAAGCAAGATGAACACCGGAAATATCGCGAGCACGGTGACTTGCGCCTTGCCTTCCGCGGTTTTCGAGCGCACCACGCCTTGCAGCCGGGTCATCTCGCGCAACGTCGCCGCAGTCCGTTCCAAGATCTTAGGCAGATCGCCGCCCACCTGTCGGCCGATCAGCAAGCCGGACAACGCGGCATCCAGCTGCGTGCTGCGGACCCTTCCAGCCATGCTGAGTAGCGCTTGGTCGACGGTGTTTCCGAGTCTCATTTCCTTCAGCGCGAGGCCCACCTCGGCGTCGAGCGGGGCGGCTAGCAGCGGCTGCGTGTAGCCAAGCGCATTGCCGATGCTAGGCGTGGCTTTGAGGCCGTTGGCCAGCGCCAGGATGAAGCCGTCGATCTTCGACTCAATCGCCCGTACTCGCTCGCGTCGCAGCTGCTCGATGTACATCGCCGGCCCGGCGATCACAGGTAGCAGGGCCAGATACGCCAATTGCTGGCCCAGCAGCAGGGCGATGGCCACGGACAGACCGGCGCAGAACAACTGCGCCCAGATGATGGAGCGACCATAGGTCGAAAGAAACATCTGCCGTAGCTTGCGATCGAGATACGCCTCGTAGGTCGACCAAGCGCGGTAGGGCGGCGAGGACGGGTCTCGAGCCGCCCAGAAGACCGCCGACCACACCGCAGCTGTCAGGAACGCGATTGCGAGCCACTTGAGGAGGCCGAGCTCGATGGTCATAGGTAGCGTTCTCCCGGCCTGATCAAGCCGCGAACGATCAACTCGTCCAAGAAGGTCGGCAGGTAGCCGGTGGCCAGGAAGCTACCCAAGACCTCACCATTGGGTCCGGTCCCAGTGCGCTCGAAACCGTAGATCTTCCGCACTTCGAAGTCCCCGCGCTGGTCGAGCCCACACACCTCGCTGATGGCGACTACCTTGCGTGAACCGTCCGCCATCCGCGTTTGTTGCGCGATCAAATGCACGCTGGCGGCGATCTGTTCGCGGATGGCTCGCGACGGCAGCTCCACCCCCGCCATCAGGCACAGCGTTTCGAGGCGCGCAAGCGCTTCGATTGGAGAGTTGGCGTGGGTCGTGGTGAGCGAGCCGTCGTGGCCCGTGTTCATCGCCTGCAGCATGTCGAGTGCCTCGCCTCCCCTGCATTCGCCGACGACGATCCGATCAGGGCGCATACGCAGGGCGTTCTTGACCAGATCACGGATCGTGTATTGTCCCTTGCCTTCCATATTGGGCGGCCTGGTCTCGAGTGACACGACGTGCGGTTGCGCGAGCCGGAGCTCGGCTGAGTCTTCGATGGTGACGATCCGTTCGTTCGCAGGGATGAAGGCCGAAAGCACATTGAGCAGCGTGGTCTTGCCGCTGCCAGTACCTCCGGAAATCACGATGTTCTTTTTGGCAGTCACGCTACGGGTCAGAAACAGCCCCATGGCCGGCGCTAGCGCGGACAGTTCGTACAACTGGTCGATGTCGAGCGGCGACTTCGGAAATTTGCGAATGGTGATACAGGAGCCCTTGAGCGCCAGCGGCTTGATGATGGCGTTGACGCGTGAGCCGTCGGGCAGGCGCGCATCGACCAATGGTGACGACTCATCGATGCGGCGACCGAGCGGCGTGACGATGCGCTCGATCACTGCCCGCACCCGCTCGTCGTCCGTGAAGCGCGTCGGACTGCGTTCGATCTTGCCGGACCGCTCGACGTAGATCGTGTCCGCGTCGATGACCATGATTTCCGACACTGTCGGATCGTTCAGCAGGTGCTCCAGCGGTCCGAGCCCCAGCGCCTCGTCGGCCAATTCGCCAACCAGGAGGTCGCGCTCCGTTTCGACGGGCAGCCGGTGCTCGAGTAGCTTGACGATGCGGCGGAGCGCCGTCAGCACACGCGGCCGAAACGAGGGATCGTCCAGCCGCACCGCGTCGGTGGTCGCGAGATCCAAGTGTTCCAGCAGGCGCTTGTGAATCTCGCGGCGCAAGGCGCTGTCGCTCTCCAGCTGTGCGGGCGCCTGCGGCGGGATAACCGCGGCCAAGGCACTCGCTGACGTATCCAGCACCGGTGTCGCTGGCGGCGGCATCGAGCCGAGCGCGCGCACGTAGACTGTGTGCAAGCCGAGCAAGATTGGCGTGCCGTAGGCCACCTCGGCCACGCCCCCGCGCAGTAACCGGTCGCCGGCCAAAGTGCCGTTGCTAGAAACGTCCTGCACGCGCAGCGCGCTGGGCTCGATGTGCAGCAGCAAATGGCGGCGCGAGATGTGGTTGTCGTCGAGCTGAATGTCGCATTCCGGCCCGCGCCCGATCGACAAGGGGCCGGCCGTGGTCATCTGCGCGATGTGGCGCGCGCCGGACTTCGCTTCGACGGTGACCTCGACGTTCATCACGGGCGTGTCCTGACGCCGGGGGCCGTCGCTGGGTTCTTCTCCCAAGCGTTCACTTTGTCGAGATCGCCGCTGTAAGCTTTGAAATCGCGCAGCGCGTCGTCGAGCACCTCTTGGGCGCCCTTCGGGATCGATTCGATGATGCTGGGCACGACGAAGATCGCCCCCTCCACCTCTTCTTGGGCATCACCGTGCGAACCGAATAGCAGGCCAATCAACGGCAGCTCGCTGAGCAGCGGCAGTCCTGACACCGAATGACGCTGGGCTTTCGAGCGAATCCCAGAAAGCACGATCGATTGGCCCAACTTGAGTGCCACAGCCGTGCTGAGCTTGGAGACGTTGCGTCCCGGGAGATCGGTGCCGGCCGCGACCGGCGGTGTGAGATCCATCACCTCGGCTTCGAGCTCGACCTTCAACTCTTTGCTGGCCGAGTCGAAGCGAGGCAGCACCTTCACGTCGGTGCCAAAACGAATCTGAGTCAGCGCGGCCGCCAAGCCGCTCGAGACGACGTAGTTCTGCTCGCCGCCGCTGGAGAAGGTGGCCTGCGAGCCGTTGGAGGTGATGACCGTGGAGTGCTTGAGCACTTTCGCCCAGCCTTTGGTCGCCGCGATATCGAGTCCGGGTAGCGGCTGGTCGATGATGCTTGCCTGAGCGGAGCTGGCGGCGCCCTTCAGGAAGTCGAATTCGGCCGAAAATTGACCGACCTTGGCGCCGCCGATCTTGCCCGGCCAGTTCACGCCGACTTGGTAGCCTTTGTTGCGATCGAACTGCACGAACAGGAAGTCAATGCGGACGTTGAGCTTGCTCTCCGCGGCCGCTCCGCCCAAGACGACCAACGACTCCACTTGACCCGGAAAGAGGGCGGCGACCTGCGAGATGCGCTTCAACTCGGGCTCCGTGCTGACTCCGCCTTCGATGAACAAGCGGGCGCCGATGCGCCGCACGCGTACGCCGGTCGACCCCTCGAGTAACTGGAGCAGCTCGCGTTCCACGCTCTGCATCGGCCGCGGTGAGACGTTGATCTGGTAGTTGAGCTGTGTCTTGTCGTTCTTGAGCAAGAGCAGTGTGGTGCTGCCGGGCTTCTGACCGACGATCACGAACTGCGAGCTGTCGGGCGTGAGCCGCACGTCCGCGATCCCCTTCACGCCTTCCGCGAAGCTCTTGACGTCCAGCGCGGATAGAGTGCGGTTTTCGCCGACCGCCAAGCTCAGCTCTTCCGAGCGTTCCAGCGCGACTTGCTCGGGGGGCGGGGCTCCCGACCTGTCCGACTTGTCGTGCTTTTGCGCCAATGCGGGCGTAGCGAGCGCGATCGAGATCGAGATCGCAGCAGTTACGCACTTCGGGAGCGTCATCGGACGTTCGATGCCTCGATGCGCACGGGCCCTTGCGGCGAGCTCGGCCGACGTTGCAGATCGGCGCGCACTTTCGTGTCGCGTAGCGCTGACGCTTTGAGATCGGGCAGATCATCGACCGTGCCTGGGTCGCTCGGTGGTCGAACAGCGACCGAGAGTCGACCGCGTTCGATCGCGAGCGAGAGCAGCTGGGCTTCCGGCAAGCTCAGGCTCAAGGTGAGTTGCTTGTCGTGCATCGTCGAAGAGTCACGGGTCTTGGCGTCGTTGGTCACGTTTTGCGTTTCGCTGCCGACCGCCAACACCAACACGCGCTGCAGCAGAACGGCCGACGACTGGTCGCTGTTCTCGAGGTCGGCACGGAAGGTTGCAATCACGTCGACGTAGTCGCCGGGGCGGATCAATTGATTGCCGCGCGTGTCGTCCGAGCCGGTTGCGGCTCGCACGGCGACCGCGCGCTTGCCGGGTTGAATCAAGGAGCTCAGATCGCGGTCTTCGGTGGTAATCGCCAGGTCGGTCCACATCAGCGTTTGCTGGGGAAAGACGGCGACCGACGCTTGGAGACCGAGCACCTTGGTGCGCTCGGCAGCCTTGATCGCGCGATCCTCGACGTAGGCGAGCGGCACGCTTCGCGTCGTCAACATGTCTTCGGTGATCATCTTGCCGCGCTCGATCGGTCGTAGCGCCATCAAGAGCTCCACCGGCTCTCCGCCCGACATCTCGCGCTCGAACTTGCGCAGATACACGAACAGCAACGCGCTGCCGAGCAGCGCCATCGTGAGCGAGACCATCAGTGCGCGACGATTCATTCGAAGATGCCTTCCGGCGTCGCGCTGGCTTTCGCAAATCCGCGACTTCCCATTTCGATGATGCTGACACCGGTCTGCTCGGATGGCGTCTGACTCGTAACGACGATCACGGCCACGCCGTCTTTGCTGAAGGTCCGAACGTGGTCGTTCAAATCCAACTCCGCGCTAGCGTGAGGCAGGGGATGGTACAGAAAGCCACGCGGTTCGAGCTGCTGCTCGTAGTACGACAACACCTCGGCGTGCGAGCGCTGCGTGTCGTACATGCGAATTGCGTACGACCGATGCCCCATTTCGGCGCTGAGCACGCGGCGCGCGTCCGGCGGGCGTGGCACGTCGCGCGAGTCAGCGCCCGGTGCGTCGCCGCTGTCAGCGAACATCTCGGGGATGTTGAACTTGCCCTCTGTCCACATCGCGAGCACGTGAGTCTGGCCGCTGGACTCGTCGTGACGTGCCACGACGTAGCGGGCATCGCCGATCTCTGCCAAATCGCCGCTCTCGGTAAAGCGAAGAATTCGGTCGACCAACCCCGTCAGCCCACCGCCGCTGTCTTTTCGCGCAATGCAGGCGATCTGGCCCACCTTACCGTCTTTGGCGACGGTTTCAGAGCTGAGCCAGCGCGACGGATCCTGCAGCTCCTGCGGCAGCTGCCGAAGCGCCGGCGAGCCGTTTGGCAACGCCGCTATTTCGCTGGCCAGCCCGGCGGAGTGCTCGCGGCAATGCTGGCCGAAGCGCTCGATCACTTGCTCGACGCTGAGCGGTGTCATCTTGGACGCCAGTGACATGCGTTGGCCGTTGATCAGCGCCACTTCCGGCGGGCCAACGAGCGTCGGACCGATTTGCTTGAGCAGCTCGAGCCCGCCCTGCTTCGCGGCTTCCTCCGCTGCTGCGCGTGCTTGCGGTAGCATCAGCGCGCTGAACGCTAGGTTGGCCGCGGCCAAAAACCCGAGCACGCGCAGCGTGCCACGGACACGTCGACTTCGATGCAGCCTGTTCCAAATCATGGCTTTCTCCTTCAGAAGAAGCTCGGAATGACGTTGGCGGAGATGTAGCCGATCAAGCTGATCGCGTCGCCACGCTCGTTCTGCGGAACCTCGTTACAGGCGACGGTGTCCTTTGCCGACAGCGTGTAAGTTTTGCCGCCCACTCGCGCGTCCGCGGTGGCGGTTTCGCTGGCGCTGCCGTCGGTGTGGCTGACCGCGCCGAAGAAGCTCGGCGCCGAGTCGGTGTCCACGTCGAGCGGCGCCGAGCTCTCGCCCGCCTCCTGCCAGATCCCACTCAAATCGATGCCTGAGCTGCAGCCTTGCAGGGCCTGCGACCAAGCCGCGAGACGCGCGTCTTCGAGCGCCTTGATCTGGGCGACGTACAGGCGATGTAGGAACAAACCGCCTGCCATCAACGTGATCAACATCGAGGAGACGATGATGCCTTCGACCAACACCGCGCCGCGAGCGAGTCGGCGAGCTCTCAGCAGAGCAATCTGCGTAACTGGGAAGCGTTGCATGCGGACTTTCTCAGTGAACCGTGCTGCCGTTGTCGGAATGGTCGATGATGAACGCGCCGATGCCTTCGAACGCGCCGCTCGAGTACAGGCCGCGCATGAAGCCTTGTGTCTTGAGCTGGCGGAAGTACCAGGTGTCTTTGACCTTCGGAATTAGGATCTTGGGAATGCCAAGCTTGTCGCGCAGCTTGCCGCCGAACTTGTCGGATGAAGCAGCGAAGAGCTGCGTCAGCGTGGCGACGATGCCGGTCTCGATGCCCGTGGCCACCAACCGTTCGGTAGGCTGAATACGGCGCAGCCTCGCGCGCCAGCGCATCTGCCACATGGCGTTGGACTTGCAGTCCATCCAGCGCTTGCTGCAGTCGAGGTAGATCTCGGCGTGGGCGGTGATCTGATCGTCGTCGATCGGCACCAGACCACCGGTCTTGCCGAGATCGGCTATCTCGAGCATCTGGTCATCGCCCGCGACCATGGCCTTGGTCTTTTCGACCTGCGAGAAGCTACGCATGAAGACATTGCCGTTCACGGCCCACTCCCAAACCTTCGACGGCGAGCCGCACTCGGCCAAATCGTAGTTGGTCGTGAAGGCGTCCTTGAGCTTGCCGTTGGCCTCCTTCTTCTTGTCTTTGGCGCAGCCTTTGACGTACTCGTCTTCAGTCACGAGCTTGCCGTCTTTGTCCCGGTACTTGAGCTCGTTGTTGCCGTGACTATCGCCTTGAATGACGCGCTTCCCCTCCAGCTCTGACTTGCAACTGTCGATCGCTTGCTTGCCCACTAGGTCGGTCAGGTCCGTGGGTGGACCGGCAGAGACGGGCGCACAGAACAACCCGGGCAAGCTGCCGACGATCGCACCGAGGAAGACCTTGGCCTTGTCGATGCCCTCGACGGCGCCGGCCGGAACGCCCATCCGCTCCAGTACACCGGCCAGATTGTTCAGCACGGACTCTCCCGCCTTTTGACAGACCACCGAATAAGATTCAGTTTGCACCGGCAGGCTCACGCCGATGCCCATGCGCGGGTTGCTCAGAAACGTCTGGTAGAAGTCGATCCCCTTCTGCAAGCGGGTCTCGGCCTCGTCCTTTTTGGGCATCTTGCCGGCCTTTGCGCCCTTGAAGCAGCGCGCTAAGGTCTCGATTCCTTTGGGATTTACCGAGGGCAGCAGGGAGGCGCTCTCGGTCGCGGCCAGCGACACGCCATAGCCAGCCTGGGTGTTCAGGGAGCCCGCGCCAAGTCCAACGAGCGGGGTTGCGGTAGCGACAGCTACCTGTGCTGCGTTCATTGCCGACAGGATGCGTACGACGTTGTTCGCGACCTTGCTGTCATTGCGGAGCATGAAACCCTCTACGCGCGCGACTGCTCCTGCAAAGCCGCAGCCGGTACCGAGTGTGACCACACACAAGATCGCCGCGACGACCAGCGCGACGGTGACCAAGATCAAAATCGTGCGCCAGATGACCAATACCGCGAGCACGAGCGACATCACGATGTTGATGGCGACGATCACGTTCATTCCGCGCGCATTCCAGACCGCGTTTTCGAACGCCCCAGCGTCCGCTGCGTCCTGTGCTCGTTCGCGCCAAGCAATGGCGTCGCCGATGCCGGCAACGTGCCAGAGGGCGCCGACGAGAAGCACGCCAAACACGATACCGACGATCAAAACCGCTCCGCGAGTGTCCTGTGCCAGGTTCTGGGTGGGCTGTTTGTTCATGGTGCGGCTCAAGTCTCAAATATCGTAGCTGTAGCCAGCGCCTTGGTAGGCGTAGACGGATTTCGCGCTGAGCTCGCGCACACCAGTTGGACCGCAGACCAAGCTCACCCAACCGGCGAAGCAATGGAATTTCGCTTTGACGACGGCGGTAAGCGGAACTGAGCCCTTGAGACCACTCGGCACCTCAACCGTGAAATCGCTGGAAAAGTGCGGGGAAGTCGCCAAGACCAATGCAGCGGCTAGCTCGATGTCTTCTTTGCGCTTGCCGGAAAAGCTGTCCTTTGCGACGCCATCGTAAAAGGCCGGGTCATCGGGCAACACGACCACCGCGGCACGCGCTGCAGCGGAGGCCGCGCGCTCCAGGATCAGGTGCGCCGCACACAGGTCGATCAGTTGCCAGCTCGCCATGAAGAAGAACATCACCGGCAGATAGGCGATCAGCTGCTCGACGAAGATGGCGCCGCGCTGGTCCTGCCTGAGCGATTGGGTTTGGCTCTTCATCAGAGCCTCCAGCGCACCAGTGCGACCAGAGCGGTGGCAACGAACACGACTGGCCCGAAGCGTAACTCCGTCAGAAGTGCCTGCGGCACCTGTTTGCGTCGAGCTTTGGGCAAGAACGGGTTCTTGAGCAACACAGCGGAATTGCCGAGCAGCCGAAACAGCTCGCCCTGGTAGGCGAGCCGTGCCGGAGCGTACAGCGCAGCAAGCACGAACGCGTACAGCTCTACCTGCAGCCCCAAGATCGGTCCGGCCCAGACGCCCAAGTTGGCGAGTAGCTTCACGTCCCCGCCCCCCATCGCGCTGACGCGGTACAAGAGCAGTGGCACCGCCGAGCAACCGAGCACGCCAACGACGATGTTGGCCGCTGCCCCGCCCAAGAGCCCAGCGAGGGCCTGGCCAGGTTGGCGGATCAGCGCGAAATGGACCGCAAAGTGCAGTACGAGACCAATCAGTGCGCCGATGGCGACGAGTCGATTGGGGATATGACCGGTGCGATAGTCCACGAAGCCAGTGAGCGCCGTGAACACCAATAGGCCGCTGAGCACGATTTGCGTCGCCGACATTCTGGCCTCGAGGAGGGGTTCTACGCGGGGCGCCAGAGCGTGCCGAGGCCCCGCGTGGACCTTCATTTGTCCTTGATGCCTGTCACTAGATCGCCTTGAGCCTGGATCTTCTTGCTCACTTTATCGCCGAAGTACGAGTAGCCGGCGATGCAGAAGAGAGCCACGACGCCCACGAGGATGATGTACTCGACGAAGCCCGCGCCGCGGGTGTCATGAGCGAGTTGTTGGAGCTTGCTATGCTTGGTCGACATATGCGTTTCTTTCTTGGTTTCAGGGATTGCTTTGATAGAGCGCGGCGCGTTGGCCGGAATAGTTCTTCACCAGCTTCGGCCCCAGGCTGGCCAGGCCGACCGCCACGAGCAGGCCGGCGAACGTCGCGACGATCAGGTACTCGACCAGTACGGCGCCGCGCGTGTCTTTGACGAGTGAGGGCTGCATGGGATCAGCGGATGCGAACGGGGCCGCTCGCGCGATGCGAGTGAACCACTGGTTTCGTGCTGGTTTGGAAGGACTGGGCCAACACCACGACGTCGTCGCGGTTGCCGATGCGAAAGCGCGCGGTCGGACTCTTCGGGCGCAGCTGCGGCTGCTCGCTGGTGTCGACGGTCAACTCGACGGTCTTGTCCGCTTCACCTTCCAGCAGCAGGTGCGCGACTCCGTCGCTGTCGCTGCGAGCCAGCTCGCGCCCCAGGTAGCGAATCGGCAGGTTCACGCCGTGCTCGAGTCGAGCCGCGATCACCAGCTTGCGGGTCAGCGGCGGGCAGGTGGCGAAATATTCGGGTCGCTCGCTGCTGCCGACCGCGTGACGCAAAGTGACGCTGAGCGCGACCTCCGGCGAGCGAAAGCCGGTGGGGCAGACGACCTCGAGCTCGACGCGTTCACCCTCTTTGCCCGTCGCGCGTACGGCGACGCGGCCGTCCGCCGCGGACACGCCGAGCTCTTGACCGCCGCGCAACAGACGCGCGCCGGAAAGCGGGTGGTTCGGGTCCGATTCCACGTGCACCACCAGCTCGTAGCCGTTCGGCTTGGGCTCATGGCCGCCGACGACATTGGCGCAGCCCATTAACAGGCAGAGCGGTAGCAGCTGTGAGGGACCCACGGCGGCGAGCAGATACACGGTGCGTGCCAGGCACTCGCGTTGGATATTTGGCCGAAATCGTGGGATTCGAGCGAAAGCCGCCAACCATCGGTTGGCAGCGCGCGGTTGCACTCGGCGCGGATTCGCGCCTTCCATTCGTCAAAAACGTCTCCCAATTGTCACGCGCGTTGCTGATGCGCGCGAGAGACTGCTCAGGTTGTCGCCCATGGACCAAGACCGCACTCAGGCTCAATCGCGTCCGACGATCGTCTCCTATGGCAAGACGCGTGTCTCCGTCATCGATGGGCCCGATCGCGGGCTCTCGTGCGAGACCGCGGGGCGCCCCATCCGTATCGGTACGGCCGCCGACAACGACTTGGTCTTGAGCGACCCCACCGTGTCGCGCCGCCATTGCGCAATCGTGCCCACCTCCGAGGGCTTTCGCGTCTCAGACGAGGGATCGACGAATGGCGTGCTGGTGGGGCGCATGCGAATTTTCGAGGCGGTGCTCGACGGCAGCAGCGATTTGCGCATCGGCGAGTCCACCGTCAGCGTGGTTCCACTCCCCGATCGCGTGGAGCGCGAGCAGGCCACGATCGATCATTTCGGCGACTTGCTGGGATCATCTCCCGCAATGCGCGAGCTATTCGCCGATTTGGCGCGGATCGCCGACGTCGAAGTCACGGTGCTGATCGAGGGCGAAACCGGCACGGGCAAAGAGCTGGTTGCCGAGTCGCTGCACCGCGAAAGTCGGCGCGCCCACAAGCCGCTGGTCGTTTTCGATTGTAGCGCGGTTACGCCCACGCTGGCCGAAAGTGAGCTCTTCGGTCACGAACGCGGCGCTTTCACCGGCGCCGTGGCCGCGCGAGCGGGCGTATTCGAGCAAGCCCAGGGCGGTACCATCTTCCTCGACGAACTCGGCGAGCTCCCGAAAGACCTGCAGCCCAAGTTGCTACGCGTGCTCGAGAAGCGTGAGGTTCGGCGGCTCGGATCTCAGCGCGCCATTCCGGTCGACGTGCGCGTGCTCGCCGCCACCAATCGCAAGCTCGCTTCGGAGGTCGCCAATGGCAATTTTCGAGAGGACCTCTACTTTCGCCTGGCAGGCGCGCGCGTTCTGGTGCCGCCGCTGCGCGACCGCAAAGGAGATCTACCCCTGCTCGTCGAGCATTTCCTGCGCCGCTCTCAGCCGCCGCGCGCGCTCAGCGAGATCGCGGCTCCCGTCTGGGAGATGTTGATGGCGCACCGTTGGCCAGGGAACGTGCGTGAACTGCGAAACGCGGTCGATCGTTGGGCGGTCACGCCCGAACGCGCGCTCGGAGTTCTCGACGCCCAGCCGAACGCTGACGGCACGAGGCCCGACATAGAGCTCGTCCCGTTGCGGGTCGCGCGGCGCGACGCGAGCGACGACTTCGAGCGTCGCTACCTGCGGGCGCTGCTTGCCCGCACGAATGGCAACGTCACGCGCGCCGCCGCCATCGCCGAGGTCTCTCGGCAGATGATTCAAAAACTGATGCGTAAAGAGGGGCTCTTGTGACGAATCAAGGAGCGCGGCAACAGAGCACGCCGTGCTGAGCCAGGTCTGATTCGATGGCGCCACACACGTTTTTGTAGCCGTTGATGACGCCGATCCAGGCCGTCATGTTCGAGTAAATGCAGCTGCCGTGTTGCTGTACGCAGAGGTCACCACAACAGGCGGCGCCATTGCCCCCGTCCGTGCAAGGCTCGCAGGACTGATCGCCCACCGCGGCGGCGAACGCGCCCGGCTGAGCAGCGCAGTCGTCCGCCGTCGCCTGCGCGCTCACCTCCGCCGGTCCAAACGGAGGGATTGCGCAGACGTGCCAACCATTGCCGCAAGCGTCTGCCGGCACCTCGCACACGCGCAGCGGGTAGCCGCAGGCGCTGCCGCTCTTCGCGCTGCGCAATGAGCCTCTGGGCCATTGTGCCGTGCAGCCCGCGAGGTGTGGCCAGCTGCTCACCGGCAAGAATGCCTCGCGCGTGCCGTCGCTACAGCCACTGCGCGAAACGCACTTGCGCTGCTCGCAGACTTCGTCCGCGGCGCACGCAAAGACTTCGCCGCAGCCGCCGCAATTTGCGCTCGAGGAGCTCAGATCGACCTCGCAACCATCGCCCGCCTGCTGATTGCAGTCGGCCAAATCAGCGCCGCAAATCAGCGGCGCCGTGCCGCCGCTCGCGCCACCCGCATCTGAACCCGCAAGACCCCCGGCGGCGGCAAGGCCATCCACGCCACCCGACCCCGCATCGCCGCCGGCTTGCTCGTGATCGCCGCCGGCTTGGCCACCCTCGCCGCTCCCGCCGCTCTCGCCGCTCTTGCCGCTCTCGCCGCCCTCGCCGCTCGCATCGGAGGTGCCACTCAAGTAGTGCTGATCGCCCGGGGCGAGCAGTGAGCAGGCGGCGATCAGGCCACTCGCGAGCAACCAAACGACCCCCGAGGCGATACCTACGCTCGCATTGCGGCCACTCGATTGTGCGGGGATCGTCATCCGGTAAAGTGTGTCGGTCCTAGCATTTTCGCGCGCTGTCTCCCCACGCCGATGGTGACGACACGGTGACGCCCGATCGGATCACCCTCACGGGTTAAGTGATGGGTGTCGGAATTCGCCTGCTTCGCTGCATGTATTCTCTCACGGAACAATTCAGGGCAGCCGGTTATCGAGCGCGAGTCGTCAGTGACCTCGACCTGCGCCCAGTCATCTTTACGCCATACGCGAAACGAGGCGCCGCGTTTCGGTGTGCGCCCGCCACGGTCGAAGCGAGCTGCTCGTTGCGGGGAGCGCTTTCCGGGGATCTCGGGAGTCGGTGCGCGACGCCGAAGGCTGAGACGGCTGACTTCTGACGCGTGACCATCAACCACACGAAGACGGACCCCAGCGGATGATGAACCGCCCGCGCGTGGGGATGCGGGCGATGCGGGCGATGCGGGCGATGCGGGCGATGCGGGCGATGCGGGCGATGGGGGGCGAGCCTGGCGACGGGGGGCGCGAGCCTGGCGACGGGGGGCGCGAGCCTGGTGACGGGGGGCGCGAGCCTCGCGACGGGGGGCGCGAGCCTGGCGACGGGGGGCGCGAGCCTGGCGACGGGGGGGCGCGAGCCTCGCGACGGGGGCGCGAGCCTGGCGACGATGGGGTGAAAAGGGTCGGAAAGGCGTATTCGCGCCCGTCCGGCCCTGTTGACTTGGGCTGACGCTGCGGTGCACGGGTGGGGGCTTACCAGCGGGGCGGTGAGGTCTTATAACGCCTCGGTTCGGCCTCGCCCTACGCAGTGACTAACGTTCGCTCACCACACACCCCCATGCCGGTTCGGCTGATGGGGCAGTTTTACCGACACGCGCCGCGCTACAGCGTGGGCTTGGTGCTGCTCGCCGCTTATCAGCTGTTCCAATGGTGGTTCGATACGCGCATGCGCCGCGCGATCAACTTCGCCACCCAGGGGCACAGCGCGCAGGCGATCGCGCTTGGCGAATTATTGGTGCTGGCCGCTTTGGGCGCATTCGTGGTGCGGGTGTTGTCGCGCGTCACGATTTTCAACGCCGGTCGCATCGCAGAGTACGAGCTAAGGAAAGAAATCCTCGAGCGACTGCTGAAGCTCGGCCCGTCCTTCTATCGTCGGATGAGCACGGGCGAAATCATGAGCCGCGTGACCAACGACTTGGTGCAGGTTCGGCTGCTGCTCGGCTTCGGCATCCTGAACATCATCAACGCTGGCTTTGCGCTAGTCAGCGCGCTCGCTGTCACGATCCCGATCTCGCTCAAGTTGACCTTGGCGTCGCTTGCGCCGCTGCCCTTCGTGCTGTTGATCACGCGTGGCTTTTCCCAACACTTTTACACACGCACGCGGGACAACCAGGACGCCTTGGGCAAGATGAGCGCCCGTGTCTTGTCGAGCATTGCCGGCGTGCGCGTGATTCGTTCGTTCGCGCTCGAACCGCAGGAGGTGCTCGCCTTCGACAAGACGAACCAGGCGTATCTGGACAAGAGCTTATCGCTCGCGCGGCTACGGGGCGCCCTGGGCCCGATTTTGACCGCGACGATCTCGATCGGGGTCTTGGTCGTGTTCTGGTACGGCGGCCTGATGATGCTGCACGGTGAGCTCGACGCCGGCGGCTTCCTTGCGTTCTACCGCGCGCTCGGGCGGCTGACCTGGCCACTGATTTCCCTGGGCTTCGTGATCGGCCTCTTGCAGCGCGGACGCGCCGCGTTCTCGCGCTTGACGGACATCTTCAGCGCCGTGCCGGACATCGTCGATGGCGAAAGCGCGCTACCGGCGCTTGCCGCGGGCAGGCTCGAGGTCAAGCAGCTCTCGTTCTCGTACGATGGCCGCAAGGTGCTCGACGAGGTGAGCTTCGAGCTGCCGGCCGGGCGATCCCTGGCCATTGTCGGGCGCACCGGCAGTGGCAAATCGTCGCTCGCGGTGCTGCTGGCGCGCTTGCAGCCAACGCCTCGCGGCAGTGTGTTTTTGGACGGGGTAGACGTATGCGATTTGCCTCTTTCCACGGTGCGAGAAAGCGTCGGCTACGCGCAGCAAAACGCGTTCCTGTTCTCGACCACGGTCGCGCGCAATATTGGATTTTCGTTGGACGAACCAGACGAGTACGAGTCCATCCTCAAGATCGAAGAGGCTGCGCGCGAGGCGTGCATCGAACAAGAGGTGTTGGATCTGCCGGACGGATTCGACACCGTGGTCGGAGAGCGCGGCGTGCAACTGTCAGGTGGTCAAAAGCAACGCGTCGCGCTGGCCGCGGCTTTCGCTTCGGAGCCCAAGGTGCTGGTGCTCGACGACCCGCTGAGCGCGGTGGACGCGCGCACCGAACGCGCCATCTTGGACGCCATCGATCGCCAACGCCAAAAGCGCGGTCTAATCTTGATTACGCACCGCGTGGCCGCCGCCGCCCACTGTGATCAGATCATCGTGCTCGAAAAAGGTCGAGTCGTGGAGCGCGGTACCCATCAACAGCTGAGCAAAAGCGGCGGTATTTACGCGATTTTTGCGGAAGAGCAGCGGATCGAGAGCGAGCTGGCCAAGCTGGGCGGGATCGTGCCTGAAGAACAATCGGTGGCTCCATGACGCCGCCCTCGGTAGCCCCCGCCACTCGCCAGGAACGCGGGCGCGCGGACAAGAAACGCACCGAGCGCATCCTCAAAGCGTTCCACGAAGAGGAGCGTTTCGGTAAAGCGTACGACGCGCGCCTGACCAAGCGGCTGTGGGGCTACTTGGTGCCCTACCGCCTGCTGCTCTGGGCCTCCCTGGTCGTGATCTTACTGACCTCGGCCGGCGCGCTGATGCGTCCACTGATCATGCGCTCGGCGATTGACGGCGTGGTCAAGAACGGCGACCGCGTCGCGCTCTTTCACGGCGGCCTATTGTTGGCAGGGGTGCTCGTCGCCGAGCAGCTGCTGGGTTTGGTGCAGATGTACGCCGTTCAGGTCGCTGGCGCGCGTGCGGTCGCGGACATGCGGCGTGAGGCGTTCGAGTTCTTGCAGCAACTGCGGCTCGGATTCTTCGACAAGCAGCTAGTCGGGCGGCTGGTGTCGCGTGTGACCAACGACACGGACGCGATCTTGGAAATGTTCGCGTCCGGCGCGCTGAGCGCGGTCGGTGATTTGGCGCGGTTGATCGGCATCGTCACCCTGATGCTGCTCTTGGACTGGAAATTGTCGCTATTGGCGTTCGCGGCGGTCCCGCCGATGGCCGTGCTCGTGGTGCTGGTGCGGCGCAACATCCGCGAAGCGTTCCGCGCCATTCGTGCGAAGACCTCGCGCATGAACGCGACCATGAACGAGCAGGTGACGGGCATGACCCTGATCCAAGCGTTCGGCCGCCAAGAAGCCGCAGCCACTGAGTTCGACGAGAGCAACCTCTCCTATCGCGACGCCAATATGAGCGCGATCAAGTGGGACTCGATTCAAGACGCTGCGATCGACACCATCGCCGCGATCTGTCTGGCGTTGGTGATCGCTTCTTTCGGTTACCGGCAGGTCAGCTTCGGCACGCTGGTGGCGTTCACCGCCTACCTGTCACAGTTCTTCGAACCCATCTCCCAGCTCGCTCAACGCTACACGCTGTTGCAGGCGGCGATGGCCGGTGCCGAGCGCGTATTCAGCCTGCTGGATGTGGTCGAGCCCGACGCCCCTGTTCGTGAAGGCAAGCCCGCAGGCGATCCGGGGTTTGCTCTACAGTTCGAGGACGTCAGCTTCAGCTACAAGCCAGGCACGCCGATTTTGTCCGAAGTGAGCTTCGCGGCCCGGCGTGGTGAGCGGATCGCTCTGGTCGGCCCAACCGGCTCCGGGAAGACCACGATTACCGCGCTTTTGTTGCGCTTGTACGAGATCGAGAGCGGCACCGTACGCGTCGACGGTGACGACGTGGCGGGCCTGCGGCGCGAGCAACTGAGGCGCCGCTTCGCCGTCGTCCCGCAAGACGTCGTGCTCTTCCCAGGCACCGTCGCCAGCAATGTCGCGGCCTCCGACATGCCCGACCGCGTCCGCGTGGAAGAGGTGCTGCGCCGCATTGGCGCGCTCGATCTATTCGCTGCACGCGAGCGTGGCATCGACACGCGCGTCGACGAATACGGTTCGAATTTCTCGACCGGAGAACGCCAACTGATCGCCTTCGCCCGCGCGCTCTACCGCGACGCGCAAATCCTGATCTTGGACGAGGCAACCGCCAGCGTCGATAGCGACACCGAAGCTCGCTTGCAGCGCGCGCTGGAAGAGCTGATGCGCGGCCGAACCGCGCTCGTTATCGCGCACCGACTGAGCACCGTGCAAAAGGCTGACCGCATCTTGGTTCTTCGCAAAGGGCGTGTCGTCGAACAAGGCACGCACGGCGAACTGATTGCCCAAGGCGGCCTCTACGCTCGCCTGCACGAGCTGCAGTTCTCCCGCGCCGAACAAGAATCCGCGCTGCAGACCGCTCTTGAACACGCCCCGAGCTGAGATTTTCAGGTAAGCGGGCGGATTGCGCACAGCGCGTCGCGCGTAGCCGGAATTACCTCCGCCGGCGGGTGTGGGGCGGAGGTTCGGAAGTACCTC
>Ga0302323_100001070_pt1 | contig 22147 bp, 17 predicted proteins | sample Fen_T0_3_FD_201950 | JGI IMG/M metagenome (GOLD analysis project Ga0302323, IMG submission 201950) | Peat permafrost microbial communities from Stordalen Mire near Abisko, Sweden - Fen_T0_3 | ecosystem: Environmental > Terrestrial > Soil > Wetlands > Permafrost | place: Sweden: Abisko... | reverse complement strand
CTCGCAGTCCTGCAGATAGTCTTCATAGGGCCCGTGTGCGCGCAGGAGTATCAGATTCCTGCGACTGGAACCGTCGACGATTGGACCCATCACCATCTCGTTTTTTCGAACCCCGGTACCGAGCAGGATGCAATCAGAAATGGCAGTCACGAAGCATGGTTGGGAACCGTAACGGACGATCGCTATCGGATACAGTGGTTGAAACGCTACGGTGCGGCGAATCGAGTCGATGTTGCATCCTCCAGCACCACTGCCCAAACGTCTTCGTTGTCGGGAGATGGACGCAAGATCGACCGCCCAGGCTCTTGGATCAAGAGGATCCACGGGGACTGGGCGGTAACGCTGGCGGGAGGAGCAGGATTTGGCCCTGCTCCCGATATGTATCCTGCCAAGTACACATTTAGTCCTATCGGCAATCCCAGTTGCACTGACTTCGTGGTCTTCCAGGTAAACACGAATGGTGCGGTGAATCAGGCGAATCTCATCGGCGTGAACAGTCTTTACAAGACAACCTGTTCGGGGTCGGTGCCGGCGACGCTGTTTTACTACAATGTCGGCAGCGGTTCGATTAAGACTTCCCCCGTTCTCTCCACTGACGGCACGAAAGTAGCTTTTGTCGAAACTGTCACAAACGGGTCCGTGTTTCACGTGCTTACGATCGGTACGACCGGGAACAATGGAACATCCTTCAATAGCCCTGCGGTTCCTGGCTCCAGCAATAATGCGGTCAATGTGACCATCACGATGAACGGGAACGTCACCGTGACCCGCTCGTCGCCTTTTGTCGACTATAAGAACGATAACGCTTATGTGGGCGACGACGGCGGGAAGTTACACAAGTTCCACCCCGTCTTCAGCGGAACTCCGGCCGAGGTTACCACCGCACCATGGCCGTTCACGGTTGCCAGTAGCGTCATTCTTACCGGCCCTGTCTTCGACGGTGGCTCTAGTCAGAACATTTTCGTCGGCGGCAGCGATGGCAATCTCTACTGCGTAACCTCGGCAGGCGCGCATTGCGCCACGTCCAGTGTGTCGGTGGCCTCGGGGGCGAGTCCAGGCGTCGTGCTGGACGCGCCGATTGTCGACAGCACAAACCAGACCGTCTTTGCCACCGCCAGCAATAGCACCAACTCGATTCTGATGCAGGCCAAGACGTCGTTAGCCTCTCCCGTAAGAGCGACCATGGGAGCAAATGGAACGGATCTTTACGCTGGGGCCTTCGACAATGCTTACTTCACCAGCGTCGGCACCGGACATATGTACTTTTGCGGAAACCTCGCCGGTGCCGCTACCCCGACGCTCTACCGGGTTACCTTTAACGGAAGCGGCACGATGAGCGGAACAAATGACGGCAACTCTTTCCAGTTGGTTCTGACTGGCAACACAGGCTCGACCGTTGACTGCACGCCGCTTACCGAAGTGCTCAACGGCAGCACGGACTACCTGTTCCTGGGAGTGTTTAATCACGGATTCACCTCCGGCTCACCAAACTGCGGCAACCAGACCTGCATGATGAGTTTTGTCATCACATCCTCATTCCCTTCAGCGGCCAACGCGATAACAACCTCCGGTCTGGGAAGTCTAGGAATGAGCGGAATTATCATTGACAATGTGTCTGGCGTCGCCGGTGCCTCGCAAATCTACTTCGGCGGTCTGCAGAACAATACCGGTGTGCAGGCCTCGCAATCGGCGCTGCAGTGAACAGGCATGACTGACCCAGGGGAAACTAAGCGCTCGCTTTCACAACCAACAAACGGGGGGGCGTCTCGCACAAGAAAGCCCTACCGCAAACCCGACTTTCGCTTCGAGCGCATATTTGAAACTCAGGCACTGAGCTGTGGAAAGATCTCTATTACCCAGGGGCAATGCAAGCACAACTTGCGGGCTTCCTGACAATCGCATCACGACAGGCAGGTCCTGCACTCGTCTCAGAGTTCCGGTGAAAACCTCCGTAAGACCCTTCGACAGGAGTAGGCGGCTGTCTACTCTAAGATCCTGGGTTGTTAGTGCAATGGGCTCCCGATCCTCTCCCGAGTCTGCCCGATTTCCCGAAAACCAGGGTGGAGCCGTCCCCCGCCGCCCCGCCCTCCCCACTTCCGTTTGCCGCCTGTGCATAACCTCATTTATACTTACGGTTTGTCTAAAGCCAGCTGATTCACTTAGGGAGCAGGGATTTTCGATGCCGAAACGTACATTTCAACCCAACCGGCGCAAGCGCTCAAAAAAGCACGGGTTCCGGACTCGCATGAAGACCAAAAGCGGGGCCGCAGTGCTTTCACGCCGCCGTGCCAAGGGACGCAAGCGCGTCTCCGTAAAACCAGGATTCCGCGAGTAGTTTCCCCCCGGGCAAGCAAGGGTCAACATTTGTGCAGGAATGTGGGGTTGTGAGCGCCGACGCTCTGAGCCACGGTGAAGAACAGCCCGCATTGCAGGCGCGGGCCACTTTTCCCAAGGCTGCGCGGCTGCTGAAACATTCCGACTTTGATCGCGTATATAAACAGGGGCGGAGGCATTTCTCCGCGCACATGACTGTCTTTTATCTGCGGCAGCCCGAAGGCAGCCCGCGCATCGGCTTTACCGTCGGCCGCGTGCTCGGCGGCGCCGTCCAGCGCAATCGCATCAAGCGCCGTTTGCGCGCAGCAGTCAGAGGACAGCGTTTCATGCTCAAGGCCGCGGTGGATGTGGTGATCAATCCGAAAAAGTCCGTCCTGACGATTGCGTACCCGATCGTGGTCGAAGAAGTCAGGCGTGCTTTCGAGACCATCGCCAAGAAACTGGTGGAGAAATGAAGTCATTCGCTCTCTGGCTGCTCGGGACCTACAAGCGCTGGATCTCTCCATCGCTGCCGCCCTCGTGCCGCTATGTGCCCACCTGCTCCGAGTACGCCGCGGAAGCCGTCGAACGCTATGGCGTGTTGCGCGGCAGCATGATGGCCACGTGGCGCGTTATACGATGCCATCCATTTGTGAAGGGCGGATATGACCCGGTGGTAAAAGAAAACTTTCATTGCGAGCACGCAGGCCTGAGCCACGCCGCCTATGCTGCCCTAACGACGAACGACCAACGACTACCGACGAGCAACTAATTTGGCCGACTTTCAAAATCCTCAGCAAGAACCGGGCATGGAGCGCAGACTGCTTCTCGTCTTTGCGCTGACCTTCCTGGTCATTATGTTGTTCCAGCCGCTCTTCAAAAAGTTCGGCCCGCAACCGCCCGCAACCCCACCCAGTTCTCAAGCGCAGCAGACTGCGAATGCAACACCGCCGCCCGCCGGCGCCACCGCCTCTGCCGTTGTCGCCGCTACGCCAGCCACCAGCACGGCCGCGATCCCCGTCAAGCTAGCGAACGCAGAAGCCGACACCGTCATTGAAAACGGCCTCTACCGCATCGTCTTCACCAATCGTGGCGCACGCGTGAAATCCTGGGTTCTAAAGAAGTGGGACGACGAAAAAGGCAATCCCCTCGACCTCGTCAACCAGGCTGCCGCCGAAAAATACGGCTACCCGCTCTCCCTGTGGACCTACGATCCTGCCCTTCGCGACAAACTGAATTCGGCACTGTTTGTAGCTACGAGCACCGGTTCCACTGCTCCCGCGGACATCTCCTTTGAGTTTTCCGATGGCGACATCGCCGTCAAAAAGACATTCAAGTTCGACCACAGCTACGTCGTTGACGTGCAAACTTCCGTCCTGCAAAAAGGCTCCGTAGTCACAGCGTTCCCCATGTGGCCCTCCGGCTTCGGCGGCGAGCTGACCGCTCCTTCTTATGCTGCCGGTCAGGTCGCCTATCAGTACGACGCCAAAGTCGAGCGTCTCGCCATTAAGAAGATCAGCGGCAGCAATACGCTCCCGGGACCGTTCCACTGGGCCGGCATTTCCGATCAGTACTTCGCTGCCGTCTTCCTGCCCAGCGACCCGCAGAACTCAGCGTTCGTTACATTGCGGAATTCCGTCGAGATTCCCCACCCTGGCTCGGACTCGAACCAGAGAGATAAGGTAGACGTCCTCGGCGCCGCCGTCGGCAGCCTTAAAGGCCCGACCAACGCGCGCCTCTACGTCGGACCCAAAACTCTGCCCGACCTGGAGTCGGTGCATATCCCCGCCATCACCGGCGCCGACCCCGACCTTCGGCAGATCGTGGACTTCGGCTGGCTCGGCCTGATCGCGCGTCCACTCTTCCTCTGGCTCAAGTGGACCTACACCCACGTTGTCGCCAACTGGGGCTGGGCGATCCTGTTCCAAACGGTCATCATCAACCTGGCCTTGCTGCCCCTGCGCCTCTCTCAGATGAAGTCCATGCTGAAGATGCAGCGTGTCGCGCCGCAGATCAAAGCCATCCAGGAAAAATATAAGAAGTACAGCCTGCGTGATCCAAAGAAGGCCGAGATGAACCAGGAGATCTCAGCCATCTATCAGAAGGAAGGCGTAAACCCTGTCGGCGGATGTCTGCCGCTTCTGATCCAGATGCCGTTCCTGTTCGCCTACTACCGCATGCTCGGCGTCGCCATTGACCTCCGGCACGCGCCCTGGCTCTGGATTCACGATCTGGCCTCGCCAGACCCGCTGCACATTCTGCCCGTCGCGATCGTGGTCACCATGTTCCTGATGCAGCGCATGACGCCGCAGGCGGGCATGGACCCGGCACAGCAGCGCATGATGAATTTCATGATGCCCGGCATGATGGGCGTCATCAGTTGGAATCTGCCCGCTGGCCTCGGAGTCTACTGGGCCGCCGGACAATTAATCAGCATCGCGCAGCAATCCGTAATGAACCGCACCTCGCTAGGCCGCGAGATGCGCGAGATGATGGAAAAGCGCGCAAGAAAAAAAGATAAATAGTCGTCAGTAATCAGTCAGCCATCAGGGTTCAGTCTGATCAGCGCTGGCCTTCACTGAGAACTGACTACTGAGAACTGAGAACTGCCCTCATGCCAATCACCGACAAAGTCGCCGCCGCCAAACAAATTGGCGAATTCCTGCAAACCGTAATCACCAATGGTGCGTTCAAGCTGAAATATCGCATCACCGTCGATCCGCCCATCGCCCAGAACCGCGAGTGGGAGCACCCGGAAATTCTCGTCGAGTTCGGCGGCCCCGACTCCGCGATGCTGCTCGAACGCGGCGGCGAGCTTCTCCGCTCATTCGAACTGCTCGCTCTCGAAGTCCTCCATCTGCAGGGTAACGAGCACGAAAAAATCTGGTTCGACTGCAAGAACTTTCGCGCCCTTCGCATCGACGAACTGCAAATGGCCGCGCGCACCGCAGCCGAAAAAGTTCGCCGCACCGGCGAGCCCTATCGTTTCGGCCCGATGTCGTCGCGCGAGCGCCGTATCGTTCACCTCGCCCTCCGCGAACAAAAAGATCTCCGCACAGAGAGCGATGGCGAAGGCGGGCGCCGCTCGGTTGTCGTCTATCCCGCGAGCCACAAGTCCGCGCCCAAATCCGAACACCGCTCCGATCGTCGCAGCGAGTCGTCACGCAATTCGTAACAACCGGTCAGCCGCGAAGAGGCTCGTATCAGGGCATCGCTTTAGCGATGCCACAACTCTCAATTGATGGCAACCCCTTTAGGGGCGGGGGCGCAGTTTCCAATCGTATTTTCGATTCACCAAATGGCCATTGCACCCTTTCCGCGGCAGTTAGTTTCTCGACACTTGACAGCAAGAATTTTTCGCGATGCACTTCATTCATTGCATGCAATTTTTTTCTCCAACAACACGGACGCGGCCATTTTTTTTATGCTAGTATGCCGTTCGTCTCGTATTAATTTTTCACCGGCGACCGGTGCTGCAAAACACTGATCTGCGGTAAAAGTAATTCTTAAATTTCACGTTAGATTTCCCCCCGGCTCGTTGCGCCGGATTGGTTTTCAATAAAAAATGTCAGTCACATCTTCCGCCATCATCCCGAATCCTTGGGCGCGCATTCTTGACGCGCTGGAAAAGAAAATTAACCGCCACTCCTACGACACCTGGCTCAAGCCCACTCGTTTCAGCCACGCCAACGATGGCATTCTCTTCGTCCGCGTTCCCACTGCCGAGTTCCGCCACGTCGGCGACAAGTATGCCGACCTGATTCAGGAAGCCGTGGACAACCTCGGCCTCGGATACGAAGACGTAAAGTTCGTCACTGCCGACGACGATCCTTCGAACACTCCCATTCGCCACAATGGCGGCCTCTCCGCCATGAGCGGTGGCAATTCGCAGTCACAGTCTTCGCCCTCGCAAGGACGCTTCGATTGGGATAGCGCCGCGCAACTGAATCCGCGCTACACCTTTGACGCGTTCGTCATCGGCAGCGGCAACCAGTTTGCCCACGCTGCCTGTCAGGCGGTCGCCGAGCGGCCCTCCAAGGCCTACAACCCGCTCTTCCTTTACGGTGGCGTCGGCATGGGTAAGACGCACCTCATGCAGGCCATCGGGCACGAGATCAAGCGCCGCACGCCTCAGGCTTCGATCTGCTACGTCTCCAGCGAGAAGTTCATGAACGACATGATCAACTCGCTGAAGTACGACCGCATGATCAGCTTCCGCGACAAGTTCCGCACCGTGGATGTGCTCCTGATCGACGACATCCAATTCCTCGTCCAAAAAGAGCGTACCCAGGAAGAGTTCTTCCACACCTTCAACGCCCTCCACGAGTCGCTGAAACAAATCGTCATCGCCAGTGATCGTCCCCCGAAAGAGCTTGCCGAATTCGAAGACCGTCTCCGCAGCCGCTTCGAGTGGGGCCTGATCGCCGACATCCAACCGCCCGATCTCGAAACCAAAGTCGCCATCTTGCAAAAGAAGGCTGACCAGGAACGCGTCACGCTGCCGACCGATGTTGCGCTCTTCATTGCTTCCAACATCCGCTCGAACGTTCGCGAGCTCGAAGGCGCACTCATCCGTTTGGTCGCGCATTCCTCGCTGATCGGCGCCGAGATCACGCTGCCCTACACGCAGCAGGTCCTGAAGAATTTCATCGACTCGCAGGCGCGTAAGGTCACCATTGAGTCCATTCAGAAGGCCGTGGCCGAACAGTTTGGCCTCCGCCTGGTCGAGATCAAGGCGAAAAACAACTCGCGCTCTATCGTCTATCCTCGCCAGATTGCCATGTACCTGGCAAAGCATCTGACGGAAGCTTCGCTCCCCGAAATCGGACGGCAGTTCGGTGGCAAACATCACACCACGGTTCTGCACTCGGTTGAAAAGATCGAAGGGGTCCGCAAGGACGATAAAGATTTAAACAGGCTGCTGAACAAATTGACCGAGCAGTTGGGCGCATAAATCGCGGTTTACGTCCTGTTTTCCACTCTCGCGACTTGTTTTCCTGCGCCAAGCCTGTTCACGAACTGTGGAAGCTGTGCGTGGTAGGGTTGAATTCCAGCCGGGCTGTCCAATTTACCAAGCCCTTAACCCTCGGCAAGCTGTATTCTTCACATGAAGGCTGCACGGGGAAACATCTGAGCCGCTGATACATGGCCCGATTTTCCACTTCTCCGCGTCACCTACTGTTACTACTGGTTTTATTGCTTTTGATTTTGATATAAGAAAAGAACAGAAGTAGTCGGGAGAGATACAATATGCCGGTGGAACTTGCTCCTGCCCCTGCCGCCACTACGACCATGGAAATCACGGTCAGCAAATTCGAACTCCTTCGGGAACTGACGGCCACCCAGGGCGTCGTCGAACGCAAGACGACAATCCCGATTCTCTCGAACTATCTCTTCGAAGCCTCCGGCGACAAACTCTCGATCACCGCTACCGATCTCGATCTCAGTCTTCGCACCTCGTGTCCCGCCAAGGTGAAAAAAGAAGGCTCCTGCACCATCCCGGCCCGCAAGCTTTACGACTACGTAAAACTTCTGCCTGACGCCGAAATCACCATCAAACTGCTCGAGAACCACTGGGTCAGCATTCGCTGCGGACGCTCCAACACCAAGATGGTCGGCATGGCCAAGTCGAATTTCCCGAGCCTGCCCGTGTTTCCAACCGCCGGCGTAATCAAGATCTCGGCCCCAGTCCTGCGCTCGATGATTGCCAAGACCGGATTCGCGATTGCCAACGAAGAATCGCGTTACACGCTGAATGGCGCGCTGATGGTCCTCAAGCCTGAGTCCATCACCATGGTAGCCACAGACGGCCATCGCCTGGCCCACATTGAGCGTGCTGGAGAGAAGTTCGAAGGCGTCTCTGGCGAAATGAAAACGCTGGTCCCGAAGAAAGCGATGGACGAACTGAAATCGCTGCTCGATTCCGACGTCGAGACCATCGACTTCGCGAAAGACGAATCCACGCTCTTCTTCCGCGTCGGACCGCGCCTGCTAACCTCGCGCCAACTCACCGGCCAGTTCCCGAACTACGAAGCCGTTCTTCCGAAAGACATCACCAAGTCCGTGCTCATCCAGGGCGACGAACTCGGCGCAGCCATCTCCCGCGTAGCGCAGTTTGCCGACGAGCGATCCCGCGCTGTCCGCCTGCGCCTCGAAAAAGGCGAACTCAAACTCTCCGCTTCTTCTACCGAAACCGGTGAATCCGAAGACTCCCTCGAAGTCGCCTACACCGGGGACGCCGTAGCCATCGGCTTCAACGCCCAATATCTGATCGACTTCATCAAGGCCACTGGCTCCTGCGAAGTCAAACTCGAACTCAAAGACGCCCAGTCCGCCGGCCAACTCCGCCCCGCCGAAGGCGAAGACTACAAGTACCGCTACATCGTCATGCCCATGCGCATCTGAGGCCCCGGCTCAGACAGATCAGCTGGCATCCGTCAGATTAGTGGCCGCCCGGGCTATGTTGCATCTGCTTTTGGGTGGCGTTTTTGGGTGGCGCAGCGGTTTACCGCTGCGATAGACGCCCTAAATTTCAATGCGGCTTTAGCCGCTGAGGGCCCGCCTCCAGCCGCAAATGCTCTTACGTTCCATGGACAAACCCCTTGACCAAAGCCCACTCGGCATTTACATTGGTCCGCCATCCCTCTAATTGGAGACAAAACACATGTTATCCGGCTTTAAGCAGTTCATATTGCGTGGCAACGTTGTTGACCTCGCCGTCGGCGTCGTCATCGGCGGAGCGTTCGGCACCATCGTGACCGCACTCGTAAAAGACATCATCAACCCCATCATTGCCCTGCTCGTCGGCAAACCCGACTTCACCGGTATCAGCTTCACCATCGGCACCACCGTATTTCCCATCGGCGATTTCATCACCGCCGTCGTCAGCTTCCTGCTCGTCGCCGGCGCCGTGTACTTCTTCGTCGTCACCCCGATCAACGCCCTGATTGCCCGCACCCGCAAAGATCCCGCTCCGGCCGATCCGACCACCAAAAAGTGTCCGGAATGCCTCAGCGAGATTCCCCTTGATGCCCGCCGCTGCGCGCATTGCTCCCAGCCAGTTATGGGGAAGGCTGCCTAAATTAGCGGTCTGAACCCCAAAAGGCCCCGCCACCGTGCGCGGGGCCTTATCTTTTTCGGGGAATTCGCCGAAGAAATACAAGTCCCTTGGCGCGGAGAAGCCTGGAACCGAATCCCTCTCCGTGCCATCTAAATAAACAAGCGGATAACGGACAAGCGGGCGGTGTGCCGTCGTTTGGCACACATAGACTTCCGACAGGAGCGCGATCCCTGCCGGATATGCTACAATTTTTAAGTTTGTGCCCTCCCAGGCACAGCTCCGTTACAACTCCCACCGCTGAATGGTTTGACGTACACGAACCACGTGGCGTCGCGAAGGATAGTCTCAGTTGGCACTTGACGACAAGTTCGACGATATAAAAAAGCTGATCGACGCAGGCAAAGAGAAGGGATATCTGACCTATGATCAGGTCAACGACCTTATCCCGCACGATGTGCACTCTCCTGAAGACCTGGAAGATCTGCTAACCACGATCGGAACGCAAGGTATTGATGTTCTCGAAGGCGGCAAGATGCCTTCGAGCGATCTGGAAAAAAAATTCGAAGAAGTGGATGATGCCTCGGAGGATGTCGAACTCGACCTCACCCCCGGGGCTCTGGAAAAAACCAATGATCCTGTCCGCATGTACCTGCGCGAGATGGGAACCGTTCCCCTGCTTACCCGCGAAGGCGAAGTCGAAATCGCCAAGCGTATCGAGCGTGGGCAAAACCGCGTACTGAAGGCGCTCTCCCGTTCTCCCATTGTGATTCGTGAACTCCTCGCCCTGGGCGAGGACCTCGAAAAAGGCGTCCGCTCCATCAAGGAACTGGTCACCTTCGACGAAGAGGAAATCACTGAGGAAATCGTTGAAAAGCGTCTGAAGGAATTCCTCGGCAAAATTAGCCTGCTCGACAAGGCGTACAAAAAAGTCGCCCCGTTGCAGGAAAAATATGCCGACGTCAACGCGAAAAAACGTCCCAAGGATTTTCGCCGCTACCGCTTCACTCTGGCGCGTGCCGTGGTTCGCACGTCCCAGGCGGTGCGCAAACTCGGCTTCACCAACAACGAACGCAAGCGCCTCATCGAGCGTGTCAATCGCACGGTGGACGGCATGCGTTCGCTGGACCGCCAGATCCAGAACCTGGAAAAGCGGGCCGAAGGCACTCGCAGCGAAGAGCAGCGCAAGGAATACAAGAAGCAGGCGCGCGCGGTTCGCGGTGAACTTGAAAAACTCGAAGTCGAAGCCGGTCTGTTGTACCAGGAGCTCAAGCGCACACAGCGCGAGATCATCCAGGGCGACATGGACGCCGAACATGCGAAGCGGGAGCTCATTGAAGCTAACCTCCGCCTCGTGGTTTCGATTGCGAAAAAGTACACCAACCGTGGTCTCCAGTTCCTCGACCTGATTCAGGAAGGCAACATCGGCCTGATGAAAGCCGTGGACAAGTTCGAATACCGCCGTGGCTACAAGTTCTCTACGTACGCCACCTGGTGGATTCGGCAGGCCATCACGCGTGCCATCGCTGACCAGGCCCGTACGATTCGTATCCCGGTGCACATGATCGAAACGATCAACAAGCTGATTCGCACTTCACGTCAGCTGGTGCAGGAACTGGGACGCGAACCGACGTCGGAAGAAATCGCCAAGCGCATGGACATTCCGGTAGCAAAAGTCCGGAAGGTTCTGAAGATTGCACAAGAGCCCATCTCTCTCGAAACGCCAATTGGCGAAGAGGAAGATTCGCACTTGGGCGACTTCATCGAAGACCGCGCCGTTGTTTCTCCGGCCGAAGCCGTCATCAACGTCAACTTGAAAGACCAGACCTCGCAGGTTCTGCGTACGCTGACTCCGCGCGAGGAAAAAGTCATCAAGATGCGTTTCGGCCTGGAAGATGGCAGTGAGCACACGCTCGAAGAAGTCGGCCAGTCGTTCGCAGTCACTCGCGAACGCATCCGCCAAATCGAAGCGAAGGCCCTGCGCAAACTCCGCCACCCATCGCGTTCGCGCAAACTGCGAGCGTTCATGGATGGAGTAAGAGACTAGCTCATGTAGAGACGGGTCTCTGACCCGTCTAGCGGAGCGAAGCTCCGCAATTGTTCAAGCAGGGCGCGAGCAATCGCGCCCTTTTTCTCTTTCGCCGGCGAGCGCCCAAAGCTAAGGCTCGTACCTGTGGCTCCAAGCAGCCCTTCAGAACCGGGAGATATCACAGTGGACGTGGAGAATCCGATAAGAGCAGCACGGCAGAACGTCGAAGGAGACGAGCGTCAATTGCCGAGCGAAGTTGTACCAGAAGTATGCGCGGAAAACATGAACAGTTGATGGAAAGCTGCCTGTGCCGGTCAACCTTGCTTTTCGCTCCTCGCTGGCCTCCGCCGAATCCCAAGCACGAAATACGATTCCTGGTCTTCTTCGACGAACTGTTTGATCATCGGTGCCGCCGAACGCAATAAGCTCGCTACTTCTACTGCCCTGCAATTGGGAGCCCGCAGCCAAACGAATTTCGGCGGATGCCCGTGCAAAACGCTGCGGTCTTGGAAATCCGAATCCTTGGAAACAATTGTGAACTTGTTCTCTTTGGCGTATTGCCAGATCGTGAAATCGTCTGCGCTTCCTAACCCGCATTCGTTGACGTGAGTGGAATCCGGATAGAGGTCTGCAAGGGCTCGCGGCAGGCGAGGAGATAAGTTCTCGTCAAAAAGCAGCTTCACGCGTTGGAAATTTCCGCTTTGCGCTCACGGTCGGCGGCGTACTCGAGGCAGGCGCGGATATCTTCTTCCGTGAGGTAAGGAAATTCCTTCAAGATGTCAGCATGGCTCATGCCGCTTGCGAGATACTCCAGAACATCATAAACAGTGATCCGCAGACCGCGAATGCACGGTTTCCCGCCCCGCTTCCCAGGCTCAATTGTAATGATGTCGGAGTAGCTCATAGCGCAACTCTACTGGAAAAGGCCACCCACGGCAATGTGATCAAGAAGCGGGGCGGGATCCTTTTATGCCGCCGGCTTTTCAACAATTGGCAGGCTTTTTCCACCGACATTTCAGTCAAACCATTCGATCTCACCAACGTCGCGCGCCCCAATCGCGCTGAGCACCTTACGTAATTCCGCATCGACCACCGCCATCTCCGTCTTGCAGTCCGCTGCTCGGCGCACGTCGGCCCGATACCGATACTCACTCTCCACTCGCTCCGGAAAATCGCAGATCCGAATCCGCACCCCAGCAAACGGCTGGCACGCCACGTAATCCCCATACCAGTGGCTATCACCAATCGTCCACTGCCATCCCCCCAGCGCATTCAGCCGAGTCCGCAGACTTTCGGTGGAAGCGTGCGCGCACAAGAATTGATAGGCTCCAGTCATACCGTGCCAACGATGATACGCAATTTTGTTAATTGGTTTGTCCTTGTATCGCTGACGGTGCAATTAGAGTCGCCCACCCTCTCCGCCGAAATACCGCCTTTGCGCAAAGAGCCCCGGCGAGCGATTCTCACTTAGTGCAAACGCTGATTGCAGCAGGTATCCCGCATCCAGCGCTTCAACGCAGCCGCCACAGTGTGTTGACTTGTACCATCGTGCGATTGTCGGAAAAGGTAAAATGAGGCACTAAAAGTTCGAGTGCGTGAGCGTTGACCCTAACCCCCAAGACCGGGTATCTACCAACATTAGATGGTTGGCGAGCGATCGCTATTGTCGCCGTGTTGCTGGATCATGCTGTCGAATATTCGGGGCTCAGCCACTATCCGAAGTTGGTGCGGTTTTCACATACCGGCCCGAACGGTGTAAGTCTCTTCTTCGCAATTAGTGGCTTCCTGATCTGTTCTCGTCTGCTGGAAGAAGACGGGGCATTTGGGCGGATCAGCCTGCGCGGCTTTTACATTCGACGCGCCTTCCGAATTCTGCCGCCAGCGCTGTTGTACCTGATTGTGATCGGGGCCCTGTCCATGTTCGGACTCATCATTGTCAGTCCTTGGGACTGGTGGAGTTCCGTTCTTTTCTTCCGCAACTATATGCCCCCAAGCTGGATCAGCCGGGGATGGGGCGGGTATACGATTCACTACTGGTCGCTGGCCGTGGAAGAACATTTCTACTTCTTGTGGCCAGCGGCGCTGGTTGCCTTCGGCAAGGCGAGGTCACGATGGTTCGCCATCTCGCTGGCCGTTACCATTGGCCTATGGCGCACCTTGGATCTTCATCACCACTTTTTCGACCGATTGATCCCGGGACTATTGTTCGGTTGCCGCACGGACATACGGCTGGATGCGTTGTTGATGGGCTGTGTGGCCGCTCTTTTTCTGGATAACGACTCGACTCGCGCCGCGTTTATCTATCGCTTCAAGCCGTGGATGTGGTGGCTGTGCGTTGGAGGATATGCGGCGACGCAGTTGATATATCTGTCCCAGCAGTCACGAAGCTACTCGCTGTTCGAATCCGCGCTTTTGCCCTTGGTAGTGGTGGGCACGGTGTATGGACCGAAAACGTTTGTCACGGTACTGCTGGAGTCCGGTGGTATGAAATGGATTGGCCGTCTCTCCTATAGCCTGTACTTGTGGCAGCAGTTGTTTTCGGTTCCCCAATTCGGATCGAACTTCTCGATTCTCCAGAAGCCGCCGCTGGGCACGGCCATGACCTTCCTGTGTGCGTGGTTGAGCTATCACTTTATCGAGCGCCGCTTCATCCGGTGGGGACACCGCCTTGCTCCACCACTGACAGAAGGACGAGATGATCTCGTGAATCAGACACAAAAAAGCTGAACGAAAGGTGTCATTGTTGCAATATCTCCATCTCGCTAACTGTGATTTCACTCGGCATTCCTTCCGGAAGGGTTAGACGTTTTCCCCGTCGCCGGGTGCTGGGTGTCGGGTGCCCCGCCTGTCGCGCTTTTCGAAAGGTGAGATTCCACGGCGCCATGTCTCCCGCCAGCGTTTGCGGTAAGATTCTCGTCTTGCGCTTCGTCGTCGCCGCAGCGCCAGTCTCCGTAACTCCCTGGAGGTACCGATGGGACGCTTTATATTCGGTTGGGTCATCGTGCTCATGGCTGCCGCGTTTCTCAATTGCGGCGGCGGCACCGCAGTCAATGGTGGTGGCGGCGGAGGTGGTGGCGGTGACACCCAGACCGTGACCGACTGCGGTTCTGGAACTCCGACCGCGGCTTCCAACCAGCCTGTCTGGGCGCAGTGGGGAGCGAATCCGCAGCACAGCGGCGACGTCAGCGTCACCGCCCAGCAGCTCGTCAACAAGGCAGCCGACATCGTCTACGATCCCTTCGTCGATCGCGAGAAAGCGGAAACGCAAGGGATTCTCGGCGCGGCCGATCTACTGGCTCACTACCAGGCCCCCATCACCGACGGCAACGACGTCTACCTCATGAAGAAGATGGGCACCTACAAGTCCTGCACCCCCGTTGGCTCGTGGACCACGGGTGCATCGTGTGGACCGAATACCTGGAACATGATGGGCTGGTGCGAAGCTCGATACAGTTGGACCAATGGCTCGCTGACCCAGCAGTGGGCGTTCAAGAGCGACTGGAAACCGGAACCGAACGGCACCTATAACGGTACTCCGGGCTATTCTTCTCCGGGCCTCCAGAACTGGGAGCCCGTATTTCACCCCGCGCTCGCCAATAGCTTTCTGTATGTCCCAGGCGCAGGCGGCACCGTATGGAAGGTCGATAAAAATACGGGAGCATCCGTCTCGCACGTCAATCCGTTCGGCGGAGTCGGCGGTTTCGTCGCCGCGAACGCCTACGTCTCCGGCCCCCTCGCCACCGACGCCAGCGGAAACATCTTCTATAACGTCATTCAGTTTGACGATCCCGCCAAGGGCAATGTCTGGTCAATCGACGTAGCGAATGCCTGGCTCGTCGAAATCGCTCCCGACGACTCCTCGCGAACTGTCGCCTACACATCGCTGGTGTCCGCCGGTGGAAGCAATGGATCACAACGTCCAGGTATCAACGTCGCTCCTGCCATCGCTCCCAACGGAACAATCTTCACCACCAGCCGCGCGCACATGAATGCTTCTCAGAGTTACGTGATCAGCGTAGATCCTCAGACTCTCAGCGCGAATTGGGCTGTGCCCCTGAGCGCTGGCGGAAACGCGGCAATCGTTGACGAGGGTTCTTCTTCGCCCTCCGTTGCTCCGGATGGATCTGTGCTCTACGGTGTTCTGAATGGCACAGGTTTCGGTAAAGGCCACACGGTTCACTTCGACTCGCAGGGTGTGTTTCTGAATTCCTATCCGTGGGGTTGGGACGAAACTCCCGCCATCTGGGCGCATGACGGAACCTATTCCGTGCTCATGAAAGACTCCGATGCCGGTGCGACCAACTTCTACATCACGCAGCTCGACGCCAACTTGAATGTCGAGTGGCAATTCCTGAGCAGCGCGGGATTCGAGTTTTGCGTCAACATGGTCGCGATCGATAGCGCCGGAAATGTTTTCGCCAACAGCGAAGATGGAAACCTGTACGAAATCGGACAGGGGAATTCGGGAATATTTTCCACTCCGCTGGCCAAGATATTCCTGGTTCGCTCGCTCGGCGCAGCTTACACGCCGCTCTCCATTGGACAGGACGGCAAGATCTATACACAAAACGATGGGCACATGATCATCGTGGGAGACTAGCTGACCGGCCGGATGCCCCACCTTTCGTGCCTTTGTAAAGTCTAGGGACACTTTGTAAAGGATGTCCCGTTCCCTTCTCCCGTCATGAGACTGAATAGCTCTCCCGTCATGAGACTGAACAGCCTTTCGAAAGGTGCGAGTCCACGGTCTCGTCTTGCTCTGAATTTCACGAATGTCCGCATCACCGTGGAAGAGCGGCCCTTCAGGGCCGCGTTCCGATGCCCACGCTGAGGCCTTTAGGCCCGTGGTCGCACGCGGAGCGCCCCTGACCCTGCCGAAATGGAACAATTTCGACATGACGACTCTCCTTCCTTCGCCTGCCCGGAAGCGGATGGGACCATAATCATTTCCCATCCGCTGTAAGACGAACATCCGCCTTCTCTCCTGTTTACGGCTCAAGGGTAGCGCCGTACTGGCGGCTGAGCCATGTGATGTAGTGCATCGTCGGATCGTACGGATTGTTTGGATCATTCGACTGGATGATGTTCGGATCGTGCTGGCCGTAGGCGTTGAGCACACCCTGCTTGACCGTCAGGTCCGTGCCACTCACGTTTGCCGGTTTGGCGGCGATGTTGTAGCCGTGATATTCGCGGAACGTGGGCCGGACTCCGTACTTCGCGTAGTAGCCCTCGGTCGCAGCCTTGGCAAACATGCCTGCGAAGAAGTGGTCAGAGTGATCGTAGTTGTAATACTGCGGCGGAACCCCATTAAACCCGCCATCGGTAAACGGCGGATAGTAGATGTAGACGCCGGATACGTCCAAGCCAAAAGTGTCTCCCGCTCCGTAGCGCTGGACGTATTGCGGGTTGTTGAAGTCGATTTCCGCATTCCAGCCCAGAATGTTCTGTGCCTTGTCGTCGAAATACCAGTAATCCGGTGTTGGGCCATCGGGAAGCAACGTGCGGCCCGTGGCATCGGCAGTTCGAATCACAGTAGGCTTGAACCAGCCCATTAACTGAGTCAGAGTTACGACCAGCCCCGGCTTGTTCCACGAGTTGAGATAGAGATCCCCGGGAAGGTCCGTCGGGTCGGCCGGTTGCACATTGTCGTAGAGCGCATCAATCGTCGGTGACGTATTTTGCCAAAGCATGCGCAGGCTTTCGTAGAGCGCGGAATTGCTCGGGTTTCTGTCAAACGACAATCCTGACTCTGAGGTTGCCGGCAAGCGCAGGAATGCCAGGTAGATCGGCGCTTTCCCCTTGGCGCGCTTCATCTGCACAACTTTGATGTCCGGCACACCGGGGACCTGCATTGCGATTGGCGTCCAATTGGAATCGGTGTCAGCGATGCCCGCCATGGTCGCATAGGCCGCGCGCGAGCCGCCTTCCCTCTGGCGCGCCCAGAACTCGGGCCCCAGGCCGGCATCGCCGGCCGTGATGTAAACGGTAAGGATCGCGTGGTTAGCCGCGATCGCGTGCATGATATCGGGATTCATAAAGATGATGTCATCGTCCTCATGAGCAACGATGGTCATATCCCGCTGTGTTCCTGCCAACGCCGTCCCCGTAACAATCGTCAGGAAGGCGGTAAAGATCAGCATGACGGAGAGCGACCGGAGGATTTGTACTCCCCAGTTCCTCCCGCCAGATTCACATTTTCGAAGTGCATTCATTTTGGGTATCCCCCTTTGAGATTCAGATCTCTTGGAATTTGGGCTGTGTGACGCACGTAGGCTTGCCGCTTCGTCCCTGTCGTGTCATTCGCCCCTCATCTCTAAAGCGCCGTCTCGCCGCGGATTCCCTCACGCAGATCATCTTTTTTCAAGGTGTGGCGGGGACCCCAAATCTTCTTATGCACCTCATGAGGGAATCCGCCCGGATTTGCCGCTTAACAAGGTGAGCGCAAGACGGCCTGCACCGCCTAGCTCCCATCCCAAACCAGGAGTTTTCCAATGAACATCCGTGCAAAGTTATTCGTAGTGGCGATGTGCGCGCTTCTCAGCACCGCCGCTTTCGCTGCCATGAATGGACCCACCGGCCTCGCCCTCGATTCCAAGGGCAACCTCTATGTTGCCAACTTCGGATCCAACCAGATTCAGGTTTATGCGACAACTCACAAGCAGGTTAAGAACAAGACGATCACCCAGGGCGTCAGCGGTCCCTTGTCCATTGCGATCGACTCCCAGGACCAGCTCTGGGTCGCCAACTATTCCAGCAACATAGTTTGGGTATATTCCGCGGGGAGGCCGCTCACCAACTACAGCAACGGCGTCTTCAGCCCAACTGCGATTGCCGTTGATCCCGCGGGAACGATCTATCTTGTCGACGCTGCCTCGACCTTGAACATCTACGACCCCTTCTTCAACATCGTGAACGCACTTTCGTACGATCAGGTCGAACCCGGATCGAGTGCCCTCTACGGAGTTGCCGCCTCCCGCACCGGCGCGGTCGCCTTCGGAAGCAACGCAGCCTACTCTCTCACCTACGCTGCTGATGTCGTGGGACAGAGTCACACAGATTATCTCGGAAGGATTCCGGTCGACGGAGGCCGAGCCATAGCGTTTGCCGGCAACGACTTCTACATTGGGCTAGGGAATGGGACCATCATGAAGAACAGCAAATCTCTCATGACTCTCCCCTACATTCCGAGCGGAATGGCGGTAGATGGCGTTCGCGGCTACGTATATCTCTCCAACAACAGCGCAAACAGCGTTGACATGTACTCAGTCACCGGAGCGTACATCGGTACGATCCACTAAGCACTACGATTCGCGGAGTTACTAGGGAACCTCTGAATAAGTGGGCCTCCAGTCGACTTTGAAAGGGCACGGCTTCACAGCTTGCGGAAGAACTCCGCTTCGCGCCGGTTTTGGGAAGGGCACGAGTTCCACTCGTGCCGTAACGGCTTCAAATCAACAGCGGCTTCTAGCCGCTGGGGGCCACTCCGTTGACGCGACGCGTTTCGACCACAAGGACTTGTTAAGAACTTTCCTAGTTAGCAAGTGAAAAAAATCCCCCTTCGCACGCTCCTACGAAGGGGGATTTGAATCAAGCGAACGCGAAGCCCTTTACGCCGCCCGCGTCGCCGGTTTCGGAGCCCGGAACTGCGTCTTGTTGTACTCGTCCGAGATCGTCGTCGCGGCATTTTTCACGATCAACTCTCCCGTCTCGCGAATCGCAGTGCGAGCTTGCTCATTGTTCGTCAGCAGAGCCACCTCGCGCAGCGCCTGCGCCAGCAGAATGTCGTTCATCGCTGGAGTCATGAACTGCTGCCGATACGGTCCCGGATCTGGTCCAGGAATCGGAAAATGATGATGCAGATGCAGCAGCCACCATAGCCGCCCATTCCCGCACCAGTCATCGCCATCGTCCCACGCTTGCACCATTCCCTTCGATGCCGTGGTTGCGAGCTCCTTCCCAATGTTATGCAGCTTGGTGGATATATCCGACTTCTTCAGGTTCTGCGCGATGTTGCGCACAATTTCGGAAACCAGAAAATCGGCCACCGCTGGCCGAAGCGGTGTTCCGGGCTGGCCAGGACCGCCATCGAACCACTCGGGATGGATCATGTACTTCAACACATCGACGCTTTCCAGAATTATGTGGGTATTCATCGTAGTCTCCTTTCTCAGGCCGAGGATTTACCGCCAAATAGCGGAGCGCGAGCGAGAATGGACTCTCCCCAGCGAGCCGCCGGTGAGCGCTGTGTCACTCAACAAATTTTCCCTTGGGCTAGGACAGTGGACCGTGAATAAGAGCAATTCTCAGGGGGTGTGCTGACTTCGGTTGGGCCAGTGACTGCCGGAGCGCCGCTCGTCGGAGAGAACTGCGACCCTCATTCTCCCGCTGCCTATCTCGCTTGTCAATTTTTTTCAGGAACTCGGACTCTGGTCGCTTGTCTGATTTCCGGACACCACCCCATCATCTTCCCAGTGATGCCCGCACGCCGGGTGGCCCATTTCTGCGCGTTCTTTGCGCAGAAGTGGGATTCCACGAAAGCTTTCACTTTGGGATCTTTGCTCTAAGATCGCACTGACCCGCGAACGGCCATCTTCTCGCCGTGAGCGCGAGAGAACTCCAAAACCTCAAGCGTCATACGGCGTGAAATCCCAGGTTTCGGAAAGCGCGAGATCGGGGTTTAGCGCGATCTTGCGACTCTTGTCAGCATAGTTAGTGCAATGATTCCATAACAATGTCGGCTCCCAGGCCCGAGTAAACTTTGGAGGCGCAAACCAACCAAAGGGCTCGGAGGAAAGGAGCCGAACATGCTGATTATAGGGTGTGACTATCATCCGGGCTTTCAGCAAATTGCTTTTGTAGATACCGAGACTGGGGACCTGCAAGAGCGGCGACTGGAGCACCGCGAGGAAGCGGAGAAGTTCTACCGCGAACTGGCGGCCCGGGGAAAAGATATAAGGGTCGGGATGGAAGCCAGCGGACACGCACGCTGGTTTGAACGGTTGCTGCGTGAGTTGCAGTGCGAGTTGTGGATTGGGGATGCGGCGGAGATTCGCACGAAACGAGTGCGCAAACAGAAGACCGATCGCCAGGATGCGCAGTTGTTGTTGAAGCTTTTGCTGGAAGATCGTTTTCCGAGGATCTGGGTTCCGGATGCGGAGAATCGAGACCTGCGGCAACTGCTGTGGCATCGACATCGCTTGGTGCAGATGCGCACGCGCATCATGAATCAGTTGCATGTGGTGGCACTGAACGAGGGAGTCCGGCGCAAGAAGGCGTTGTGGCGGCCGGCAGGACGCAGTGAGTTGGAGTCGTTAGTGCTCGCTCCGTGGGCGCTTCGACGTCGTCAGGACCTGCTCGACTTGTTCGACCAACTGACTCCGAAGATCCGCGAGTTGACGCGAGCGCTCGAGGAAGAAGTTGAGAAGCGGCCCGTAGCGCGGCGACTGATGACGCATCCCGGCGTCGGTGTACTGACGGCGTTAGCCTTCGAGTTGGTGATTGGCACTCCCGAACGTTTCGGTTGTGGCAAGCAGATCGCCAGCTATGTGGGACTGGTTCCTACGGAGGAATCGAGTGGCGATCGGCGACGACTCGGACACATCAGCAAACAAGGCAACGCGCTGTTGCGCTTCCTGCTGGTGGAAGCGGCGCAGGTCACGGTGCGCAGTCAGCCGCAGTGGCGCAGCAAGTTCTTCCACCTGGCGATGCGCCGGGGACGGAAGATCGCGAAAGTAGCAATGGCCCGAAAGCTGGCGGTACATCTGTACTGGATGTGGCGCCAGGGTCGGGATTACGGTCAGTTAGAAAAGCTTGGTTCGCACGCGGGAGAGCCCGGAAATCCCCATGGTGAGCAGTAAATCACCGACGTAATGATTGGGCATCCCGCTCCCCGTCACAGGGGAGTTCGAAGTAGTAATCATGATCGCAGTTAGTGATCGAAGAGATGGATGGGTCGGACTAAGTTCCTGACCCTAACGATTCGAAGCGAGCCCAGGGTTGGAAAGCGCAAAGCATCCACGAGAGCGAAATGGCGCTCTTCTCCGAGTGCATGCAGTCGTGTGCTCGAAAAGTGCTTGACACCGCCGACATTGTTAGAGATGGGGATATTTCGTCAACGCAGCGCCGCAGCTGGGCTGACCGCGGGTTGAGCGGGCATTTGTGGGGAATGAATGAACTGGCTAATATCAGATGCATGCCACAGACCCCAGAAGAACAGTTAAAGTCTTTTATCGCTAAGTTTGATCCCAAGCTGGGCAAGCAGATTCGGGAATGCAGGTCCGCGATGCGTAAGCGCTTCCCGACCGCGAACGAACTTGCATATGACAATTACAACTTCTTCGTGATTGGCTACTGCACAACCGAGCGTCCGTCCGATTGCGTGGTATCGCTGGCCGTAAACGCCAAAGGAATCGGTCTAAGCTTCTATTACGGGGCGACCCTTCCTGATCCCAGCGGGATCTTGCAGGGCAGCGGAAAACAGAACCGATTCGTGAGGCTCGATGGCGTGGCCACACTACGAAGGCCAGAGGTTGAGGAATTGCTTGATGCCGCTGAGGCGCAAGCTGACCCGCCGTTCGCCAAATCAAGTCGAGGCAAATTGATCATTCGTTCGATCTCCGAAAAACAGCGACTCCGAAAGTAGCAGCGTTGCGTTCGGACGACTGACGGAAAGCATTCGGACTTTACTTGCAACCCGTAGTTAGTAAAATGGAGATTTTCAACAGCTGTCGCCTTGGCAGAATGAAGCA
>Ga0302323_100001068_pt1 | contig 22154 bp, 19 predicted proteins | sample Fen_T0_3_FD_201950 | JGI IMG/M metagenome (GOLD analysis project Ga0302323, IMG submission 201950) | Peat permafrost microbial communities from Stordalen Mire near Abisko, Sweden - Fen_T0_3 | ecosystem: Environmental > Terrestrial > Soil > Wetlands > Permafrost | place: Sweden: Abisko... | reverse complement strand
TCGGCGATCCGCGCATCGGCGATCCCGTCCCATCCAGAACTCGTTGTTGGACTGTTTCTGATGGTCACCCAGCCGGGCGCGTGCCGGCAAAGCCTTCGGCGTCGAGCTGCGACGCGCCACGCGCTACGCCTCCGACAGTGGGATCGCTGTTTGGCTCGTTCGCGATTCTGAGCAACCACCGCCACGCGAGCTTCGGCACCTGCCGAAAAATGACCATGGCGCGTCGGGGCCTGGCCCTTTGTCCTCCTGCCTGGCGCCGACGCCATTCCCGCTGCAAAAATGCGCTCAGCCGACAGGCGCAAAAGCGCTGGCGAAATGCGGCAGTGTCAATCCTCGCCCCGAGGGGTCGACTCGGGCTTTGAACGTGACAACAGCAAATGAAAGGGTCTAGCCTAAATTGGTGCGCAACGGGCTGTACCAGGAGACACGCTAATGTTGCAGCGCGGGGCGATCCTTTCTGAGAAATATCGGGTCGACAGCGTGCTTGGCGAAGGCGGCATGGCAGTTGTTTATGCGGTCACCCACTTGCGCAACACCGCTCGCCTGGCCGTCAAGGTGCTGCATGAAAGCAGTGGACTCAAGGGCCATGTGCGCGCTCGCTTCGTACGCGAAGGCAAAGTTGCCAACTCGGTGAATCACCCGGGCGCGGTTCAGATGATCGACGACGGTGTGGCCGAGGATGGCTCTCCGTACTTGGTGATGGAGTACCTCAACGGCGTCTGCGTCGACAACATGGGAGCTCGCGGGATCCCCTTGTCCGCCGCGCTGAACATCGCGTATCAGGTCTTGGACGTGCTGCGGGCAGCGCATGGCAATGGCATCATCCACCGTGACATCAAACCAGCAAACCTGTTCGTGCTCCGGGATGGGCGAGTCAAGGTATTGGATTTTGGAATCTCCCGGCTGCATGACGGGGCAGAACCATTCGACTCCATAGCCAACGGCTCGGTGATGGGCACGCCCTTCTTCATGGCACCAGAACAAGCCCGCGCCGATACCAGTGAGATTGACACCCGAACGGACTTGTTCGCGGTCGGTGCCACGCTTTTCACGCTCATTTCTGGCAAGTACCTATATACCGGAGATGACTCTCGACAAGTGATGATCCAGGCGGCAACCCAACCGGCTCGCTCGCTGGCCTGTGTCTCACCCGGAACTCCCCAAGCAGTGATCGACCTGGTAGCGAAAGCCGTGGCTTATGACCGCGCGGCACGCTGGGAGTCAGCCGAGGCCATGCAAGATGCCGTGCGCGAGTTGCATGAAAGCTTGTGCGGGCCAATCGGGTTCGAGGCCTTGGGGACGCTGCTACTCGTTCGTGAGTTTCGGCGGAAGAGCCACGCCAAGCTGGCAGGTCCGGTGAGGCTGCGGCCCTGGCCTTCGGATGCTCTCGACCCATCCCCGCTCTCCACGACCCTCCCGGCAATCGCCGACGTGACCCGAAGTCGTGAATCATTCCGAGCCGCGAACGACCCTTCGTCCAATCGCGAAGCGCCCAGCTCGCGGCTCAGCGCCGAGCCGTCGCAGCTTGCGGGTTGGACGGGGGACGTGCCGGTCCAGATCGATTCGCGGGAGGCGGCGGTTGATACCGCGTCGCGCCTCGGACGTTCGCTCAGCAAGGCGCGCGTGGTTCCAATGGGATTGCTGGCGGGAGCGATTAGCGCGCTCTTCGGCTTCGCACATTGCCAAAGTCAGCCGGGTGCAGTCGCTGCAAAGCCCCCCGTCAGCCCCGATATTCGTTCGGCGGCGCTGACTCGCCCTGCAGTTGTTGATCTGGCCACGACGACAACCGCAGAGGTGGTCGCTGCCTTTCCTCCGACTGCGCCGCGCCCGAGTTCACACTCGGCTAGGACTGGCGTACCCTCCAAGCCGATGAGCGCGCCGCCCCCGACCAAGCCGCGGCCGTCGGAGCTCACCGCGGCCGCCGAGCGCTTGAACGTCACTCCGACTTTGATCCCGTCGCTTGACCATTTCGCGCCCTAGCCCGCCCAATTCGCCCAACGCATGCACCCGATTCGTCCGACATCGGTTCTTTTCGCACTCCTCATGGTGCTCGTGTCCTCCGTTGCTCGGCCGGCCAGCGCGGATGAACCCGTCAAACCTTGGAAAGTCCTGTCTGACCGATGTCAGAAGCTGAGCAACGAGGGGGACTACGAGGGCGCTCTGCAAGCCTGCGAGCAAGCCTATGAGATGAACGCTGATCCAGGGATCGTGGCCTACATTGCTCAGATCCAAACGGCCCTCTTGCACCCGGTGCAAGCGCGCGATGCTCTGCTGCGGTACCTCTCAGGGCCGCTCGACGAAGACCACCGAAAGACCGCCGAAGCTCAGCTCCGCTATCTCGAGACCTTGATCGCTACCCTGCAGGTCACCACGCTTCTCGAAGGGGCGGAGATCCGTATCGATGATCAGGGGATTGATCCAAAGGCTCTGGTGCGCGGCGTCCAGTTGCCGGCCGGTGCGCACCGAGTCACGGTCCAGTCCAACGGCTCGACCTTCAGCCGATTTATTTTCGTGCGTGCCGGCGAACCAACCCAAATCGAATTACCCGGCAGCGGCTCAATCGCATTGAGCTGCGCCATCCCGCAGGTACGGTTCTTCGTCGATGATCAAGAAGTAGATCGTACCCAGGCGGCGCGCGGTGTCTCCCTAGGCGCAGGCAGCCATCGCGTTCGTTTCAAGGTGGGGGCAAACTCCTGGCCTGCCCAACCAGTGATGGTCAACCTGGACGAGCGCGTTTCTGTCGTATGTGCACCGCCGCCTGCCAGCCGGACGACGACAGCCGAGTCTCGGTCAGCCAGCAATCCACGCGGATATTGGATCGCCGGGGGGGGGTTGGCTCTGGCTGGCGCTGCGCTGGCCGCTGCCATCTACAATGGCAGCGAATACGACCGTTGGAAGACAGCAAATGACAGCTTGCGACGCGCCATGCTCGCCCAAGAGCTGGCATTGACTGAACAGGCTAGACGAGCAAAAGAGAACAATCAGCTGATGGATAGTATTCAGACCAGACGCAAGGTTGCGATTGGCCTCGGCATCACCGGTGCTCTCGTCACCGCGGGTGGTGTGTTGCTGTTGTTCACGGACTCGGCAGCGGCAGAACGGAATGGTTCTTCGTCTTGGTTTCGGAAAATAGCTGCGGGCATGACCATCGACGGTGCCATGCATTCCGGCGAGATCGCTTGGCACGGCGCGTGGTAAAGGTGGTTAGGAGATACGCACGTTGCGCAATCGTGCTCGGGCTCTTACTGTTTGGCGCCTCTGCGTGCAGCTCGTTCGATCCGGTAGAGGAGACGCGCTTCGAGTTGCTCTACACGGACACCTACGATGCACTAGATATGTCCGGCGCGCACTGGGTCACCTACGACGATCAGCATTCGTCCTTGGCTGCTTGCACGAATGGCGCTGCGGGCGCTCATTTACCCAGCGAGTGCTCTGAGGTGTATGCACCGTGGGACGACCGGCCGGACCCTCAATGTCCGCCAACCGAAGATGAGCTACTCCGAGGTTACCTTGCTGATCCTGGAGCGGATGGCTCCATCTGTATTCAAGGTGTACTCCATCCGTACTTGCCTTGTGTGCACGACGACACCCAATGTTACAAGGCGAACAGTGGAGAACGAGTCGTAGATCAATCCAACATGTGGGGCGCCGGCGTGGGCCTGGCGTTCAGCGCCACCGCCAAGGACTCGTGGGACGCGACCAAACACCGAGTCAGGGGTATAGCGTTCGATTTCAGTGGCCCGGATGAAACCAGGCTCGTCCTACGTGTCGATATCCCGATAGTGCTCGACCCCAATACGCATGTGCCAGACACGCGGCCATTCATCAGAAGTGACGGCTCGGTGCTTGGCAAGGACGGGACGATCCACGACTGCAGATCCAACCAGGTTTTGCAGTCCGGTGTGAAGCGGCGCGACACCAAGCTGAGCGACGCACTCGTAGCTGAAAGGGCGGGCGGTATCGTGACCAGCGAGCTACATCCTTATGGCTCCCCGTTTTGGCAATTACCGCCGACCAACCCGAGCACCCCGAGCTGGGGATTCAGTCCGGTGAAGCTTGGCCACAATGAGGTGGAGTGGGGTGACATCCGACCTCCTCCTGAGGCTCCCCCACCTGACCCAAACAATTATTCGTTCACCAAGACCCAGATCTTGGGTGTTCACTTTCAAGTGGCTCACCAAATGACCGGCAGCCTAAATGACTTGAACTTCGCGTTTTGCATCAAGAATTTGGCAGTGCTCTTCGAGCGATAGCGCTGACGATCCGCAGCGTCACTCCGCGGCATCCGCGGGTTCGAACGGCCCGCCTCACCCTCGATTGGGTGATCGATTTGTCGGATTTCTGCTGCAATTTTTAACTCGCGTGCTCCGCACAAGCGCCCGCAAGTAACCGCGCAGCCTTCCGTCGACCATCGAATTGCGCACTCAGTTCAAACCCAAATTCGCTCTGAAATCTGATGCCCGAAGGCGAGCTGAAGTGCCAACTGTAGCCCAAGCTGTTCAGCTCGACGACGAACAGCTCGCCGGTGTCTGCGTCGCGCAAGATGTCGATGCCCAGCAAGGGCACGTGCGGCAATGCGCTACTCGCGCGTTCGGCGAGCGCGATCACCGCCTCATCGTTCGACAACGACAGTGTGCAGCCCTTGCCGGATGAGACGATGCTTTGGCCGTGAAAGTCGAACCGGTTCGGCAGTGGTCGACGAGCGTGGCTGGCTTCGATGCGCAGGGACCAGAGCGTGCTGCCAAACAGTGTCGTGACGCGGTAGCTGTGCGGCCAAGGGCCGGTGTACACGAACTGTTGAGCCAAGCGCGGATTGAAGGGGCCTCCGAAGGCCTCGGCGAGCTTCGTGCGCGGCGGCGTCCAACGCGCGTCCGCGCGGCGCTCGATGCGCACCTCCGCGCCGCGCGCGCCGAATTCGGGCTTGGTGACCACGTAGGCTGCGAATTGCTCGAGCGCGGGGGTCTCGCCCGGGGGCAGGCGGACCCAACGCGGCACGGGCACGCCGATGGCCGCGAGAGCCCGGTATTCGGCGGACTTGGCGACGCGCCGCCCTTGGAACACCGTGCCGCGGCGTGGGCGCAGGCCGCGCAGTGGGCCGGGCGAGACGGTGAGCGTCGGCAGATCGGGCACATCGGCGGCGAGGTCGGCGCCGCTCACGTCGCTGACCACGTACACGGCAAGCTGTGGGTCGAGCGCGCCGATCCACTCGGCCAATTCTTCGAAATCCGCCTGCGAATTGGCGACTGGGTTCGTCACCAATAGCAGCACACGGTGGGCAGACACCGGGTTACTCTGCGCTCTGCGCGCGCAACCGTGTCGGGCCTGGCCAAGCGTCAATCAGCTCTTGGCAGATTTTCTCGGCCTCGGCATCATCGTAGACGACGACGCCCTCTGACCAACTGAGTACGCGCGCGGGCCGCGCGCGTTCGTCGGTCTCATACACGGGGATCACGTGCACGTGATAGTGCGAGTAGGTTTGCGGCAGTTCCACGGCAGCGCCCAGCGTAGCCGTGAACACGCGCGCGGGTTCGAAGCAGGCATCGATGACGCAAGTCGCATCGAAGACGAGCCGCTGCAGGTCGGCATAAGCCGCCCAGCCCAGCGCACTGGCACGCTCGATGTGCTGCTTGGCGACGACCATCAAATGGCCGTAGCGGCAGCCGAAGCGATCCAGCAAGACGACACCGTGCGTGCTCTCCGCGACCAGCATGGACCCTGCGCCGCCGTTGCCGAGCGCGCACATGACGCAGGCAGTGCGGCCCGCGAGCAACTCGTGCTTGTGCTCGGCCAGCAGAGTCAACGCGGCCTGTTTGCTGATGATCTCCACCGCTAACCACCGAGAAGTCTACGGTGGCCGCCGCCCAACGACAATACCGAGCCACTGGCCGCCGCGAATTTTCAAGCTATTCGGAGGTGAAATGTTCGCTGGCGACCGCAACCGGGTCAATTTGATCGCCGAACGGCAGGTCGAAGTAGCTGTTGCTCAACCACTGCTCGAGCAAGGCAGGGTTCGCCGACGAGAACGGCACGTCACGCTCCGGGCCGGGCAGCTGCATCTTCACGACTGGACTCGCGGGGTCCATGACCGAGAGGTGGCGGACGTTCGCACCGGAGCCAAACGCGAAATTGGCTGCCGTCTGCGAGAGCGAAGGGGTGCCCACGTCGACCGTGAACGCACCGCCGGCTCGCGCGTACGGACCGGCCGAATAGTTCGCCGACACGGGCGCCGCGAGGCTCATGGGCTGCACCGTGTGGACGCGGCCCCAGACCCAATTGCTGGACGCGCCGCGCGCGGCGGTCAGTGCATCGTAGGCGGTAACCAACGCGGTTTCGACCTGCGCCGCGCAAGTGTGTGCGGTGACGAATTGGCCGGCGTGGTTGACGTCATTGCAGAAGGTCGCGCCAGCCATGCCGTCGACGGTATCGCCTTCCAGCAATAGGAGGAAAAGCGCTCGCACCGCCTGCAAGTCATCTACGTTCAACCCGGCAACGGCCAGATCATCGACGAACACGTTCGTGATCAAGGTGCGCAGGAATTGATGGAAGAAGAAGCAACCCGAAGAGTTCTGGGCAACGGCGGGTGTGGGATCGACTGCGCTGAGCATCGGATCCTTGCCCAGCAAACCGGTCGGGCAATCCCAGCCGTTCGTTGCCCATTGCGTGAGCGCGGCCTTGGCCGCGACAAGCTTTACCGAATCACTGGCACTGGTCGGCAATGCGGCCACGTATTCGGTCAGTGCCATGCCGGGTCGTGACACGTGATCGGCCTGGATCGAAGCCATGTCCTCGAGCGAGACCGATCCGTTCTTAGCCAGCGCCTGCTCCAGCCGGTCTTCGATCCGCTTCGCGCGAAACCCGGTGGGATCGTCCCAATCGAGGCTCAAATAAGGGGGATGCGCGAGCGGGTGGTTGTCGTCGGACACGCCGCTCGGATCGCCATTGGCCGAGAAGAAATAGCCGCGCGCCGGATTCTTGCCGTGAGGCAGAAGCTCGCTGGCGATCCAGCAACTGTCAGGCACAGGAGTCGTGGATGCAGCGGCGCAGTCCGCCACGCCGTCGCCCCATTCGGCGCTGCCATCGCCGGGCAATGGCAACCAGGGCGGGAGAACGTTCGCACCATGCAGCGTGACATCGGCGAATCGGCGCACGGGCACGAGTGCGTGCGGGTCGAACGCGATCTGCCCTTGATCATCGGCGAGCACGAAGTTCTGGGCGCCGGTCGCATAGTCGGAAAGCGCGGTGACCGCCGAATCGACGTCGACAGCGGTATTCAAGCCCAAGATTGCTCTCAAGTCCTGAGTGTTCCCCTCTTGGCCGGTCCAGCGCACGCTGATTGCGTGCCCGCCAGAGTCCGGGGCCTGGATCAGCGGTCCGTGTTGAGGAATGATCAGCACCGCGGCCGGCAGCGCTTCCGGTAGACCGAGCTCGTTGGCGTTGACCAATCCGGAAATACCCGGGCCGACGCGGACCAAGAACGTCTGCGGCACGATCAGCACCGGACTCGGTGCGCCATTGAAAAGGACGCACGGCGCCTGCGTGCGGCAGTCGCCCGAAGGCAAGAACTGTTCGAGGTACAAATCGGTGACGTCATAACCAACGACCGTGACCCCCCAGCCCACGTGCGCGCCACGACCGATCAGCGCGCCAGGCAGGCCCGGGAAGGTGCCGCCCGCCAGATTCAAGTGATCTGAAGCCGTAGCAGACGTGAGCACGGAGAGATGAAATAACGGTGGGTATTGCAAGCCAATGTGCGGATCGTTTGCCACCATCGCCACGTGGCTGGCCGATTTTGCCGCGGACACGGCCCAATTGTTGGAGCCCACCGCAGCGCCGGCAGGACGCAGCTTTTCACGTAACGCACTGAAGTGCGCGCGGACCGAGGCGAGTGGCGCTTGCCAAGTCGCGAGCTCGATCCGATTGGGCAGTGTGACGGCTGCCTGGGCGGTCAGCGCCAATGGTCCCGCGGACAACGGGTGAGCGCGCTCGTGCGTCGGTGCGGCAGCCCGAATCCAAGCGTTGAGCTTGCCCAGATCTTCGAGCGGACCGCCGGCGCCATAGACCGCGCCAAACTGCGCGTACGCTGACTCGAGCGAGACACCGTCCGACAATTGGAACTGCTGCAAACGCATGATCGCCAGCGAATCTTCGAGCGTCCAATGGGGAATGTCCGCCACGGAGATCGGGGAAGGCAGCTCTGCGTACTCGCCGGGTAGGCTGTCAGGGTCGGCGCGGAGGTGGGTCAAATAGGCGTTGATGCCGCCGACGAAGGCGGTCAGCAGCGCTCTGGTTGGCGCATCCAGGGCGATCGCGAGCTCTTGCTCGAGGCGATGGCCGGCGCGAGTGACGAACAGCGTGCGCAGCTGCACGTCTTGCTCGAGGGCACTCGTACCGATCAACTCGGACAGCGTGCCGCGCGCAGAGTGCCGCAGGTAATCCATCGGAAACAGCCGATCGCGCGCCTGAATGTAACCTTGAACGGCGAGACAATCGGCCATCGTCGTGCATCGAACGTGCGGAATATCCTCAGCGTCGTATTGGACGGTCACCGCTGCGCCGAGACCGGGGATGGTGGTGCCCGTGATCACGACGCCAGAACCACCGTCCGCTGCGCCGGAAGCTCCCGATGCGCCCCCTTGCTGACACTCTTCTCCGGAAGCGCAGCCCGAGTCTGAACCGCCATCGGACGAACCCGACGAGCCGGATGCGCCTGCCTCACCGGCCCGGGCGCACTGATCGCCCGCAACGCAATTCGACCCCGAACCGCCAGCCGCGTGCGGCCTCGTCGCCGAGTCGTCCCCGCAGCCCACCGCCATCAGGCAGACCCAAGCTATCGCAATGATCAACGAACGCATCACGGCCTCCCCGGATACTAGGCCCCCCTATACACCGTCCAAGGACGGCGTGCTTCAAGCCGATCGACTGTTACTGGATCGGTGAAGCGGCCGCGGCGCGTCGTACGCTTGATTCCTTCTCAGCGCATGAGGGGCTTGGCCTGACACTCTTTAACAGCGGTCACGAGTGCCAAAGGTTCGGGCGCGCGCCCCAGGCGGGTACGGAGCTCACCGCATAGCCAGCGCGCGCCTTCGTCGACCCCGCTGAAGATCTCCATCGGATATCGCGTGCGCGACGCGAGCTGCAACACCGACAGCACGGCGCGCATAGCCGCCCCACGAAACCCCGTGCCCTCCACGACTTGGGCCGCGGCGACCATGGATGAGTTCGCGAGCTCGGTGCGGATGTAGGTGCGAGCTTCTTCCGAAGGCGGCTTGCAGTCGCTATTGATGACGAGCAAAGCTCCAGTGCCACCACCACAGTTCTTGGACAGTGCCTCGAGCTCTCGAATGATCGTCCTCATGACGGCGCTTGTCGGCGCCTCGCGAGACAGAATGAGCTGAACGTTCCCGACCCACGCAATGCAATGAGCATCGTCGTGGTATCGCGTATTGATCTGCATCTTGGCCGGCCCGAGCGGGGTGCGATGGGCGGATTGACTCGCTGCGTTGTGCACGGTTGTTCACACGGCGGCATTTTGCAACAGTGAAGGCCTGCCTCACGTCGGCGTGTCGATTGGCAGGAGAACTCCCCACACTCGCCGACCCACACCTACCCGGCTAATCAGGCCTAGCCGACTTTCTGCTCTGGCTTATCCCCCAGGTCGACCGCACGCGCGACGATCATGGAGCTGCGCGAAGGGGGCAACGTACGCGATTGCTGGACGCACTTTTGTCGCCACGCGGTGGCCAGCGAGAGATCGAACTGCTCCGCCATACTCTCGAAGATCGTATCGATGATGGTGCAGCACTCCTGGCGCTGCTCCGCGGATAAAGGCTGAGCCAGAAACAGCGCGCTAATCTCCTGCGGCGTGGCGGAGCCCGGCGGCTCTGCGACGTAGTGGCGGTGCGCCCAATAATCGAGGACCACTTCCGCTTCTGCCTCGACCGTTCGCGCCAGCGGCGCGGTGGCTGCAAACAGCGCCTCCCCGCTATCCTCGAGCGCCTTGATCAGCCAAAAACGCACCAGGGGACTCACGTTTCGGAACGCATGGTGTTTGACCTTGGCCATGTTTCGACGATGCACCTCGGTCTCGTTGCCGAGAAAGTAGAAAGCGATTGTTTCGCCCGCATCCCAGGCCAGCACCTCGTCCATTCCCAGCGCCTGCCAATCGCGAAGAAACAGGCTGCCATGCGTCGCCAGATTCTCGGTCCATTGGTTCAGGGCCTGCTCGAGCAATGTTTGGGGGTCTTCATAGTGCAGGACGAGCTCGTTGAAATCCTTGTAGCCCGCAATGTCGACGCCCCAGAGCGCGACGAAGCCGCGCAGGCGATCGCGCGGCTCTACATCGCCCGGGCCTCGCAACCAGCTGAGCAACGGGTGCTGGCTCAGGCGGGCCACTTTAGCCTGCAGGTGCCGCAGCACGGAAAGCTGACTCAGAGCTGGCGGCGCGGTCACGCCCAACGCTGGCGGGGGTGCGGTTCGGTGCGGGGCCGGCGAAACGGCGTCCAGATACTCGCCGTCCAGACCGAGCAGCATCTTTCGATAGTCCACCGACCGCTGGCCGTAATCCAAAAGCCGATCCAGCACGGCGCAGAACATCGTGAACACGTGATCCACGGCCAGCTGGGCCTCAGCCAATTGCAGCGGAGACAAGCTTGCGCGCAGCAGCGGCGCCTCGTCCGTCTGCAGGTGACCTGTCTCGCGATCGCGGTGGTACTTTCCGTAGTAGTCGTGGGCGACGTGGTGCCTTCGAGAAAGCTCTGCCGCAATCGGAGCGGTGTGCCCGAAGAAAACGTCACCGCAGATCTCGATCGCCTCCATCATCGGAAAGCGCACCAGGGGGTCCGAGTGCCTGGCCGACAAATGCAGGAGATCCATGCCGAACCGCCGGACAATGGCCGCGTCGTGCGAGTGAAATAGCCACCACAGCATCTTGCCGGGCGGCCAAGCCGCGAGCTCTCCCAATGGCAGCGTGTACCAGTTCTCGTAGAAGAGTCGTGAGTGAGTGCGGTCCTCTTCCGTGTGCTGATTGATCGCCCGCTCCAGCTCGTTCTGCGGCTCTGGATAACTCAGAAACCACTTGTTTAGGTCGGCAAATCCCATGATGAAGTCGATCATCACCGGCGAGAACACGAACCGCTGCTCTAGAGGAACAGCTTCCGAATTCAGCCAATCAAAGAACTGGTGACCCGCAACCCGAGACCGACCCGCGCGCAATTCCTGCCAAACACGCTTCATTCGTCCCTGCTTTCGGCATGCTCACGATGGAGCTATCCCACGCAATTCCTTGCCAACCTCCCACACGGCGCGGGCGTGAGCGCACCCAGCACCGGCGATTGTCGGCACCATATCCGCGGACGTCGAGTGTGGTCAATGATAACCCGCAGGGTATGAACTACCTCTAGGGTGATTGCTGTTCGCGCAGACGTCACGCAGCGTGGCGTGCGGTTAGTATGATTGTCGGTGCCGCGACGACGGCAATGCCTCGCTTGCGCGCGATCGCCCTCGCCGCAGCAGGCATTCGTTCGCGACGCCGAAGGCTGAGACGAAATCGTTCGAACCCCGTGACCATCAAAAACCTGCCCGGGGGTCGATCAATTGATTGATGGTCACGTGACCTGGCGAGTTCCGCCAGTGCCTTCGGCGTCGCGCCGCGCGCCTGATTCGGGAGACGCGAACCACTCCTCGGGGCGCCGAACAACGAGTCAGTTTATGGAGCGAGAGTCGCCTCCCGCGGCCGGAATCAGAAAGCGGATGCGGAAACGAGCAGGACAACGTCGCGGAACCTGCCTCGGCTTCGAGTCGCTCTGCGCAGCCATAGGCTTTGGCGCTTCTCGAGGAACCCAAACAAGCCGCCTTGGCGCTTGCCGCGCCAACCACACTTGCGTTGACGGACGACTTACCTGCCCAGCGGCTTCCAGGGGACCGCTGCTAGCCGGCCACCATGTCCTGATTCGTGCTCTCGGTGGCCTCATCCCGTGTTATCTGGAGCCGATGCAAGACGGGGATCGGTTGGGCGGAGCAACACAAGGTAGATGGCGGAACGTCTGGTTGCTCTGGATCGGGGGCACGGCCGCCTGCATCTACTTGGCGAGTTGTTCGTCGCCAAGCAAGGACGGCACGAGCTCGTCGTCTTGGACCTGCTTCAAGACCGGAAGTGATACCGAACCTTGTCAGTGTCAGACGACACCAGTCGGTGGCAAGCATGAGCTTTTGGATCGTTGCAGTCCCGACTTGGTTCAGGTCGACGGCGGGCCAGCCGAAGCCGAATGTTGCAAGGACTGGCTATGGCTCAACGGCAAGCAGGTGTCCGCTTACTACTGCTCTTGCTACGCAAAGGGCGTCAGGTCGTGCAACGTGGCAATCGGTGATGAACTCGTGGACAGCTGCCCGTGAATCGAGTGACGCGCTGACCCCAGTGCACCGTGCCAAGCGGTGCGCTGGCCAGATCTGCTCACACCGACGCTCACATACGTTGCGGTGCTTCGATGCCCAACAACTCGAGACCCCTGGCCAGCGTGCGCGCGGTCAGCGCGCACAAGGCGAGCCGTGATGCGCGCTCGGCGGGCTCGGATTTGAGCACGGGGCACTCTTGGAAGAAGGTCGAGAAGCTCGAGGCGAGGCCGTACAAGTAGCCGCACAATTTGTGCGGTTCGAGTGAGGCCTCCACTTCGACCAAGGCTCGGCCGAAGCCGAGTAGCTCGAGCGCGAGCGCGCGCTCGGCGGGGGCGGCGATCAGCAAAGTGCCAGCGCTGGCACCGCCGTCGCTGTTGGCTTTACGAATGATCGATTGGATGCGCGCGTGGGCGTACTGCAGGTAGCCGCCGGTGTTGCCTTCGAAGGCGACCATGCGCTTCCAATCGAACACGTAGTCTTTGATGCGATCGCTGCTGAGATCGGCGTATTTCACCGCGCCGATGCCGACTTGGCGAGCGACGGTCGCGCGTTCTTCTTCAGCAAGGTCGGGGTTACGCTCGAGCACGGCGGCCGCTGCGCGCTCCACCGCTTCGTCCAAGAGTTCGATCAATTTGACGTTCTCGCCGCTACGGGACTTGAGCATCTTGCGGTCGTCACCGAGCACCGAGCCGAAAGCGACGTGTTCGGCGCGCACCGGCGCGGCGAGCCAGCCAGCCATCTTGGCGACTTCGAACACCATGGTCAGGTGTTGTTGTTGGGGTGAACCGACGACGTACAATAGCCGCGTGCCGCCGAGCCCTTGCTGCCGGAAGCGCAAGGCGGCCAAGTCGGTCGCACCGTAGCCGTAGCCGCCGTCTTTCTTGCGTACGATTAGCGGCAGTGGCTCGCCTTCTCGTCCGCTGAAGCCGGGCGGGAACACGCAGAGCGCGCCGTCGTCGACCACCGCCAGGCCGCGCGCTGACAAATCAGCGGCAATTTGCGGCAGTTGCGGATTGAAGAAGCTCTCTCCGCGCACGTCCACAGAGGCCAATTGCACGCCGAGCCGTTCGAATACCGCGGCCATGTAACGCTTCGAGCTGTCGACGAACTGCTGCCAAAGCAGCAGCGTTGCGGCATCACCCGCTTGCAGAGACACCACGCGCGCTCGCGCACGGTCGGCAAAGCCCGGATCGGTGTCGAACTTGACGCGCGCGGCGCGATAAAAATCCCCAAGCGCGCTCGGGTCGAGCGACGCTGCCCCTTCTTCTTGCACGTCGACCAGCTGCTCGATCAACATGCCGAAGGGCGTGCCCCAGTCACCGATGTGATTTTGACGAATCACGGTGTGTCCACGGAACGCGAGCACACGGCACAGTGAATCGCCGATGATCGACGAACGCAGGTGCCCGACGTGCATCTCTTTGGCAATGTTGGGCGACCCGTAATCGACCACGCACACGTCCAGCACCGCCGCCCTGGGCACGCCCAAATCTGGCGCGGTGAGTAGTTCGGAGAGCGCGGCCGCCAGCACCTCGTCCTTCAACGTCAGGTTGATGAAGCCGGGTCCGGCGATCTCCACGCCCCCCGGGTTGCACAGATCCGAAAGGTCGAGCTCAGCCAGCAGCGCTTGCGCGACGTCACGCGGGGGGCGGCGAAGCGCCTTGCCCAAGCTCATCGCCGCGTTGACCTGATAGTGCGCTCGGTCGGAACGGCGCAGCAGCGGATCGGTGTCGCGGTACTCGGCGCCGAAGGCACGCCCCAGGGCCGACTTGAGCCGGTCTTGGAGCAGGAGCTCTGGATGAGGCATGCCACTTACTACTGCTGTTCCCGCTGCGGGCAAATCTTCCAGGCGTGAGATTGAGCGGTGATTCCGAACGCACGGCGTGATATCTGGCGGGCGACATGCGCTGCACCGTCCAGGCTGTTCCGTTGCTCACGCTGATCTTGCTGGCCTGCCACTCGGCGGGACCGTACGGCTTTGCCCGCACCTATCAACCGCTGAGCGCCGAACAAAGCGCCACCGAAGGCGCGCGCGAATTCGATCCAGTGATGGCCGAACGCGACAAAGAAGAGTGGAAGAAGAGCACGGTTAGCTTGTTCGGGATCGTCAAAGCTCGCACCTCGGCCAAGGGCGGCGGCGCCGATCTGACGCTCAGTATGCGCACGCTGAGCGACCGCAACCTATGCGACGACTTCGACGAAGACACCTGCCGCGTCACGGTCAGCGAACACGAGCACGCCACGTTACACGCGATCGTGAAGCTCACGAGTGAGGACGAGGTCGGCGAACACAGCGTCGGCAAGGGCTCGCTCCTGCGCGTCGTCGGTAAGCTGACGGATGAAGTCGATCCGGACGATGGCGCCTCCGTGCTACGCGTCAGCTATTATCGCCACTGGCCGCGGCATTTCTTCGTTACGACCGCCATGGCCTCGGGCATGACGAAGTGATCAGGGCGGCGGCCCGGCCGCCGACGGCAGCGGCTCTGCGTGATTGAAACCGAAGCCGAATTGGGAAATTGCAGCGAGAGCAGTCCGAATCCGCGGCCCCATCGTCAGCATTTACGAGCTCCTCCCGGCTGCCGGTCAAGCGTGCTAAGACCCCGGCGTGCGTCGTCGCTTGCCCTCCCTCACCCGCCCCTCCGCCGCTATGCTCGGCGGCGCCCTGACTGCCCTGGTCGCGCTGGCCAGCCATTCCGCGCAAGCCACCGTAGTAGAGCGAGTGGTGGCTGTGATTGGCGATCGCGCCATCTTGCTCAGTGACTTGAAATCGCGAGCGCAACCGTTCTTGGTTCAAGTCACTCAGGGTGTGCAGCCAGGCGCTCAGCGCAGCGCAGCCATCTCGCAAGTGTACAAGGGCGTACTGGACAAGCTCGTCGACGAAGAGCTGGAAGAGCGCGTCGCAATCCAGGCCAAGGTTACGGTCACCAGCAAAGAGATCGACGATGCGATCGCGCGCGTCGCCGCGCAAAATCAGATCCCGGTCAAGAAGCTGCTGAGCGAGGCCGCCAAGACCGGCGTCAGCGAGCCCCAGTACCGGGATGAGCTCCGCCGCCAGCTGCTGCAAGCGAAGCTCGTGAACGTGCGCCTACAAGGCCGCATTCGCGTCACGGACGAAGACCTCAAGCTCGCCTACCGCAAGATCGTGCTCGAAGAGCGTCAGAAGTTGACCCTGAAGGTGGCTTGGATTCGCATTCCCGCGGGCAAAGATGGCTCCGGCCGCGCGCTCGCCGAACGCCTGGCGGAAGCCGCACGCAGCCAAGACTTTGCGCAACTCGCCCGGCAATTTTCCCAAGATGCCAGCACCCGCGACCTCGGCGGGCAGCTGCCGCAAAGTAAGCTCTCCGATCTCCCGCCCGCGCTGGCGCGTGCATCGATGGCGCTGGAGGTGGGTGAATCTTCAGCGCCGCTGCGCATGGAAGACGACTTCGTGATCGTGCGCGTCAATTCGCGTGCGCCATCGCAACTGCCGTCATTCGACGAAGCGCGCCGTGAACTGGGTGACCGCGTTTACATGGACAAAATGGGCCAGGCGCGCCGTACCTGGCTCGACGGCCTGCGCCGTCGCAATCACGTCGAAGTTCGGCTTTAGCGCTTTAGTCGCTTTAGTCGCAAACCAGCCCGTAGACGTCGCGCGCCGCGGTGCCGTGGGCGACGATACGCTGGGCAGTTCGGAGCTCTTGCTGAATCAGCGCCTCGAATCGTTCGAACGGCAACGCGCCTTCGATGCGTCGGCCGTTGGCGAAGAACGTCGGCGTGCCGTTCACGCTCAGCTTCTGGCCGAGCTTGATGTCCGCGCGGATGGCGGCGTCGTGCACGCCCGCATGGGCCGCCATCAAAAGGAGCGCGCCGTCCAAGCCGGCCTTGCCTGCGAGTACGCCGAGCTCGCCGTCGTCGAGCGCGTCGGGCTGCGCGAAGATCCCGTCGTGTACCGCCCAAAACCCGCTTAGCGAGCCGCGCCCAAAGGCGTCCGCGGCAAAGTTCGCCAAGAGCTGCGCGCTCCCGTGTTGCGGCAATGGGTAGTCTTTCCAGACCAAGCGCAAGCTCTTGGGGTAACGCGCGAGCAGCGCCTGGAGCGTCGGTTCGACGCGTTTGCAGTACTGACATTCGAAGTCCGAGAACTCGACCAGAGTCACCAACGCATCGGCCGGGCCGCGCGTCGCGGATTTTCCGATCGGCGCACAGGATCGCGACTCCCCGGCGTCGCCCACGCCGATCAAGTTACTGCTGGTTCGCGTCGCGTACAGCGTGGCTTGCGACACTCCGGCTGCCGCGAGCCATGTCGCCGTGCGCTGTTCGTCGCGCAGCAATTGCTCGAGCTCCTGCGCCGTGCGCTCACCGTCGACCGCTTGCCCGTTCAAGAACGAAAACGGTGTCGACTTTAGCGCAAATTGCCCGGCAAGCTGCAGATCCGCGCGTACCTGCGGCTCGCCTGCGGCGGACAAGTCCGAGAGCTTCGAAGCGCCGTAACCCGCAGCCTCGAGCTCTGCGGTCAGACGCTCTCTGGTCAAGCTGGCCTCTCCTTGCAACACGCGGTGCAGCACATCGAAGAAGGCCGAGCTGCCATGAACGCGGGCCACACCCGCCAGCACTCGCGCCGCTTCCAGCGCGTTCGCATGTTCGCGCAGCGGGCGGTGGCGAAACACGATCCGCAGGTCGTCACCAAACCTTGCTTTGACTGCCTCGAGCGCGCGCCAAGCCCCGCGCGTGTGCGGACACTCCAAATCGCCGAAGAGGATCCAAGTGAGTGCCGCATTGCGCGTGCCCCAGATCGGCTCGCTGCCGAGCACCGGCAACACCGCGCGCGCCTCGTCGGGGAAGCTGCTCGGACCCGCGCCGGGCGCGACAATCGGCGCGTGGCGAGTGCGCGGGGGCAGCTGCGTAATTTCGGGTGCTGAGGGCAGCGGAGGTTCGACGACGGGCTGCTTTGGCTGGGGCGCAATCGGGGATGGTGCGGGATGCGGCGCGGCAGCGACTTTGGGCGGAACAGGTGGTGCCTGGCGCGTTGCGTAGACGATCGCGGTGGCGACACCGCCGAGCATCAGCACTAGACCGGAGAGGACTAGCAGGAGCGCGAGCAGGGAGGAGCGCGGCATGGTAGGCGCGCCACGCGGGAGGGGTTGGAGAGTCGGGGGGAGAGGGATTGCGGGCACGTCTACGTCCACCGGCACGGGCACGTCCCCGGGCTCGGGCACGTCCACCGGCACGGGCACGTCCACGTCCACCGGCACGTCCCCGTCCCCGGGGGGACGGAGAGGGAGATCGTTCACGTTTGCGTTTTCGGATAGGCGTGTGAGGTGGGCAGTGAAGGTGGTGACGTCGTGCGGGCGCGAATGGAGATCTTCGCTGGTGGCGCGGGCTAGGTGGGCTGCGATTTGTGGGGGAATTCGTTCGGGAAGGAGAGTCCGGAGCAGGGTGGCTAAAGCGAAGAGATCGCTTGCGGGTGTGGGGGGCCGCAGGCTGGTTCGGAGTTCGGGGGCGCGCAGTTTGGGAGCGACGAGCTGGCTTGCTTCGCCGGGAGCGCCGAAGGTGTTGGCAAGCGCAGTCACGCCGAAGCCGAACAGGACTTCGGGCTCGGGGCCTTCACCGATCAGTTCGGGAGTCAGTAAGCCGTAGGCGATACCTTGGTCGTGCAGCGGCGCGAGCGCGGCGGCGATGCGCGCGGCCAGGGCCGCCACGCGCGGAAGGGTCCAAGCGCCGCTGGGCACCTCCGCAACGCTGCCTGAAGACGGCGCCGCGAACACGACGTAGCCGCCGTCAGCATCGATGCCGGATGCCAGCAGCCGCGCCAAGCCGGGAACTCCGAGCCCAAAGCGAGCGTGTCGTTCGAGTGCTTCGCTCAGTTGCGGAGCGCTGCAGCTGAGCGTGATCTGTATCAACCAGCACGCTTGGCCGCTGGTTAGGTCCTGAACGACGGCGAACGCGTTTGCGACAGGAGCGAAATTTCGAAGCACCCGGAACCGACCGCCAACCAATGAGCCGCTCGCCAGCATCTTTGTCAGTTTGACACGCCCACGAACGGTTCAGACAGCTTGGCGCACGCGATGTCGTGCCCGGCCGCATTTGACCTGGGTTTTCACCGGGAATTGCAGTGTGGCACGCCATGTGCTCAAAGGAACCCGCGACAATGTTCAACCTGCGCAGCGTGTTCGCGTCCTGGGCGATTTTGGCCTTGTTCCTGGGTTCGGCAGGCCGGGCGCAAGCTCAGGCGGCCAGCGGCAACATCTCGGTCACGATCGCCTCTACGGGGGTGATCCGGGACCATCAGCAGCGAGCCGGCACGATTCCGGTCACGCAGATCAACTACAACGACTGCCTGAGCGAGGACTTCATCACCTTCACCTTGAACTTGGGGGTGGGTTACAACAATTACGCCCTCGAGGTCTGGGCCGGCGACTCGTGCGATACCAAGACCAACCGCGTCGGCGGCACGGCCACGTGTTGGAAGGTCGCCGGCGGGCAGCCCAATAACATCGTCTATTCCCAGAAGGTGACGGTCCGCGACATGCTCTCTGGGCGTACCGGGGGAAGCAACCTCGGCTCCGACACCGGTGGCACTGGTGGCACTGGTGGCACTGATGCCAGCGGCGGCGGTACTGCCACGACTGCGGGGACCGACAGCATTGGCAGCGCCGGAACGGACAGCGGGGGTGGCGGCGCTAGCAATGGCTCGAACGTGCCCGCAGACGCGCCCAGCGCGTGCATTCCAACCTCGGCCGCGGTGGCACCACAAGCGCTGACCTTGTTCTTCCTGCTGGTCGATGGCGGCAGCAACTCGGTCGGCCAAGCGAGCTGGAAAGCGACCTACAAGCTCACGTCGTCTGCTCCGCCCGTGAAGGTGACCCCCGGCACGGGCGAAAACATCGCGCCGATCAGCTGGACCTACGACAACAATACTGCCGACCAGTACGTCAACGGCTATCAGTTTTACTGCGACCCAGCGCCGGGCCCAGCGGGTCTGGTCGATGCAGGCGTGGTGGTGGAGCCGGGCATTGTGCCGACCAATTGCCAGGAGTCGACAGTCCTAAAAGCGGGCACGCGACCGGCAGACAAGTACAAATGCGGCACCGCGGACAAGACCGCTACGCGCGGTAACGCCATCAACTTGGTGAACAACGTGCCCTACAACGTGGCGGTCGCCACTACCGACACTTACCTCAACACAGGTAATATCTCGCCGCCTGCGTGCGCCATCCCGCAACCGGTCACTGGCTTCTTCGAAGCCTATCGCGACGCCGGTGGTGAAGGGGGCGGCGGATTCTGCAGTTTCTCGCGCCATGGTCGGCCCGCGCTGCTCTTGGGCGTACTTGGACTTGGCTTGTGCTTGGTGCTGCGACGGAGACGCGCGACGTGAAACGATTCGTACTCGTTCTGACTCTCGGTTTGCTCGGTTTGTTGCACGCTTCGTCTGCGCAGGCCCAAGGTGTTGATGAATTCGGCGCGTATGGGCGCACGGGCAGCCACGGGGAATCGTCTCAGAACGGCCTAGTCGAAGCTCGTTTCGGTGCGTACAACCCGCGCGTCGACAAGTCGGTCCCCAACGGCACACCGTACGCTGACACCTTCGGCAACAGCAGCCGCTACATGTTCGGCCTGGAGGGCGACTGGCAGGTGCTTCGCATCCCGCACCTCGGCACGTTCGGCCCGGGCTTTGGTTGGGGCTACACCCGCGCCAGTGGCTACGCGCGTCTGACGTCGGACATGAACAAGCGCTCAGACGAGCAAACGACGCTCTCGATCATGCCGATCTACGTGGTCGGCGTACTGCGCGTGGATGTGCTGTCGCGTGAGATCGGCATCCCGCTCGTGCCCTACGCCAAACTCGGGATGGGCTCGGCACTCTGGTGGTCCAGTGACGGCGGGCAAACCGCGTACGCCGGCAACGTCAAAGGTACGGGCATTTCCTACGGCCCCCAGTACGCCCTCGGCGGGATGTTCCTGCTCGACATCCTCGACCAACAGACCGCACGCGACGCCGACGTCAGCCTCGGCATCAATAACAGCTACATCTTCGGCGAGTGGTACGGCAGCGAACTCGACGCATTTGGTTCCAGCAAACGCCTCAACGTCGGCGCCAACACCTGGGTCGTCGGCCTCGCCATCGAATTCTAACTCCGCCGCTCCCGAGCACCGCTCCCGAGCACCGCTCCCGAGCACCGCTCCCGAGCATTGCTCCGGAGCACCGCTGCAGGGTGCAGTCACTGATGACCATGCAACCGCGCCATCCGACCGCGCCATCCGACCGCGCCATCCGACCGCGCCATCCGACCGCGCCATCCGACCGCGCCCCGGGTGTGGTCATCAGTGACCCATGCGCGCTGACAGTCACCAACTGCCTGCTGCACTGGGCGCGGTTCGACTGGATCCGGCATGCAAGGCGTCGCGCGCTCATGCTGGATAGCCACACTCCTCGGCTTGCTAGGCTGTTCGTCGGCCAGTTCTACGGCGGATGACGCGGGCAGTGGTGGAGTCGGCAATTCAGCGGGCAATATCGGCGTCTCGGCCAGCGGTGCCGGCAACGCTTCGACTGCGGGCGCCGGGGGCAGTGAAGCCTCGGGCGGCGGTCGACCAGCCGTGGCCGGTAACGGAAACGGCTCAGCGGCGGCTGGTTCGGCGGGGGCGCTGGGCGGGGCCGGCGCAGCGGCGGCTGGAACGGGCGGCGCGGGCGGTGGCACTGCCAGCGCGGCGGGCGCAGCGGCGGCTGGAGCAGGCGGCGCGGGCGGTGGGACCGGAATGGGCGGCGGAAATGTAGGCGGCGCTGCCGCGTGTGACTGGTCCGCGGCCCCGGCGAACGTGTCTGCCTGGGTGAACGAGAGCTGGAGTTCCGAGCTTGGCAACAATATCCGCACGCGAAAGGCCTGGAATCTCGACAACGTGATGTTGAACAAGGGCTCGATGAACTTGTGCGTGCGATGGGGCGCGACCTCGGCGGTACCGGCCACGGTGCGCATGAACCTCGCGGCGACCGTTCAGCGCTGGTTCGGGGATTGGTTCAAAGCGCTCGGCAGCTATGGCTGCTTTCCCTATGGCAGCGGGATCAGCGTGAAGGTCACCGGCTGGGCCGTAAAGCCAAGCCAGCAGGCCCTACTCGCGGGGGTCGATTCGAGCATCCCCGTCTACACCGAGACGGACGGCGACGGCGAACCCAAGTGTCCTGACTCGTGCTCGTCATTCGTGCACTGGGATCACAAGTTTACGAGCTGTCCGGGCGGCGACGCCAACCACAGCGACTACTGGCTCTGGTTCGACGACAAGCTGCCCGGCGACGGAAGCGCGGCTGCCGTGGGTGGAGACTGGGGCTTACGCATGCCGGTCAGCACCTTCCTCGACCACTTCGATGATCCGAGTTTCTCCATCGTAGAGCACGAGATGGGCCATGGCTTCGGGTTTCAGGACTACTACTCGTGGACCGGCTCCGCACCCACGGGCGGCTCGTTGATGATCGTCGGCTCGACCTCGGGCAAGCAGTCGCCCACGCTGGGCGACACTTGGCTGCTCCGCCGCACTTGGAAAGAAATGGCCGCGCTGCGCGGCTGGTAGCAACCCCCGCGTCGCCTGCGGCCAATCCCGCTACGAGCGCAGCGCCGCGCCCGCTCCGAGCGGCAGCGCGCGCCAAGCACTTCAGCCGAATGCACCTCCCCTCCCGCGCGCGCAGCGCCGCGTTCTCCGTCGCGCCCCAGCGCGCGCCAAGCACTTCAGCCGAATGCCCGGAACCAAAACGAGCGAAAAGTCTTGGATGACCAGATCGCGATCGGCCAACGAGATGG
>Ga0302323_100001067_pt1 | contig 22159 bp, 8 predicted proteins | sample Fen_T0_3_FD_201950 | JGI IMG/M metagenome (GOLD analysis project Ga0302323, IMG submission 201950) | Peat permafrost microbial communities from Stordalen Mire near Abisko, Sweden - Fen_T0_3 | ecosystem: Environmental > Terrestrial > Soil > Wetlands > Permafrost | place: Sweden: Abisko... | reverse complement strand
AAGGCGCAACCCGTTGGCTCTGGTAGAGCACTGGATCGGTCGTACCGCTAATCGCGCGTTTGCTGCTGTTGGTGTTGGACTTGTCGGTATAGCCCCAGCTGCCTGTCTTGTACTTTTGGTCGGCTGCCCAAGAATCGCCCAAGCTGTCCGTGTAGCTGCTGCCACCGGCGTTCACGCTCTGCTGGTAGGCAGACACGATGAGGCTTACCGGGACACGCAAGACACTCTGTTTGGCAGCGTCGGTCAATACGAACACGGAAGCGAGATACACGCCCGGGCTCAGGCCTGTGGTGTTCACCGTGACCGCGAGATTGACGCTCTTGCCGGGCGCGACGGTGCCCCTAGCCGGGCTGATGCTCAGCCAGGGAACGTCGGAAAAGACCGGTACACCGCTATCGACCAAGTAGGCCTTGGAGGGGGATTGCGAGATCATCCATAAGTTGCCCACTCCATCCATTTCGAGTCCGCCGCCTTGGTAACCACTCTGGTCGGGATGGGCCAACGTACTGAGCACCGTACAGTCGTCGGGATTGAGCTCGTAGATAGTGTCGCCGCGCGTGTTGGTCGCTTCCCAGAGAACGTTCATCGACCTATTGTAGGCGAGACCCGAGATCATCCCGTCGGGCGGCATACAGGTCGATAGGACAGCACCCTTGTCGGAGGCCGAAAGCCCTTTGATATGGTAGATGACGCCTTCGTTCCAGCCACCGACGTAGAAGCTGTCGTCATCGGGACGATAGGCAAGACCACGCTGTGATGTCGCGGTCCATGGCAACGAACCGGTGATAGAGCCCGTAAGTCCGCCCGTCACCAGATCCCAGCAATAGATGCCGTTGTCGCCACCGACGCTCACCTGGCACATCTGGTTGTGCGCGAAATCGTAGGCCATGTCGGCGGGCCAGCCTGTCGACCAGCTAGCCGACCATTGGCGGCCCGTCGGAGTGCCATCTTCGGTAAATTCCACATTGTTCAGCATCGAGAGATCCGAAAGCCAGACATCGCCCTTGGTTCCCACGCCCCACGCCAACTGCATGCCTTGGGGAGCGAACGATTTCAGCACGCTGCCAGTTGCATTCGCTGACCATCCGAGTGGCGTGGCGCCGCCCTGCAACAGGCCCATGGTGTTGCGTGCATTGGTGTCGTACGTGTCGCTGCGAACATACTGCCGGCTCGCCGCCACCGTCTGCCTGGCACCACCGGCTTCGGATACCGTGAAGCCCAAATCGCGCGAGCCCGAATTCTGCAAGCTGAGGGTGCGCGTTCGTCGCTGATTGGTTGGCAATACCAGCTGCAACGTGCTTGGGCCCAAGGCCGCCTTCCCTGTCCTCAGGGCGAAGTTTTGCGTGAGGCGCTGGCCCACCGCCACAGTCAACGTCACCTGCTGTTGGCCGTAGTCCTCTTGACCGGCGACGACACTGTAACTACCGGCCGGGAGTTGCAGCCGGTAGAGGCCGTGGGCCGTGGTCTTGGTGCTGCGAATCACCGTCGAGCCTTGCAACGCCTGAATCGTCGCCCCGCCGATGGGGCTTCCGTCATTGGCATCGACAAGGGTACCCTCGATGGTGCCGGACGGGAGAAGGGAGAAGCGAAGCGCGGTTTCAGGAGCGATGACGGCCTGGTCGTACGAATAGCCGAACCCGACCGTACCGGTTTCGTTCTCCATTCCGATCGTAGCCGCGTTGCCTTGCTGCCACGAATCGCCGCCCGACACGTATTGCAGGGCAATCTGCCCCGACTCGCTCAGCACGACTTCGAAACGCACGCGACTGGCATTGCTCCACGAGGTAACATCTCGCCACTCGATAACGAATTGACGGTCCGGCGCAGCCCCCACCAACTCGGTTCGGACGCTGGACTGCGTATCCAACAGCAGGTCCGTCCAGAAGGGGTAAATCGCCGCATTGGGAAGGCCTGGGCTCGGAAGCGGAACATTTGCGCCGCCCTGAACGACCGATGGCAAGAACGTCAGATAGCCAAAGGCGGTTACGCTCGCGCTTTCGTAGGTCTGACCGTAGAACGTCACGGGGAAGGGCAGGACGATATCCGCTTTGGTGGCCATGTTGCTGATGGGCAGCACCGTATTGGCAGCGATGAAGGCATAGGGTATGGGCAGACAGCTGTAGCCGAAACCATCCATTCTCTGCGGTAAGACGAAGTCGAGAGTTTCATCTTCGCCTAGTACCAGTGTTTGGGTCTGCGCTTCATTGCAGGGCGTGCCTTGCGCCTGAAGCTGGTAAGTCCCGTCCGGCAAGGAAGGAATGCTGTAGTGCCCGCTGCTGTCGGAGATGACCGGCGGCAGCGGCGTGGACAGAACGGTCACGCGAACGCCCGCGAGACCATTGCCGTGATCGTCGCGAACCGTGCCCGCCAGCGCGTGCACGGGCGCCGTCACCAAAACGTAATCTTGGGTGGTCACGACGTCTTCGCTCACCTGCACACCCGCCACCGTCTGCGCGATGAAGCCAAACGCCCTGGTCGTGACCTGGTAGGTGCCAACACCAAGGCGTGCGGCATAGACACCGCTGGTATCGGTCACCTTGACCTGATCCCTGACCCCCCCTTGAATCAGCACGCTGGCGCCAACGACCGGCGTGCCATCGGCGGACTGGGTTACAGTACCTTGCAACTTTCCGGTGGGCCCGCGTGGAGCGAGATCCACCGCCGCCAAAACGTCCAGACGGCCTTCGCCCCACACGTTGTTGTCTTGCGATGATCCGCCACAGGTGGCGTCCGCCGTGTCGACGGCGCTTTCGTCCAACACCGCGCGCGTCCCCGCAATGTCACCCACCAGGCTGGGCGCCGCCGCCCACATCAAGGCCACAGTACCCGCCAGGTGCGGGCTTGCCATCGACGTTCCACTGTACCAGTCGTAGGAACTGCCCGGCACGCTGCTCCGAACGTCCACGCCGGGGCCTGCAATGTTCGGCTTGACGATGCCGAAGGTCGACGGTCCGCGACTGGAGAACGCGGCGATGACGTTTCCCGCATCGTAGGCACCCGCGGCATAGCTTTCTGGATAGTCTCCGGGTGAACCGACAGAATTGCACGCCATACCAGCATTGCCAGCCGCGAATGCTGGAAAAATTCCGGCAGCAACCCACGCCTGGACGGCGGCCTGGTAGAAGGCATCGCCCGAGGCACCGCTCCATGAGTTGTTGACGATATTGGGACGCAAATCGGGACGCGGATTGCTACCCGTCAGATCGGTGGGCGCAAGGATCCATTGTGCCGCTGCAAGCAGAGACTCCGAGGTACACGAGTCGTACTCGCACCCCTTGGCGGCGATCCAGCGCGCATGGGGAGCGACACCAATCTGGTTTTGTCCCGGATCGCCGTCGTCGCCTACCATGGTACCCATGGTATGGGTGCCGTGGCCCACGTTGTCGCAAGGAGCACTGGACGGTCTTCCGCAGATGAAGGCGGGATCGAACCAGTTGTAGTTGTGGTCGTAGCTACCGTTCGACTGTACGCCACGGTACTGGCGTGCCAGGGCGGGGTGGTCGAACTGAACGCCGGTGTCGACGTTGGCAACGACGATACCATCACCGCGCGTGCCATAGCTGGACCACGCCTCCGGGGCGTGAATGTTGGTCAGGCCCCACTCGAGGCTTTGAATGTGCTGTTTGGCCACCCCTTTCTGAATCGGCGGAATGGCGTAGGTCGGGTCACCGATGACCTTGCCGACATCGGAACGATTGGCAATGGCGTCGATAGTGGCCTTGCTGGCCTCGATGCGTATGGCATTCATGATCCAGAATGGATGGTTCTTGATCTTGTTTTGCGCCAGGAATGCCAACAGCGAGGCCTGACTGACGTTGGCATTGTTGGTCAGGACACCAAAGACGTTTTGACCCCTGACCTTCCAATCCTTCGTCGCCGCAGCGACGGACAGGGACGGCTTTTGCTTCATGATGACCCAGGCCACCTGGGTCGCGCCGGTTCCCGGGTCGGAAGATCCCGTCCCGCTGCCGGTCGTGCCGTCTGTCACGGTGGCTATCGTACCGCCTGTCGCACTGCCTGTGCTGGGTGTCGAGCTGCCTGTCTCTTCGCTGGTCATGAGTGCCGATGGTTCTTCGTCTACCGGCGGGGACTGTTTGCTGGCGCCATTGCTACAAGCAACGAGCGACCAACACGGCAGCGCCAACAACAATGACGATGCTAGCAAGCCACTCAACTTCCGGGACCAGGCTACACCACAACAACGTGAAACAACTTCAAGTCCTCTGGACATGTCGTTTCCTCCACACAACTAAGTTGCGAACGCCACGAATGCGTTCGTGCTGGCAATTTAGAAGAAGTGCCTATGGCCGATCAAGCAACTTGTTGCAACTTGTTGCACATCACTTCGCAACTCGCTCCGCATTCTCGGTTTCGACGGTGCGGCTGCCATGCGGACGTGACGTCTGTCACTGTGGACTTGCTCCCGGCCTCTCTACCAGCCTTCTTACCCAGAATTGGAGATCACTCGGGGTCCAGCACCACACCATGCTTCTCGCACAGTCCTCGCACCAAATTGCGTTTGCCGAGCTCGAGGTGCGCGATGGCCTGCTGGGCATCGTCGGCGTTGTGCAAGGCACACGAACACACCACTATGATCTGATAGGCAAGCCGATCGTCGGGCGACAACGCGATCGCCGAGCGAGCCTTGTCGACGGCCATGGCGTAGTGTTGCCGAAGCCACGCCTGCTGAGCCTCGCGAAGCAGAGTATCGTGCAACGTATGCTGATCGTCGGTTGGCGCCGCGGTGGCAGCTGGGGTTGGTTCGGCTGCCGGCGACGGTACCGGCAGCTCGGCGGGAACAGGAGAAGCTGGCTCGGATTCAGGCGCGGCCGCCACCGGCGTCGCACCGACAGATGGCACTGCGACAGACGACAGAACAACGGGTAGATGGCGTCCGATATCCCCAGCACGATGGGACTTGCCCGCTTCCTTTCCGACTGCCGAAGCGGGCGTGGGCGCGGGCAAGGAGGCAGGCGAGGGCGTGGGCACGGGCACGGGCACGGGCACGGGGGCAGGCGTGGGCGCGGGGGCTGGCGCGGCGACCATTTTGGCCTGGGGTGCGGACGGAACAGAGGCTTGGGGAGAGATGGCTGGCGGCAGCACGCTGACCTGGGCCGTAGCAAGCGGCGCCTTGGCCGGAGCTCGCGAGCTCAATCGCCAAGCGACGAGGCTGGCGGCGACCAGGAACGCGACCGCGACAATCAACCACGAAAGGCGCCGCGCACCTCGACCACGAAGACGCATGGTACTGGAAAGACCCTTCGGCGCATGTCGATGGTCGGGAGCATCGCCGTGGACATCGTCGAGGACATGATCCAGGCTGACCAGGTCGTCGCGATTGGGCAAGTCATCGCCCAGCGGCGCTCCGTCGCCCAGATCGACCATCGGATCGCCCCCGACGCCGTCAGCATCTCTTTGCGGGGGTTTACCCTCTTGCCGTGAACCACGGCGTCCCGCCGGGACGTACCGGGAAAGATCGATCCCCGCTGCTTGAATGCCTGGCAGCCGAGCTGCATCTCGCAAGAAGGCATGGTCGGAGAGACAGCCGCGAAGGGCATCACCGAAGTCGTCGGTGCTGGCAAAGCGGTCTTCGGGTAGCTTGGCCAGACATTTCAGCACGACGGCGTCGGTGGCTTCGTCGATGCCGGCGTCGGGCACCCGCCGGCTGGGCGGAATCACCGTACCAGTCACATGGCCATTCAGGACCTCCAGCATCGAATTGCCCTGGAAGGGAACGGTCCCGGTGATCATTTCGTAGAAGACGGCGCCCAGCGCATAAATGTCACTGCGAATCTCGGCCGGCTTTTCCTGTGCCTGTTCTGGGGACAAATAGTAGGGCGTACCGAAAATGGCACCGGCCTTGGTCGCTGCACTTGGGCCAAGATCAAGAAATTTGGCCACACCGAAATCGAGTAGCTTGGCGAAGTCATACGTTCCTTCGGGCTGGACCTCGAAGCGGACGCCGCCCGCGTCCGTGGAACGGCGGACCACGCGACGACGCCCCTCCCGGGTGAGCAGGAAAATGTTCGCCGGCTTGAGGTCGCGGTGGATGATGCCAAGCTCGTGGGCAGCGCCCAACCCGCGTGCCACCTGTTCGATGATGTTGACGGCATGGAAGACCGGCAAACGATGAACACGCAGCAAGCGGTCTTCCAGGTTTTCACCTTCGAGGTATTCCATGATCAGAAAGACCAGACCGTCTTCGGTGGTGCCGATATCGGTCACATCGATGATGTTGGGATGCCGGATGCGGCTGGCCGCCTTGGCTTCCAGGATGAACTGCTCGACGGTTGCCTTCTGCCTGGCGAACTGCTCGTGGAGGACTTTGATGGCGACTGGCTTCTCCAGCACGATGTGCTGGGCACGGTACACGACGCCCATGCCGCCTTCGCCAATGACGCCTTGAATCTCGTGGTCCTTCAGCAACATCCCGATGCGCGCCACGACCTCGGGTGCGAACAGGGGCGTGCCATCGCTAGGGCACAGGTCCAGCGTTCCCGAGAAACTACCGCCGCAATTGGTGCAGGTGCGCGTCGTGCCCATACCTATGGTTTCGTCTCGGGCCGGAACCCGTCAGAGGCGGCCGGCGCGCCAGAAAGCACGACGGCGAGTCGTTCAATGAAGAGGATCTGTCCCATAACTGCTTTTGTCTTTGCCGTCTCCAACGTGAACCAGCCCGCCCGATCGACTTCAGGAAAATCCTGCAGCTTTCCCGATCTAGGCGGCCATTCCCCCTGGAAGGTATTGCTGTGCAACATGCTCACATCGAAATCGTGTTCGACCGCCCAAGCATGAACGATCTTGCCGCCCGCTTGTTTGACCGAAGCGAGAGGCAGGAAATCGCCTTGCGGTGCAAAACCTACCTCCTCGGCAAACTCGCGTCGGGCGGCATCGAGAAGCGATTCAGCCGCGCCGACCTCTCCCTTGGGAATGGACCAGGCGTGAAGGTCCTTGTTCCGCCAGAACGGGCCGCCAGGATGGACGAGCAAGACCTCCGGCGACGCCGAAGTCTTGCGAAAGAGAACGATACCGGCACTTTGCTTGGCCATGGGTGTTTGCGGAGCTTCTAGCGCAAGCATGAGCCGAAAGGTCCGCCTTGGCTAATCGCCGCCCTGTCGGGGCCGACTGCGGATACCGTTCGCTGCGGGCAACAGGCACCTGGCAGCGGCCAAGCGCCGTTCGCTGCGCGGCGAACAGAGCGGGTTCTGCGCCACGCGCTGCAAAGTGAAGAGGGCATTCTCGCCCGCGAAATAGATAGAGAAGGCGCTGCGTTCCAACAGAGGCTCGTCGACCATGATGGAAAGCACGTCAAGGGCCGAGCTGACCTGGGGGTCGAGGTCATCGTGCCGGCGATCAGGGGGCAAGAACGGCTCGGGCAGAAGGGCGGTCATGTCCACGTTGTCCGACAGTAGCTGCTTCTGGACTTCGCCGAGCAAGAAGACCGAGGCCCCGCGTTCGCCGGCATCCATCGCCGCGCGCGCAGCCGACAACAGGCGCGAGACATTGCATTCCGAACCGATGCTCACCAGCACATTGGCAAACCCGCGCTGGGTGTAGGCCAGCCTCTCGGCCGCGCTCAGGCTGACATTCTCGCTGCTGAGCAGATCGGCAAGCGCTGCCAGGTAGCATGCAGTGCCAGGGCGCTCGCTGCTGTCGCTCCGAGGCTGTTGCTCTGGCCACAAACGGGAGCGCCAAGGACGAAGCCTATCCCACTTGACCAGGGAATCTGTCGCGGCGCCGACGTCGATGGGAGGGAGTGCCGCTGGCGCGCTCACCAGCAGCCCTTGCTCGGCCAGACGCTGGGCGCGCTCGGGGTAGCAACCAAAGACGTTCAGCAAGAAGGGATCGACCGTCTTCGCTTGCGCCATCGGCACCAGGATATTCAGACCGGGCAAATGGCGATAGGTGGCCATGCCCAGACCGGCAATGGCCTGCAGCAGGCCCTCGTTGACCACACCGCTGTGTCTGTACTCGAACATCACCAGGGGACCGTGCTTGGCGAAGAATTGCCGTGCGCTGGAGAGGATCCGAATCTCTTCCCCTTCGGCGTCCAGCTTCAGAAAGTCGACGGGGCGATCCCAGGCGGCAAATTCGCAGTCCAGCGTGGTCAGATCGACCATTTCTCCCGCTTGGCCCGTCTCACCGAGGCTGTTCAGCTCGGCGTTGCCCGCGATGCCCAGGCGGGCGCTGCCCGCGTGATCGGACATCGCCTTCCCGATGAGTTGCACGTGGCCAAGCTTGTTTCGGGCCAGGCTGCGTGTGAGGTAACGGCGCGGCAGGCTAGCGGGCTCGTAGGCCCACAACTTTCCTTGCGGCCCCACCAGGTCGGCACAGGTCAGCGTGTAGAGTCCATAGTTGGCTCCCACGTCCACCACGGCCATGCCCGGCTTCAGCCAGCGCCTTATGAAGTGGATCTCGGCTTCGAACCAATCCCCCTGCTCTGCCAGAATGAACGGCGTCATCAGCCGGCTGTTGTTGGGAACGTCGACCGTGAGCCCGCCGGGAATGTCGAAGATGACCGTATCCGCGCCCTGATTCATGCGATTCCTGCCGGCGCCGCGGCGGCCGCCGGATGAAGATGAGGTAAGCCCACACGGGCTGCATCGGCAGGTTCTCCTAGGGCGTTGAGCGTACCCCACACCACGCTGACCGGAATCATTGCGGTGAGGAACGGGTCTGTCTCTCCGATCGCCCCCTTGGCCGCATGGCGTCGGCGGCGAGCGATCGCCGCGAACGCGGCGCGGCAGTCAATTTGTATTCGATAAGACCTAAACCGCAGCTCATTTGCGCTAATATCGCGATTCTTCGCATTATCACGATCCTGTACGGCTGGCTTTCCTGCAGGTGAAACTCTAGTCGGGTGAAGTCTCGAGCTTCCGGGGCATGGAACTGGAGGCTTCGTCGTCGGTCGGCAAGCGCACTTGCCGTCGGCATTTCTTCCAAAATCGAAAGCGTGACTATGAAAACTATCATTGCTTCACCTGTTCAGTTGCAATTCTATCTTTCGAGCCAGCTCTATCCGACGCCGGCCCTGAATACGATGACGTACGCGATTCGCATCCAGGGGCCGCTGGCCCCGGTCCGGCTCGCCCGGGCCATTCACCGGATCGGTCTCCGTCACCCGGCCATGCGAACACGTCTGCAGACGATTGCTGGTGCCGTGGTCCAGGTCGTCGACGACGAAGGAACGGCGACACCATTGGAGATCATCGAGGCACCCGCGGGCGAAGCATGGCTGGCCGGGGCGGCCGACCTCACACGGCAAGCGATTTCACCCGACAACACAGCGTGGAACGCCCGACTATTCAGGCACGGCCCTGACGACCATACCCTCCTCCTCGCAGCCCACCGTTGCATCTGGGACGAGAGATCCACGACCATCTTTGCCGCTGAGCTCTCGGCCCTTTACCTCGCCGATGACAACTCGACAGATGGGCGCTTGCCACCTGCCGCTTCAGGCGGCGCAAGGCGCGCCCACGAGGCGCTGAGCGAAGAACGTGCAGCCGTCCTGGCCATGACAGTCGCCAAAGGACTGGCCGATGTACCCCCGACCCACGGGTTTCCTTTGAAGATCTCACGCCCCAAGTCGCTCGCAGTGGATACAGCAAGCACCGAATTGGCGTTTCCACCTTCCTTGCAAACGCTGCTCGTGGCCTCCGCAGCCAGGCTGGCCGTCGATCCCTTCCTGCTGGAAGTCGCGGCCGCAGCCTACGTTCTCGCCCAGTATGGGGGACAACAGAAGATAGCCTTGGGCTTGCCCGTCGATCTGCGGGACGGGGCGCTGAACGGCGACGCGATTGGTTGCTACACCGCCATGGTGCCTGTCGCCATCGACTGCAGCGCTTCTACTTTCGCCGTGCTCGTCGAGAGCCTTGGGGAGAGCTATCGAGCAGCACAGCCCTTTGCGAGCGTGCCTTTCCACGCGATCGTCAAGGCCTCCGGCACGAACGTCCACCCAGGCGCCAATCCACTCTTCCAGATTGCCTGTGTGGCGGAGAGGCCCTTTGGACTGGTCTTGCCTGGATGCGAGTCCACGCAGCTTGCCGTCGCGGCTCCGCCCCAGCAGCTCGATCTGTTTCTGCAATTCACCTCGTCTTCTCTCCGCCTCGGCTACGCCACGACCCTCATCGCGTCGGAGATGGCCACGTCCTTCGTGCAATCCTTCGTAGCATTCACCGAGACGGTTTTGCAGAACCCCACCGTCAGCTTGTCGCGCCTTTCCGTCCTGAGTCCGGAGGAACAGACGGCACACGCGCTTCAGGTAAGCGCCACGGATAGGGCGGCATCCCTCGAAGAGGACCTCTACGCTCTCGTGACCCGGCATGGCCAATCGTCGGGTAACAAGGCCGCCGTCATCGGTGACGGTCGCACGCTGAGCTACCAGGAATTGCTGCTCGCCATCGACGACATGGCCGCGAGATTGTCCGATCTGGAGCTCGGGATGAACCATCTGGTTGGCATTTGCCTGCCCCGCTCGGTCGATATGGTCGTGGCCATGCTCGCGGTGCTGCGCTTGGGCGCCGCCTACGTTCCCTTGGACCCGGCGTTTCCCAGGGAGCGCCTGACCCACATGGTCACGCATTCGCAATTGACGGCGATCATTACCACCACGAAGCTGAGGAACCTCTTCGAGGGGCACGCCGTGCGATTTGTCGACCTCGACACCGGCCCGGGATCTTCACAAGGGAGGCCATCGCCCGCGACCCGGGTACCCGGGCTGGCCAAGGCCTACGTCATCTATACGTCCGGCTCGACGGGAAAGCCCAAGGGTGTGGCAATCCAGCGTGAAGCCGTCGCCAATTTCCTGCTCAGCATGCTGGAAAGGCCTGGTCTGAGCAGCAACGATGTCTTGGCTGCCATAACCACGCTATCGTTCGACATCGCAGCCCTGGAGTTGCTGGGACCGCTGTGTGCCGGCGCAACTGTCGTCATTGCCACCGAGGAGGAAGCCCGGGACCCACGTCTATTGATGGACCTCATGCAGCGCCACGGGGTCACCGTGTTGCAAGCGACGCCCGTGACGTGGCAGATGCTCAGCACAGCTGGCTTGTCCAACTGCAAGTCGCTCAAGGCGCTGTGCGGAGGCGAGGCGCTATCGCCTTCGCTGGCACGGGCCGTGAAACCCCAGGTAGGCGAGCTGTGGAATATGTACGGGCCAACGGAGACCACCATCTGGTCCACCTGTCAGCGCATCGACGATGTGACGGCGGCCATTTCCGTGGGGACGCCCATCCACAACACCTCGGTCTATGTCCTCGACGGGGATCTTCGCCCCGTCCCCGCCGGCGTCGAGGCCCGGTTGTTCATCGGTGGGGCGGGGGTCGCGCTCGGCTACCTGTTCGACGACGAACTGACGGCGAAACGATTCCTCCCCGATCCGTTCCGCGGAAGGGGTCGCATGTACGACACCGGGGATCGCGCTCGGCGCGGTCGGGACGGACAGCTCTACCTCCTTGGCCGCGACGATTTCCAGGTAAAGATCCGTGGTTTTCGCATCGAACTGGGAGAGATAGAAGCTTGCTTGTGTGGCCTGCCCAGCATCGAAGCGGTCGTCTGCCACGTATCGCGCGAAGAGCAGTCGGCCCCCGAGCTGGTCGGGTACTACACGGTAAAGCCAGGCTTTGCCGCCCCCTCCGTGTCGGAGCTGCGTGGTCATTGCAGTGCCGTCTTGCCCTCGCACATGATCCCTTCACGGTTTCGGCGACTGGGCACAATCCCAAGAACGCCCAACGGCAAGGTGGACCGGCAAGCGCTGCCCAGGTTGGGCAACGAAGAATCGCCCGCTCAACACAACAGCGCGCCCCTGGTGCCTTCCAGCGAGGCCGAGCGCGTGCTCCTCGATATTTGGTGCTCGGTGCTTGCCATCCCATCTGCAAGCACCAGCGACACCTTCTTCGACTTGGGTGGAACCTCGATCACCGCCGTTTCCGTGGCACAAGAAATCGCGAGGCGATTTGGTCTCGAAATATCGGTACTGAAGATCTTCGAACATCCCACCATCGCCGCGCTGGCCCGCTTTGTCCAGGGTAGCGAGGCCGAGGTATCGGTTGTTCGCAAGGTATGGGAACACGCCCAAGAACGCAGGAAGCTTACCCCGTCGCCTACGGCCTTCGACGTGGCTATTATTGGCGCCGCCGGACGCTTTCCCGGCGCTCGCAACCTCGACCAGCTTTGGCACAACCTCTGCCAAGGTGTCGAGTCAGTCACGACGTTTCCGCGGGCAGCTCTCGATCCCCTGGTCCCTTTGCGCGATCGCAACGACCCGCACTACATCCCCGCACGAGGCATCCTGGAAGGGGTCGATCTTTTCGACGCTAGCTTCTTCAACATCAGCCCAAGCGAAGCCGAGCTCATGGATCCGCAACTTCGCTTCTTCCTGGAGACCGCCTGGGAAGCATTCGAAAATGCGGGCTACGTGGGGGGCGATATCGACGGGGAAGTCGGCGTCTGGGCCGGGATGGGCAACAATTTCTACTACCACCACAACGTACTCACCCGGCCCGACAAACTAGCCGTCATGGGCGAGATCGCCGCCGAAATCGCCAATGAGAAGGACCACATCGCCCCCCGCGTGTCGCACAAGCTGAACCTGCGCGGCCCAAGCTTGAGCGTTCACACTGCCTGCTCCACGACGCTGGTAGTGGTGGAAAACGCCTACCAAGCGCTGGTATCCCACCAGGTCGACGTGGCCCTGGCGGGAGGCGTGGACATCCGCACGCCGCAAAGGAGTGGTCAGCGATACGAAGAAGGCGGCGTTTTCAGTATCGACGGGCATTGTCGTCCCTTCGATGCCGCGGCGACCGGAACGATGTTCGGCGAAGGCGTCGGGGCAGTGGTGCTGAAGCGTCTGGACGATGCTCTTCGCGACAACGACACGATCTACGCTGTCATCAAGGGCGCTGCCGTCAACCACGACGGTGGAAACAAGGTGAGCTACCTTGCTCCCAGCATCGCGGGCCAGGCCAAAGTGGTGGCTTCCGCCCTTGCCATCGGTGACGTGAACCCTGACAGCGTGACCTTCATCGAGGCGCACGGCACGGCAACGCCGATTGGCGATCCGATCGAGGTAGAGGCACTGACCCAGGTGTTTCGCACTTTCACGCAACGACGACGTTTCTGCGCCATCGGCTCCATCAAGGGCAATTTCGGCCATGCGACCACGGCGGCAGGAATCGCGGGCGTTCTCAAGGTCATGCTCGCCCTGCGCCACCAAAGGATCCCCCCGACGCTGCACTTTCAATCCCCCAATCCCCGCATCGACTTCGCCAGCAGTCCATTCTTTGTCAACAACAGGCTCATCGAATGGAAGCCCAAGAACGGCCCGCGCCGGGCAGGGGTCAGTAGTTTTGGCTTTTGCGGTACCAACGCGCACGTCGTGCTCGAAGAGGCTCCGCTCGCGCCAACCAGCGCTGCGCCGTCGCGTCCGGCCCAGCTCATACTGCTCTCTGCGCGGAGTGCACCTGCACTAGACGACTTGGCCCAGCGCTGGTCGAAGTCACTTGCCAACGCGAGCCCGAGCGAATTGGCAGACGCTGCCTATACCTCGCACGTCGGGCGGAAGCGCTTTCAGTTTCGTCGCTACGTCGTGGTGGAAAGCACAGAAGCTCTCGGAGACAAGCTCGTGCAGAAGGCGGGGGCTAGGTCGGAGACGCTGAAGTCCGACGAGGCGAAGCCCAAGGTTGCTTTCATGTTCCCGGGCCAAGGGTCTCAGTACATCCATATGGGATCCCGGCTCTACCAGGGTGAGACATGTTTCCGCGAGGCCGTGGATCGTTGTGTGGTTGGGCTGGTGCCTCACCTGGGCTGTGACTTGCGCGACTTCCTCTTTCCCTCCCAGCGCGACAGTGAAAGAGCCAGCGAGTCGCTCAACAATACGTTCTACACACAACCGGCCATCTTCACCATCTCCTACGCTATCGCATTGCAAATGCAGCACTGGGGGATTGGGCCGTCGGCCTTTGTCGGCCATAGTATTGGCGAGTTCGTAGCGGCCACACTAGCCGGGATCATGGGCCTTGACGATGCGCTCCGTTTGGTAGCCACGCGCGGCAGGCTCATGCAGAAGCTTCCCGCCGGCTCCATGCTTACCGTACGGCTGCCAGTAGAGACGATCATCGAGCAGTTGCCTGTGGGCATGGACGTGGCGGCCATCAATGGGCCACAGTTGACGGTGGTCGCGGGACCATCGCCTTTGGTCAATGGTTTCGCCGACAAACTCGCTGCCGACGGGATCGCGTGCAGGCTCCTTCACACGTCGCATGCATTTCACTCGTCCATGATGGACGAGATGGTCGAGCCATTCCTGCAAACGGTGAAAACGGTTCCGCTGTCCGAGCCGCGCATTCCGCTGGTGTCGTCGGTGACCGGGGAATGGGCCAGGCCGGGCGAGCTTACCGACCCCGGCTACTGGGCACGGCATGTCCGGTCGACTGTCCAATTTTCGAAGGCAGTTCAAGTTCTATTGGCAGAGCCCGGCCAGGTTCTCCTCGAGTGTGGGCCAAGACGCACATGCGTGGCACTTGCGCTGCAGCACCGCCCAAAGAACCCCACGCGAATAATCGGGACCATGCCCGAAGGGGCAGAGCCCGCAGACGAACACCACGACATACTTGCCGCTTTGGGCTCGTTGTGGCTTCAGGGATGCGACTTGAGCTGGTCGGCCTATCATCAACACGAAATCCGTCGCCGCGTCGGCCTGCCAAGCTACCCATTCCAGCGGCGTCGCTACTGGCTCGACCCGGGCGTAGCCGCCACCGGAACTGCTGCGCCCGATGCCCGGGAAGTCAAGACCACGCCGATTGGGCGCCCCAACACCAAGACCTCGGACGGGGTGGATGGTCAACCCCCGCCGATCGCCCCATCCGGGGACCGGTTTCTGGAGACGGTGCGGTTGCTCATCGAAGAGCTGCTTGGCAGCAAGGTGGAAGCCTTCGACGAAGAAGCGCGATTCATCCTGCTCGGGCTGGACTCGCTCATGCTGACACAGTTGGCCCGAACCATCCGCGTTCGGCACGGTTTAGAGGTCACTTTTCGCGACCTGGTCGAACGACTTTCGAGCCCAAGACGTCTCGCCGACGAGTTGCGGGCGAAGGCCAACGTCGCACCCAATCTCGCGAGCGATGCAGCTATCCCTCCCGCGGCCCACGAAAGGCAAAGGACTGTTCCTTTGGTGACGCCACCTGCGGGACGAAAGCCCGCTGCTGACGGTATTTCCCCGGCCAGTCAAGACGAGGCAATCCCTTTCGCGCGGCTTGGGCGCGACGAACAGGGGCAGCTGGCCTGGTATGTCCCCGATCTGAGCCGTTCTGGCAAGTTTCTCAAGGTTTCCAGCCATGTCTAATCATACGAGCATCCATGCGACCGCCGTCGATTACAACCCGTTTGCGGCGTCACTTCCTGCAATCGAAGTCGATCCGATAGCTGCCCAACTCGCCATGTGGTTGTCCTGTCGAGCACAGGGCGGAGCGGACGCCGCCCACAAGGAGTCGGTGACCGTCGAAATAGCGGGCGAAGTGAACGACCCAGCGCTGATCCGGGCCATCCAGACGCTGCCGGCGTTTCACGAGGCATTGCGCGGGCATTTCCGCAAAGACGGACAACGTTTCATCATCGAGCCGAGAATTGACGTGCCCGTGGCTCACTTTGACCTGTCCGCGGCCGGGCGCTCCGGCTGGATGGCCGAGGTTCGCAGGCTCATCGAGCTGGATTGTACGAACCCATTCCACTTGGAGTTCGGGCCGCTCTTTCGGGTAACCATCATGCGGGTCGAGCCGCAACTTCGTGTCGTTGTTTTGACTGCTCACCAAGCGGTTTGCGATGGTTGGTCCATGGACGTCGTGTTGGCAGACCTCGGCCGACTGTATTCGGCGTTCGTGGGCTCGCAACCTCTGCCCACTCCGCCGAAGCATAGTTTTTGTGAATACCTGCGCTACCGGGACACCCCGGAGATGGCAAAACGGATCCGGGCCAGCAAGACCTTCTGGAGAGAATCGTTCAAGGCGACACCTGGTCTTCCCGACTCGCAGCACCCGGGAAGACCTTTAGATGCTCACGCTTGCCCGTCCAGCAGTGCGGCGCTGGTCATTCGACCAGAGCTCGTCAGGGAGGTGAAGGCCTTTGCCAGCGGCCAGGACCTCAGCCCCTTCGCCGTGTTGCTCTCCGCCTTTTCCATACTGGTCTCACGCATACTCGAAAGCCGCAACTTCACCCTGGCAGTTCCGGTTGCGGGCCAACCTGAAGCTGGAATGGAGGACTGTGTGGGGCCTTTGGCAAGTGTCGTACCAGTCAGGTGCCGGTTCGATCCGTCGCAATCCTTCGAGGCTCGATGCCGGGACAGCTACCATGCCATCCTCGATGCCCGCGAGCAGTCAGGGGTAGATATCAGGGCCTTGGCGCGGGCGACGCGCGCGGAAGACGATGCCTTCCACGTTCCGTTTCCCGCAGTTGCATTGTCGCATGTACAAAAGTACGCGCCAGGCAAGCTCGTGTTCGGTGATTGTAAGATCGACTACCAGCTGAATGCACCGGCCTTCGACGAGTTCGGCATCAGCCTCGTTGTCTTCGAAGCGCAGGATACGTTTACGTTGGACCTTCGGGGCGACAGCGAGTCTTATGGTCAGGAGTGGCTCGCACAAAGGCTCGAAGAGTACGAACGCATCCTCGACTTCGCCTGCAACTCCCCGCGCGCGACGGTCGAGACGATAGCGTCCTTGGCCTACAACGCCACCAGCTTTGCAGGCGGCTATCCGAGGGGAGCAAGTTGCAAGTACTACCGAAAGCAGGAGGCTGAAACCAAGCCCGAGGTGGCGCTGAACCATTCGGATGACGGCTTGGCCGCCGTACGTGCGCCTGCCGGGAAGCAATCAGGCCTATCACCCGATCTATCACCTGACATATCACCCGACATATCACGCGACCAATCTCCGATCATCGTAACCTTGCAACCCGGTCAGGCAGACAAGGTTCCGCTGTTGTTGCTATTTGGTATCGAGCTCTACATCGATCTCGCAATGGCCATCACCGATGGAACGCCGGTCATCGCGATGCACATTCCGATCCCTTACGAGCCAGCTCGCAGTCGACGCCCGCCATTGTCCGAAGTCATCGCTCGCTATACGGCGGCTGTGCGTGAGGTGCGTCCGGTGGGGCCCTATAGCATCGCGGGACTGTGCTTCGGAGGGATCGTCGCCTATGAGGTGGCGCGCTCGCTCCGGCAGCAAGGCGAGGAGGTAGCCTTGGTCGCCGTTTTCGATTCCGTGCTGCCTCGCGGGCGACACGTCGACCGCAGGGAGCGTTTGGGGTACCTCCTTGGTAAGGCCCTCACGAATCCGAGTGGTGTATTGTGGGGAGCGCTCAAGGAGCGCGTTGCCGCCAGGGCAACGTGGCTTGTGCGACTACCCGTCGCAAAGGAATTCGGCCGGCGCTTGGTGACTTGGAGTACCGGGCAAGACCCAACCAAGACCATCGATCTGCCCGTGTTAGGCAATGAGGCGAAGGCGGATGTGGCGAACCTGGAAATGTCCAGGCCATACCTCGACGCTCCCCTGCTCGTTTTTCGCGCCACACGAGACGAAACGCCTCCCGGAGAGACTACGGACCCGGACTGTGGCTGGAGCGGCTTCGCGCGATCGGTTCAATCGTATGGCATCGAATCGGACCACCTGAACATCGTACGGTGGCCGCATGCGACGGTACTCGCTCGCGCTATCATGGGCAACAAGGGCTAGAACTCCGACTGTTGGTAACTCGCGCCACGAAGAAACTCACAAGGGGAAGGTCAAGGCAAGATGTTCAATATTCCGCAAGCGGCTAGAGATTGGGTAAGAGCTGCGAAGCCCGCGGTCTTGCGAGCGCGGGTGGTGGCACGGATGATTCGTCACCATCCACAGCTCTATTTTCGCTACAAGAAGATGGGCACGCACACGGGTGAGCATCGACTGAAGGACGAAGCCGCATTCTTGTCGATACACTCTCGATTGGTCGAATCGGGAGAGGGCATCTCGGGTCTGCGCGAGCGCTACAACCTGTGGATGTTAGCTCGCGGGGCGGAGCGGTTGTCTGGCGACCTTGCCGAGGTTGGTGTCTACCGTGGTGGCAGCGCGATGCTCCTCGCTGAAGCCAAGGGAACGTCTCGGCTCCATCTCTTCGATACCTTCGAAGGAATGCCCCAGACCGACTCGGTCCATGACGGCCGGTTCAGCGCCGGCATGTTCAGTGACACGGGGCTAGAAGCCGTAAGGGCGCGGCTCGCACCGTGGTCGAAGGTCGACTTTCATCCTGGGTTCTTCCCCGATTCAGCCAAGGATATCGATCCTACGCTGCAATTCAAACTCACGAACATCGATGTCGACATCCGGTCATCGACGCTGGCTTGCCTTGCGTACTTCTATCCCAGAACCGTGCGTGGCGGATTCCTCGTCATCCATGACTACAACGACTGCGGCGTTCCCGGTGCCAAAGCGGCTGTCGATGAGTTCATGCGCGACAAGCCTGAAATCGTCCTGCAACTGTGGGACACCCAGGCGCTGATAGTGAAGGCCTGAGGGGAGCAGCGCGGGCGGCAGGTCCTAAAGAGGGAGGTCGCCGGCACTGAACTGCCCCCTTGGCGAGAGAGCATTTTTCGCCAATCCAAGGGTGCCGAAGACATCGACGACGGTCAACATCACCTGGGCAGATCTTGGAATCTCCTCTGCAGCCCACGTTCTGGGGCTATCGGCCACCTTCGTCAACGGCACCAGCCCGACCACAGTCGATCTGGTCGTGACCCGCCTCGGCCTCCTGTAGATTCGAAGGTTCCCGAAGCAACGAAAGGCGCGACATCCTGTGCGATGCCGCGCCTTTGTTTTTTCGCCTTCGCGAAGAAGAGCAGCGCCAGCGCGGCAGCGACCAGCAAGGACCAGGTGAAGTCGCCTGCGCCCTGATGTCCAGCGATGTGGCAGCCGCACCCGGAACTGGTACCGTTGGCCTTTCCGCCGTTTGCGGTGGCACCGCCGAGAGAACCTCCGCTTCCCCCCACGCCCGCAGCCCCCCCTCCACCGAAGGCCGTGATTCCCCCGTTGCTCGACGGAGCACCGCCCTCCGCCGAAGCCTGCCGACCGCCCATCGCGGCCCCGCCCGTGCCGACGCCCCCCTCTCCCCCGTTGGCAGTGGCCTGGCCACCCGCTGCGCGCGTGCCGCCTCCACCAACGACCATCCCGCCTGCCCCGACGCCTCCACTTGCAGCTGATGATCCTCCGTTGCTGCCGCTACCAATTGCTCCGCCGCTACCGCTCACGCCACCAGACGCGTGCCCACCTGTCTGCGACGCTCCCCCTGCTCCCGCAGAACCGCCAGTGCCGCCCCCGTCAGGGCCGCCGGCGCCGCCATTGCTGGCGCCATATTCATAGGCGCCCAGATCGGGGGCAGACCCGACGAAAGGCAAGCCAACGTCTTTGCCCTTGTCGATGAGAGGACTGCCGGCCTTCAACTTCAAGAATTCACAAGCTGCCGGCAAGCTGCCGTCCGCTTGGCGAGGCCCAGTGCAGTCCGTGTCCACGGTGCTGAGAAAGTCGCTGCTGGTTTCCGTGATGTTCAAGTCCCAGGTATTGAACGCCGAGTCCACGCCGTTCATGTTGACGTTCTTGTCCGGGAAGCCAATGTTGTTTCGCATGACGTGCACCTTCGAGCCGGTCAAGGTAACGCCATCCGTTCTGTTGCCAGCCGAGTCCCAACTGCTCGCCAGCATGTTGTACTGGCTTCCATTCTTGTACGAGGTGTTGTTGTACCAGGTGTTGCCGCCCGCCGAGTGGTTGGCATAGAAGCCAGCCGCCTTGTTCTTCCAGGCAACGTTGTTCTGGACGATATGGCGAATGCCGGTCTGGCTGCTGCCCATCTTGAAGCCATTGCCATTTCCTGACGAAGGACTGGTAGCTCCCCCGTTGGCATAGCCGCATTGGATGGCGAAGCTGCCCTCGACAGTGACGGGGACCTCCTGCGAAATGAGATCATAGCCATCGTCGGAGTTCACCCAGGCGCGACAGCCACGAATCACGGTGCTGGGACCCGTGGTTTGGTAGTGAACACCAAAGCCGTCACCATTTTGTCCATCCCCTTGGCTGCCGTCCTTGTCGTAGTTGTCGTGTGAATCGCAATTCAGAATCAAATTGCCGCCATTGCCTGTGTCGATGAACAGCCCCGGCCCGAAACCGTGATGGATGTCGAGCAGCTCGAACGTATTGTTGCTCGCATTCTTGGTGCGCAACATCGAGATGGAGTGGTCTCCGCTGGCGCCCACGGGACCGTTGGCGATTTCCAGGCCCTTGAGGTGCATCCAGCTTCCCGTCACCACGATGCACGGAACGTCCGCGGCCGCGTTGGTCGTTTGGTACTTCGAGCAGTCGAGGATCGGCAGTTCCTTTTGATAGGCCCAAATCTTGGTTCGGTTGGCGTCGGAGGTTCCGCTCTTGGAAAGGGTAATCTGCTTGGTGTTGTAGTAGGTCCCGGCCCGCAACCACACGGTATCGCCCGCCGAGGCAGCATCGTTGCCCTTCTGAAGGGTCGCAAAGGGCGAGGCCATGGTTCCGGAGTTCGAATCGCTACCGCTCGGAGACACGTAGATGTCAGCCGCGCCAGCCGCACCCTCGCCCAACCCAATAGCCAAGAACATGAGCACGACTGACAGCACGCCGGAGAGGCGCGCGGATTGGCGAGTTTGCGGAACGACTTCTTTGTTTGTCATCGAGGTCCCTCCCAGGGGACAAAACAGGCGCGGGCGCCAGGCAATCCTGGCTAGAGAGTATGCTACCAACTCGTCGCGGGGCAACCTACAGCACCCGATCAGCGTCTGCGGGCAAGCACTGTCACTTCGTTCTTGTTGTGCACGAGCTGCTTCACACGCACGAAGCGCCAACCTGCACGATTGAACATGGGCGTCACACCATCGAGAATGCCATAGCCATCGCGTCCCTTGAACTTCACGCTGACCACCATGCGGTGGCACCAACCCTGGTCGAGCCAACGATCGATGAGCGCCAGGGTGCGCGCCGGCTCGCAAATGACATCGCAAAGCAGCCAATCGACTGGATGCGACGGCTGGAAGTTGAAGGCGTTGCCTATCACTGCTGTCAGGTTGGCGTGTCCAGCCGCCGGTCGCACCAGGGGCGCGCGATCGACCGCCGTAACCCGGGCGCCTCGTTTCAGCGCCGTCCACGCCCATCCCCCGGGCGCCCCGCCAAGGTCGACGCAGCTCTGGCCCCGGGTGGGCGCTGTGTTCAGCCAGCGGAACGCCTCCTCCAATTTCTGGTAGGCACGGGAAGGCGGCGTATGGTCATCGGCGACGATGGGCGCGCTGCCCGCGGGCCACGGCGCAAGGTCGGTTCCCCCGCATGGCAAGGCCCGAGGATAGGCCGCCGAGGCCACCACACGCTCGCGGTCCAGGGCCAGCAATTGGATCAGCAAACCATGGGGATCCAGCTTGTCTTGGCCGGCCTCGCCAGCCGATGCTGGCAACCCAGGACGGTAGCCACGAAAGATGTGCCGCCGTCGCTCTTTCAGCAACGCCAGCAGCTGCTGTCCAACCAAAGCGATGCGACTGCCCAGCGAAGGCTCGGGCGGCCAGGCGAAGGCGTGCAGGCTGAACGACGGTACAGCCGATTCATCGAGGCAGCTCGCGATGGCCACGTAGGCTGCCTCGGCCAGGCGCTGTGCTGACACGGCGCAAATCTCGGTGGCATCGGGGAGCACTTGGCGAGCAAAGATCGGATCTCTCCTGTGCTTGCCTTTGGTTCCGTCGTCGTGGCAAATCACGACCCCCGGGTGATTGTCCGGGTGATGAGGAAGGCAAGCGAGCTCGGCCGCGAGCGCAGGCTCGAAACCCGGATTGACGATGAAGGCGTGCATGGGGCGACTCATCTCTACACCATCCCGTGCACGCCCGGATACGCCTGACCCCGGCCGCCCAGGCCAGAAATAGCGTCGTGGTGGCGTCCCTTGGCCGGCTGGCCGTGGTACGACCCTCGTGTGAGCCTTGGTCGTCGCAAAGTCGGACTCGAAGATCCCACGCGTTGGGTCTTCAACCGCATGGCCGATGTCTACGACGCACGGCCCGCGTATCCGAACGGGCTAATCGATGCGCTGGCCGAGCTGGCGAGGGGCCGGCGCGTGGCCGACCTGGGCGCAGGGA
>Ga0302323_100001066_pt1 | contig 22188 bp, 13 predicted proteins | sample Fen_T0_3_FD_201950 | JGI IMG/M metagenome (GOLD analysis project Ga0302323, IMG submission 201950) | Peat permafrost microbial communities from Stordalen Mire near Abisko, Sweden - Fen_T0_3 | ecosystem: Environmental > Terrestrial > Soil > Wetlands > Permafrost | place: Sweden: Abisko... | reverse complement strand
GTCGATGGTCAGCTCGGTCTGTTAACCCCGGAGATCGGACAACAGATCAATCGTGGTGAAAACATGGGACAGATAAATGTGCTTACCTCATTTAAAGTAACTGCTCAGATTGATGAACATTATATCGACAGGGTGAGAGCGCAGCTTGATGCAACCCTGGACAGGCAGAGTAATAAATTTAACCTTACGGTAAGGAGAGTTTTTCCCGAAGTCAGGAATGGTACTTTTAAAATTGAAATGATCTTCCGCGACAGTATGCCAGATAATATCAGGACAGGCCAGACATACTATATCAGTCTTCAGTTAGGTCAGCCAAAAGTATCAGTTCTTGTACCGATAGGCGGTTTCTTCCAGGAAACAGGTGGACAATGGATATTTGTACTTGATCCTTCGGAATCTTTTGCAACAAAACGCAGCATATCTATCGGAAGAAAAAATCCGAAATATTATGAAGTACTTGAAGGTCTTAAACCAGGTGAAAAGGTTATAGTATCAGGATACGAAACCTTTGGAAAAAATGAAAAGCTTATTCTAAAAAAATCTAAATAACTATTAATAATTAAAGTCATGATTAAAACTAATGATTTAACTAAGATCTTCAGAACTGAAGAAGTTGAAACAACAGCACTTAATAAAGTGACTCTCAATGTAAAAGAGGGAGAATATGTTGCAGTAATGGGCCCCTCGGGATGTGGAAAATCCACACTCCTTAACATCCTTGGGTTACTCGATAATCCTTCATCAGGAAGTTATATTTTTAATGGTACTGAGGTGGCAAACCTGAAGGAACGCGACAGGACAATTTTCCGTAAGGGAAATATTGGTTTTGTTTTCCAGAGCTTTAACCTGATCGACGAACTTAATGTTTATGAAAACGTCGAATTGCCTCTGATCTATCTCAAGATGAAAACCAGTGAACGCAAGAAAAGTGTGGAGGACGTTCTTGAAAGGATGAAAATAGGCCATCGCGCGAAACATTTTCCTCAGCAGCTTTCGGGAGGACAACAACAAAGAGTGGCTATAGCCCGTGCAGTAGTTGCAAATCCTAAACTGATTCTTGCCGATGAACCAACTGGTAACCTTGACTCTAAAAATGGTATTGAAGTTATCAATCTACTTACCGACCTGAACAAAGAAGGGACAACTATTATTATGGTAACTCACTCCGACAGGGATGCAGGTTATGCTCATAGAATAGTAAATCTGTTTGACGGCCAGGTAGTGACTGAGAAATAGAAAAGCAATATTTTTTAATTCAATATGTGTAGAGACAGGTCTGAGACCTGTCTCTACCTTTTTTAAACAACTCTGTATTCCTGTCAAAAAATTTGAACCATTTTGTATGATTTATATACAAAACTGATCATTTCCCCATCTTTCTAAAAGTCATATTACTGATTATGTGAGTAATAAGACAAGTGGCACATGCTTTGAGATTTTTTTTGAACAAATCAATCCTCATTCATATGATAAAGCTATTATTCCGTAATGGTTTCAGGTCTCTCCTCAAACAGATGCCATATTCATTTGTGAATATTTTGGGTATGACTATCGGTGTTGCTTCAGTTCTGGTGATGATTATCTGGATCGCCTTAGAAACAAGTTACGACAAATTTCACAACGACGGGGAAAGACTTTACAGAGTTGCGATGATCCTACGGACTCCAAATAAAGACATAAACGACGGAGCAATATACACTCCTGCAGGACCGGAATATAAAAGAGAGTTTCCGGTTATCGAAGATATGGTTAGGGTAAATCCTCAAAAAGAATCTATAGAGTACAATAACAAATTCAATCAGCTTGATGTATTCTATACCGATCCAAATTTCTTTAACCTATTCTCTTTCGATCTGATAAAAGGAGATAAAGCCTCTTGTCTTGAATCTCCTCAGAGCATTGTACTTACTGAGAAATCTGTAAAAAAAATCTTTGGTTCTGAAGATCCGATAGGTAAAGGAATCCGGATCTCGGGAAATGCATTTATTGTCAGCGCAGTGGCTAAAGACCCTCCTATCAATACAATGCTTCGTTTTGATTGCCTTATACCTCTTCCCGTTAAGGCAAAAAAATCATATGTCGGATGGGATGGCGGAATGACCTGCTATACATATCTCAAGCTTATTAAAGGAGCTGTTCCTTCGAGTCTCGAAAAGCAGATAATGGATTATATGGAAGGGGTTATCAACAAAAAATACAGGGAGTTCGGCTATCTGGTGATCCCATATCTCCAAAAGATTGGCGACATCCATCTTGATTCAAAAACAGAAAGTGATATTGGCGAATCTGGGAGTCGGCTGAAGATCTACATATTTTCAGGAATAGGGCTGCTGATATTGCTGATCGCCTGCTTTAACTTTGTAAATATCAGTACTGCTTTGTCTTTCCAGAGGGCGAAGGAGGTATCTGTAAAGAAAATATTCGGGTCAGACAGGAAGAATATTATCCTGTTTTTTGTAAATGAATCGGGGATTGCAATTGTTATCTCTCTTGTACTTGCTTTTTTATTGGTTAAGGTTTTACTTCCCGGTGTAAGCGGAATGATTGGGAAGGAACTTTCTTTGACATTAATCAAGCCTTTTCAATGGCTTTTTATCTATACTTCCCTCTTTGCATTTTGCACAGTCTTTGCCAGTTTTTATAGTTCCTTTTATCTTTCTTCAATAAATCCCCTGGCTTTATTAAATAATATAAACCAGGGAAAAAGGAAACAAAACTCACGTAACATACTGGTAACATTTCAATATGCAATTTCTTTAGCGCTCATTATTTGTTGCCTTGTTATTTTTTCTCAGATGAAGTATGTTAAAAATAGCGATAAGGGTTTCAGTGAGAAAAATATTCTGATTGTGGATCTGAATTCAAAGACTTCAGCATCATATGAACTTATCAGGGATAAATTCACGTCTACTCCGGGGGTTCTTTCAGTAACGGTATCTGCAGGAGGTTTTCCCGGCTGGTACTTTACATCTAACGGTTATAAACCCGAAGGGGTGATAAAACCAATAATGGCCAACGCTCTTTACGTTGATGAAAACTATCTGAGTACCATGAAAATTTCTCTGATTGACGGACGTGATTTCAGAAATCCTGACGCTGACAGTAATAAAGTTATTATCAACCAGACTTTTGCTAAATTATTAGGGTGGGATAAACCATTAGGCAAATATATTTCAAGAGGAACTAAATATGAAGTAATAGGTGTTGCAAAAGATTTCAACACATCATCGCTTCGCGATAAAATTCAGCCAATCTTTATATCAACTGTGAACGAATTCAAAAAATTCGATAATGTGCTTATAAAATTTCAGCCTCAGAACATTCGTGACATCCTTAAACAAGCTGAGAAAATAACTAAGGAAATTGACCCATCAAGCCCTTTCATATACGAATTTCTTGAAGATTCATTAAATTCAACATACGCTGCAGATGAAAAACTAAATATTCTTTTTCTTGTCTTGTCGCTCATTGCCATCTTTATATCAAGCCTGGGGTTATTTGGTCTTGCAACATTTGCAACTCAGAGCAGGATGAAAGAGATCAGTATCAGAAAAATAAACGGGGCAACTATTTCAGATATATTCAGCAAATTTAATTTAGAATTATTAAAATGGGTATTGATCTCCTTTGTGATAGCCTTTCCTGTTGGCTATTATGCAATGAGCAGATGGCTTAATAATTTTGCCTACAAGACTACAATCAGCATCTGGCTCTTAATATCATCGGGATTGTTCACTCTGGCTATAGGATTAATCACAGTAAGCTGGGCTGCTAATAAAGCTGCCAGAAACAATCCGGCAGAGACACTTCGCAAAGAGTAAATCAGGGTTTAAGATATCAGGTTTAACATAAATCAGAACAGCATTGAAATAGTGGTCCCATTACCCGGAACAGAATCACAAGTTATGTTCCCATTATGAAGTCGTATTATTTGTCTCGACAGGCTTAACCCAATTCCCGTACCTGATTCTTTTGTTGTAAAAAACGGTACAAAAATTTTCTCAAGAGTGTCAGCGTCCATACCGGGACCATTATCTTTAATTGTTAATACTACCCTGCCATCCGGGTTCCTGTCGGCACTCATAGAGATAAAGTCATCTTCTTTATATTTTCCGAATGCTTCGATAGAATTTTTAACAATATTTATAAAAACCTGCGCGAGAAGCTTGTCGTCAGCAACCAGGGTTATATCATCTCTTGTCACACTTGAAGTGATCAAAGGCCTTACCTTAAATTTACTATTATCGTTATCAAAACCGCTGTTTACCAGAATCATTATACGCTCGAAAAACTCTTTGATATTTACTCTGGTAAATTCGGGTTTTGGAAGTTGAGTCAGACTTCTGTACGACTCGACAAAATGAATTAACCCTTTCCCATGATCCTCAATTATATGGAGTCCCCGGATTGTATCCGAAATTATCCGTGGTGTAATATTCTCAGGACTTGTTTGATCTTCTCCGGATTTATAGAAACCCGAAAGTGTTGAGCTGAGAGATGTGATAGGAGCTACTGAATTCATGATCTCATGATTTAAAATCCTGATAAGTTTTTGCCAGGAATCCATTTCATGCATATCGAGTTCACTTTTTATGTCCTGCAATGTCACTATTTTTACCTCGTGGTTCTGTATAATTATTGTCTGGGAATGTACAGCCAGACTCAGGAGGTTATGGTTAACCTTTACATTAATCCGTTTTTGTTCACCAGATTCAATCTTTTCGAGCATGTCGACAAGCTTAGGATCAATTGTCTGAAATTTATTTATGTGTGAAATGTGATCCAAACCAAACATTCGTTTTATTTCCGGATTAGTGAATTCCACAACTCCGTTTTTATAGAATGAAATGATACCTGTCCTGATCTTCTCCATTATACTTTTGTAAAACTTCTCCTGTAATTCAATGTTTAACCTTGCATCTTTAAGCTTATTATTCAATTCATTGAGACTCCTGTTAAGTAATTTCTCATTCGCGAATCCAACCCCTTCAGGAAAAAATAATGATGTCTCTTCGTTTCTTACAGCGCTGAAAAAAAATGCAAGCTTCTTATTGGTCCTGTTAAGCCACACTCCAAATGAAACCGTGATCAGGACAAGGATGAAAAGTGAAAATAATGAATATGTAAGATCTTTCCCAAAACTGAAAGCAAAGCCTGTTGAAAGAAGAATCATCGCTGCCAGATAGGCAATAATAACCAGCCAGAATCTTTTATAGATCATACTTTTTCAGCTTATTATAGAGAGTCTGCCTGGTAATTCCAAGTTTAGAGGCGACGATACTTAAATTATTATCATGTTTTCTGATTGATTCGGAGATCAGCTTTTTCTCCATTTCTTCGAGTGTCATACTGTTATTATCTGATACATCTTTCGACAAAACATTGAATACAAAATCAGAATGACCCAGTACTGAGGAGTCAGACAGTATTACTGCTTTTTCGATTGAATGCTGAAGCTCACGAATATTTCCCGGCCAGTGATAATTTGCGAGCTTTTCAAGGGCTTGAGTATTTATTTTCCTGGCCGGCTTATTATATTTTTCACAGTATACCCGAAGGAAGTGATATGCCAGTACAGGAATATCATCGACTCTGTCCCTTAACGGGGGTACTTCGATCTGGATGGTATTTATTCTGTAGAGCAGGTCTTCTCTGAATAACCCTTCATTTACTCTTAATGGAAGAACCCAATTTGTTGCACAGATTAATCTTATATCAACAGGGATCTGCCTGTTTGATCCTACTCTGACTATATACCGGTTCTGAAGGGCGCTGAGCAGTTTGGCCTGCGATTGTAAAGAAAGATTTCCTATCTCATCGAGGAAAAGTGTACCCTTGTGTGCGATTTCAAATTTACCTGAACGGTCATCTTTTGCGTCAGTAAATGCACCCTTTATATGTCCGAACATCTCACTTTCAAACAGTGTCTCTGTTAAAGACCCCATATCCACACCAACCATAAGTTCGCTGCTTCTTTTTGAAAGATTATGAATCTCCCTGGCAACCAGCTCTTTCCCTGTACCGTTTTCTCCTGTTATTAAAACATTCGCATCTGTTCCAGCCACTTTCCTGACAATATTCATAACATTGATCATTGTAGGAGATGCTCCCAGGACAATCTTCTCTTCACCTCTTTTAATTTCCTTTTTAAGGAACTGATTATCATTCTTAAGAAGGAGCGCCTCCTTCCTCGAAGTTCTCAACTTCCAGGCTGCATTTATTGTTGCCAGCAGTTTATCGTTATCCCACGGCTTAAGAATAAAGTCAATAGCTCCCTCTCTTAAAGCTTTTACCGCAAGTTCCACATCGCCATAAGCCGTTATCATAACCACACTGATGTTATTGTCATGTTTCAGTATCTCTTTCATCCAGAAAAATCCCTCATTCCCTGAATTAATACCCGCCTGAAAATTCATATCGAGCAGCACGATATCTATTTCATTCTGTTCCAATATTTCATGTATTCTCTTGGGGCTGCTGATAGTAATAAGTTTTTCTACCTCATACTGCAACATCATTTCAAGTGCGCTAATTACACTTTTGTTATCATCGACAATAAGAAGTGTTCCCTTTATCATATGTCAATTTTTGACCAAAATACTGAAATTTAAAAACATATATCAAATATATGTCAAATAATTAGACACTATTTCTGTGAATAATTTTAATTCAAACAGAAATATGATTATTAGAACTTTTTTCCATGCAACATTTAGATTCTATAAACGTCTTTAGTATGAATAAGAAAAAAAAAAAGAATAATAATCACTCAGTAAAGAAAAAAAAGCCATGACAGTTAAACTTTATGCAAACGAAGTTGTTTTACAAGCCGGAGACACAAAACAGGTAATTAACAACAATACTATTGAAGGGAAACTGATAGTTACAAACCAGAGGTTATATTTTAAGACTCTGGATGATAAGACAGACAGATTTAACCTCGAGATACTTTTCGAGAATATACTTGAAGTCATTTTTTTCGGTAAAGGGATATTCTCAGTTAAGGGTTTGAATGTAGTTACAAGAGACGGGAAAAGCCATACATTCCCATTAAAGAAACGAGATGAGATTGGGCAGCTTATTAATAAAATGTATTAGAGCACTTTCAATCACTATATATTGTCCTTATTATAAAACAACATCAGAATCCCGCAGACATATGCGGGATTCTTTTTTACGTACAACCCTCCCCAAATCTTGCGGGTTATTCATATCTCAGCGAATCAACAGGGTTCCTTAATGCAGCCTTTCCAATCTTAAAAATAATTGTAAGGATAGTTGCCACAAACATTATTGATGCGGCAAGTATAAGTATCCCGGGTTTTATCTTTACGAAATAACTCCAGATGCTTCCCATCATCATATTCGACATGTAATATCCTCCGGCACACCCAATCAATGAAGCGATAACAAGAACCACGAGAAATCTTTTGCTAACCATATACATAATTAAAGGGACCGTGGCTCCTTGTATCTTTCGTATTCCCATCTCTTTCGTACGTCTGATAATATCAAGTGAAACAAGGTTATACATACCTATAAGCGACAATATGGTTGCTGCTATTGCCAGAAAGACATTTACCTTAAGAATACTGTTATTTATAGCCTTTCCCTCCTGCAATGTATCTTCCTGATACATACCTCCGAAAATAAAATTTGTGGACTGATTTTTCCATTTTAAACTAAGGAAATCCAGAACATCATGTAAATCTTTAGGCTCAGCCCTCACCACCAGAATACCATATTGTTCATTTGAGGACAATCTGAGAATGGTCGGATGGATTTTCTCCCAGAACCCGTTTACATAAAAATCTTTCACTACTCCAATTACGGTAAATCGCGTCGTATCGTAAAGGGTTACTGTTTTACCTATAGCTTCATTCCATCCAAAATCAGTGATCATTTTCTGATTTATAACAATTGATTTATTTGCAAGGTCAGCAGCTGACCTGACTTTATCAAAAAGCCGTCCTTCAACAAGTCGAAGTCCCATAGTTGTAGCATATTCAGGACCAATATCCATTACTTCTACTTCCAATTGTTTTTCAGCATCTTTTATCGGTCTCCGGTAAGATCCGAATCCTATATGATTCTGTGTACCTTCTGCTGATTTTATCTTTGGATTAGAAAGGATTTCATTCCGGAAAGAAGTGCTTAATTCCGGAACTACCGGCATAACAATAAGTTTATCCTTGTCATATCCAAGATCAAGGGTTCTCTGATAATCGGCATTTTTTGAAAAAACCAGACCAAGCACCAGCGACATTACAGATATGGAAAACTGCAAAGCCAGAAGAACCGAAGAAAGTTTTCCTGCTCCCCTGAAAGGTGAGGCGCCTTTAAAAACATTTACCGGGCTGAATGAACTTATATACATTGCAGGATAAACACCCGCTATAAACCCGGTAGACAGTAAAAGTAAAACAAGAAATACCCAGAAAAAAAGATATCTGGTGAATGTCAGTTCTATCTTCATGTAATCCCAGAGGCTGCTATAAGCTGGAACCAGGAATTCTGCAATAATAATTCCAACTATTAATGCAAGGAAACAGATAATCAGGGTTTCAATCATGAACTGAGCTACAAGTTGCCTCCTCTGCCCGCCGAATGTTTTTCTCAGACCAATTTCTTTCAATCTTTTACTGAATGTGGCTATTGAGGTATTTGCAAAATTGAAGCAGGCTATCAGAAGAATAAAAAGTGCCATAATCGGCGGGGCCAGGACAGCTGCAGGATGAAGAGAAGGAAATAATCCCGATGACCACGTAGTACGCGAATTCGAACCAACTTCTTTCAATGGAATAAGAGAAAACCTTGTGATCCTGAAATCAAGACGCGCCTTGTTCTGTACCGGAACATAATTCTTCAAAGATTGAGTAATGGAAGGAATCAATGATTTGTCAGGAACCTGTATAAAGAATGCTGTAGTCATATTTTTCCAGTCAGAATCGCTCCATTCCCACATTAATTTGAAATTATCGTAGTGAGACAGAATATCAATCCGGAAACTTGAGTTTTGTGGCAGGTCAGCAAATACTGCACCAACCGTATAAGTAAATTCCTTATTCTTGTCATTGACAATAATGATACTCTTTCCAATCGGGTAATCCTTACCGAACAGTTTTGCAGCCATTGTACTGCTCACAAGAACATTTGCCTGATTTTCAATAGATTTCTTCTCTCCAATAACGATCGGGAAGGTGAATATATCGAGAAATTCCGGGTCAATATATGAGACCTGGGTCGGAAAGATATTTAACCCCTCTTTGACCGGAGAACCGGTTCTCATTATTCTTGCTGATTTCCCGATCCCGGGAATATCTTTCTTTGCTTCAAGTCCCAGAGTAGCAGGGATAACTCCGTATTCATGCTCAATTCCCTCCATATCCCTGATGCCGTTCACACGGTATATCTTGTCGAAATTAACATGCGTCCGGTCAAATTCATAATTGAACATATGGTTGAAAAACGCGACAATACAAACTGACAAGGCGATTCCCAGACCAAGAATATTTATTAATGTAAAAACTCTGTTTTTCAGCAAATTTCTGAAAGTGACAAGAAGATAATTTTTGAACATAACTTCAGATTGTATTACTGTAGAGACAGGTCTAAGAGCTGTCTCTACACTTAATCAATAATTTCTATTCATATTTAAGTGACTGTGCCGGATTGATTCTTGCTGCCCTCATTATCCGAAAACTGATGGTTAGAATTGCTATGCCCAGAGCAATACCCATACCGCCAATAAAACTTAAAAATCCCAGGTTTATTTTGTAATAGAAATTCTGTAACCATTTACCCGCAATATAATAAATTAAAGGCCAGGCAATCAGAGCTGATATTGAAACAAGAATTATTACTTCCCGTGATATCTCTATATAAATACCTGTGATTGAAGAGCCCATGGCTTTTCTAACACCAATCTCTTTGGTACGTTGTTCAACCGTAAAGGAAGTGAGTCCGAAAAGACCTAGAGCGGCAATAAAAATTGCAATAATTGAAAAAATTACGGCCATTTGGGCATTCTGTTTTTCCCGGATATACATTTTTTCGAAGTCTTCATCAACGAAGTAGTATTGCAGCGGACTATTTGGTATAAACTCTTTCCATCTGGCTTCAATATCTGCTATGGTTTTTGAATAATTTTGTGAAGATAACTTTACTGACAAATATTCACCCATCATTTCATCAGTTTTAAAACAGAAGATGTAAGGCCCGATCTGATTTCTCATTGATTCGAAACAGAAATCCTTCACAACTCCTATAACTTGTTTGGAGGTTTTTGTTTTTGATTCTCCCGGCTGCATGAATCTTGCTTTAGAGAGGTCAGTAATTCCAAATTCCCTGATGGCGCTTTCATTAATTAAGCAACCTTGTTCATCAGTACTAAAGGATTCGTTAAAAGGTCTTCCCGAGGCAAGTGTTATACCGTAAGTTTCCAGGTAATTTTTATCAACCCAGTTGGTTTGCATCAGGAAGGTTTCGTCTTTTCTTCCCTCCATAGTATAGCTGAACTTATTATTGTTACGACCCGGTACGCCTGTAGAGCTGGCGATATTAATTACACCCGGAACCTCTTTTATTACGTCTTTGAATGATTTTACTCTTGCTCCAAGAGCTCCTGCTCTGTTTATAACAATCAACTGCTCCTTATTAAATCCAACATCTTTGTTCAGCATATATTTTATCTGCCTGTACATTTCAAGTGTACCAATTATCAGCAGTATAGAAACAGCGAACTGAAAAACAACCAATATTCTCCTGAGCCGGCCATTTTGCCTGCCATTTTTAACTGTCTTTTTTAATACATCATATGGGCTGAATGAAGATAGAAAGAAGGCAGGATAGCCTCCTGCAAGCAAACTTACAATTAAACAAAAGAGTATCAGAAGCGGTATCGTGTACCAATTTGAAACAAGACTAAGTAAAAGCTTTGCTCCTAACAGATTGTTAAAATAAGGTACGGATATTTTGACAATAAAAAGTGCAAAAATCAAAGAAATAAATGAGAGGATAAAGGATTCTGACAGGAATTGAGTTACCAGCATGCCTCTCGTTGAGCCTCCGATCTTTTTTATTCCAACCTCTTTTGCCCTTCTGGAAGCCTGCGCAGTTGAAAGGTTCATAAAATTAATTGCAGCAATTAAAATAATGAGTACTGCAATACTTCCGAATATCTTCAGGTATTTTGGATCATCTGCTTCTTTAAATTCCTGTTGGATAGATGGATCAAGATGGATATCTGTCAAATTCTGAAGAAAGTATCTGTATTTATTTCCCTGAGCAGCGAAATCACTTAAAGATATTCCCATGAAGCGCTGGACTTCCGGTCCCACATATTTAACCAATAGTTCAGGGATCTTCTCATTTACGGTTACATAGGTTGAATTTGGCTTTAATAGCAGATAGGTACTTGAATTATTATAGATCCAAATCTGGTTACCCGATTTTGGGTCAGTCATGAATGAGGAGATGATGTTGGCCTCAAAATGCGAATTATCCGGTATATCAGCTATCACTCCCGCAACTATGTACCTGATTGTGTCGGTTCCTATTTTAAGAGTTTTGTCAATTGGATTTTCATCACCGAATATTCTTTTTGCAGTTGACGCTGATACCACAACCTTATGAGGGGCGTTCAGAAGATTCTTTGGATCTCCTTTTATTACAGGTATTGAAAAGAAATTAAGAAAGGAGGAATCCGCTTCAACCAGGTGTTCTTCTGTAAAAGTCTTATTATCGTATTCTACTATCGTTGGTCCTACTTTAGACATCCTCAGAAAATCCTCAACTTCAGGAAATTCTTTAACCATTGTCGGTCCTATTATGGATGAGGCTGAAGCAAGCGTCACTTCCTGACCTCCAATTTTACCATTAAGAATCAGTCTGAATATCCTGTCTTTTTTAGTATTAAACTGATCATAACTTAATTCATTTATCACAAAAAGTGCGATGAGAAGGCTACAGGCAATTCCAATTGAAAGGCCAAAGACATTAATAAGGATATAAGCACGTTGTCTTTTAAAAGATCTTAAACTGTACTTAATAAGATTATTAAACATGATAATTCAAATTTTCGTATTTTATGAGACATCTGAGATCTGTCATTATATTTTTTGGTGTTTATAGAGACAGGTCTGAGACCTGTCTCTACATTTGATCAATAATTTCTATTCATATTTAAGAGATTGCGCAGGATTTACCCTGGCTGCTGCCATTATCCTGTAGCTGATTGTTAATATTGCAATACCAAGGACAATGATTAAACCGGCAATAAAGCTGAAAACTCCAAGACTGATTCTGTAATAAAAATTCTCCAGCCACTTTCCCGCAATATAATATATCAAAGGCCAGGCAATCAAAGCAGAAATCGAGACAAGAATTATAACTTCCCGTGAGATCACTATATAAATGCTTGCAATTGAGGAACCCATAGCCTTTCTTACTCCAATCTCTTTTGTACGTTGTTCAACAGTAAAGGAGGTGAGTCCAAAAAGACCTAGAGCTGCTATAAAAATTGCAAGAATTGAAAAAATTACGGCCATCTGCGCATTCTGTTTTTCCTGTACGTACATCTGTTCAAAATCTGCATCAACAAAATAGTATTGCAAAGGATTATTAGGGACGAACTCTTTCCATTTGTTTTCGATTGCGCTTATAGTTCCTGAATAGTTCCTGGCTGATAGTCTTACTGTAAGGTATCCCCACAATTGGTTATCATTCTGGAAACGCATCATATATGGCTGTATCGGATTTCGGAGTGATTCAAAATTAAAGTTCTTTACAACACCGATAATCGGTAAATAGTCTACTTTACCTGAATCACGAGGCTGCATAAATCTTGTCTTGGAAAAATCCGTAATTGAAAAGTTCTTAATAGCGCTTTCATTTACAATACATGCATCTTTATCAGTTGTATATGATTCATTAAAAGATCTCCCGGCAGCCAGTGTCATACCATAAGTTGTCAGATAGTCATAATCAACCCATGCCGTCTGCATCAGGAAGGACTCATCCTTTCTTCCTTCCATTGAATAAGCATTGTCATTGTTGTTCCTGGCAGGAACGGCAGTTGAGCTTGCAATATTAACAACTCCGTTTATTCCTTTTACTGCATCTTTAAAGGACTTCATCTTTTTCCCAAGGGCATCTGCACTATTTATTACTATTAATTGTTCTTTGTTGAATCCTACATCCTTATTAAGCATGTATTTTATCTGCCTGTACATTATCATTGTACCAACTATAAGTAATATCGAAACCGCGAATTGAAAAACTACAAGAACTCTTCTGAGCCGGCCGTTTTTCATACTGTTTTTCACATTACCTTTCAAAACTTCATATGGATTAAAAGATGAAAGGAACAAAGCAGGATAGCTTCCTGCAAGAAAACCAACAACTACCGAAAAGAGAATCAGAACCGGTATTGTATACCATGCAGCAAAAAAGCTTAATACAAGATGTGCTCCCAGAAGATTATTAAAATATGAAATTGTCAACCTTATAAAAAATAAGGCAAGTATCAGGGATACGAAGGAAAGAATAAATGATTCTGAAAGAAATTGTCCGATTAGCATCCCTCTGGTGGACCCTCCAACCTTTTTTATTCCGACTTCTTTCGCTCTTCGAGAAGCCTGTGCAGTTGATAGATTCATGAAGTTTATTGCAGCAATCAATACTATAAGAATCGCTATACTTCCGAATATTTTCAGATATTTAGGATCACTGGCTGGCTTAAACTGTTGCTGAATCGAAGTATCGAGATGGATATCTTTAAGATTCTGTAAGAAAAACCTGTATTTGTTTCCTTTAGCTGCAAAATCCGTGATTGATACTCCCATGTATCTCTGTAGTTCCGGTCCTACATATTTAACTATCATTCCGGGCAGTTTAGCATCCACCGTCTTATAGCCTGAATTTGGCTTTAAAAGAAGGTAAGTGCTAAAACTGTTGCTCAACCATGTCGGATTTTTTGATCCGGGGTTAGTCATGAATGATAAAATGATATCGGCCTTGAAATGTGTATTCTCAGGGACATCAGCCATCACACCTGATATTATATATCTCGCTGTATCCGAACCGATTTTCAGGGTTTTATCAATAGGGTTCACATTTCCGAAGATTTTTTTTGCCATCGACTCAGAGACTACCGCCTTACGCGGAGCGTTCAGAAGGTTTTTCACATCGCCTTTGATTACCGGTATGGTAAAGAAATTAAAAAATGAAGAATCCGCTTCGATAATATGGTCATCCCCATACGTTTGATTATTATATTCAACATTTGTCGGCCCTACTCCATTCATTCTCAGAAAATCTTCCACTTCCGGAACTTCTTTCAGCATTGTAGGACCAATTACAGCTGCCGAGTAAGCAACCGTAACTTCCTGACCTCCTAATTTACCGTTCAGGATCATCCTGAATATCCTGTCTTTTTTGGTATTAAAATTTTCAAAACTCATTTCATTAATAACGAAAAGTGCAATAAGCAGGCTGCAGGCAATGCCGATCGACAAACCCAGCACATTAATAATTATGTAGGCACGTTGTCTTTTAAAAGATCTGAAACTATGCTTGATAAGATTGCTGAACATAATAGAGTTAAATAAAGGTTAATAAATAGGTTTTAAACTGACATAGAATCTTGAGTTATTAAAGTAACAGGATTTAGTCTTTCAAAAGACGGACAAAATATAAGTTAGTTGCAGCACTTATTGATTTTTCTAAATCAGTACTGATTTCCTAACCCATTTACTAATCTGATCTCTTTTTGTGCTTCACCATCTGCCTACCGGAAACCTATCTCCCGAATGCACGAGCCATAAAAGGGTCTATAAAAAAAGGCCGCCCTTTTGGGACAGCCTTTTAAGTATAAAATCAAACTCTCAGATCAAATTTACTTTACAGGTTTCAGTTCGGCGATCTTCTCCTTTGGTAAAAGAGAAACACTCTCTTTTTTAACTGTCAGATCTTTTGCCAAACTGAAAGAGGCCTTCTGACGGATGTCTTTTGATGATGCTCCGATACTGACCTGATAATTTCCCGCTTCGGCTATCCATGAAGAACTGGCAGGGTCGAAAGATGAAAGCCGCCGGCTGTCTATAACAAATGAAAGAGTCTGTGATTCTCCCGGCTTTAGCAGCCTGGTTTTTGCGAATCCCTTCAGCTCCATCGAAGGTTTATCGAGTTTTACAGCAGGTGCTGACAAATATAATTCTGCAACCTCTTTTCCAGCTATAATACCACTGTTTTTAACATCAACTGATACAGTAATGCTACCAGTAAATTTTGATGAGCTGAGTTTAAGATTACTATAAGTGAAATTTGTATATGATAGACCAAATCCAAATTCGTATGCAGGTTTTACCTTAAATGTTTCAAAATAACGGTATCCTACATAAATACCATCATCATAAGTAACCACTGCAGGATTATTTCTCATAAATGAACTCAAAGGACTCTGATCTGCTGATTTTTTAACCTCCAGCTCCTTTCCCGGGAATGTCTTGGCAGAAGGAACATCCTGGTAATTTACAGGAAAGGTTGTTGCTATTTTACCTGAAGGGTTAACTTTCCCGATAAGGATATCGGCAATTGAATTGCCTGTTTCCTGGCCACCCAGCCATGCAAGAAGTATCGCATCCGGCAGGTCCCTCCAGCTGGCAGTTTCAATGACTCCGCCGATATTAAGAATAACGATCACTTTTTTATTTTTTGCTTTAAACGCTGAAGTAACATTCGTGAGGAGTTGCCGTTCAATATCGCTTAGCTGAAAATCGCCTTTGTCGTTTATCCTGTCGGAACCTTCACCGGAATTTCTCCCGATTGTAATTAATGCTGCATCGCAAGCATTTGCCATTCCGGCGATAATATCGTTGTTGAGAGTCATTTCCTCAATTGGTTTTGATCCCATTAATGCCATAAATCCTCTTAATTGCGGACGACCTTCCTTTGTGAGTTTCAGATAGTTGGAATACAGATTGTGGAGTTCTTCATTCTGGTTCAATCCCACATTCTTCAAGCCATCTGACAATGAAATGCTATAAGCCTTGTTTACGAGTCCACTACCCGTTCCCCCGACAATAATATCATATGAAGTATTACCGAACGCTGCAATATTTTTAATTTCTGATCCCAATGGCAAAGCACCATTTTCATTTTTCAATAATACCATACCTTCTGATGCAGCCTGACGAGTCACTTCTGCATGTGCCTTAAGATCAGGCTTATTTGAGTACTTATAACCTTTATAACGGGGACTCTGAAGTAATATATTAAGAATTCTTTCGATGTTTCTGTCTAAAATTTTTTCATCGAGCTTTCCATCCTTAACTGCCTTGATAATCGCCTTTGTTTGATCAGGTGTTCCCGGCATAAGCATATCATTTCCTGCAATCATCTGTGCAACCGGATCTTTTCCGCCAAACCAGTCAGTCATTACAAATCCTTTATATCCCCAGTCGTTTCGTAAAATGTTTGTAAGAAGTTCAGGACTTTGAGAAGCATAAGTTCCATTAATGAGGTTATAGGATGACATCACGGTCCATGGTTTTGCTTCCTGGACAGTGATCCTGAAACCTTCCAGATAGATCTCACGTAAAGCACGTTCACTGATGATAGTATTCAGAGAATTTCTGTCAGTCTCAGCATTATTTGCTGCAAAATGTTTGATCGAAGTACCGACACCCTGAGACTGTACTCCTTTAACCATAGCTGCAGAAATATTACCTGTAACATACGGATCTTCAGAATAATACTCGAAATTTCTGCCGCAGAGCGGATTACGATGAATATTCATACCCGGACCGAGCAATACATCTGCACCATATTCCAGCACCTCATTGCCTATTGACTGGCCAACCTTGTTAACGAGGTCGACATCCCAGGTCGACGCAAGCAGTGTACCCACTGGAAAAGCAGTGCAATAGTAAGTATTGATGTCTTTATCCCTGGCAGGATCAATTCTTACACCTGCAGGACCGTCGGTTACCACCATAGGGGTAATGCCCAGACGGGGAAGTGCATAGGATGTACCTGCTGCCCCGGCAACCAGGCTCTTAGTTTCGCCGATTACAGGACCCGAAGGAGGAGCTGCGGGAGGAATGCCCGAAGGTTTTCCGTCAGGAGAAGGCGGTGGTCCACCCGGCATACGCATTCCTGTCCCGACGACAAGCGCAGCTTTTTCTTCAAGGGTCATGGAAGCTATAACTTTTTTTAGCGGGTCCCTGCCCAGCTTTGGACTAACTGCATTTTGCGCGATCCCCGACATGAAAAGCGCAATACTCAATACTGAGGAGATAAGAATTCTTTTCATACAAATAATTTTTATGTAATAATTATAAATGTGGCTGTTTAAATTATTAAAAGTTTACTAATGCGTAAAGTTAAATGAAACCAATGTTCAGAGTTGTTAAATTATTTTAAAAAAAACAGAATCCCAGAGGTTATTTCAAGTAAAACCCTTCAACTGACATTAATGAATTCTAACCTGACCTATCGATGTCAGGATAAATTTATATCCCTGCTTCCGCCTGGAATAATTTAATAGAAGTAAAAGGGAATTTTATCGGCAGAAAGGGTTATTTCATGTATGATCAGAAAGTTAAAGATGCTATGGTATTATCTGAAAAGCTGTGGTGCAAATTCTGAAAGGTAAATACGCCAGTTAGCCCAGCTATGCCCTCCGGAACTTTCCCTATAGATATATTTCAGACCATGTTTATCAAGAGAGCTTCGAAGGGTCTGGACCGATTTATAAAGAAAATCATCTTTCCCTACTCCTACCCAATAAAGTTTGTAGCCACTTTTTCTAAGCGTTTCAAATTTAGTGTCCTGATCTGGATCGGGTTTCAAACCCATAGTTGTAACATCGACCAGGCCCATACTCATTACTCCAATGTAACCAAACATCATCGGGTAATTTCCTGTTAGTGTAAGAGTCTGCATACCTCCCATAGATAATCCTGCAAGTGCACGATGATCTTTGTCGGCAAAAACTCTGTAATGACTTTCAACATAAGGGATTATATCTTTCACCATACTTTCTTCAAACAAGCCCAACCCCATATCATAAGTACCTGAAGCTGAAGGAGTGACCGGTGTATCAGTAAATGCTGCAGCCTGGCCGGGATTTCCGTTAGGCATCACAACAATCATGGGTTTAGCCTTACCCTGGGAGATAAGATTGTCCATTATCTGACAGGTACGGCCAAGGGTAGTCCAGGCATCCTCATCACCTCCTCCGCCGTGAAGAAGATAGAAAACCGGATATTTAGACTGACTGTTTTCATAACCGGCAGGAGTGTATACATACATTCTTCTGTTAAGCTTCAGAACGGGCGATTCATACCATACTTTAGAAAGCGTGCCATGAGGTACTTTTTTTACAGAATACAGGTCTGACTCAGGTCCAGGTACCAGAAACATACTTTCATTCCTGCTGCCATCGCGTTTTACCTGTGGGTTATTTGGATCGAGTACCCTGATACCATTAATAAGAAAAGTATAGCTGTATAATTCAGGCTTGAGTTGACCAACTGTAAGGGTCCATAAGTTGGTATCATTTTTAACCATTGGCACACTGGTGCCAAATCCCGGCATCCAGTCCCCGCTAACAGCCACGGAGGCTGCCTCTTTTGAGAGCAATCTGAATGTAACACTATTATCGGGCAAAACTTCACCTGACTTAATAACTGCAGGCATCCTGAATGCTGGTCTTGCAACAGGTTGATTTGCAGGTTTTTTTGTAGTATCCTGTGCATTTGAATTTATTGGTATCAAGGACAAAAGCAGAATTCCAGCAATTGTTAAACAATGTGTTTTCATACTATAACCTCCATATATTTAAATAGTTGTATTTGGATAAATTCATTCTGACAAGCTTTTACAATTTTGTGCTATTACACCTTAGGCCTTAACTGCTTCTATCCAGGCCCTGGCCATCAGTTGTGCTCCGGCAAGCGTAGGATGAACACCGTCAGGCGTCCAGTAAGAACCCGCAGCCTGTTTCTGAGCCTCATCATAGATTTTCTGATATGGAATAAAAGTAGCTTCAAACTTATCTGCAATGTCTCTTGCAGCCTTCTGGTAACCATAGAATTCTGGATACCATTTATCGTCAACTGCCTTAACACCGGGAACAGCAAAAGGCTCACATATGATCAGTTTTACATTTGGAAGAGCATTTTTTGTCCTTTCAAGAAGAGCAATATAATCATGTCTGTAAATTTCAACCGTACCATTATATTTTCCTTCGAGCTTATGCCATATATCATTTACTCCTATAAGAATACTTAAAACATCAGGTTTAATATTGAGACAATCGGCATCCCACCTTTCAGCAAGTTGGTAAACTTTATTTCCCGAGACTCCTTTATTAAACACCTTCAGATTAAGAGATGCGTGTTTTTCAAGAAGTTCTGCGCCCGCAAGCATAGGGTATCCCGTTCCAAGTGCTTGTGAATTGTTATAAGAGTTATCATCTCTGTTTCTGCCTGAATCCGTAATCGAATCGCCCTGGAAGAGTATAATATTATCCCTGGTTAAGGAATTCTTCTTCATAGCTGAAGTTACCATTGATGCTGAGATTATTTCAGGAATACTCACGGTCAATAATCCGCCCAAGGCGGCCTTTTTTATGAAATTGCGTCTGTTATGGCTTTCCATCTTTTGTTTGAAATTAGTTCTTTTAATTATGTCTTTTAAAGCTTTCTGGTTAATAGATATTTTTCTCTGTGAAATAAGATTATAAATTTACTTTTTTTTAATATAATTTTAACCTCAATTAAACGTTTGTTAATAAGAGTCAATTCTATTACTACTTAATCCATTAAAAATTATGAAACAGTTACAAATCAGATACGCTTTGATCATAACTGTGATGGTAATTACAGTTATGAAAGTAACAGGGCAGGCAACAATGCCGGACGTACTCATAAAAGACTCCATTAAAGAACAACTGAACTATCTCGAGGAACATACCAGGATTTATGATAGTTACCGGGCAATAAGGGAGGATATGTTTCAGAAACTTAAAGAGAACGTCTCAGATACACTTTCTAAAACCGGAGATAAGATCACAAGGTTAAACAAAACCACATTAAAATTAAATCAGACTATCGATTCACTCAGGAATAATCTTTCTTCAACAAAAACAAGACTGGATGAAATGACCAATACAAAAAACAGTATTCGTGTAATCGGGCTGGAAATCCACAAACAGACATATAATAAAGTTATGTGGACAATATTAGTCGGATTGATAGCAGCTCTGTTGATAGGAATTCTTCTGTTTAATCGAAATTTATCGGCCAATTCCAACACAAAAAAAGAGTTTCAGGAGCTCAAAAATGAGTTTGAAGCCTATCGTAAAACCTCACGGGAAGCCAGGGAAAAACTAACTATGGACCACTTCAATGAAATCAGGAGGCTCAAAGGAGGATGAGGGTTCAGAGTATGGGACGAAGGGCACAGGGCACAGAGCTCATAGCACGGGGAAAAGGGCTGAGAGTTCAGAGCACAGGGCAAATGTTTTGAAAAAGTTAAGTAGTAATCAAAAAAATCTATTTCTTAAATTCAATTTTAAAGCCTGTTACCTGCCATGAAGGCAAATTAACCGGCTTCTTTATTATCAAAGCTTCTGAAGTCTGCTTCCAGCTGATTTTTTCCTTACTGCCAATCATAGAAACTGAAACTACCTGATCTGTCTCCGGTTTTTGGGATTTCGCCAGAGATCTGATCTTTATATCTTCTTCAGGTTTACCCAGACAATACGCATATAATGATTTATCCTTTGTTGTAAAGCGGATGTCCTTTGAGGTATAGCCAAAATTCTCATCAAATTGGCCGAGTTTCTTCGATTGTCTGTCTGCAGGCTTCTCACCGTATATTTTCCACGGACGTGATCCATAAATACCTTCTCCGTTTGCTGATGTCCAAATACCTATCTCCTCAAGTATCTTCAGCATATCAGGTTCAAGGTCGCCTTCAGGAGTCTGTACAACATTAAGCAGCAGGTTGCCATTCTTACTTACTATATCCACAAGCATCTGAATCACTTCAGTAGACGTTTTGTATTTCTGGCCTGTCCGGTAATACCAGTCTCCGATGGATGTGTCAGTTTGCCACGGGTACTGACCGATGGTATCTTTAACACCTCGTTCCAGATCTTCCACCCACATCCCATCGGATGGTTGTTTACAGGTATAAACAACTTGTAATTTCCCATTATTTTTGGTTATGTCCTGATTATAAAAATGTGAAATCAGCGTACGGCCCACATTTTCGAAAGGCATTTTACTGTCAGAATAAAGTAGATCGGGATGGTAATTATCAATCAGTTCTTTTATACTTCTGTACCATTCAAGCTGAAATGCAGGGTTATTTGTCAGCCAGTCATTATCACCAGCCATTGTGCCAGCATGATAAAGGTCCTGATAATCGAGATTTACACCATCATATGGAACTCCTGCTTTAGCTCCCCCTTTATCAGAGCCATGAGCAGCCTGGAACCATGTAAAGCTTGCACCCAGATGTTCTGAAACTCCGAATTTCAGACCCTGTTTTTTTGCAGCCTGCTGCCATATTCCAACAACATCTTTTTTTGGACCCATATTAACCGCATTCCATTTATTGAGCTTTGAATTCCAAAGAAAAAAATTATCATGATGTGTTCCCATACTTACAAAATATTTTGCACCAGTTTTTTTATAGAGCTCCATGAGATTATCAGGATCCCATTTCTCTGCTTTCCAGAGGGGTATTATATCTTTATATCCAAACTCGGAAGGATGACCATAATGTGCAATATGATATTTATATGCTGGATCATTTTCCTCGTACATTCTTCTTGCATACCAATCACCCTGACGTGGCACAGCCTGAGGACCCCAATGCGCCCAGATCCCAAACTTTGCATCGCGGAACCACTCAGGATACTGATATTGCTTAAGTGACTTATCAGTAGGCTTGTACGGACCTTCTGAAACAGGTGCCTTCTGCTGCTGGGCTAACAGAAAACCTGGAATTACAAAAACTGATAAGAATATCAGCCCGATTTGCTTTAAAAGAGTTGATCTGATCATAATTTGGTACTTTTTAAAGTTTAATTTATCACCATATTTATTCATTCATTCGTTATTTTCATTATCCCGCAGATTGACGCAAATAAATGATCTAAAATCAGCGAAA
>Ga0302323_100001065_pt1 | contig 22207 bp, 24 predicted proteins | sample Fen_T0_3_FD_201950 | JGI IMG/M metagenome (GOLD analysis project Ga0302323, IMG submission 201950) | Peat permafrost microbial communities from Stordalen Mire near Abisko, Sweden - Fen_T0_3 | ecosystem: Environmental > Terrestrial > Soil > Wetlands > Permafrost | place: Sweden: Abisko... | reverse complement strand
GCCAAGCGCGGATCGGGCGACCTCGAAGGCGTCAACTACGAAGAGATCCGCTACGAGGGCTACGGCATCAGCGGCGCCGCGGTGATCGTCGACTGCATGACGGACAACAAGACCCGCACCGTGGCCGACGTCCGCCACGCGTTCTCCAAGTACGGCGGCAACCTGGGCACCGACGGCTCGGTCGCGTTCCTGTTCAAGCATTGCGGGCAGATCATCTTCGCGCCCGGCACCAACGAGGACAAGCTGATGGAAGCCGCGCTGGACGCCGGCGCCGACGACATCGTCAGCAACGACGACGGCAGCATCGAGGTCGTGACCGGACCTTACGACTTCGTCACCGTCAAGGATGCGCTGGCCAAGGCGGGCTTCAAGGCCGAATTCGCCGAGGTCACGATGAAGCCGGCGACCGAAGTGGAGATGGCCGGCGACGACGCCGCGAAGATGCAGAAGCTCATCGACGCGCTCGAGTCGCTCGACGACGTGCAGGAGGTCTACACGTCGGCGCTCCTGGCAGAGGCGTAGACAGCACGCGTGGCCACGGACGCGCGCCCGCGCCGCATCCTCGGCATCGACCCGGGCCTGCGCGTCACCGGCTTCGGCATCATCATCCAGCAGGGCAACACGCTCACCTACGTGACCAGCGGCTGCATCCGCGCGAGCGGCGACAGCCTGCCGGTGCGCCTCGGGATCATCGCCCGCGACCTGGCGCACGTGATCGCGGAGGAATTGCCCGGCGAGGTGGCGGTGGAAAAGGTCTTCGTCAACATCAATCCCAGCTCGACGCTGCTGCTGGGCCAGGCGCGCGGCGCCGCCATCGCCGCCGCCGTGCTGGCCGGCCTGCCCGTCCACGAATACACGGCGGGCCAGGTCAAGCAGGCGGTGGTCGGCAAAGGCAGCGCCGCCAAGTCCCAGGTGCAGGAAATGGTGCGGCGGTTGCTGCAGCTTTCCGGGACGCCGTCGCCGGATGCCGCCGATGCCCTCGCCTGCGCGATCTGCCACGCGCACGGCAGCGTCGGTGTCGGCGCGCTGCGCGGCGCGGGAGGCTCGATGCGCCGCGGACGACCTGCCCGATGAAGGCGCGCCGCCCGTCGACGCGACCCGTTGCCGTGATCTTCGACATGGACGGGCTCATGCTCGACACCGAGTCGCTGGGGCCGCAGACATGGCGCGAGGCCGCGGCCGCTATCGGCGTCGAATTCGATCTCGATTTGCTTCCCGCGATGATCGGGCGCAATTACCGCGATTGCCGGGAAATGTTGCGCGCGCACTACGGCCCGTCCTATCCGGTCGAACAGCTGACATCGACGTGCCTCACAGTCTTCGACGCCATCGTCGCGCGCGAAGGCGTCGCGCAAAAGCCCGGACTGGGCGAGTTGCTGGATTGGCTCGAGGGCGAGAACGTCGTGCGCGCCGTCGCCACGTCCACGCGCCGCGACCGCGCGGAAGCGCAGTTGTCGCAACAGGGCCTGCTCGCACGCTTCGCGACACTGGTCGGCGGCAACGAGGTCGAGCGCGGCAAGCCCGAGCCCGAAATCTTCCTGTTGGCCGCGTCGCGGCTCGCCGTCGCGGCGGCCGATTGCGTGGTGCTGGAGGATTCGGAGCCTGGCGTGCGCGCCGCGCTCGCCGCGGGGATGATGCCGATCATGGTGCCGGACATGCATGGGCCATCCGAAAACCTGCTCGCGCGCGAGCCGCTGGTGCTCCCGTCGCTGCACGATGTGCGCGCGCATCTGGCGCTACTTCCTCGCTGACCTCCGGTTTCATCGCAGCGGTCGGGATCGCAGTGGTTGCTTGCCTGCTGACGTCGGGTTCATGGAGCATCGCAATGGCCGGGCTAGCGCCGGTGCGGGCCTTCCGCTCAAGGGCGAATGTGGCGCCGTCGTCGCCGTGCGTGCGGCGCGTGGCAGGTAGTCGTGTGTTGACTGCCTGCCGCGCGCCGAGCCACGCACCCGACGAAACGCTTGGCGGCACCTGAGCCCGGAGCGGAAGGCCCGCACCGCGCTGCCGAAGCAATCACCCAATCCGAATGCGGGCAGATGTCCTGCGCCGCGTCGTGCCGTGCGGCCCCATGCCATAATTGCGGATCATGATCGGTCGTCTTTCCGGCATCCTCCTCGAGAAGAATCCCCCGCAACTGCTGCTCGACGTGCAGGGCGTGGCCTACGAGGTCGACGTGCCGATGAGCACTTTCTACAACCTGCCCGTCCTGGGCGAGCGCGTGACGCTGTGGACGCACCTCGTCGTGCGCGAGGACGCGCACCTGCTGTTCGGCTTCGGCAGCGACAGCGAGCGCCGCGCGTTCCGGCAGCTGCTCAAGATCAGCGGCGTCGGCGCGCGCACCGCGCTGTCGGTGCTGTCCGGATTGTCGGTGGCGGAACTGGCGCAGGCGGTGACGATGCAGGAGACCGGGCGCCTGACCAAGATTCCCGGCATCGGCAAGAAGACGGCCGAGCGCCTGCTGCTCGAACTGAAGGACAAGCTGGGCGTCGACCTCACGACGACGGTCGGCGTGTTCCGCGCGCCCCCCGCGTCCAGCGACATCCTGCATGCGCTGCTGGCGCTGGGTTACAGCGACAAGGAGGCGGTCGCTGCCGTGAAAAAGCTGCCGGAGGGCCTGAGCGTCGGCGACGGCATCCGGCAGGCGCTGAAGCTGCTGGCGAAGGCGTAGCGCGCGCATGTCGTCGTCGCGCCAGGGTCTCCTTCCCAAGCTCACGATACCGGCCGGGCTGTTCCGGCGCGGCATCAACCTGTGGCCGCCATTCGTCGGCGCCGGCATCCGCGTCACGCGGGTCTCCGCGGATTCCCGTGAGATCGACGTGACGCTCAAGTACCGTCTTTTCAACCGCAATTTCTTCGGCACGCATTTCGGCGGGTCGATGTTCGCGATGACCGACCCGTTCTTCGCGCTGATGATGCTGCGCAACCTCGGGCCCGAATACATCGTCTGGGACAAGGCAGGGTCGATCGCGTATCGCAAGCCCGGCCGCGGCGACGTGTTCGCGCACTTCCGGCTTCCTGCGTCGGCAGTCGCGCGCGCCCGCAAGGCGACCGCGCACGGCGCGCGGCACGAGCCGACGTTCCGCGTGCGCGTAGTCGACGGGGACGGCGAGACGGTCGCCGACGTGGAAAAGACGCTGTACATCCGGCGCCGGCCGCAGCCCAGGGACTAGAATCCGCACATGGCCATCGAGAACGACGAACTCAGCCGCGTCATCGGCGCCAAGGTCGCCGGCGCGCAGGAGGAAGTAATCGAGCGCGCGCTGCGCCCGCGCGGCCTCGCCGAGTACGTCGGCCAGGAGAAGATCCGCGAGCAGCTCGGGATCTTCATCGCGGCGACGAAGAAGCGCAACGAAGCGCTGGACCACGTGCTGCTGTTCGGGCCGCCGGGCCTGGGCAAGACGACGCTGTCGCACATCATCGCCCACGAACTGGGCGTCAACCTGCGCCAGACATCCGGCCCTGTGCTCGAGCGGCCGGGCGACCTGGCGGCGCTGCTGACGAACCTCGAGCCGCGCGACGTGCTGTTCATCGACGAGATCCACCGGCTGTCCCCGGTCGTCGAGGAGATCCTCTACCCGGCGCTCGAGGATTTCCAGATCGACATCATGATCGGCGAAGGGCCGGCGGCGCGCAGCGTAAAGCTCGACCTGCCGCCGTTCACGCTGGTCGGCGCCACCACGCGCGCGGGCATGCTGACCAATCCGCTGCGCGACCGCTTCGGCATCGTCGCGCGCCTCGAGTTCTATTCGGCGGAGGAGTTGACGCGCATCGTCAAGCGCTCGGCCGCGCTGCTCAACATCGTGCTGGACCCGGAAGGCGCGCTGGAGATCGCGCGCCGTTCGCGCGGCACGCCAAGAATCGTCAACCGCCTGCTGCGCCGCGTGCGTGACTACGCGGAAGTGAAGGCGGACGGCGAGGTCACCCGCAGCGTCGCCGACGCCGCGTTGTCGATGCTCGATGTCGACGCCGCGGGGCTCGACGTCATGGACCGCAAGCTCATCCAGACGGTGCTCACCAAGTTCGACGGCGGACCGGTGGGTGTGGACAACCTCTCCGCGGCGATCGGCGAGGAACGCGACACGATCGAGGACGTGCTGGAGCCGTTCCTGATCCAGCAGGGCTACCTGCAGCGCACGTCGCGCGGCCGCATTGCGACCGCGTTGTCGTACCGGCATTTCGGACTTGCTCCCCCGGTGCCCGGCGCGGCCGGAGAGCTGTTTTCAAACGATGGCTGAACGGCAACCCTTTCGCCTCCCCGTCCGCGTTTACTACGAGGACACCGATGCCGCCGGCGTCGTCTACTACGCGAACTATCTCAAGTTCATGGAGCGTGCTCGGACCGAGTGGCTGGAGGCGCTGGGCTTCCCGCTGGCCGCGTTCGAGCGAGAGCATGGCGTTGTCTTCGTCGTCCATCGCTGTGAAATCGACTATTTGTCGCCGGCACGGTTGAACGATGCGCTCGACGTGTCGGTCGAACCCGTCAAGCTGGGCGCGGCGACGATCAAGGCGCGCCAGGACGTGCGCCGCGGCAATGACGTGCTGACTTCGGCGCTGGTCACGCTGGCGTGCCTCGATGCGGAACGCTGGCGGCCCGCGCGCATGCCCGCCAGCCTGGCAGCAATATTGGAGAACCCGGCTTGAACCTGCACACCGACCTTTCGTTCATCACGCTGATCACGCAGGCGTCCATCGTCGTGCAGGCGGTGCTGGCGCTGCTGGTATTCCTGTCGCTGTGGTCGTGGTGGCAGATCTTCCTCAAGCTTTTCCAGCTGCGCCGTGCTTCCCGCGACACCGACGTGTTCGAGGACGAGTTCTGGAAGGGCGGCGACCTGGTGGACCTCTACCAGCGCGTGTCGCAATCGCGCACCGGAAGCGGCATGGAGCACATCTTCAGCGCCGGCTTCCGCGAGTTTTCCAAGCATCGCAAGCAGGGCAGCCCCTCCGTGGTCACGCTGGACAGCGCGCGCCGCGCGATGCGCGCCGCCTACCAGCGCGAGATCGACGCGCTGGAGGGCCACCTGGCCGGGCTGGCCACCGTCGGCTCCGTGTCGCCGTACATCGGCCTCTTCGGCACAGTGTGGGGAATCATGAACGCGTTCCGCGGTCTCGCCAACGTGAGCCAGGCGACACTCGCCAACGTCGCGCCCGGCATCGCAGAGGCGCTGATCGCCACTGCCATCGGCCTGTTCGCCGCCATTCCCGCCGTCGTCGCGTACAACCGCTTTACGCATGACGTGGACCGCCTTGCCGTGCGCTACGAATCGTTCATCGAGGAGTTCTCGAACATCCTCCAGCGTCAGGGCTAGAGCGAGACCAGAAAAATGCGCCGCGCCCGCAAATCGATCAACCAGATCAACGTCGTGCCGTACATCGACGTGATGCTGGTGCTGCTGGTGATCTTCATGGTCACCGCACCGCTCGTCTCGCCGGGCGAAATCGAGCTGCCGTCGGTAGGCAGCCGGCTCACAGCACCCGTTCAGCCGCTCGAGGTGACACTGCGCACCGACATGTCGCTGATGCTGCGCGACCAGTCCGCGAATACGCCCGCCGTCCGCGTCACGCGTGAAGACCTGGTCGCGCGCATCGTCGCACGGCAGGCGAAACAGGAGCAGCCGGTGGTCGTCGCCGCCGACAAAGGTGCGCGCTACGAGGACGTGCTGGGCGTGCTCGATCTGCTGCAGCGTAACGGCGTGAAGAAGGTCGGCCTTCTGGCCCGGCCGTCCGGAAGCTAGTCTCCGGTGCGCAAGTCCGATAGGCCCCGCACACCCCGCGAGGTCACCGGCAAGTGGCTGGCGCTGGCGCTGGCCGTGCTCGTGCAACTGGCGTTCGTTGCGGTGCTCGTCTTTTCCGTGCGCTGGCAGAACCGCAAGCCTGAGCCTGTCACCGCGGAGCTCTATGCACCGCCGGCCAGAACTGCAGCAACGGAAACGCCGCCGCAACCCGCACCCGCGCCTCCACCGCAGCCCGTGCCGCAGCCTGCGCCACAACCCGCCCCGCAGCCCGCGCCCGCCAAGCCCCCCGCGGTTGTGCCGCCTGAACCGAAGGTCGAGAAGCCCGATACGCGCGCGGCGGACATCGCGCTCAAGGCGCGGGCGGAGGAAGAGCGCAGAAAGAAGGCCGAGGCGCTGCGCCGCGAAGAGGAAGCAAAGCAGCGCGCGCAAGCGGAAGCGCTGGAACGCCAGAAGGCCGACGAGAAGAAGAAGCTGGACGCGAAGCAGGCCGAGGCACGCGCGCGCCAGCAAAGGGAAACGGAGGCGATGCGCGCGCAGGCGGAACGCGAGACCGAATCGCGCGCAACGGCCGATCGCGATGCGCAGGCGCGTGCGCAGCAGGCCACGCAACGCGCAAAGGCGGAAGCCGACTGGATCCGCAGCATCCAGGCCAAGGTCAGGGGCAACGTCATCGTGCCCGCCGACATGGCCGGCAATCCGGAGGCGATCTTCGAGGTCGTGCAGCTGCCGACGGGCGAGATCATCGACGTGCAGTTGCGGAAGTCGAGCGGCGTACGCGCCTATGACGACGCCGTGCAGCGCGCCATTCTCAAGTCATCGCCGCTGCCGCGTCCGGAACGCCCCGACCTTTTCCAGCGTTCGCTGACGCTCAAGTTCCGGCCGACGGACTGAGCCGATGCCGGGCAACGGCGTCCAACAGCCGCCATCAAGCGCAGCGCTAACCCGACTTCAGCTTCAACCGCTCGGAGAATTTGGCAACGTCGATTATTACCCGTTCGTGCGTGCCGGTCCCGATCAACTCGGCACCATCGGTTGCGCATAACGTGAATTCGATGCGCCGACCGTCGACACCCGTGACCTCGGCCTCACCCGTGACGTACCGCCCCGCCGGGGTTGCCGCCAGGTGGCGAACGTCGACGCGCGTCCCGAGGGCGCTTTCGTTCTCGGCGAGATAGGGCTTCACCGCATTCAATGCGGCGTTTTCCATGACCATGATCATGACGGGCGTTGCCAGCACCGGCGGCAGCATCGTGTCCTTGAAGCGATTCGCCAGGTGCTCTGGTTTGACCAGCAGCGTGAACGTACCCTTTGCACCTAGGGGTATTGATCGCATTTCATTCCCTGCCCTGCGGGTATCGGATGCCAGCGAGTGTAAACGCACGCAGGCATTCGCGTTGCCAGAACGTCACCGTTCCGCATTGTCGGCACCCAACGGAAGCGCGCGCAACATCGACTTGAGCTTGCGCGCAACGGCCACTTCGGTCTGGTGCTCCAGCGCCCGATAACGGCGCACCAGTTCGACGCCGAACGGGGTCAGGACGGTACCGCCTCCCTTTTGCCCACCGGCGGCCGTTTCAACAGCCGAGCGAACGAGGCAGCGATTGATCTCGTCGACGAGCAGCCACGCGCGGCGGTAGGACATCCCGAGTCCTTTCGCCGCCGACGTGATCGACCCCGTCCGTGCTATGGCCTCGAGCAGCGCGACCTTCCCGGGACCGATCGCCAGTTCGGTCCTGTGGCTGCCGTCGCGAATGTGGAATCGAATGCCGGCCCTCATCGACGCTTCTCGCACTTACGCATAGCCGACACTGCGCTGGTCGAGAGACACCGCCTTGACCAACGCGTAAACGTTCTGCCCGACGTGGATGCCGAGTTGCTGCAGCGAACGCCGGGTGATGCGCGCGTTGAGCGTGGCACCTCCGACAGCAAGCTGCACATCGACAATGGGCCCGGCGCCCGCGTCCACCGCGGTAATGCATCCGGCAAGAACGTTGAGTATGCTGATGCCCTCCGGGCGTTGCGTGGCAAGTGATACGTCGCGCGCACGTATTCGCGCACGTACCCTCTCCCCAATGGACGCATCGACTTGCGGCACGAAGAGCTCGCCGCCGTCGAAGGCGAGTGTCGTCAGCTGATCTTCCACATGATGCGCCGCAACTTTCGTTTCAATCAACGACCCTGCCTCATAGCGCCCGGTCGCAGGCCTGAGGTCAAGACGCCCCATCACTTCGTCCACATCGCCGACGGCGACGCACTTGCCGTCGGAGAGAATCACCACCGTATCGGCGAGGCGGGAAATCTCCGCGACGGAATGGCTTACGTATACGATCGGGATGCTGAGTTCGTCGCGCAGTCGCTCGATGTAGTCGAGGATTTCGGTCTTGCGCGGGACATCGAGCGCGGCCAGCGGCTCGTCCATGAGCAGGATGCGCGGCTGCGCCAGCAACGCGCGGCCGATGGCCACCCGTTGCTTTTCTCCACCGGAAAGCGTGTTGGGCTTTCGCCGCAGCATGGCGTCCAGGCCGAGGAGTTCGACGACGCGCGCCTCGTCGATGAAGCGATCCTCCGGCGAGCGCAGTTTCTGTCCATAGAGGAGATTCGACCGGACGTCCATGTGCGGAAACAGCAATGCGTCCTGGAATACATAGCCGACCCGCCGCTCTTCCGGCGGCAGATTGATCCCCTTCGCGGCATCGAACAGCGACACACCGCCGATGCAAATTTGCCCGCGTGCCGGCGTGGTTATTCCGGCAATGGCATTGATAACGCTGGTCTTGCCCGCACCGGAGCGGCCGAAGAGGCCGACAATGGGTGCGTCGGCCGAAAATCTGACCGCGAGGTGAAATGTTCCCAGCCGCTGATCGATGTCAACGTCGATCATTACCTTGCATCCTTTGGGAGCGACGGGTGAGCCATTCGGAAGTTGCCAGTGCAACGAGCGACAGAACGACGGCGATGACGCTGAGGCGCAATGCCAGGGCGTCGCCTCCGGGAACCTGGGTAAACGTGTATATCGCCAACGGCAACGTCTGGGTCTCGCCGGGAATGTTGGAGACGAACGTGATGGTTGCGCCAAATTCACCCAGCCCTCGCGCGAACGACAGGAGCGTTCCCGTGATGATTCCCGGAAGCGCGAGCGGCAGCGTGATGGAGGCGAATACCCACAAGCGCGAGCCGCCCAGCGTCCGCGCAGCGATTTCAATGCGCTGATCGATGGCCTCGAGCGAAAGCCTGATCGCGCGGACCATCAAAGGGAACCCCATCAGCGCCGAGGCCAGCGCCGCACCTGTCCAGCGAAATGCGAACACGATCCCGAACCACTCGTCGAGCACACTGCCTACGGGGCCGTGCTTGCCCAACAGCAAGAGGAGCGCGAATCCGACAACGACCGGCGGCAGCACCAGCGGAAGATGCACAATTGCGTCGACCAGGGTCTTGCCGGGAAAGGAGAATCGGGCCAGGCCATAGGCCACGAGAATCGCCAGCGGCAGGCTGCAGATGACGCTAACCGCCGCGACCCGAAGACTCAACGCGAGGATTCCGACCTCGTCGGGACTGATTCCGAGCATGCCTTACTGAACCATTCCGAAGCCGTATTTCTCCCAGACCGGGCGCGCAGCGGAAGAGCGCAGGTAATCAAGCAAGAGCTTGGCCGCCGACGACTTGGCTGTCGCGATTGCGGCCGCAGGGTAGACGATGGCCGGATGGCTGTCCGGCGGGAACGTGTCGACGACCCTCACACCTTTGTCGGCCAATGCGTCGGTCGAATACGCGATGCCGAACGGAGCCTCGCCCCGCGCGACGAGCACCAGAGCGGCGCGCACGTTCTCCGCGCGGGCGACCTGCTTCTCGACGCCGGACCACACGCCCAATTTCTCCAGTGCGGCCTTGCCGTACTTTCCGGCGGGCACGCTGTCCGGATTCGCCATGGCCAGCTTTCCCTGTCCGAGTGCAGCCGCCAATGCGAAATTCGGACCGATTTTGAGCGTCGACTTGCTCGACGCCGGTGCGATCAGCACCAGCGTGTTCCGCAACAGGCTGTACCGTGTGCCCGGCGCCAGCAGATGACGCTGATCGAGGTAATCCATCCATTCGCGGTCGGCGGAGAGGAAGATATCCGCCGGCGCGCCTGCCTCGATCTGCTTTGCCAGGGCGTTGCTGGCACCGTAGACAATGGTCACCTTGTTGCCGGTGCCGGCTTCGAATTGCCGAGCCTGGTCATCCATGGCCTCCTTCAAGCTGGCGGCGGCAAAGACCATGGCGTCCGCCGCATAGGCTCCCGTAGCCGAACCCGCGGCGAAGCAGACCAGGGCCATCGAGCAAAGCAAGCAACAAAGCGAACGCATGGGTGCTCCGCACCGGACCGGAAACCGGATGGGTAAAGTACGATGGGTAATATACCGTTAAATATAACGTGAAGGAACCGGCCCAAGCGTTGACGCTTGGCCGTGACGGCGCGCCGGACTCGAATCGGTCGCAGTGTCCACGGAATGCCATAAAATGCCGGATGCCCAGACAATCTCCCCACGTTCGTGACGTGCGCATGCAAGGCTTCGCGCAACGAAGCGAAGTTCAAGTCGCATTGCAATGGATCGACGGGCATGCAGTCCGCCTCGGCAACGAAACCATTCCAATCGACGGCACGGCCGGTCGCATCCTGGCGGCCGACGTGATTGCGCCACTGAACGTGCCCGGCTTCGACCGGGCCGCGATGGACGGATTCGCGCTCCGCGGCGCGGAGACGGCAGGCGCCGGCGAATACAATCCTCTTGCGTTTCGCGTGCTCGGCCAGGCAATGCCCGGCCAGCCTTTCGCCGGCGCCATTGCGCCCGGCGCAGCCGTACGCATCATGACGGGCGCACCGGTGCCCGATGGCGTGGATGCGGTCGTGCCGGCCGAATACGCGACGGAGACTGCGGGCGAGATCGTGATCACCCATCCTGTCGCTCCCGGCCAGCACGTCGGGCATTGCGGCGAGGACATCCGCGAAGGTTCACCTGCTCTGGGCATCGGCCGGCGCCTTCGTCCGCAGGATGTCGGACTCATCGCTTCGCTGGGTCTGGCGGAGGTCACCGTCGTCAGGCAGCCTCGGGTCCGGATTCTCGTCACGGGCAATGAAGTGAGAGTGCCCGGCACGCCGAAGGGCAAATACGAGGTCTACGACGCGAACTCCTACATGCTCCGGGGCCTTGTCGCGCGCGACGGCGGCCTGCTCGAAGCGCAGTATCGGCTGGGAGACGCGCCGGACGAAATTCGGAACGCGCTTCGCGCTCCGGGCGCCGACGTGATTCTCGTATCGGGAGGCTCGAGCGTCGGGCGCGAGGACTTCGCGCCGCAGCTGATCGCGGAGCTGGGGGAGCTGGCGATTCACGGCGTGGCCATGCGTCCATCGAGCCCTGCAGGCATCGGCCGGATCGGCGAAACCCTCGTCTTCCTGCTGCCCGGCAATCCGGTGTCGTGTTTGTGCGCATACGACTTCTTCGCCGGTCGCGCCATTCGCCTCCTCGGCGGGCGCCCGGCCGACTGGCCGTACCGTTCACGCCAATGCACGGTCGCACGCAAGATCGTATCCGCGATCGGCAGGGTTGATTACTGCCGGGTCCGCATCGTCGACGGCCGTGTCGAGCCCATCGCACTGAGCGGCGCGTCGATCCTCTCGTCGACGACGCGCGCCGATGGCTTCGTCATCGTGCCCGCCGAGAGCGAGGGCTACGGTCCCGATGCCGAAGTCACCGTGTTTCTGTACGACTGATTGCTTTTTCATGCGCCAATGTCGACTGAGCGGGACGAAAAAAGCGTGAAGCCAGACTCCGGCCAGACCCAGTTTCTCAACGTCGTCACCCGCGACGAGGCCACCGATCGTTTCCGCGAACATCTCCGCCTTGCGCCACTGGGCAAGGAACTGGTCTCGCTCCAGGCCGCATTGAACCGGGTACTCGCCGACGATGTCGTGGCGGAGGTCGACGTTCCCGGATTCGACCGCTCCAACGTCGACGGCTTCGCATTGCAGGCGCAGGACACGTTCGGGGCCATGGAGGAAACGCCCCGCAAGGTGCAGACGAACACCGAGGTGCTGGCACCCGGCGTCGTGCCCGGCAGGACCGTCATCGCGGGCTTTGCGACGCCCATCGCCACCGGCGGCATGCTGCCGCGCGGCGCCGATGCGGTACTGATGGTCGAGCACTCGGAACTGGTTGCATCCGATGCGGGCCAGACAATGGAGATCAGGCGCCCGCTCACGCCCGGTGAAAACGTCAGCTATGCCGGCACGGACATCGCCCGTGGCGAGACCGTGCTGCGCGCGGGACAGCCGGTAACTTCGCGCGAGATCGGCGTCCTGGCCGCTCTGGGGTTGACCGAAATCAGCGTGTATCGGCGGCCACGAGTGGCGATCTTCTCGACGGGAAACGAAATCGTGGCGCCCGGCAATCCGCTGCCTCCCGGGGCGGTCTATGACTCCAATGCCGCAATCATCGGCGCCGCGGTCGAGGAGCTTGGCGGCGAGCCCGTGCATCTGGGTGTGATACCCGATGACGAGGAAGCGCTGGCGAGCGCGCTCGCGCAAGGACTGCGTGCCGATGTCGTCGTGTTTTCGGGCGGGACATCGAAGGGTGCCGGTGACCTGTCCTACCGCATTGTGCGCGGCCTACGCAACCCGGGCGTCGTCGCCCACGGCGTCGCCCTCAAGCCCGGCAAGCCGATCTGCCTCGCGGTTGCCAATGGCAAGCCCGTCGTCATACTGCCGGGCTTCCCGACCTCCGCGATCTTCACGTTTCACGAGTTCGTGGCGCCCGTCATTCGCGCCTACGCGGGACTGCCGGTGGAGCGCCGACAGACCGTCCCCGCGACGCTGCCGATGCGCGTGAATTCGGAACGAGGCAGAACGGAATACCTTCTGGTCGGATTGGTCCAGGGACAGCACGGACTTTCGGCATATCCGATGGGCAAGGGCTCGGGCTCCGTTACCACGTTCAGCAGCGCCGACGGCTTCATCACGATCGATCAGCACAACGAAATACTGGATTCGGGCACTACGGTTTCAGTGCAGTTGCTCGGGCAACGGCTCGAACCCGCGGATCTCGTCATCATCGGCAGTCATTGCGTGGGTCTCGATCTGCTGATCGGCAAGCTGATGCAGCAAGGCATTCGGGTGAAGGCGCTCTATGTAGGCAGCATGGGCGGCCTCTCTGCCGCCAAGCGCGAGGAGTGCGACATAGCAGGCGTTCACCTCATGGATCCGGCGACGGGCGAGTACAACCGCCCCTCGCTCACTGCGACGTTGTCGCTCGTGGCTGGCTACGGCCGCATGCAGGGCATCGTCTTTCGCAAGAACGACGCGCGATTCGAGGGCAAGCAGCGCGAAGACGCAACGATGGCGGCGTTGCAGGACCCGTCCTGCGTCATGGTCAACCGCAATGCCGGCAGCGGCACGCGCATCATCATCGACAGACTGCTTGGCGAGCACCGGCCCGCCGGCTACGGGACGCAAACGAAGTCTCACAACGCGGTCGCGGCCGCGGTGGCGCAGGGGCGCGCCGACTGGGGCGTGGCGATCGACACCGTGGCCAGGCAGTACGGGCTGGGATTCATCGCGCTGCAGGAAGAGCAATTCGACTTCATCGTGCCGGCGGCGCGATTGCAGCGTCCGGCAGTCAGGGCGTTCTGCGCATTGCTGGATGATGCGCAGATTCGCGAGCAGTTGGCCGGTCTGGGATTTCGCTAGACGCGCGACTTCTTCTCGACGATCTGGATCGCGGCCCAGCTCCACTCGGCGCGCTGCTCGACCAAGTGCCGCAGCGCGACCGTGTAGACGGAGCGGCCGGTGGTGAGGATGACGTTGCGCCCCTCGCTGTATTCCTGCGTCGGGATGATCAGCGTCTTGACCGAAAGCGGCTTGTCCGGCCGCGACGGCGGCGGCAGGTACAGGCCGTGGAAGCGTGCGCCCATCGTCGAGATGTCGATGCCGTCGACGATGAATCCCATGTCGTCCTTGGGCTGGCGCACCGCGTGCAATGTCACGGAAACCATGCGGTCGGCGATGATCGACATGCCCGCCTCGACCTCGTCGGTGCTGACCTTGCTCATGCGGCGCACGACGCCCAGCACCCAGTCGCTGACGTCGGATTGCCGCACGGCGACGAGCGCGCCGAGCGCCAGGCTTTGCCCGATGCCGCCGGATGCCGCGATGCGCAGGCCCGCGACGCTGCGATCCCGGACCTGCCACATCGGGTCGGAGAACGAGGAAAGGCTCATCGCCAGCGAATCGTGCTCGTCGGGAGCGCGCCGCTGCGGGCGCGAGCCGTCGGCGACCGCGAACACCTCGATCTGCTCGTGCAGGCTGCCGGCCTCGGCCAGGACGATGCCGTTGTCCTTCTGGTTGAGTTCCTGGCAGATCCGCGACAACCCGATGCGCACCGTCGCCGTGATCGCGCATTCGACGCGGCGGTCGCGGCGCATCTCGGCATTGAGGTTGGGCGCCAGCGCCGGCGCGACCTTTTCGAGTATCGCGATGCGTTGCTGGTTGATCTGCGCGGCGGGGCCCTGGTCCGTGGCCTCGACCTGGCGCAGCGCGGCGATGGCGCGGTCGAGCTGCTCGGTGAGCGGCGTCGTGTCGAGGTAGCGGAGCATCGAGCCCGAATCGTTGCCGGTGCGGCGGCCCAGGCCCGACCGTCCGGCGATGTCGACGAAGAAGCCCTCGAGCGAGCGCGGCACCGCGTCGATCTGCAGGCGCCGGCTCCACGCACGCAGCTGCGCGGTGGCCCAGTCGAGCTGTGGCGGCGACATGTTGCCGGTGTTGAGCTGGTGAATCAGCAGCACGTAGATGTATTCCTGCTCAATCGTCCACGGCGTCGTGGTATGCCCGCCGCTGCCGAGCGTGGCCGCCACGCGGTCCAGGCCCAGCTCTGCCGCGCGCAGGTAGGTGCGGTGCAGTTCCACCCACTTGCCGGGGATCCAGCGCTCGAAGCGGAACACGCGCAGCTTGGCGTCCGTGCCGTAGTAGTGGGTGAGTCGCGCGAACAAGAGCGGCGCCAGCGGCTTCCAGCGCGCATTGCCGGACTGGCGCACCGTTTCCTCGAGCGCGGTCTGGTACGCGTAGATGAAGCCCTGCGAAAGATCGTAGATCGACTGCCAGATGCGCTCGGCGAGCTTGGGCGCGCTGTCGTAGTTTTCGACGTATTGCTTGGTGAGCTGACGGCGGTCCGCGCCGAGCGCGGCATCCAGATATTCGATGGCCTGGACACGCGAGATGTCGCACGGCCGGCGCGACGCCTTCATCGCCTCGAACGCGCGCATCACCTGCTGCTGGCGGCCGATGACGTCGAGCGCGGGCAATTGCCGAAGCCAGGCCGCGACCGACTTGGGGCTAGCCAGCGGATCGAGCGCTTCCTTGGTTCCAGGTGTCAAAAAGCCGAACATGGTGTGTTGCGGGGCGCCCTTGCTTATTTACTGCAAAATTGGTCCGCGCGCCGAACCGGAAATGCTCGACCGGAGCTTGAGTATGATCCGGTAGCCGAGCCGGCATTTATAGACCAAAAACACCGGCGGCGCAAAACGTGTACAGCCGTCGGCTACAATTCGTTGCATTGGCCGGGCTTCCCAAGGTTCCCGCGCCGACTTTTCAGCCACTTATCCGCCAAAGGACCCTTTCATGTCGCGTCATGTCCCTGTATCAGGCATTTACCAGTTCGCCACACTCTCGCGCCGCGCCGGCGTGGTCGCTGCATTGGCCACGTTTGCCGCATTTGCGTTCAGCGCGTCGATCGTGTCGCCGGCCATTGCCCAAAACGGAGTTCCACCCGCCACTACCCAAGGAGCAAGCAAGTTGGATGCCATACCCAAGGAATTGCAAAAAATCGATGTAAAACAAGGAACTGGTGCTGACGCCGTCGCCGGAAAAGTGGTCGTCGTCCACTACACCGGGTGGCTTTATGACCCGGCAAAACCGGGCAACAAGGGCAACAAGTTCGACAGTTCGCGCGACGCCGGTAAGCCGTTCGACTTTCCGTTGGGCGGCGGCCGCGTGATCAAGGGCTGGGACCAGGGCGTGGCGGGCATGAAGGTTGGCGGCCAGCGCACCCTGGTGATTCCTGCCGACCTGGCCTACGGCGCGCGCGGCTTCCCCGGCGCCATTCCGCCCAACTCGGTGCTCATTTTCGACGTCGAACTCCTGGAAGTTAAATAGGCCGTCGGGACGAGTCCTTAGCAGAAGTCACCGGCCATGTTGCCCCGCGACAGCGGCGCCTCGATAAGGCGTCGCGTCGACTATCGCGCGCCGGCATTCCTGGTGGACACGCTGGAGCTTGCGTTCGACCTGGACGCCTGCGCAACGCGCGTCACTGCAAAGCTCGCGTTCAGGCGCAATCCCGATGCGGCAGGCGATGACGCCGTCGCGCCGCTGATCCTGGACGGCGAGCAGCAGCGCGAAGTCCGCGTCGAGCTGGACGGCAGGCCGCTGGCGCCCGACCGCATGGCGTTGGGCGAGCGCACGCTGACGGTGCGCGACCCGCCTGCCTCGGGAACGCTGACCGTGCGCTCGCTGCTCGCGCCGGAAGGCAACGTTGCGCTGGAAGGCCTGTACATGTCGTCGGGCGTGTTCTGCACGCAATGCGAACCCGAGGGCTTCCGCCGGATCACCTATTTCCCGGACCGCCCTGACGTGCTGTCGCGGTACACGGTGACGATCAGCGCCGATCGCGCGAAGTATCCGGTGCTGCTTTCCAATGGCAACCTGGTGGCGGAAGGCGCGCTGGAAGGCGGTCGCCACTTCGCGACCTGGCACGACCCCTTCCCGAAGCCTTCCTACCTCTTCGCGCTCGTCGCCGGCGAACTGGACGCGCTCGAGGACACGTTCACGACGCAGTCGGGCAAGCGCGTCGCACTCAGGATTTTCTCGACGCCGCGCAACCTGCCGCGCTGCCGGCACGCAATGGCGTCGCTCAAGCGCGCGTTCCGGTGGGACGAGGAGCGCTTCGGGCTCGAATACGACCTCGACCGGTTCATGATCTTCTGCGCCGACGACCTGAACATGGGGGCGATGGAAAACAAGGGCCTCAACATCTTCAACAGCCGTCTGGTGCTGGCCGACCCGGCCACGGCAACCGACGACGACTACGCCGCGATCGAGGGCGTCATCGGCCATGAATATTTCCACAACTGGACCGGCAACCGCGTCACCTGCCGCGACTGGTTCCAGTTGTCGCTGAAGGAGGGTCTCACCGTCTTCCGCGACCAGGAATTCTCGAGCGATCTCAACTCGCGCGCGGTCGAGCGCATCGGCGCCATCGACTACCTGCGCCGCGAGCAGTTTCCCGAGGACGCGGGCCCGATGGCCCACAACGTGCGTCCCGACGAATACCTGGAAATCAACAATTTCTACTCGGCGACTGTCTACGAAAAAGGCGCCGAAGTGATCCGCATGCAGCACGCGCTGCTGGGGCCCGAGCGGTTCCGGCGCGGCATCGACCTCTACTTCCTTCGCCACGACGGACGCGCGGTGACGTGCGACGATTTCGTGCAGGCGATGCAGGACGCGTCGGGCGTCGACATGGCGCAGTTCAGGCGCTGGTACGGCCAGTCCGGAACACCGGTCGTCAAAGCCGCCGGAAAGTACGACGCAGCGAACTCCACCTACACGCTGGAGGTGTCGCAGCATACGCCGGCGACGCCCGGGCAGCCGACCAAGCTGCCGCTGCACATTCCGCTTGCCGTGGGGCTCGTGGGTCCGGACGGCCGCGACATCCCGCTCATGCTGGAAGGCGAGACGGCGCCCGCCGGAGAAACGCGCGTGCTGCATCTTCAGCAGCCATCGCAGTCCTGGCGCTTCGTCGGCGTCCCCGCCCGGCCGGTGCCGTCGCTGCTGCGCGGCTTTTCCGCGCCCGTGATGCTCGAATTCGACTACTCCGACGCGGAACTCGCCTTCCTCGCCATTCACGACAGCGACGCGGTCAACCGCTGGGACGCCGCGCAACGCAGTTTCGTCCGCGCGATCCTCTCGCTTGCGGCGGACCATCGCGCCGGACGCGCACTCGTTGCACCGCCGGCGCTGCAGGAGGTCGTCCGGTCGCTGCTGGCCGATCGCGCGGGCGACCCGGCGCTGATCGCGCTCGCGCTGACGTTTCCCGACGCCGCCTTCGTCGCCGCGCTGGCGGACCCGATCGACGTCGATGGCATCGTGGCCGCGCGCAAGCTCCTCGCACGCGAACTGGCCATGGTGCTGCAGCGGGATTTTGCGAACACCTATGCGCGGCACCGCGCGGGCGTTCCTTATGCGCCGACACCGGCGCAGGCGGGCGCGCGCAAGCTCGCCAACACGTGCCTGCGCTACCTGTGCGCTGCGGACGAAGCCGCGGCGCGCGCGCTGGCGGTCAGCCAATTCGATGCGGCCGACAACATGACCGACGCGGTCGCCGCGCTGGCAGCGCTGAACGACGGCGACTCGGCGGAACGCCTCGCGCTGTTCGAACGCTTCGAAGTCCGGTGGCGCGACGAGCCGCTGGTGCTCGACAAGTGGTTTGCACTCGAGGCCACGTCCGAACGCCGCGACACGCTTGATCGCGTACGCGGCCTCCTCGCGCATCCGCGCTTCAACGCCAGGAATCCCAACCGCGTGCGTTCCCTCGTGGGCGCGTACACGCTGCGCAACTTCGCGCGCTTCCACGACCGCGACGGCCGCGGGTATGCGTTTGCCGCGGACGAAGTGCTGGCTCTCGACCCGATCAATCCGCAGCTCGCGGCCGCCATTGCCGGCGCGTTCAACCTGTGGAAGCGCTTTCGCGAGCCGCGCCGCGGGATGATGCAGGCGGCGCTGCAGCGGATCGCGACGGCGCCGGGCCTCTCCCCGGACGTCACCGAAGTCGTGACGCGTACGCTGGCCGATTGATCGACGACGCGCTCCCGCGCACCACCGGTCGCCTCGTTCTTCGGCGCTTCGCCGCACGCGACCTGGCGGCTTTCCAGACCTATCGTCGCGATTCCGAAGTGGGCCGCTACCAGGGCTGGTCGGTGCTGGACGACGCCGGCGCCGCCGCGTTCCTGGCCGGGATGGCCGAGGCGAGGATCGGGGTTCCCGGCGAATGGTTCCAGATCGCCGTCGCGGACAAGCTGACCGATGCATTGGTCGGCGACATCGGCCTCGTAGTCGCCAAGGATCGCTCGGGCGTCGGCGAGATCGGCTTTTCGCTGGCGCCAACTGCGCAAGGACGCGGTCTCGCGACGGAAGCGGTCCGGTGCGCGCTTGCGCTGTTGTTCGATTCAGGCCAGGTCGACGTGGTCGAAGGCATCACCGATGCGCGCAACGCGCCGTCGATCCGGCTGCTCCAGCGTATCGGCATGCGGCTGGTCCGGACGCAACAAGCACTGTTCAAGGGCGAGACGTGCACCGAGAGCGTCTATGCCATCTCGCGAGCGCAGTGGCGCGAAGCCGCCGCGAACGGCTACCAGTAAGTTTCCACCGTCACGTGCCCCGGCTCCTTGCGCCGGTGCCGCCGCATTCCGCGCGTTTCGAGCAGCTTCTGCGTGTCCTCGACCATGGCCGGATTGCCGCACAGCATCGCGTGCGAATTGGCGGGCGACAGCGCAATGCCGGTTCGCGCCTCCAGCCGACCGTCGGCGATCGCCGCCGGTATGCGCCCGGCGAGCGCGCCGGCATGCGCCTCGCGGCTCACGAACGGGACGAATGTGAACGCACCCACGTGCGCGCCGTCGATTTCGGCGATGGCGTCCTGATAGGTCAACTCTTCCGCGTTGCGCACAGCATGCACCAGCACGACGCGGTCGAACTTGGCCCAGGGCTCGTCGGTGCGCAGCATCGACAGGAAGGGACCGATGCCGGTCCCGGTCGACAGGCACCACAGGACCTCGGCCTCCGCCACTTCGCTGATGGAAAAGAAACCGTTGGCGCGCGGGGCGATCCAGACCGGATCGCCGATGTCGAGCGCGGCCAGCCGCGGCGTCAACGGTCCGCCGGGCAGCACGATGAAATAGAACTCGTGCGGCTGGCGGTGCGGCGGATTGACGAACGAATAGGGCCGCCCCAGCATCGGCTCCTTCTCCCCGGGGGGCGCCGGCAGCGCCAGGCGCCCGAACTGGCCGGCGTTGAACGTCACCTCCGGTGCGTCCACCTGCAAGGAAAACAGACTCTGCGTCCAGTGCCGCTTGCCCGCGACCCGTCCTTCCACCCATGCCGCCATGAAGAGTTGCCCTGACTGGTAACGTAAACTGTCGATTATGCCCAAGCGCGCGCCCGCCGCGACAATTACCGGCGTCAATGTCTACCTGCGGCCTCCCCGCCTGTCCGACGCCGCCGCGTTCCGTTCGGCCGTACGCGCGAGCGCGACCCTGCATCGCGGCTGGACCAGCGCCCCAGGGACGCCAGCGCGCTTTGCCCGGTTCGTGCAGCGCTATACAGGCGGGGGCAGGCAGCCCCAGCATGCCGGATTCCTCGTGTTCCGGCGCGAAGACGACGCATTGGTCGGGGTCTACAACTTCTCCGAAATTGTGCGCGGAGCGTTCCAGAGCGCGTTCCTGGGCTACTTTGCGTTCTCCCCGCTGGCGGGCCAGGGACTGATGACCGAAGGACTGGCCGCGGCGCTCGACATCGCTTTCCGGAAGCTTTCACTGCATCGCGTCGAGGTGAACGTCCAGCCGAACAACGTGCGTTCGCTGGCGCTCGCGGAACGACTTGGCTTCACGCGCGAAGGCTATTCGCGCCGCTACGTGAAGATCAGCGGACGCTGGCGCGACCACGTCCGGTTCGCCATGCTCGCCGAAGACTGGCGCACGTTGCGCCGCCAGCACCGCTTTGCGCCCAGAAAGGTCTCACCATGACCGGAACCGACGCTGTCCGGCGCGTCCTGTTCGCTTGCGCGCTCGCCATCACCGTGTCCGCGTGCGCGACCGAATCGATCCAGCCGGGAACACCGCGGGAGGTCACGGGATTCAGGATCAATCCGTTCGAGCTGCACGAGGAGTGCATGCAGATGGGCCCCGGCGACCGCCTTGTCTATCGTTTCACGTCACGGCGGCCCGTGGCCTTCAACATCCACTACCACGAAGGGAAGACGGTGATCATGCCCGTCTCGCGCGACGGAACGACGCAGGAGGACGACACGTTCCGGCCGCTCGCTGCGCACGACTATTGCCTGATGTGGGAAGCCGGACGCGAGGGCGCGATCGTCGATTACCGCATCCTGCTGACCCGTGGACCTCGCTGAAGTGCCGGCGCGGGCGCCGCGCGCGCTGCTCTTCGACCTGGACGGCACCCTCACCGACAACTTCGAAGGCATCGCCAACTGCATCCGCTACGCGCTGACGCATCTCGGCCTGCCCCATCCTGAACCCGATGCCTTGCGCGCATGCGTCGGGCCGCCGCTGCGCGAAACGTTGCCGCGGCTCCTGGGCAGCGACGATGCGGCGATTACCGAGCGCGCGATTGCGCTCTACCGCGAACGATTCTCCGAGCTCGGCTGGCGCGAGAACGCCGTCTACGCGGGCGTGCCCGACATGCTGGCCGCCGCCGCGCTGGTCAGCCCGCGCGTGTACCTGTGCACGACCAAGCCGCAGGTCTATGCCGAGAGGATCGTCGCGCACTTCGGGCTGGCCGGGCTTCTTGCCGGCGTCTATGGCACGTCGCTCGACGGCCGTTTCGACGACAAGGCGGTCCTGATGGCGCACCTGCTCGCGCGCGAAAGCCTGGAAGGCAGGCATTGCCTGATGATCGGCGACCGCAAGCACGACATGCGCGCGGCGCAGCGCAACGGCGCCCGCACGATGGGCGTGCTGTGGGGCTATGGCTCGCGGGAGGAACTTGACGATGCCGGCGCGGAAGCGTTGCTTGCTGCGCCCGCGGACTTCTCACGCGCACTGGCGGAGCTTCAGGCGGCGAGTTCCTGATAGGTGTAGGTGCGACCGTGCTCGACCGGAGCGACGACGAGCTTCTCGACGATCACGCCCGCCGTGGTGTCCGGCGGAACGAGCTGCCCGCCCTTGTGGAAGCCTTCGAAGAGCGCGACGCCGGGAAGCACCTCCTTCGGCTGCGAACGCATCTGTTCCTGCATCCCGGTGTCGATGACGCCCGGCCGGATCGTGATAGCGCGGAAGCGCTCGCCCTGCTTCTCCGTCGCGAGCACGCGCGTCAGCATTTCGAGGCCCGCCTTGGCGACGCAGTAGCCGGACATCGCAGGCATCGCGTTGCTCGCCGCGCCCGATGACACGTTGATGATCCGGCGTTCGACGGCGTCGTCGGCAAAGACCCGGCAAAAGAGATTGCACAGCGCGGCGGGCGCGGCCAGGTTGATGGCGAGCGATTCCGCGATGGCGTCGGACGCCATCCGGCCGTGGATGCCCACCGGCGTGCCGACGGCGGCATTGTTGATGAGGCAGACATACTCGGGGCGCCGCGCGGCAAGCTCGGTAAACGGCGCTTCCAGCATGGCGTCGATGCGGTCCGCCTGCGCGAGTTCCGCCTGCGCGAACCG
>Ga0302323_100001064_pt1 | contig 22223 bp, 19 predicted proteins | sample Fen_T0_3_FD_201950 | JGI IMG/M metagenome (GOLD analysis project Ga0302323, IMG submission 201950) | Peat permafrost microbial communities from Stordalen Mire near Abisko, Sweden - Fen_T0_3 | ecosystem: Environmental > Terrestrial > Soil > Wetlands > Permafrost | place: Sweden: Abisko... | reverse complement strand
GTGATCGCACGACGGGCACACGTTGAGATTCTTGTGCAGATCCGCCGTCAGCAGCGCCGTGTTGCAGCCCGGGCACTTGGTGAAAACGCCCGCCGGGATGCTGCGCTTTTCGAGCGGAGTCTCGTCAATTGTCTTCTTGCTTCGTTTGTACCAGGCCATGGTGAGGTCTGCCGTAGCAGGGGTCGCCAATTTCGACTGCCTCGGCTGCCATGTCAACCGCGATTGAAGACCCGCGACTTTGTCTGTTGACTCGTTTACCCCAACTCTCCCAGACTGCACCCTTCCTTGGATACGAACTACTTCGACGTCGTGGTTTACGGCCCAGAGCTGACGGGGCTTATCACCGCCAGCCTGCTGGGCCGGCGTGGCCTGCGCGTGCTGGTGTGCGGCCACGACCAGGTTCCCGCGACGTTCCAGGCGGGGCAATACACCCTGGCGCGCGAGCCAGGCACCCTGCCGCCGCCCGATTCCGAGCCCGTGGCGCGCGTGCTGCGGGAGCTGGGGCACACCCAGATTGTCCGGCGTCGTGCGCCACAGGTGCAGCCATCGCTGCAGTTCGTCTTCCCGGGCCACCGCGTGGAATTCACGTCCAGCGTCGAAGCGGTGATTGCCGAGCTGGCCCGGGAGTTCCCCGACGAGCACGCCACCATCGAGCCCATCCTGACGCGCCTTCGTTCAACCAGCGCCATTCTCGATCCGCTGCTCGGGTCGGACATGACCCTGCCCCCACAGGGTTTCTGGGAGCGCCGGGACGTCAGCCGCATCCAGGCCCAGCTTCCCCCGCCCGACGCCGATCTGCTGGCGCCGCTTGGCCCCTATCATCCCATTCGCGCCGGAATTGCCGCGCTGGGCGCGCTGGCGAGCGGATTCGCGCCTGCCGACTTGGGCTCGCTGGTGCAAGCGCGCGCCTACGACGTCGCGCGCCGGGGATTTCACCGTCTAGCCACAGAGGCCGATCTGCGCGCGTTATTCTTGGAGAAGATCAGCACCTTCTCGGGTGAGATCCGCGAACGCGTGGCGCCAACCGAGCTGGTCTGGCGTCGAGGTAATTTGAACGGACTTCGCGTACGCCCGCGCAACGAAACCATTGGCTTCGGCACGCTGATCTGGGCCAGCTCGGCGGCGTCGCTGGTCGCCCTGGCCGGCACCGAATCACCTCGCCGTCTTCGCGAGACCGCGTCATCGATCCGTCCCGCCTGCTATCGCTACACCCTGTGCATGCTGGTGCGACCCGAGGCCCTGCCCGAAGGCATGGGCCGCCGCGTGATCGCCGTGCGCGACCCTGCCAAGCCCAAGCTGGAAGAGAACGCCATGAGCATCACGGTGGGCCTGCCGCCCCCGCGCCACCCCAATCAGATCCCCATCTGGATCGAGTGTCTGGTCACTGCGTCGGCCAGCGAGAGCCTGGGCTATCTCTCGGTGGTGCGCGCGCGACTGCGCGAGGAGCTTGGGCGCATCATGCCGTTTTACGACCAGCACCTACTGGTGGTCGCATCCCCGCACGACGGGCTGCCCCCCGAGCTGGGCCCGGCCGGGCGCCCTGAGCCAGGCCAGTCCGGGCGGTTGCCGAACCTTCAGCCGACATCGATGACACCGGCTCTGAGCTGCGACCTTCAGCGCATTCTGGGCCTGGGCGGCGCCTCACACGCCACGGGATTCAAGAACGTCTTCCTGGCGAACCACGAAAACCTGCCCGGGCTCGGTCGCGAGGGCCAGTTCGTATCCGCGTGGGGCGTCGCAAGGCTGATCGCAGAGCCCGTCCACCAGAAGTCGGGGCGGAAGCGGGAGATCCTCATCGAGGAGATCTGACGACGAACGCCGCCGCGAAGATTACGGTCTCGGCCGAGGCGCCCCCCTCACGGTCGGGCTGTCGTCTCGGAGACGCGAACGACCGTGACCATCAGAGCTTCGGCGCAGGGGCGAAGTACCAGTTGAACTGGTCGAAGGGAATATACGCCTCGACGAGCCGGTAGTTGTTGCGAGCGAAGTATTCTTGCAACCTCGCTCCTAACTCCTTCTGGATCTCAACGCATACAAGGTCAGGGCGATACTTCTGGATATCGAACCCATTTAGCGCAGCCAATTCGAAGCCCTCAATGTCTAGCGAGAGAAAGTCGATCTTCTTCACACCCTCTCGCTCGAGCAACTTGTTGAGTGTAATGGTGGGAATCTTTAGGTCCTGGACTTCATTTTCGCGGCCTCTGACAAAGTCGAACTTGTCGAGGTGGTCACGTCGGCCGGATGAGATGCCTGGGTGCGTGGGCATCAGATAAAAATCCGCCAAGGTGTCCGAGGTGTCAGAGACGAAGAACGAGAAGAACTTCGAGCCGGTTCGATTTTGCGCGTAGCCCTTTCGGTAGGACGCGTTGGCATCGATCGCAATACCACGCCACCCTAGACGCGACTCGAGATAGTAGGTTGTGCTAAGGGTGCAACAGTCCGCAGAACCTACGTCCAGGAAGAAGCCGTCCCGGCGATCGTCGAAGAAATGCCGGATCAGAGTCTCCTCACCCCATTGCGAGTAAATCTTCCGACCAAACCTCCGCTCCGCGTTCTCGAACAGATTCAAGGTTCTGGGAGGAGAAGGTTGGCAGTACTGGGGCCACCAGTGTGCCGGCCGGACGGCGAAAAGAGCTGCCCCCGTCAGAATGGAAGCGCAGACCACGATGACCATGAGCATCGAAAATAGAAGTACCTGGCTTCGACGCGTAATCATTGGAGTCCACATGACGCACGTCATGATACCAGCATCAGTGCGAAGCGGACACTATCTTGTCCCGGCAACCAAGGCTTGCCCGGTGTGAGAGCACATCCCATCTTTCGCGCTCCGCATTGACAGGTTCTCGGCAGAGTTCGTAGCCCGGCTTCACGCGGCTGGCGCGCGGATACTCGTGCCTCCTGCCGACGAACCGGCGGAAGCCGAGAGGCCCGCCGACGATGGCGCTGATGGACTTTACTCGCACCGCCCTATCGCCGGGATTCGACACACGCCCTGCCCCCCCGGATTAGCGACTACCTGCCGGGTTATCACTTTCGCCGATCATGGGGACTTGGCGAAGCAGTCGGACGTCGTCGATCTTCTCGTGATGCAGCCCCTTGAAAAGCACACCCCCGCGCTCAAACGACATGCCGGAAAAGCGCGTGACGGCCTCACGGCTCTGGTCAAGGAAGTGAAGTTCGCCACCTTCGATTTCCCAGAAAGACTCCGCGGGATGATCCGGAAGCCCCATGCTCCGGATTCGCCCCCCCGGATCAAGCCGCAGCAAACGGAGCCGCCCAACGCCTTCTTTCTCGTAGTACCACTCTCCACGCGTAAGGAGGCGTCGCAACCCTTCGTTCAGATCTCCTGGGCCGGGACGGCAGACGACTCCGGTTGCTTCGAGCCCGGGCATCTCCGCCCCAAGCATGTGTTGGCCATGCAGGGCGGGCATTTCGTAGAAGCGGATGTGGTCTCTCAGGGTAGCCGAGAGCGCTTGGCCCAGGCCCTTGGCCCAAGGGGAAGTTGGTAGCTCATGCTCCATTAGGAAGTCGTCACGACCAAAGGCCTGGCTGGTCTGGTCGTCCAAATCGACGAGAACCTTGCCTTCTCCACGAATTGCAAGCCAGCGCCGAGACCAGATGAGACTGCCCGTGAAGACGGGACGTAGAGCGCATCCATCGGGCCCAAGCGCAAGAACGTCCCGCCCCTCCCAGGCCGGATTGTGGGACGCACCAAGCAGGCCGAGCAAAGTTGGAAACAGATCGATCGTCGACACATCCCCGGCGAATCGGGCGGCCGCAAGCTTGCCTGGGTACCGAATCAACAGAGGCACGTGGACGTAGGACGCCTTGAGCGACTCGGATACTGGATGCACGTTGGATTCGAAGCCGATGCCATGATCGCTCAGGATGGCCACCATCGTGTCCTTTCCGAGCCCGGCGTCATCCAAGCGGCGTATCAGTTCACCCAGATTCTTGTCGACATACGCCAGCGCGCTGTCAAACGAGTTGATCCCGTTTGGGATTTCATCTTGAGTCCAGGCTCTAAACTCGCCAAGGCTCGCCAGCGGAGTGAATGGCGCGGTCCAGTTCTTCGGCAATTCGAAAGGATAGTGCGTGCGCTGGTAGTTCGTCATCAAGACAAAGGGACGACCATCACGCTTGGCTTGATCCAAATACCGAAACAGACGTCGATTGACCGTTTCTTCATCCTTTTTGCGAAGCTGTCCTTCATAGGAAGGGCCCTCCGGCATATCCAGGGAATGCAAGTAGATGTCGGGCGGAACTTGGCCGTCCAGTTGGAACGACTTCATGTGGAGCCATTCCTCGTTCTGCGTGCTGATATACGCAGTCTGGTAGCCGAGGGCCCTGAACACGATCCACCAAGGCAACCGCGGGTAGTCGACCTGGCTGAAATCATCGTTCCGTCCCCGCATCGGTAGCATGGAAACGTGGACCGACGACTGACCGTGCTTGCTTTCGTTTGCTACCGACCAGCAGCGATCGAAAACTAGCGACTCCTTCGCAAGCTGATCCAGATTCGGCGTTGTCTGTCTCGGGTAGCCATAAGCACCCACGTGATCGGCCGGCACACTTTCGAGCATCACCACCAGAATATTGGGACGGGCGGGCAGCGTTTTCCCTCGCAGCCCCTTGAGATAGGTGTCGACCTCCCTTACCGGCAATAGACCCGAAGTATCGGTCCTTGACATTGCCTGGATGAATTCGTCCTCGGATCCGCTGACCGACGCGAAGGCCAGGCGTGTGTTGGGCAGGTATGCCGTGATGAGATGCCCTGCGGTGGATAGGTTGGGACCCAATTCCTTCTTCCCTGCATACAAAGCCGACGAGAGTGCCAACCCCGCAATCGACACAACGGAAATTCGCAGCATCTCTCGCAGGGGCACGCCTCCTGACCCAGCAGACGAATCACGCCAACTTTCACCGAACAGCCGAACACGCCAGCTGGCAGTAGCGAGAGCGATTAGCGCCACCCCCGCAACAAGCAAGCCCAACAGATGCGCCGAAGGCGCGTGGCCGAAATAGGTGGGGGCATCCCGCAGCAATTGGCCATTCGCCAAGTGGTGGGAGAATAGGTAGAAGCCGAGATTGAAGACCGGCAAGTAGATCGCGAGGTACAGCAAAAACGAAAGAATGCGCCGCAGGGTGCGCCAGGGCACGAAGTTCACCACTGAGAGCCAAGCGAAGGCCGCAAGGCCGAGCAGAGCAATCGCCGTTAGCGAGCCGGTCGCAAAGGACAAGATCGACGGGAGAGAATGTAGCTCGCGCACACCACGGGGAAGACTCCCTGTTCTCCAAATCCCGAGCGCAAAGAGTGCCTCCTGTATGGCTAGCGCTGCCACGAGCCCAAGGTCAGGCCGGCCCGTAGACCTCGATCCTAGACCGGTCCGAAGGCGAGAGGGAACCGACATGGCGGTGCGCGCAAGCCTCCGGACTACCGAAATCACCGCGCGCCCCTCCCCAAGTCGGATTCCGCACACAGGATGGAATGGCACTCGCCGATGCCGTCAACCTCCCACGCCAAAACACGCATGGACGACTGCCGATCGGTTCCCAAGTCGTCTTCCTGGCCGCCGGAGGGACTGTTGGGCATGCTCAATACTCAGCATAGCATCCCCGCCACCGCCAAGCCTGAGCTCTCAGTCGAAGATATCGTCGGGCAACGGAACCTTGACCAAAAGCGACAAATCGACGTCCGGCTCGCCGCGGCTGAGATACTTCTTCCCGAGCGCATACTTCTTCCGTTCGATGAGAAGCCAACGCAGCCTGGCCCGGATCCCCGCCGCGGCGTCCGCAAGCCGTGGAACGTAGGCAGGCAGGCGCTGCACCAACTTGAGCAGGTGAAATCCCTGAGCGCTTTCCACCGGCGCAGACACCTCGAATAGACCGGCCAATGCGAACGCCGCGTCCACCATCGGCTTGGGATAGCGGTCAGAATGGAGATTGAAGAACCCCAAGTCTCCACCCATCATCCGAGACACTGAGTCCGCACTGTATTCCGCGACCAACTGTTGAAACCCGGTCAGGTCGGACCTATCGAGAGCACGGGCTCGCGCCAACACTTGCTCGGCCTTCGACCGATCGCGCACGACGATCTGCAAAGCGCGAACCACCTCAGGACGCCCCAGCTCACTAAGATGATCCTCGTAGTACCTCGCAACGTCGGCATCCGACACGGGAATTGCCTTGTCGTCGGCCAACACATCGGCCTCCAGCAGACGATTGATCACGTTCTCCACCACTGCTGGATCCTTGTCAAAGCCTCGCCGGCGAACCTCGCCCAGCAGAACCTCCTCCTCCATGAGCTTGTCCAGCAAGATGATGCGCTTCTGAGGTGCGGCGGGAGCCTGCGCGATTTCGTCCCGGGCTGCACGGGCGAGGCGCGGCGCACACGACTGCAGGTCTTTCGCAGTCACGATCAGATTGCCAACGCGAGCCAGAATCCGCCCGTCGTCAGAGTCGCCTTGTCGACAAGCTAAGAGGACGATCAGGGCAAGTAAGCAGTATCGAGGCCGCATCGGCCCCATCATACACGGCCCTCAACGTCAGATACCACGGGCGATCGCATACACGATGTGGGCAAACGGTCGCTTTGCGGGCGAGGGAAGCGCGCTCTCCGCCCGGCAGAACAGTCCTAGCGCCCCCAGCGCAGGTCGTTGCCACCAAGCCTGCCTGACGTGTTGGCGCTTGTCCTTGGAAAGTGTGAGGCCGGGCGGGAACGGCGGCATGTCCACGAAGCCGGCCTCATCCAGTTGAGCGCCCGCCGTGGCAACCAACGCCTTCACCTCGTCGATAGACAGCGACTGCAGGTGAGATCGAGAGGCGTGTGAGCTGTTCCCTGCATTCGGCGTGAACAGAACCATTCGTCGTGCCAACTGCGCCAAGTCACGCACGTAGCTGACCCGATCGTTCACTTGTAGTCGCTGCAGCACTTCGCACGATAGCCCCAAATCGAAGGGTGGCTCGTCGAGTGTGGCCAGCCTTTGCAACGGCGCTTGATGAAAAACAGCCCGAGGGGATAGCCCCGCCCGCTCCATTCCATCGCGCAGCTTGATCAGAGCCCCTTCCCGCTCATCGACGACCACTAGCTCCGCGTGCAGGGCGACGGCCAAGGAAACAAAGTCGAGGCTCGAACCGTATTTCTCTGGCAGTCCGGCGATGAGCATCCGTCGCACTCCGGCGAGAGCTGAGTGAAGAACCCGCCACTTCGCCAGATACTCGTAGGCGGTCCCCACGCCTTCCCCTTCCGCCAGCGCGATCGGGTAGTAGTCCGCCACGTTCTTCATCAGGCCGCGAGTGCCGGTGGCCAAGTACCATTCGTAAGTTTCTCGCATACCGTCCCGAAGACCACGGGTCGGCGCAAAGTCCAGCTCACGCACAGTGTACGCGTTGTCGTAGACCCGCCGCGAGGTCATGTTGTCGATGCGAACCCGCGACATGGGAGGTTGACTGCCGGTAACCCTGCACAACGACTCCAGCACGGCGGCCGCCACCCGCGCGCCACTTTTGGGCACGTGAATCCACCCTTTCGGACGCCCCACCACCTGCGAGAAGATGCGTGCGGTCTCTGCGACCGTGTGCTGCTGTCCGGTCAACGTGTAGTACCGAGTACCCGAGAAGCGCAGTGCCATCGCTCGAAGCGTGAACTCGACCACGTCCAGGACGTGGATCATGGGAACCATCAGGTTGTCACCGGAGCCGAAGACGGGGAAGACGCCCGCACGAAGCAGATGAAGCATAGTGGGGATTTCCGAACGCACGTCTCCGGGACCGTACACCTGGGCAGGGCGCAAGACGGCCAGCGGCACCCCGTGCTCTGCGCACCACGCCTCCGCCACCCCTTCGCTCTCGCGCTTGGCGATCTCGTGTGGACTATGAGGCTCGCAAGGTGTGTCCTCGCGGACTACCTCGCCGTCCCTTACTCCTTGCGCGGACACACTGCTGAAGAGGATCAGCTTCCCTGGAGGGCTCGGCAGGGCGCGCAGAAGGTTGGAGGTGGTCTCGACGTTGAGCCGCCGCAGCTCGGTCAGGCCGGCATCACCCACGGTGGAGACCTTGCCGCCACCGACCAAGTGAATGACAACATCAGGTTTATCGGGGAGCCCCGACAGCGTCGAAGGGTCCAACAGATCGGCCAGCCGAGCCTGGCCGCCAAGAGCCTCCGCGACAGGCACAGCATTCGCACGGACAAGGCATGTTACCCGGTGTCCCTCGCGCACGAGGCGACGAAGCAGGTGCTGGCCGACGAAACCGCTCGCGCCTGTGAGAAGGACATGCATGAACGTGATTGTACTGCGCATGGCAAGTTTCGGCAGGCCAAGTCCGTGATACTGTAGGGCCACTCATGGACTCTTCTGCTCGTTTGCGAGTCAGCGCCTGCGTGACTGCTCACAACGAGGAGCGAAACATTCGCAAGCTCCTGCGTTCGGTGTTGGCACAAAAAGTCGGCAGCCACGCCTTGACCGAGGTGGTGGTCGTGGCCAGCGGTTGCACAGACGCCACCTCGACGGAAGTCCTGGACATGGCAAAGCAGGAGACGAAGCTGAGGTTGATTGTCCAGGACGCTCGCCTAGGTAAGGCATCCGCCATCAACGCGTACGCACGAGAGCGGAGCCCGGAGGCCGACGCCGTCGCGATTATCAGCGCCGACCTCATCCTCCAGCCGGGATGTCTGCAACTGCTACTCGATCGCTTGGCAGGTGACCCTCGCATCGGCATGGTCGGCCCCCGCCCCGTCCCAACGAATGCACGCGGATCGCTGATGGGTAACATGGTCGGTTTCCTGTGGCAGCTCCACCACGACATCTCTAGCGAGTCGCCCAAACTCGGTGAGGTCATCATGCTTCGCTCGGCACTGCTTGGCCCCATCCCCGAAGACTGCCCGGTCGATGAAGCGAACCTGGAGGCGGGAGTGACCGCGCGAGGTTTCCAGCTTTCCTACGTCCCGGAGGCAGTCGTCGCCAACCGCGGGCCCAACAGTCTTCGCGAGTACTTCAGTCAGCGCCGTCGAATTGCCGCAGGACATTTCTGGCTGCGACAGCGGACCGGCTATTCCGTGCCAACCTTGAACGTCACACGAATCGCAAGGCACGCAGTTCGATACCTTACGTTCGCAGACGCCAGGACCGACGCAGCGTACCTTACAGCTGCGATGATCGAGGGAGCGGCCCGCGCGTTTGGGTACTTCGACTTCAAGCGGGAATTTAATCACGCGATATGGAAGGTGGCACCATCCACGCGAGACGTGACCCCCGGCGAGAAAACCGCCTAGCCGAGCGAAGCAAGCATGACGGCAAGCAAGGCAGCGGATCACGCTGCGGCAGAGCAAAGAAAGTCGAGAGTCGACGGCGAGTTGATGCTCGTCGGAATTTTATCGTTCCTGTTCACCTTGCCGATTTGGCTGTCCGCTCATCCGCCCATGACGGACTATCCGCAACACCTGTCGATGGCGTCAGTGTTGCGCTGGTATCACGACCCCGCTCGTCATCTCATCGAAACCTATACCCTCGCACTCACACGGCCCAACACCGCATTCGCCTTTCTAACCGTCGCCCTATCCTATGTCATGCCTCTCTCCTTGGCGGGCAAGCTCGTGGTGGCTTGCTCGGTGGCTGCGACCGGTTTGGCCGGGCTGGCGCTGGCCCGTCGGGCCGGGCGGCCTGGATGGTTCGGCCTGTTGGCGCTGCTATCTGCCTTCAACTTCGCTTTCTTTTTCGGCTTCGTGAACAACGTGATTGCCACGCCCCTGTTTCTCTACAGCGTGGTTTTGAGCGACCGTCAACTCGACCGGCCGATTGGTTGGCGTCCATGGCTTGTGCTTGCGACTCTCGGTTGCGCGTTCTACTTCGTCCATATCCAATTTCTCTTCCTCTTTGTAGCCGCCGTGGGGTGGCTCGGGTTGACCCGTCGGGCAAGCTGGCGAAGCTGGTTGGGGATCTCATCGTCGCAGATCCCAGCAGTCACCATCACCCTCCTCTACTACTTCCTCCGCCACGAAGAGACCTACGGCTATCACGAGAAGAACATCTTCGCCGACGTCCACAGGCCGACTCTGATTTTCGACAAGCTGATCGAGATTCCCGAACACCTGTTTGGAGCCCTGGAGGACGGAAAACACTGGCTTATCCTGGCCATGGCCGTCCTCGCTGCTTTGCTGCTCTACAACTCGAGCTCCCCTGCCCCAGCCATCTCCGAGGCTCGGGTCGTTCAGAACCGCCTGGCGATTGTCAAAGGTCTCTTGGAACGCACGCGTTTCTTGAGCCTCGCGCTCTGGTTCTTCGTAGCCTATCTGTTGTTGCCTCACATCTTTGTAGGCGCGTTCGTATATCAACGCCTAATCGCGGTCGCATGGTTGATGCTGCCAGCGACGCTGCCAGTGCCCGACATCGCCAGAACCAGGCCGGGCAAGATGGTTCTGGTTGGTACCTTGGCGCTCCAACTCGTCATCGTCAGTGACGCAGCGTTGACCTTCAATCTGGAAACCCGCGGCGGTCATTCACTGATCGCCAAGGCCGCCCCCGGCAGAAATCTGATGGGCATCATGCTATGGTTAGGTAGCGCCGTCGTGCAGTCCCCCTCACTTTTCCTGCATTTCGGCACGCACTACCTGGCAGAAAAAGGTGGACGCGTCTATTTCTCTTTCAGCGAGCTGCACATCTCGTCTGTCCAACTCCGCCCTGAGTTGGCGTTCGACGACCAGGACGCGACTATGAACGAGTGGCAGCCGCTCAATTTCCGCTTCTCGGACTTCGGCTACCACTGGGACTACTTCCTATGCCATGGCGACTTTTCTCGCCTGCGTAGGACATTCGGACACCACCTCGCCGATCTGGCCTGGGAATCGCAGGACGACTGGATTCTTCTCTGGCGCAAGGCTCATCGGGAACTGGCGCCGCAAGACAAAGACTAACGGTTCTCGCCTTCGGCTGATCCGGGCGATACGATATCCGTTGAATGCATCCTTTCCCGCGCGACCTGCCGCTACCTGTCCACTTGGCCCGCTATCGTCTGAGCCACGTCACAGGCAAGCACCCCGGTCTGCCCGTAAACCTCACGATTTCAGTCACGTTTGCCTGCCCGTCGCGCTGTGTGACCTGTGGCATATGGCAAAAACCGGTGCAAGACCTTTCGCTCGACGAATATGCCCGACTTTTCCCGTCGTTCGAGAGGGTGCCCATCTGGGTCACCCTCTCGGGAGGCGATCAGTTCCTGCGAGCCGATCTGGACAAGATCGTCGAACGCGTACGCAAGGATATCGAGCCCAAGATCATCAACATTCCAATGAACGGCGTGGTCACACGACGAATCTTCGACCTATTGCCGAAAATCGCCGAGGTCTCGCGTGGGTCGCAACTGGTACTCAACCTTTCCGCCGACGAGGTCGGAGAAGCTCACGATCGCATTCGCGGCGTGCCCGGCAACTTCGCGAAGTTGCTCAACGTGGCGGCCCTGATCCGCGACCTCAAGAAGACCTACGATCACGTCGTGCTCGGTGTGCACACCGTGATTTCGACGGAGAATGTCCACCGCATCCCAGAAATCGAGATGGAGCTGCGAAGGATCTTTGTGCCCGATTCTTACATCACTGAGGTCGCCGAGAAGCGTGTCGAACTGCGGACGATGGAACGCAACATCACCCCGACGCCGCAAGAATACCGACGGGCCGTAACACATCTACGAAAAAGCATGGCTGCACATCGTTCGCGTAGACCGCTTGGTCGTTTGGTCGAGGCCTTTCGATACGAATACTACGATCTGGCGGCACGAACCCTGGAAGAGAGGCGGCAAATCATTGACTGCTATGCGGGCCTCGCCAGCGCCCATCTGGCGGCCGATGGACACGTCTGGGGCTGCTGCGTCCGGGCGGAATCGCTCGGGAACGTACGCGACCATGGCTACGATTTCCGAGAAGTTTGGCACTCGCAGACTGCTGACCGATTCCGAGTGAGCGTGAAGAACAAGGAATGCGCTTGCCCGCTCGCGAATGCGAGTTACACGAATCTGCTGCTAGATCCGCGCTCCTTGCTGCGTGTTGTGCGCAACGTGGCTCGGTTGCCAACCGACCGCAGTTCCCAAGGGTTCCGATAGGCGACTATCGCCCCCAGCCCAGAAGGATTTGTACAGGCTCTCAGCCCCGACGCGAACAGAACTCGCGCAGCATCGCCATCTGTTCGGTCGATGGTTGGACGAAGCGGATGCCCGTCCGTCGGAATCCGCCGTGGCGGCGATCGCTGACCACCAAACCGTCGACCGCGATGGTGTTTCGCGTGCCGGGCAGATCGAAGGTCAACGACACCGGGGTCTCGGGCTGCATGGGCAGATCGCGCGGGCGCCGAAGCGTGATGCCACCAGGACCAATGTCCTCGGACTGGCTCAGGTGAAAGTCGTCGCCGACCAGATTGCGAACCGCACACACGGCGGACACTCGCCAACTTCCTCGGCGATCTCGCTCGGTCCGGCGGCGCTCCAGCTGCATGGAGCCATCGTATGGAGAGCGGTCGCTCACCGCAAATTTTCTACCTGCGGGCAGAACTTAGCTTTCCAAAGGCTTTGCGTCGTCGGTGATCAGATTGGGGATGTCCTCCACCACGGGATACACCAGCCGACAGGTGCGACACAGCAGCGCGCTATCGCCGCCACTATCGTCACCACTTGGACTGACCTTCGGCTCCAAGCGGCCCTTGCACTTCGGGCAGGCGATGATCTCCAGGATTTTGGGGTCCAGCGACATATTGCGTTTATACACTGCCGGCGATCTGCCGATAGGCGGATCGTGAACCGATGGCTGTTGGTAGGCGCCGCGACGGCTTTGCTTGGCTGTGGCGAAACGCTGTCGTCTACGCCGCCCGACGGGCAAGCTGCGGCCGGTGCTCGTCCGGCCCAAGCCATCCAGGCTTTGCGCATCCACGTCGCGCCCGACGTGGCCATCGTCACCGAGGGAAGCGCGGACGCCAAGCTGGCCGAGAAGCTCAAGACAGCCGTAGAGGTCGAGCTGGGCCGGCGCGGGGTTCGGGTCTCGCCCGCAAACGACAGAGCCGCCGACCTCACCCTGCGCATCGAGACTCGCGTCAAGGGCGTGGTCTATTTCCTGCGCGGGCATGTCGGCCTGACGGCGGAACGTGGTGGCGTGGCCGTGGCGACCGCCACGACGAACGACGAGATTCATCGGGATGGCGAGTTCGTCGCCGTGATGGCCGAGAAGGTCGTCTCCACGCTCCTCGGCTCGCCGGCCCTGAACGAATTCGCGGAGAGACGCGCTCCCCGTCGCGAACCACCCAGGGAACGGCCCACGCCGCGGCCACAAGCGGTGGTGGTCAAAGTCGCGCCCGAGGCTGCGGCCAAGACCCACTATGCGCGCGGCACCAGCTACTACAACCTCGGACGCTACGGCGAGGCCTTGGCCGAATACGAGGCTGCGTACCTGGCGGTCCAGGATCCACCGTTCCTGTTCAACATCGCCCAGTGCCAGCGGAAGATGGGCAAGGACCAAGAGGCCCTGGCGGCGTATCGCAGCTACCTGCGCGTGGCGCCAAACGCGCCCAATCGGCCGGAGGTCCAAAAACGGATCGCCGAGCTCGAGAAGGAAACCCGCGCCGCTGCTCTGGCGGGCCCGCGCAAGACACGCTGACTGACACCCCAGCTGCCCAAGCTCACTCGGTCTTCTTGCACTGGAACGGCATGGGCGCGCCCGCTGCCTCGGACCAGTCCTCTGCCACCGAGCTGACGCGGGCCCCCAGCGGGCCCCGGTTCAAGAACGACAAGAAAAGCGCGAGCTTGGCCGGTGGACCTTCCACGAGAACTTCGACCGTTCCGTCGACGCGGTTTCGCACCCACCCGGCCAGTTGAAGCCGCCGGGCCTCGTCCATGGTCGTCGCGCGATAGCCCACCCCGTGCACCCGGCCACGCACGACGGCATGCAGCCGCCGTTCCTGGCCACCCAGCTCGCCCGTCGACGACAAACAGGGCCCTCGCCGCTAAAGCGGTCCCTCGGTGATGCCGAAGCCCACCAAGCAGTTGGGCACCAGCGGCAACTCCTCGAAGCGCGCCACCACCCGTCCCTTGGAGTCGAGAATCTCCGCCTTCGAAAGGACCACGTATTCCACCGGCCCCTCGGTCGGAGCACAGGCAGCGATGTAACCTGTGACCCTTGCCCCCGAGTCGAACTCGAAGGTAACCCGATGGCTGACCATGTCCCGTATGCTTGCGTAATCTGACATCGCCTGAAATCTTCCAGGCGCAAGGCGCAGAGTCAACTGATGAAGTCTTTGTTCGCGTCGGGTTAAGATAGCCGTCCATGCGAATTCACCCGGGCTGCCTCTGCCTGTGTGCCGGTCTCATCGCCGGCTGTGGGAATCCGCATCCGTCGCTCACCTCGGTATCGCCCGACCAAGCCTACAGTGGCCAAGACGTCAGCCTGACGCTCTTCGGCGACAACTTGATACCCGCCACCATTCTCGACCCGAGCGATGGCCGCCGCATCGCCACCAGCGACGGATTCCGGATCCGCATCGGAGACGGCACGAACTGGTGGCAGCTTGGCAAGGTCGCGTGGTTGTCACCCGGTCGCATGACCGCCTGGTTTGCCGGCGCCATGTCCCAAGGGGTTCTGCCGGGGGCGCTCGATGTCGAGCTGGTCGATCCGCGGGGCGAGAGAGCCTTGTTGCCCGGCGGATTCGTCAAGCTCGGCGCCGATGAGACCCGGCCCGTCCTGACGTTCAACAGCCCGACCCCGGACGTGATATTGGCACCGGGGATGTTCCTGCGCGGAGGAATCACCGCCGCCGATGTGGCCCCGGGAAGATTGGCCGGGCTCGACTGGACCTACTACGAAAACGACCAGCCGGTCATGGGATCCGACAATAGCTGCCAGATTCTTCCCGGCTTGGTGGAGGCGAGTTGTTCGTTCCAGGCAAAAATCAGCAATGCACTAGGCGGGGGAGACGTCGTGAAGATCCTCGCCCGAGCCTACGACGATGCCGATCCCGCGAACATCACGGAGCTGTCCCTTTCGTTTGTCTTGCACGCCCTGCCGTCGATCGAAGCGATCTCCCCGTCGGGAGGCGGCATCGCCGGCGGCACCGACGTGGTCATCAAGGGCAGCGGCTTTTCCCCAGGCAGTCAGGTCACTTTCGACGATGTGCCCATGTTCCCAAGCGGCGGCATCTACGTCGACGCCAATACCCTCAGCGGGCACGCTCCAGCCCGCGACCAAGCAGGCATGGCGAAGGTCGTGGTCCACTCGCCACTCGGAGATAGCGAGCCCGCCGACTTCAGGTACTCGCAGGGGCCGCAGGTCACGTTGGTCTTTCCCTCGACGGGCCCAGCCGCGGGTGGCAAGACGGTCACCGTCAGAGGCACGAACCTCTCGAATGCCCGGGTTTACTTCGGAGACCAACTTTCGAGTGCGGTGCCCTTCGCCAAACTGACCTCGCAAAGCGATACTGCCGTCGTCGGGGAAGCCCCGCCTGGTCATGGCGATGCCACGGTTTGGGCCGTCGACCCCGACCTGGGCTACGATAAAATCCTGCACGCCTACAGCTGGAGCACGCCATGAAGTTGCTGCCTAAATTGGCCCTGCTCTCCATCGGCATCGCGGCGGTCCCGCTGGCCATCGCAGGTTACTCATCGATTCGCGTCAGCCAGGCTGCTTTGCGCGAGGCCATCGAAGGCCACGAAGTTCTGTTGGCTCGGCAAATCGCGGAATACGTTACCAGCCAGCTCGGCAGTCTGCGCGCCACCATGGCCGTGGAGACGCGAATTCTCGACCTCACCCGGGTGGGCGACCAACTTCCGACGAGCGAGGCACTGCGGAAGTTCCTGCAGCTCGTGTATCACCAGAGCGATGACTTCAGCGTGGTTGCCCTGCTCGACAAGGAAGGTAAGCCCCTGGCCCCGTCGGCCTTTCAGTCCGTGGCTCCTCGAAACGATTCCTACGGCGATCACGAGATCCTCGACAAGGCGGATGCCGACCGGCTGCCTTCGCTCATCCCCGTCACCCAGGTGCTGCGAGAAGGCGCCGCGGTCGGATCGATCTTGATCGCGGGCAGCGCCCGCCGTCCGCACGTCACCTTGGCGATTCGCTACGACGACCCGGGCGAAGGCGGCCCTCGCATCATCGCCGCCGCGGTTTCTCTACGCCGAATCGCCGATCACCTGGCGACTTTGTCGACCCGTGATCGTGACATTCTCCTGCTCGACAGCGAGGTCCGCGTGATGGTGTCTGGTCGCTCGGTGGGTCCGCCGTCGTTCGAGCCCAAGCACTTCGCGCGCGGCTACCAGCACCGCCTGCCCGACAATTGGTTCGTCGCTGGCTACGAGAGTGGCGGGCACGACGTGATCGGCGCGTACGTGCCGGCCCCCGCGTTTATGCTGGGCGTCGTCGTTGAACGATGGGAGGAAGCGGCGTTACGTCCCGCGCGCCGCCTTGGTTGGACCACGGCGTACTGGGTTGGCGTGGCGGCGTTCGTGGCTGCGGTTGTCGGCGCGGCGTTCGCGCGGTCGCTGTCCGGCCGGGTTCGCTCGCTCTTGCGCGGCTCCCAAGGCATCGCCCAGGGCAAGCTCGACACGCGCCTCGAGGTCTCGTCCAACGACGAGCTCGGCGAGCTCGCAAAGTCCTTCAACGCCATGACCACCTCGCTCGACGCGGCCCGCAGCGAGATCACGCAGCAGACGCGAGAGATCATGGGATGGAACCAAAGCCTCGAACGACGGGTCGAGGCGAAGACCAAGGAGCTGCGCGAAGCCCAGGATCTGCTTCTCCGCTCGCGCGCCCTGGCCGCCATCGGCTCGCTCGGGGCGGGCGTCGCCCATGAGATCAACAATCCGCTCACTGGCGTGCTCGGGCTGGCGCAGTTGGCGCTTAGCGATCTGCCCAAGGATCACCCGGTCTATCCGATGGTGAGGGACATCGAGGACCAAGCCCTGCGCATCCAGGGCATCGTGGCAAACCTGCTGCGCTTCTCGCAAAGACAGGGCGGCGAAGGGTTCAAGATTCTGAACATGGCCACCATCCTCGACGATGCCCTCGAGCTGTGTGGGCCGCAGAACCTGGCCGCGGGCAAGGTCGACGTGGTCAAGCGCGTGGCCGGCACCAGCCCACCCGTGATGGGGAATGCGCTGCAGTTGCAGGCTGCCTTCATCCAGCTGATTCAGAACGCCGTCGCAGCCATGGAAAGCGGCGGCACCCTGACCCTGGAAACCACCCTGCCCGAGGCCAAGCTTTTCCGCGTCCGCGTCTCGGACACGGGTCGAGGAATTCGCCCCGAGCACCTGTCGCGCATCTTCGATCCCTTCTTCACCACCAAAGCCCAGCGGACCGACACGGGCATCGGATTGTCGGTGGTCCACCAGATCATCGAAGATCACGGCGGCACCATCCGGGTCGAAAGCAACGTCGGGGTGGGCACGACCTTCTGGGTGACTTTCCCCATTCACCTCAAGGCGAGCCCGCTCGAATGACCAGCGCGAATCGCCGCCAAGCCATTCGGTTCCAAGCCGTCATCGTGGTCATCGTCGCCTCGGTGCTGGTGCTGGCAACCGCGATGTCGCGGCGATTCTTCGAGGAGCGAACCCCAGAAATGCCCGCAGGTCTTTCCCGCGTCGCCCCCGTCGTTCCCGAGAGTCCGGCGAATTTGTTCCGAGTCACCGCCCTGCAAGGCGTGGTCGAAGCCTTTCAGAACGGGCAGTGGTACATCGTGCGGCCCGGTCACCTTCTGTCGACCAGGGACGTCGTGCGCACCGCCGTCGGCGCGCGCGCTATGCTCCGGCGCGGCAGCGTCGAGCTCGAGCTGCGCGACAATATGGATCTGCGGCTCGACGACTTGGAAAAAGAAACCGCCCAGGTCGGGTTGCCGCGCGGAGGCAAGGTTTCGGCCAGCGTCGCAGACGGCAACGAACACGTCGAGATCACCGCCCGCCACACCAAGACTGCCAACATCGGCGCGGCCCGCTTCGTGGTGTCGGTGACACCGACCGGGAAGGTCAACGTGGCATCTTCCGAAGGCTCGGCCCGCTTCAGCGCCAAAGGCAAGGACGTGGTGGTGTCGGGCGGCACCACCAGCACCGCCATGCCCGACGAGGCGCCGTCCGATCCCGAGCCGATTCCACAGGAATTGCTTCTATCGGTGATCTGGCCCGACGACGACCGCCTGGACGGTCACGCCCGAATCAAGGGACGAGCCAAGGCCTCGTCGCGCGTGAACGTGAATGGCGTGGAGACCGCGGTCGGCCCGGACGGGACTTTCCGCGCTGTGGTGCCCCTCAAAATAGGCAAGAACAGAGTCCAGATCGATGCCGAAGACATCCTCGGCCGCAGCAAGACGGTCGACAAGGTCGTCAACCGCGCTGCCCCGTCGCCCACGCTCGAGCCGACCGGTCAGGAGCTGTGGAATCCATGAAGGTATGGACGCATCGACGTGGGAGAACCTGGCTCGCAGTCATCATCGGCGTGTGTTTGGGGACCGCTTCGAACGCCTCCGCGCAAAAGCAGCCAGTCGCTCCGGCCCGATCGCCTTCGAAGGACTTCCGCTCTCCGTTGGTGACCCTGACACTGGCCGAGGCATCACCCATCATTGGGCTCACCGGCGAAACCGTGCTTAGCATCGAGGTCGAGAATCCACCCTTGTCCCCGATGCCGATGCCGCGCGTGCTCTGCAGCGTTGGACACATCGAAGATCTCGGTCGCCAGGGCCCTTCCACGTTCACGGCTCGGTATATCCTGCCGCCCAGTCGATACCCTCAACCTGCGATCCTCATCGCCGAGTTCGCCGACCCACACTGGCCCTTGCGGGGCATGGCCACGGTTGGCCTGCGCGCGGCAGCCACGCCGTCCTTTCGCACGGACCCTGGCGCTCAGGTTACCCTGCGGGTGGCCGAGCACGACTACGGTCCGCAAGCGGCCGGCCCCGATGGCATGGTGCACGTCCCTGTGGTCGTCCCGCCCGGGGTCGAGTTCGCCGTCGCCCGCTCGGTGAACCAGCACGGCAAGTCCACCGAACAGATGGTCGATCTGCACGTCCCGTACGCGCAGCGAGTCCTGATCGCGGCGCCCGAGGTTTTGACCGCCGGTTCACTCGGCGAAGTCGCGGTGTACGCCGTCGATCCATCGGGCCGACCCGCCAACGGGGCCGAGCTTGTGCTGCGAGCAGGACCCAACCGGGTCCACCCTCTTGGCAGTCGCCTGCCGGGCGAGGCGCGCTTCCTCATCAGCTCGCCGAGCGTGCTGCGACAGAAGACGATGCGCATCGAGGCCCAGCTCAAAGGACAGAGCACCACCTTGACAGCCGCACGCGTCGGGCTGCTTCCCGGCGAAGCCGTCGGGTTGATTCTCGAACCCGAGGCACCCCATCTTGAGCGCAAGCCGTCCTCGTCAATGCGGGTCTTCCTGGGGGCGCAAGACGCCTACGGCAACCCAGTGGATGCGGGCCAGGCGGGCGTGCTGGTGGACGGCAAGCCCGCGGACATCAAGGCCAGCGCCGAGGGTGAGACCATGGTCGTGGTGCAAGCGCCGTCCGCTTTCGAGAGCCGCGACCACGTGCTGGTCGAGGGCGTGCTCGACGGTGCGCACACGTTCAAGAGAATTCCTCTCCAAGCCCGCGCCAAGGCCACTCCCCCGGCGATGTCCCGCTACATCGCCTATCCCCGATACACGCTCACCCCCCGACTCGGGGTGCTGACCAATTTCGGGCCGCTGACCGCCGCGACGTTCTTCGTCGACGGCTTCGTCCATCCCAGCGCGCACGATCGAGGCCTTGGACTGGGCTTTGCCGTCGGGATCATCCAGTCCTGGTTCGCCGTCGAGAGCGCCGGTGGCATCACCCGCACCGATCTCTCGACCATTCCGGTGTCCTTCCAGATTCGCCAGGACGTGGTGTCTGGGCGGCTGTTCGCCGGGGCTGGCGCGGGCGTGGGCTTTGCTATGGCCGAAGGTCGAATACACAGCTTCGCCACGACCACGGTCGGCCACAGCTTTGGCGCAATCGCCGAGGCCAGCGTGGAAACTGGCCTCTTGCTCCGCACGGGACATATCGTGGCGTCACTTCGGTATGTCGGATTGTATTTGTCCGACTTCTCCACGGGAGATCACCTGGCCAGCAACGCAGGCGGAGCCATGGTCGACCTCGGCTATCGTCGGGGCTGGTGATCGTGCCGGCCCGCGCAGCTACGTCGTTCTGGCGCCCTGACCAGGCGGACTACGAAGCGGTCCGCTGCCGAACCGCTTCGTAAAGCAAGATCGCGCCGGCCACCGAGGCGTTGAGCGACGCGATCTTGCCTCTCTGAGGAATCTGCACGAGGTTCGAGCAGCGACGGGCTACGGCCATGCGCAAGCCTCTGCCTTCGCCGCCGATGACGATGGCGGCCGGGCCGCGCAGATCCGCCTGCGAAAGGGGCATCGCCTCGTCGGCGGCACCACCCCACACGGCGACGCCCTGTTCGCGCAGCCAATCGATGGTGCCGAGCAGGTTGTGCACGCGTGCGATTCGCATGCGCTCGCTGGCACCGGCCGACGCCTTCACAACGGAGCCGGTAACCGGGGCTGCGTGCTTGTCGGGCACGATCACGCCGTGGGCGCCCAGGACCTCGGCGCTGCGGACCAAGGCGCCAAAGTTCTGCGGGTCGGTGATGCAGTCGAGGATGAGCAGCAGCGGCGGCTCGCCCGCGTCCTTTGCCGCATTCAGCATTTCGTCGACGCGTACGTAGTGGAACTCGCCCGCCACCGCGACCATGCCCTGATGGGTGGACGACGCCGCCAGGTCGGCCACCAAGGCGCGCGGCCGAAATTCCACGGTGATCCCGCGATCCTTGGCCACCGCCACCGCGGCCTCGATCTCCTGCGACCGGTAGCCGTCCGCAACGTAGACGATGACCACCTCGCGCGGCCGGGCCCGGCACAATTCCTCGACGGGTCTGACCCCGAATACCACGCGTGACATCGATGGCTCCTCCCTAGGTGACTGGCCGTGATTTGAGGACAAAGGTTACATTCCCCATCGAGCCCCCCTCTCCCCCCGGGAGAGGGCCGGGGTGAGGGCGCGGCACCTCGGGATGGAACAGAGCTGGAAGCGCCCTCTCAGGACCTGCATTTCCTCGGCGGTCGGCCCTCGGATTGCGACCGGTCATTTAGCTTGCCGCCAGCGCGGCTTCAACTTCGCCGACCACGGCCGCAAAGGCTGCAGCCGGGCTCGCGGCGTCGCGAATGGGTCGGCCGACCACCAGGTAATCGGCGCCCGCAGCGATGGCGCTGGCCGGGGTTGCCACGCGCTTCTGATCGCCCATCGCCGCTCCTGCAGGCCGAACGCCAGGAACTACCAACGCCAGCGTGTCGCTCGCCGCGCGCACGTCAGCGACCTCTTGCGGTGAGCACACGATGCCGCGCGCCCCGGCCTTCTCCGCCAGCTTCGCGCGACGGACCACCGCCTCGCGCATGGTGCCGGCGATTCCGTCAGCGCGCAGGTCGTCTTCCGACAGGCTGGTAAGGACCGTGACGCCGAGAATTCCCGGCGTTCCTTGTGCGACCTCGGCCGCCCGGCGCATCATCTCGAAGCCACCGGCGGTGTGGACCGTCAGCAATTCGGCGCCGAGGCTCTTCGAAGACGCCACCGCGCGCGCCACGGTTTCAGGAATATCGTGCAGCTTGAGATCGAGAAAGACCTTCCCGCCTCGCTTCTGCACGGCTTCCACTGCCGCCGCACCCGCGGCCACGAACAATTCCAGCCCGACTTTGTAGAAGCGGGGCCGACCGTCCAGTCGGTCGAGGAAGGCGGTCAGTCCCGCCATGTCGGGCACGTCGAGCGCAATGATCACGCGCTCGACCGCAGGAATCGACTGTCGAGCCGTCATTTCACCGTCCCAGCGCGCTCGGCGATAACTTTCTCGGCGACCATGCGCACGACCTCGTCGATCTTCACCTTCACCACCTCGGGAGACCGGCGCGCCTTCAGCTCGACAAGGCCCTCCGCCACGCCCTTCTTGCCCACCGCGATCCGATACGGCATCCCGACCAAGTCGGCATCCTTGAATTTCACGCCGGGGCGCTCGTCGCGATCGTCGAAGAGAACCTCGATGCCCGCCTGGCCAAGCTCGGCGTACAAGCGCTCGGCGACTTCGGTAACCTGCGCATCGCCAGCCTGCAGCGACAATAGCTCGACCTCGAAGGGCGCAATCGCCACCGGCCACACGATCCCGTCCTTGTCGTGGTTCTGCTCGATGGCGGCGGCGGCAATGCG
>Ga0302323_100001063_pt1 | contig 22231 bp, 19 predicted proteins | sample Fen_T0_3_FD_201950 | JGI IMG/M metagenome (GOLD analysis project Ga0302323, IMG submission 201950) | Peat permafrost microbial communities from Stordalen Mire near Abisko, Sweden - Fen_T0_3 | ecosystem: Environmental > Terrestrial > Soil > Wetlands > Permafrost | place: Sweden: Abisko... | reverse complement strand
GCCCTCCCCCGCCTTCTGGCCGTTCGCTCGCCAAAAGATCCAGGGCCCCACCCGCTTGCCGTCGGCGTAGTGGCCCTCCTCCTGCTTCTGCCCGTTCTCGTACCAGGTCGTCCAATGCCCCACGAGGACGTCATGCTTCTGCGCGTCCTGCGCAACCTCGCCGCGCGACTTGACCGTTCCGTTCGGGTACTTCTCCTCGCGGAGTCCCTTCCTTTTGCACCCAAGCGAAGCAACCGCGAGCAGCACAAAACCCACGGCGATCGCACGCTTGCGAGCGTCGGTGAAGGGCCTTGAAACGGAAGCACAGAACGACGAACAGCCAAGCATGGCGGCATGATTGCACGCCCGGCAAGTGGGAGGAAGCCTGCAACTATCGCCTGCAACTATCGATGTGCCGCCTCGGCAAGTTTGCGCTAAGTTGGACACGTGTCCTACGTCGCCCTGGCCGAACATTACCGACGCCTCTCGCAACTTCGCCACGTTGAAGCCATCACCTCCTGGGACGAGTCCACCATGATGCCAACCGGTGGCGGCCCGGCGCGTGCCGAGGCACTCGCGGTGCTCCGCGGACTCATCCACCAGCACGCGACGCGCGAAGGGCTGGCCGACCTGTTCGCGGCGGCCGAAGAAGAAAGCGCGCAGCTACCGCCTTGGCAGCAAGCCAACCTGCGGGAGATGAACAGGGAATGGGTACGCGCCAGTGCTTTGCCGTTGAGGCTGGTCGAGGCCATGTCGCATGCCGAGTCCCTGAGCGAACAGGCATGGCGAAAACTTCGACCTGACAACAACTTCGCAGGTTTCCTGCCGTTCATCCGCGAGGTGGTCCAGCTCAAACGAGAGGCGGCGCAAGCGTGGGCCGAGAAGCTTGCGCTCAGTCCCTACGACGCGCTCATGGATGGTTTCGAGCCCGGCGCGCGAACGAAAGAAATGGCACCGCTATTCGCGCGACTGCGCGCTTTTCTGCCCGGGCTCATCGCCAAGGCCTTGGTGCGACAAGCGGGCGAGCCCGCCCTGGCCAGCGAGGGTCCGTTTTCCGTCGAGAGCCAGCGCGGGCTAGGACTCGAGCTCATGCGCCGCCTGGGCTTCGACTTCAACCATGGGCGCCTGGACACCAGCCACCATCCTTTCTGCGGTGGCGTGCCGACGGATGTCCGCATCACGACCCGCTACTCCACCAGCGACTACAGCAAGGCCATGATGGGCGTATTGCACGAGTCCGGTCATGCGAAGTACGAACAGAATCTGCCACGGTCCTGGATGGGCCAGCCCGTTGGACTCGCGCGTGGCATGAGCATCCACGAAAGCCAAAGTCTGCTAAGCGAGATGCAGGTCTGCCGTGGCCGCGCCTTTCTGGAATTCGCCGCACCCTTCATTGCACAGGCCTTTCCCGAGCCCCAAACCCGCACGCCCGAGGCGTTCACACCGGAAAATCTATTTCGGCAACTGGCCCGCGTGAAGCCTGGACTCATCCGGGTGGATGCGGACGAAGCGACCTACCCGTGCCACATCATTCTGCGCTTCGAACTGGAACAGCGCCTCGTCGATGGTTCGTTGCGGCCCGAAGACGTGCCCGAGGCCTGGGACAAGGGCATGCGCGACGTTCTCGGCCTTTCGACGCTGGGAAACGATCGCGATGGGTGCATGCAGGACGTGCATTGGCCTGCCGGGCTGATCGGATACTTCCCCTCTTACACACTGGGCGCACTCACCGCCGCCCAGCTCTTCCGCGCGGCCCGGCACGCCCTGCCCGAGCTGACAGCCCAGCTCCGCCGCGGCGACTTCCACGCCCTCGACGCTTGGTTGCGTGAGAAGGTTTGGAGCCAAGGATCGTTTCTCGGAACCGCCGAACTGATCGAGCGGGCGACGGGGAGCGCGCTTTCCACGGAGGCCTTCGAACAGCATCTCGAATACCGATACCTACAGCGCGAGTCGAACTAATTCCCAATTGACTGCGAAAGAGGGCACTACCTTCTGTTGCCAGGAACCAGCGTGGTGGGCGTGGTGGAGATGGGTGCCAGCCACGTGGGCCCGAGCACTTTCACGCCCGCAGGAAACACGCGCCCCCACTCTTGTCCGTAGGGGTACGCGTACTGCGTGCCGAGCGGATGTTTGATGGTCCTCACGCGGGTCGGGTTGAGCAGCGGCGGAAGCGGCATCGGATCGTCATCCGCCTGGGCAACATTGGAGCGCACCAGGCAGCGCTCGTCGGGAATCCAGATCCAGCCTTCGTTTGCGTTCAGGGTCCACCGACCCGAAGAGAACACGATGTCCCCCCAGGCCCAGCGACTGGAAAAGAACGGCTGGCCATCGCGCAAGATGAAGGCCCCTCCAGTCACGAAAGGGACGAAATTGGCACCCACCACCGCTTCGAAGGGGCGCCAGGCCGGACCATAGTCGCGCACGCTTAGCCATTCGCCTTGGTCCCCCAAAGCTTCAACGACATCGAGGCCGCAGGTGTTGCCGGCAGCAGCTTGTGCAAACACCATGCGAGAAGACAACAACACAATCGTCGCAACCAACACGCCTGATGTCCTCATGGTGAGTTTCCGTCGCAAAACGCATGCCAAAGCCCAAAGTGCCCAATCCCACTGCTTCTGCCACGAATTGAACTTCGCTTGTGTGTCGATCTGTCTCACCTCCACCAAAAGACACACAAAGTTGCCCCACTCCGATCCCCGTCCGGATGGGACCCCCTTCGCGACCTGCCGCTGCCGTTTCCAAGAACCCAGGCACGACTCACCTTCGTCAGGTGGTTCGTGACGACACGACTACACTCCGCTGGACAGAGATGGGTCGCCCAGAGCTCACCATCAAGAGTCCAGGTGAGGCGTGCTCCTCGGTCTTTCAGTCGGTGCGTGATCTGCACCACACCGGCCTTGGCCGGTAAGCGCGTCCGCTTCGTCGATTGTGCTACGCTCGCACAACTGTGAGAACCATCTCTTCTGTCGGAATCGCACTGGTCCTTCTTGGCTGCGGTAATTCCAAATCCACCCCTGTGAGGGATGCCGCCTTGGACAGTACGCCCAGCATCTTCGACGTGCCGATCGGAAGCGATGTGCCGCAAATCAAGTCTGATTCGGCAAATAGTACGCACGATGATGCGGCCTTGGATCTTCTGCTGGGCGCGGCCGACGTGCCTGCCAGAAGTGACGTGACCAACATCGGATTTGATTCCGCAGATACGGCGTACGACGAGTCGACCATGGACGTTCCGCTTGGCGCCGCAGACGCACCGGCCAGAAGCGACGTGTCCGACATCAAGTCCGATTCAGTGAATCCAGACGCCCAGGGTGGTCAAGGCGGTCAGGGTGGTCAAGGCGGTCAGGGTGGTCAAGGCGGTCAGGGTGGTCAAGGCGGCCAGGGCGGCCAGAACAACAACACTGGATCGATTAGCGTTCCTGGCGGCACGCGCGACCTCCCAACTACACACTGCACGTCAACCACCGGGGATGGGACATGTTCGATTCCGAGTGGCTATAGCAGTTGTATCAAAGGCAAATGCGCTACTTCTCTGACTAACTGCTACTACTCGGACGGAATTTCCAGCGCTGTTGGCGGTGTTTGTCGACCCTATGCCAATTGCATGCTCGCCTGCCCATGCGATGCCGGCCAGTCCAAGTGCGAAGATGACTGCCTGCAAAACTATGCCGCAACAGATCCCAACTGCTGGACGTGTCTCATCGGGTTCCGCGACTGTTCGAAACATGTCAATTGCCCGCCGATTGACGACTGTGTCAACCCAGAACGCTCCCCTCAATTGCTTGTCGATTGAACACGCTTGCGGTGAGGCCACCCCCGCTGGCTGATGCGAGGCCGAGCGCATGAGATCGCCACCCCATCTCTCTTCCTGGACGTTGGGGTGTCCCGCAGGCCATCTGTTCGACCAAGGCGCACGACAAATTTCCATTGAAGATTCCTACGACTGCAATTCGATACGCATCATGGGACTGAATCGAAGTGCGAAGATGGCGATGGTAACCGTACTCGGATTGACCATGGTCGCGATCGCCGCCCAGCCCGTTCGGGCCTGCACCGTCTTCGTGTTCACCGATGCCAACTACGCGCTTTTCTGCAACAACGAGGATTGGTCGGATTCAAACACGCGCATCTGGTTCCAGCCGGCGGGCGAGGGATACTACGGCGCGGCGTATGTCGGTTTCGCCAATGGTTGGCCCCAGGGTGGACTGAACGCCGAGGGGCTCGCCTACGACTGGGTGCTAGGAGCCCCTAAAGCGTGGGAGCCCAACCTGCCGGGCACTCGCGGACCCGCGTGCCAGCGCATGCTTGAGACGTGCGCCACGGTCAAGGACGCCATCGCATTCTTTCGCTCGCATGCCGAACCCGGCTTTTCGATTTCCAGGATCCTGGCGGCCGATAGGACGGGTGCTTCCGTCATCATCGGTGCCAAGGACGGTCAACTGCAGGTTGAGGAGTCCAAGCAAAACCGGGGCTTCGGCTTTGCCCGGCACATCTTGCAGACAACGCTCGACCGCCGCGCCGCCCTTGCCATCCCACCCGAAGCCACAGTGGCCGAAGGATTCAAGATTCTGCGCGACTGCCGGCAAGCGGGCCAGCACGCCACCAAGTATTCGAACATTTTCGACCTAAAGTCCGGCGACATCTTCCTGCGAACGTTCCCCGAACGCGACGACGTGGTGAAGCTAAGCCTGGCCGCCGAGCTGAGCAAGGGGGCCCACTACTACGAGATGCCCCGGATCAAATAACAACTGGCCCCCCCCCAGGCCGCTGCCGCTGAACATGAAGCGCTTTCCCTTGGACGAGTTCAAACCGATCCCAGACAAGGAGCCCGATCTCACCGCCCATCTGCGCGCCATGGGTCAGGATGTGGCCCAAGGCACCCCGCGCGCCAAGGACTACGGCGCCGACTTCTGGAAAGCGGAGGTATTGCCGTACCAGAAGAGAATCCAGGCTGATGTGAAACAATTCGGCGAGATTGTCTCCATGATCCTGTTGGATCGCGACGCCACGAACAAGCTGCGCAGCTATCGCTACCGGCTGGAATTTACCAACATAGCGCTTCTCATGCGCCATGTCCTCGACGCGCAGAACAGGGTGACGGCCAGCGAAGCCGAGGCTATTGAATTGAAACCCACATGGAAATTCGGGGAGCCCCCAAAGACCGTGGTCGACATCGGCGTCGCACTGGGTGTCGACGGGCAAAATATCGTGGTCATTGGCCTTCTGCCCGACTCGCCTGCCATGCGCAAGGATGTCCACGTCGGCGATCGGCTCCTGGCCGTGGCGCAGGGAACGGATCCCGCGGTGCCAGTGCGAAGCGAGAATCTCGCCCGGGCAGTCGAACTGATCCGCGGTCCGGCTGGCACAACCGTTCGCCTGACCATCGTCCCAGTCGGAAAGGAAGAATCGCGGGCTCGCGTCGTCAGTCTTGAGCGCCCAGAATTGGATTGGCCCTGAATTCCCGGCGGTCGGGTAGCACGCGTTGCTACCGCTGTCGCATGCCGGCGGCGCCCGTCGCGATCCTTTCGTCGAAGTCGTCGGGAATTCCCCCGGAGTCTTTCAGCGTCTGCAGGTCCGGGAGTCTCAGCGTCTGCAGGTTGATGGTCTGATTGCGAAGGAACGCGGCCATCTCTCGATCGAGTACGCGGATGTGGTGAACAATCCAATTCTCGATGAACAGTGCAATCTCGTTCTCACCTGCCTCGCAGGTTCGGCTTACTCGAGCTTCTGCCACGTAGGATGCGACCTCCCGCTGCAGGCGACGGTGATTGTCGAAATGCTGCCCGCGCTGCGGGTAGTCGAGGTCAGTCATGACCCATTCCTCTGCAGCAAAATGGTAGGCGGCGTACCCGACCAAGAACGTCGTTGCCAAATCGAACAACTCGGGATGAAGCCCAACCCCTGCTGCATTCACGACTTCGTTGGCCAGATCCAGCAGTTCCCCGTGTTGCTCGTCGATGGCTGGAATGCCGGTGACGAGATCCGGTGTGAGCGAAAAGGGCTGCATGTTGCAAGAATGATCGGATGAAGAGTCTGCATTCTTTAGAACGCCCGCTCCTAAAATCCTGCGGCGAAGTCGAGCATCTGGGCGAGGTCGTAGAGAGCACCGGGCGAGTTGCGCGAGACATCTATCCACGCCATGAGGGTGTTGCTCTTCCCCTCACCGGGAGCGGGCCACGGCGGGGGCGGCGCGACGTAGGATCCGTCGGGCTTGCGCATGTGCGAGCGATCCGAGGCGAGGCCAGCCAGGTAGTCGGCGGCGGCGATCACGCGGAAGATCGGCAGCCGTCGCGGCTCGCGCATGGCTGGAAAGCTCTCGGCCAGGTAGCGCGCAAGCGGGCAAAGGAAGGGAAGATCGGAGTCAAGATCGATGGCCAGGCGCGTCCCGTCTGCGTCGTCGACCACGGCGAAGACATGGTAGTCCCAGCACACAAGGCCATCCCCGGGGCGACCAGCCCTCTGGCGAAGTGCCACGAAGTGGCCCGACTGGCTGGAGACGATGACAGCCCATGCGCGACGGGCTTCGAGATCGCTGCGTGCCAAGAGGCGCCAGACGTTTTCCTCGCAGTAGCGGGCCTGATAGTCGAGGGAGAACCGATCGATGCTCAGCACAGGTCAATCATACGCGTGGGCCTCTCGACCTGTTGGGTGAATCTCAATCGAGGTCCACTAGTCGCGAACCGTATAGTCCTGGGTGAGCTCGTCGCTCTCCCGGATCAGCCCCAACACCAAATGAGGAGCTGTCTTGAGCTTGCTGTAGGCGTCCAGGACGCGATCGGGCGTCGCGAGATCGAGCCCGTTGATGGAGATCAGGACGTCGTTGTTGCGCAGCCCAAGCTTGGCAATCGGCCCATTGGCAGGGATCGCGAAAAGTCGGAATCCGAGCGGCTTGCCATCGCGAGTTTCGGGCATAACCCGCACCGATCTGGCCACCAAACCGAGGTTGCCGAGGGCAAAGTCCAGGGTGCTACGATTGATCTCATAGCGACGCTCGGCAAGCCTTCGGATGCCCCGATCGAGCTCCTGCGCGAAGGTGTCACGTATCGGATTGGAATGGGAGAGCGTCCGGGCCGAAGACGCAGGACGCCCCTTGGCATCCCTGCGCGGAACCAACGAGGTGGGTTGCATCCCCGCTGGCATCTCGCTCTCGGACGCAAGCTCTGGGACAGATGGGGAGCCGCCTTCACCCTGGTTGGGCGCATCGACCGAGGACGCTTCCGGTGGGATCGGCGCTAGGGCTGACATGACTTCGGAAAAATGCGACCGCACAAGACCCGAGGCCGCTACCCCCAAGAGGGCAGCGCACGCGGCCGAAGCTATCAGGTACCGGAACCACATGGACGACTGGGATGGGGTTGGCCCATCAGGGAGAGCCTCTATATCAGTTGCGTGGAGAGCCGGCCAGCTTTGCTGGCCGCGTACCATCGCGGGAAGGTTTGGAAACCCTCCCAGGGTTTCCATGTCAGTCGCGTGGAGAGCCGGCCAGCTTTGCTGACGGCCTCTGGCCTGCGTACCATCGCGCGAGGCCGAGCGAAGCGAGTGGGTGGCAGGGTAGTTTGGGATCACGGCGGGGTGGTTGACAGATCAGACGTTATCAGACACGCTGGAATGCGATGTGGTGGTGCGAAGAGGGCACTCGAAAGTCCTACGTGTGGGCGTGATCATCACAATCTGCGCCTTCACCTTCGAATGGAGACTCGGGCTGAGGATCGAGAACAGTGCCGCTCCACTGGGGCTCAACGCGCAGACCACCGGTGACGGCGGAAGAAGGTCCGGAAGCGGAAACAATATGGGTTTCGGATGAAGGGGAAGACGGTGAAGAAAAGGGACCGGATCGCCCGGCCACAGTCCGTTCCAGCTGAGGAGCGGATGGCGTGGTCGAGGCAGCTGCTAGGGGAGACGGACATTCTCAACGTGATCATGAACTGGGGACGGGACATGATCTACTTCAAGGACCGGCAGTCGCGCTTCTTCTTCGTAAGCCGGTCGCAGGCGCTCCGCTTCGGCACGAAGGACGTCACGAAGATCATCGGCACCTCGGACTTCGACCATTTCACGCGGGAGCACGCGCTGCCTGCGTTCCGTGACGAACGGAGGATCATCCGCGCCGGTAAGCCGGTGATCGAGATCGTGGAGAAAGAAACCTGGCCGGACGGAACTTTCAACTGGGTCTCGACGTCGAAATTCCCACTTCGGGACAAAAAGGGTCGCGTCATCGGCACCTGGGGCATCTCGCGGGACGTGACCGCCCTGAAGAAGGCGGAGGACGCACTAGCGGCCGCGAACAAGGAGCTTTCCCACCTTTCACGGACCGACACGCTGTCGGGACTGCTCAACCGGCGTGACCTGTACGAGACGCTGCAAGGGAACTTCAAGATGCGGGCGCGGGCGAAGGCCAGCGGAGGACGGGACGAGTTCTGCGTGGTGCTGTTCGACATCGACCGGTTCAAGACCATCAACGACGGGTTCGGCCACCTGGCCGGGGATCAGGTCATCCGGCACATGGCGGAGATCCTGCGATCCGGCATCCGGATGACGGATACGCTCTTCCGCTACGGAGGGGACGAGTTCCTGCTTCTCCTACCCGGGACCGGGCTGGCCGGGGGCCGCGTCGTGGCGGCGAAACTCCTCAACAGGATTCGAAAGACAACCTGCCGGTACGAGGGCCGGAAGATCCGGTTGACCTCAAGCGCCGGGGTCGCGGGGTCCGAGGAGACGCGGAGTGTGAGCATTCTCCTGAAGAAGGCGGACCAGAGGCTCTACCTTTCCAAGAGGGCCGGACGGGACCGGGCGACCTGATCTTGGTCTAGGGTTTCCATCTCAGCGTTTTCGACGGCGCTTTCCGCCACGCTTCTGCCGCTCCGCACGTTCGTGTAACGCTGGCTGGGCAGCCACGGATACCTTCTCGGGTTCCGCCACATGCGCCACGTCCACCGCGTCCGCTGCCTTCACCGGTTCGATCTTCTTCTCGTCGGCATCCTTGGCATCCTTGGCGGGCAACTGGGCGAGCGCGGGGTACAGTTCCGCTTGGCGCGCGGCCATCAGATCCCAGGCAATCATGACGAACCCGACCAGCGTCGCCAGCGACATCCAGGTGTATTGCTCATCCAGCCCTGTCGGCATGCCGAAGTTCTTGAAGGCAGGGGCGTTCCGCCACGCGCCTGGCAAAATCTTGCCAAGCCAATCGGGCATCCCCCGGATGGGCGCCCACCCGATGAATTGGGTAAATGCCGTCACCCCCAGAAGCCAACGCGCGGCGACCTCGCGCTTGTAGTAGAGCAACCCCACGACGATGACGAAGGCGTAGTAGTAGCAAGTCAGCTCCACGCCGAAGGCGATCAGGGTGGCGGACAACGCCGTCGCCAGCCACGGGTCGGCCCCGCGCACGGCCAGACCGATGAGCACGAGGTAGCACATGATGATGCCGACGTAGAGTGGCCGCGCCTCGCGGAAGCTCTTCAAGCGTGCGTCCTTCCACCGGCTCCACGGATCCACCAGCGAGTCGTTGACCATGAGCCGACCGACTTCGGACGGCCGGTAGTTCACCACCGTACGCAGACCCATGTAGTTGGTGAGCGGGGTCTCCGAGTGCTTGATGGTGTTGCGCACGAACGCTGGATAGACCTTGAATCCCCCGGACACCACTACGCTGATGGGAAGCAAGAGCGCCACCGCCACCGCCGCGCCGGCGAAGAAACGCAGGTAGCGGCGCTCGAGCTGGCGGTGCTTGTGATAGTGGTAGCCGAACGCGATGAGCGGTGCCACGAACATGAAGCCCGGAAAGATGCGCAGCAGGGTCGAATACGCCAGACACATGCCAGCGTAGAAATAGCGCTCCTTCTTAAGCAGACAGACCGCGGCCACCATCCAGAACAGCCAATCCCAGCGCAGCAGCGAGCCCCCCGTCCAGTCCCAGCGTGACGGGAAATTGGTCGAGAAAGCGATGAGCGCAAAGGTCAGCGTGCGCCAGCCGAACGCCCACCAGATGAGCAGCGAGAACAGCATCACCAAAACGCAGTCGATGCCGTCGAGGAGCAGGAGCTGCGTGCGGTTGGCCGGCCCCAGGTTGGTCAGCAGGGTGCCCAGGATGTTCCACACCGGCGTGCCGTTGTAGCCATGGTCGGACTGGGCGTCGTCCCAGCGCCGGGCGCTCTCGAAGGTGCGTAGGTAGCGCAGGTCGTTCTTGAAGGATTCCCAGCGTGCGGCCGAGAAGTGCTGCTTGCAGCGCTCGGGGTGGGCCAGGATGTCGTCCGTGGTCTCGACCAGGTTGGTGCGCAGGTTGGTCATCTTGCGCAGCTCGACCCGCCGCCGCAGATTGGGTTCTTCACTGTCGGCAATGGCCACGCACTCGTACAGGCGGTCGTAGCTCAGCTCGTTGAAGTACTTCGATCCAGCGTAGTAGTGGAAGGTGTCATGGCCATGGATGAAGGAGTAGAAGTGGAAGGCGCCAAAGTTGAAGTAGGTCAGAAAGGCGAGCACGCCCATGACCCCGACGAGGGCCGCCCGCAGGCGCATTTTCGCCGCCGCCTTGCCCGCCTTGGTTAGTTTCTTCTCCCACCACAGGAACACGATTCCGAGCAAGGCGAAAATCAGCTTCCAGCGCTGGCTCGCGTCGTTGTCCCAGTAGTCGATGAGCTTCTTGGGCGGCACCGTTGCCGTCGGCGCGTCCACGACCTTCATGTCTGGCGGGAGCGGCGACGGGACAACGCAGTACGCGGCCACCTCGGAGATGGAGTAGGCCCTGTCGCCCACGCCCTCGCCCACGCGCAGGTAGCGCGCCGGCACGGTACCCACCTTGAGCGTGCGCATGCGCAGGCCGTGGTCGGGGACAGGATCGATCTGGCCCATGACCTTGTAGCCCTTGCCGTCGACCGAGCCCCACACGGTGTAGGTATCGTTGGCGTCGGCCTGGATGGCCAGCGCGCGGACCTGCTGGACCCCACCCAAGTCCCAGGTGACCGTGGAAGCCGGGGTTTCCAGGATGACCGCGGGTGGGCTGTCCCACTGCGCGCCCTCGGGGGCAATCGACCCGTCGGTCAACAGCGAAAGCTCGCCGCGGGTGTCCTGCCACTGCATGGGCTTCTTGCCGGCCAGCAGGTTGCCCTCGGGGCAAGCCGGAAGCGACGATGGCTCCTGCGCCATGACCGGTGAAGCCGCGAACGCGGCCAAGAGCAGTGTCCCTAGGGCAATTCGTTGCATGTGCCGGCAGCTTATCCTGCTCTGGGCCTCCCTGTAACCCTTGGCGAACACTTCCGCGTAACCCAGCGCACGCCAGTATTCCACGGCGCGACCGCGACCGACCGGGCCTGGCAGTCCGCGACCAGGAAGAACCACGTATCAGGCACTTGCATCGGTCAGAACGCCAACCGCCGCCCACCTAGCTCGATGGCCACCCAGCCTGCCTCCGGGTCGGGCACCATGTACGATGCGCCCCCGATGGAGGTGCGAACCCGATACACGGTGACCTGAGCCAGGGTAGTTCCCTGGGCGTCGAGCACCAGCGCCTGGGTCGGCTCGCCCTCGGCGGGGATGGGCGTGGTGACGGGAATCCCCCAGCGGATCTTGGCCGGGTTTTCCAGCAACATTCGCCACGTGCGAGCGGGGCCTGAGACTATCCGCGCGGTATTGAGAGCGACAATCCGATCCGTCATCTCCTTGTAGACGTAGTCACTGACCCATGTGGGGCTACAGTAAGCCATGATGTCGCCGTACTTGGCTGGATCGAAGAACTTGATGGACGTCTGTTGTTTGTCCCAGCCCACCCAGCCGATGGTGGCTTTTCCATTCGTCACATAGGGGAAGTTCGGATCGGGCGAAGCAGCTCCACATCCGGGTGAATGCTCAAGCCCGTGGGCATGGCCGATTTCGTGCGGGGCGGTGACTTGAGCATCGGGCAGATACGCGTCGATGAGAGAGATGCGATAGTTCGGCGTGTTCACGTCCGCCACCGTACTGATGCCCGTGATGCAGCCACTGCCGCAGAAAGCGGCAAAGCTGGACTCGGGCTTGAGCGCGGCGACGTAGTACACGTCACTTGCCGGCTTGTCGCTTCTGCGCCGAGCCAGCAAGGTGTCAAGGCAATCGGACCAGGCGACGTCGTCGGCCGCGGTCGCTGCCGTGACCGTGCAACCCGTAATGGGCGTTGTGTTGACGGTGATCTGCGTACCGCTGGTTGGGTACATGGAGTCCATCACCTTCGTGATCGCATCGACGAAGGTCTGATCCAGCGTGGGCGTAACGCCGCCCGAGGTGACCGGAAGCAGGGTGACCTTCACCACCCCGGTCTTGCGTGTGGCAAGGCTGGCCACGCCGCTGGCCGGGAAGATGGGCGCGTGATCCGTTCCCGATCCGGTGCCACATTCCACGATTTGAACCTGGTAGTCGAGCGCCGCGGTGATGGCGCTGGCGGGAACTAGGATGTTGAATGAATTTGCCGCCGCGAGCTCGGTGGACGATGCCGAGATCGTGGCCTTGGCGGAGTAGCCGAGGCTTTGCCCATTCAGCATGAGTCGCGCGGAGAGATCGCGAGACTGAAAACCGCTGTCCACCGTCACATACACCCGAAACAAGGCATCTTTTCCTTGGATGATCTCGGCGCCCTTGGCGGTCTTGGGCGTTGCCGCGGTGCCGGACTTCATCACCGAGATCTTGCCCGCCTGGAAGACCGCGATTTCGCTGATGGTGATCCCTTTCGCCAACTCGTCCTTGCAGCCATCGTTGATGGTTGATCCGGTCGTTCCGCCGGTCGAGGAGCCGCCGGCTCCGCTGCCACCCGTGGCCAAGCCACCCAGTCCGCTGCCACCCGTGGCCAAGCCGCCCGTGCCCCCTCGGCCGCCGGTTCCGCTTCCCCCCGTGGCGCTGCCGCCGGCGGCCCGGCCCCCGGTAGCGCTTTTCGCGTCCGGGAAGATATCCGGGCTGGCATCCCGTCCGCTTCCACCCGTGGATTGGCTTCCTCCCAAATTGGTGACGCCACCCGAGCCCGCGCTTCCGCCTGCGCTGCCACCCGCCCCGGCCGAACCGCCGGAACCAGACACGCCGCCCGAGTTGGTCGTGCCGCCCGAGCTCGACGTCCCGCCTGCACCCGCTGCGCCACCAGAGCCAGAAGCGCCACCGGTACGATTCGATCCCCCAGAGCCGGCGGTACCGCCACTGCCGGCCGAGCCCCCGCTGCCGGAAGCCCCGCCCTTGGGCGACGAGCCGCCGGGGGCGTCAGCTCTCTTGCCGCCGGTGCCAGCGGCGGTCGTTGTCCCGTTGGAGCAGGCGCCCAATCCCAAGAGGAATCCACTTAGGACGACTACGGCACGGGTTGCTGGCGCGCAGAGATTGAATCGTCCCATTGGCATCCTTCCGAGTCGGGTTTGGTGGCCAAGCGTTGGCAGCGGGAAAGCCCGATATGGTTCCACATAATAAGTGGAACCACACCCAAAACTCGGCTCATCTTTCGTTGGAAACGGTTGGGCTAGCGAGGGCGAGGCTGGCGGCGCATAGCGCTAAGCGGGATGACCAACGGGCTGCTAGGCTTGCGCGCCCAGGAGGATCCATGACACCCGATACGATCAAGCTGCTGGCCCGGTACAACGTCCACGCCAACACCGAGATGGGACGCGTGCTCACCCAGCTCGGCGACGAGGAATGGAACCGGGCCTTGGGCGGCTACTACCCGTCCATCCGTTCGCTCGGTTCCCATCTCTTCGTCAGCGATCTCGCCTGGCTGCGGCGCTTCGCCACCCTTCGCCCGTTCGCCTACGCCCAGCATCCCATCTTCCAAAGAAATCCGGCTTGGGGTGAGCTGCTCTTTCCCAGCTTCCGCGACTACGACGCCGACCGGAAGGCCCTGGACGCATGCCTCACGCAATTCGCCGAGGAGGTCACGCCGGAAGACCTACCGAAGCGCCTGCTCTACAAGAACTTCAAAGGCATCGATCAGGATCGGGAATTGGGCGGGCTGATCTTGCACGTGTTCAACCACCAAACCCATCACCGAGGTATGGTCTCCCTCTATCTCGACATGCTCGGCAAGGAGAACGACTTCAGCAACCTATTCGTGTTGCTTGGCTAGATCGTGCTTCCGCGAAGGGCAGAAGCCACGTCAGGATCCAGGACGCCGCAGTTGTACTTGAACGACCCAAACGGTCGGGGATCTCCCCGTCAGTACACGATTGTCGGACCTTGGACCCATTCCCCCGAGGCGCCTAGCCCCCACACGCGGAAGTGCTGCCCCGCGCTGAAGTAGTTGCTGTTCGATGCGTAGATGTTCAAGTTGTGTGTGCCGCTGGCGATGGTTTGCAGCGAGCCGGTCGAGCTGTTTAGAAGCACGCCATTCTCGTAGACCACAAGCGCCCAGGTGCCTGAGCCTTGCGTGGCAGGGCTCACGAGCTCCGGCGGGAACTGCCCGGCGCCCACAATCGTGTCCCATTGTTGACCGCAACAGGTCGTACCACTCGCATCCGTGGTCACCAGAATCAAGGCGCTGAGCGGACCTGTCACGGTCATTTGGAAAGCGCCGTCCAATACGCCATCGGGCGCCACCCCGTTATCCAGTTTGCCTGTCAAATCAACGTGCAAACTCGTCTCGGCCACGCCCATCGAGATGATCGTCGCAACAGTGTCCACAGCCCCAGCGTCGGCCTGACTGAGCGTTGCCCCCGCATCGGGTGTGCCACCACGGTGGTAGGCGACGACTGGACCTTCGACCCATTCGCCCGCGCTTCCCATCCCGTATGCGCGGAAGTACTGACCTTCGTTGAAGTAGTTGCTGTTCGATACGTAGATGTTCAAATTGTGCGTGCCACTGGCGATGGATTGCAACGAACCGTTCGAGTTGTTGAGCAGCATCCCCTTTTCGTAGACCACCAGTGCCCATGTTCCAGAGCCTTGCGTAGCGGGGCTCTGGAGCTCTGGCGGAAACAGCGCGCCTCCCACAACCGTGTCCCACTGCTGACCGCAGCAGGTCGTGCCGCTCGCATCCGTGGTGACCAGAATCAGGGCGCTAAGCGGACCTATCACAGTCAACTGAAAAGCACCATCCGATGCGCCATCCTGCGCCACCCCGTTGTCGAGCTTGCTTGCCAAGTCGACACGCATACTCGTCTCTGCCACACCCATCGCGATGATCGCCGGCCCATACGGCAGACCCACGTCGGTTCCAGTTTCGACCGGGCCAACGGCGTCCGCATCGCCTGCGTCGGCGGGGACGAACGTCCCAACCACATCCGGTGATCCGTCGCGAGACTGGGACAGGCCCGAGTGAGACCCGCAGCCGGCAATGGCAATCGACGCAAACAGAGACCAGTACGCGCGAGCTTTCATGCACGCGACTGTTGCACTCTTCCAAGATTGCCGCAAGACAGCCCGATCCACGTCCGCCTGATGAAACCCCGTAGGCCCGGGCGACGCCGCACCCGAGAACGTCGAGAATCTCGACTCCCTGTCCGACCGGTGCTGGATCCGGGATCCGAACTTTTCGGAGCCTGCGTGCCTTTTTACTACACGAGGCTGAACCCCTGGCGCTCGCGAGGCATCCTACGAAGTAGGTATTTGAAATGCGGTCGACCCTAGCTACGGCAGTTATTGGATTGGTATTTGTCGCTTGTGGCAGCTCTTCGAGCCCTGGCGACGCTGGACATCCCGGCACCACGGGCACGGGTGGCACCATCGTCACACCAAGCACTGGCGGCACTGGGGGCGGCAGGTTGGATGGCGGGCCAGATGGAGCGCCGCTTGGCAGCGGAGGAACTGTTTCTGGAACCAGCGGCAAGGACTGTGTCTGGCTTGCTGATTGCGTTTCCGCCACCACCTGCACCACCCAGCAATGTGTTGACGCCTGCGGCGCCCAAGCAAGCAGTTCGGCCGTTGACCAATACCTCGCACTGGTTGCCTGCATCGCCGCCAACCCACAGTGTACGACCACGGATTGCCTTCAAGTAGCGTGCGCCCCTGAAATTGCCGCGTGCTCGGGCACACCCGCGACGGTCGATGGCGGGCTGAGCCCACAGCCCATCGATGGGGGCGCGCCCACGGCCGACGCAGCCCTTCCGCCATCCCCAACCGACGCGGTGATTGCCACGCCGCTGGATTCGGCCGGGGTGGCAACGAAGCCCGATACGGCTGCGGCTGACGCGCGTGATGCCGCTGTGCTGCCGCCACCCGTGGACGCCCGCATCGATACCGCCACGTCAACCGGCAACGGCTATACCAGCTCCGGAAGCTGCGACATCGTCTTCTCGATCCCGAACCTTGTCGACTCGCACACCTGCTGGGACTACACGATGACCGTGATCACCAACCACAACGACGGGATCGAACATTACGTGGCCTACACGCCGACGGACGTTTCGGGGACGCAGTCGGCCTGCACTTCGCAGAGCTACAGCGCCAACCAACCCGGCCCCTGGGATTCCGCTTCGCTCTCCGCCTCCAACCTAAGCCACAAGAAACAAGCGTGCGACCTATCCGGTTCGAGCGGTGCGACTTCCACGTGGACCGAGGGCGGAACTTGCGGCATCGCCGGCTCACTCGGTCACTGCACCGACACAGTGACCAACCAGTGGGATCCCTCCACCCAGGTCCTCAGCAGCTCCCTGATCGGCATCTGGTCGGTTCCTTGATTCGCTTCTTCGCCTGATCGAGATCTGCACCATCTGCGCGGCCGCTGAGGTAGATTCAGCGGCATGAAGGATAAGCAGATGCCTAACTTGAAGGTTGTCCGAGTCCCTGGATGGCGCCGATTGCGCCGAAGTTTCCTGGCCCGGGCAGCGTGGGTGGCGGTGGCTGCCATCCTGGTGCAGGGTCAGGAAACTGACAGTCTGGCCGGCCCGCCCAGCGATGCTGTTGTCAGATTCGAGCCGCTGCCCACGCCACCGCCGATCCTTGCTGGCCGACTGAACGAGGCGACCAGCCCCATTCATGTCGCCGGGTCACCGCAGGGCACCCTCTATGCCACCACCGACAAAGCCGGCAAGGCCCGGGTATGGCTCGTACGCAACAACGCCCTGGTCGCGGATCTCACCGCGCCAGCCTCTCGGGAGCACATGAATGTGGACTGGCCAGGCACCTACGCCTTCTGGCTGGGCGCCCTGCCCGTGGTCGCCGTCTCGTGGAAATTCGCGCCGAGCAGCTACGGGATTGAAGATTTGAGCTTCTGGGCCGCGGAAGGCAACGGGCGATTTCTTGGCGGTCTCCCGCAAAGTACCAAGAGCCCCTGCAAATCCGGTGAAAACATCCCCAACAAAGACTGCGTCCGGTGCAGTGCATCCGGCGTTTCCCCCATCGACGCGAGGTTTGTCGGGATCGAGAATGATCGTGCTCGGTTCGTGCAGCAACTCGCCGCCGCCTGGTTCTACTACTTCGACGCCGCAGCAGAAACTTTTGAGCAAGACTACCTGCTGACAGCGAAGGGGCTTGTTCCCGACGGTCAAGCCCGTCGCACACGCAACGTCCTGCCCCTGGCGCAAGCCCAGGAGCGCGTGAAAGGACTGCTTCGGGACTACTTCAAGCTGGCGAAAAGCCAAAGCCGGGAGAGCATTGCACCCGAGTTCTTGACCTGCTTCGAGCAGCTCGTCGATCTCGCGCCCGAGTTCGCCAAAGGGTACTACAACGTCGGCTGCATGCAGGCCTTGCTTGGCAACCACAAGCAAGCCATTGCCTTCGTCACGAAGGCCATCGCACTTGAGCCCAAGTATCGCAAGGTCGCCCGCCGGGATCCGGACTTGGCGACCGTGATCGACGACCCCGAGCTCGCCCAGGTGCTGGGTGAGCCCGGGAAATAGCTGCTTTACTGCCCATACACAGAGGCGATGTTGGCCGCTACGGCGTCGTCGGCCGCATCCGACGCGTAGTGGGCGGTCATGACCCCTTCGAAGAAGTTCCCCACCGCGCCGTTGCTGTTGTCGCCACCGGTGCCCAGGATGATGGCGCCCTCCTTCCTCATCGGGTTGTATCTTGCACTGGGGCGCGCCCCATCGAACGCCTTGGTCAGGGCGCCGGGCGTGCCGACTTTGATGGTCCAGTGGTTCAGGCCGGCCTTGTCACCCTTCACCATGCCCGTGACGTACGTGTAAACCGTCGGCACCGACTTGTTGGCTTCGTAGGGGCTTGAATTTCCGGCCCAAAGACCGTTTTCGAGATCCCCCATGACCCACGGACCACTGCCCCCGCCTTTGTTCCAGATGGTGCACGTTCCAAAGTACACGGCTTCCATTGTGCCCTCGCCGTTGTCCCGACTGTTGGTCTCGGCGTTCCCGTAATCGAAGCAGCACCCACCGTTGGAGTAATTGCCGCTGGTCACCATGTAGATCGTCTCCGCGTTGTCGCCGGTTGCGGTGCCATTGGGTGTGTTGTTGCGATAGCCGACACCAACCGGGTTGTGTTCCCCGTAGACGTTGTGGCCGCCGAGAGTAATGGGGAGAGCCTTCGCATTGGCTTCGTTGCCGGCGGTCGTCTTAGCGCCGCCAGGGGGTGCCTTGGTGAGATGGTTACCCTTGCCGGACTGGTCATAGATGATCGAGATGGTGCATGCATCGACGCCGCAGAACGCATCCTGGACGGACGAGTCGGCGAAACCACCCGGACTTAGGACTGGGATGTCCTTGGTTGTGCCATCCGCTTTTTTGACCTGGTAGAGGGGCCCAGTGTAGGTGCTCGAAAGAAGCCGGACCGTGCTGTGGGCTGCCACACACGAGCCGCCGTCATCGGCGTAGGTATCGCAAGGCAGTTTGGTGGGGTCGAACGTCCGGACGCTGCTCGAGCCACCGTTACCGCCGCTCGGCTGCGCGGTTCCGCTGTCGCTGTCTTCCGCGATCAAGCCTCCGTCCAAGGACTGCTTGCCACATGCGCACACCAGGCACACCCAGAGCGATGTGCATAGGAATCGTGAAACCCTACCGTTGAGTTGCGTCGTCGTGTTTGTCATATCCCTCTATGGCGGGCCGAGGCCGCCACCTTTCAACGTGACAACATGATTCTGAGGCCGGCGAACAACCGCGCCTCCGAGCGTGGCAGAGACACTGTCGGGTTGGGCTGCTGTTGTCTTGTGATGACGATCTCTTGGCTGGCCAGCCAGTATTGCCCACCGACCTCAATCCACGGCCGAATCCAGCCGGTCGCTGCCCCCAGGCGCAGGGCAAGGGCCAAGCCGGGGGCTACAGCACTGGACTGGCGATCAACCGTGAAGTCGTGCCCGGCGACCGTCGTAAACCCAGCAAAGATTTCCGCACGCGCATCCAGCGTCACCGGTTGCGCAAGGACGGCCAGGGTAGGCCCAAGCGACAGACCATACCGACGCCACGACGCAGTTCCGGTCACGATGGTTTCGCTTCGTTCCGATTCCACCGAAAATCCAGCGCGCAGCCCGAATCGCCGCCCAAGCATGCCGGCTTCCACCCGCGCAGCGCCGACAAAACCGGCGCTGTTGGCTGCGCTGCCAACCCCCACCGACAGATCGAATTCCCGTGCCTTTCCCGGCGGTGCGGGCCCGATGGTTTCACTGTTGGGTTGAATGACTGGCGCGGAAGGCGGAGGCGGAGCCACGGGCTTGGGAGGCGCGAGCAAGCCCGGCTGCAAGAGCGAGATGTCGGGATTTCGCTCGGCCGTCCAAGACGCGATGACCACGGCGGCGATGGTGGCGAGATCCGCGCAGGTGCCGCTGCTGGAGAGCCGGCGGGAAAACAGCACCTCTCCCGAGAGGGAGCGCAGCTCGATCTGGAGGCCGAGCCCGGCAGCCTCGATCCAGGCAATGTCCGCAGAGGACGCCTCGGTGGGTGGGAGAAGCTCGGGCAGGATGGTCGCAACTTCGGACGGTGTTGGGCAGTGGCTTGTCCCTTGGACCTGAACTGGCATCGCGGTCGCGGCAGCTAGGGTGAACGCCAAGGCCGATGTCGCCATCATGGTGGCGACGTTAGCTGCCTTGCGGCCGGCCCCTTTGGGAATTCTTTCAGGTAGCGCTGGCGATCTACCTCCGCACCGACCACGTCCCCGCTCCGTGCACGACAAGAGGCCCGGCCAAACAGCGCTCTGGCGACTTCAGGTGGGGCGTTACCTGCGGTCGCGCGCAAGACATCGTCGAAATCGGACAAGGCCTCCTGGCAACGACCGGAAAGTGAGCGCAATTCACCTCGAATCACGCGCAGCTCGCCGGTGTACTTTTCCTGCCACAGCGGCAGCCGGTCGAGGAGCTCCAGCGCGCGGGCGTTGTCGCCGAGCTGAAGCAGGGCCTGCGCGCGAGCGGAAGTGGCTTCCAGGGCGAGTGCGCCTTGACCGAAGCGCCAGTCATAATTGTCGAGCAGGGCCAGGGCGCGCGTGGCATCGTGGTCACGGCGAAGGGCAGACAGCGCCTGCCGCAAAAGCCCTGCCTCTTGGGTCACGCCGTCCGTACGCGCCTGCGACGTGGTCCGGCCGCTGGGCCCTGGTGATGTCGTTCCGGTTGGCAAAGGCAGTGACGGCAATGGCACAGGTTCGAGGCTGTGGGCGGGCCTGGGAGGGGCTTCATCTGGGGCGCCATGTGTTGCCACCCTGCCCACGTGTGCTTCGGCAGCCGGCCGCGAGCTCTGGGGTGGCGGCAAGGATGGCTGTCCAGAGGAAACCGTGGCGGTGCTGGAGGTCACGGCCGAAATGCCAACATCGGGAGCCTGAAGCCGAGCACCGACAAGTGCGGTGCGCGACTCCGTGGGATGGGGACGCCGCGCTTGCGGCGAACGTTGGCTGGCGTGGGGAGTCGCGACCGTCGCGGGGCCCGACCAAACCCGGTGAACCACGTACGCTGCGGTGGCGGCAGCAACTCCCGATACGGCCAACACCACGGTCGCCAGCGCGGCGACCCTGACAATCGTCAGCATGTATCGTCTTCGTCCCGGCAAGGCAGAATAGCGACGGAGTTGGGGCGTCGGTGCGTAGACCGAGAGAGTCCGCAACTGACGGGCCAGTCTGCCCTCGACGGAGCTTGGGCCCTGGGGACTCTCGCGCAACCGTCGAGGTTCGAGCAGACTTGGGCTCATCGCTCGCCTCGCCTTTCCATGAGCTCCCGGTAGTGGGCCCTGAGCTTCTTTCGCCCGCGGTGTAGATGGACCCAGATCGTCGCCAAATTCAGCCCCGTGAGAGAAGCAATCTCGTCGCCGGACAAGCCTTCAATCTCGAACAGGATGACAACGCTCCGGTACTTCTCTGGCAACTTGTCGAGCGCCGAATAGACCTCGGCTGCAGCCTCCCGCCGCTCCATCTCTTCAAGGACCGATGGCCCACGCGCCTGGAGCTCGGCTGCATAGTCGAGTGGCATGCCGCGCAGCCAGCGCCGGACACGTTCGCGACGTCGGTGCGCAAATGCGATGTGTTGCGTGGTCTTGAACAGCCAGCTCGTGAGCTGCGCCTCGTGGTGGAATTCGGGCAGCCGCTTATGAACAACCATCATTACTTCCTGTGCCACATCCTCCGCGTCGACCAGGGGCCCGCCTAGGCGAGCGGCCCACCGCTCAAGGTCACCGCGATGGCGGCGGAAAGCCACCTCGATGTCGAGCGGCTCCGCGCTCATTGCGTCATGGGCCTGGCCGGAACCTAGAGTCATGCAACCCTTCTATCGCGCCTTGGTATCGAAACCTTTCAGCTTGCCCCTGGTTTTCGAGCGACGATCAGCGTCCTCGCTGCAACTCGTCCCGCACCGCCAAGGCAATCGTCTCGATGGTGTACGGCTTCCTGATGTAGGCGCCGGCGCCCAGGGCCAGAGCTCGTTGCACGCGCTCGGTCTCGGAGAAGCCACTGGTGATGACAGCCCTTTGACCGGGTTTGATCTGGACGATCCGCTGGTAGGTTTCCAGGCCGTCGATGCCAGGGTCCATGATCATGTCCAGAACCAGCAAGTCGACGGCATTGCGTTTGACGTACTCGACTGCCTCTTCGCCGCTGCTGACCGAGGCCGCCTTGTAACCCAACCTGGTCAGAATGGAGGTGCACAGCGCTCTCTGAACTTGGATGTCATCCACGATCAGAATCGTCTCTCCATTGCCATGGTATTGCTCGATCTTGGCGATGGCCTCATTGACTTGAAGTTGCTGGTGGGTCGCGGGTAGGAAGAGCGTGACCGTCGTCCCTCGGCCCTGCTCGCTGCGAACGTCGATGAACCCGTCGTGGTCCTTGACGATCCCCCACACGATCGCCATGCCAAGACCGGTGCCACTGCGGCCCATGACCTTGTTCGTGTAGAAGGGTTCGAAGATCCTGTCGAGATCCTCCGGCGCGATGCCTGCCCCGCTATCCTCGATGGTCA
>Ga0302323_100001057_pt1 | contig 22285 bp, 19 predicted proteins | sample Fen_T0_3_FD_201950 | JGI IMG/M metagenome (GOLD analysis project Ga0302323, IMG submission 201950) | Peat permafrost microbial communities from Stordalen Mire near Abisko, Sweden - Fen_T0_3 | ecosystem: Environmental > Terrestrial > Soil > Wetlands > Permafrost | place: Sweden: Abisko... | reverse complement strand
CAGTGGGCTGGCCAGGGTAAGAAAACCGCCAGCGCACACCCCAAACCCGCTGTTACTCGTTTTTTGTCACTGCCCTTTTCATTTTTCTCGGACCCTTTCAAAATGGCAATACTACATTACTATTGCCCCCTATGTGATACCCGCACATGGCCAATCCTCATCGAGGATGCGCGTCTTGTGCGGAAGACTGCGCGCTGGTAGCGGCCGTGAATACGGGACAGAGACTCGCGTTTGGCAGACCAACTCATGTTCGTTGTTTGAGTAACCACGAATATGAGTCAACGTATCGGCAGACCCTTCGTCCACCTCCCAGTCCCGGTAACATTTAATAAAAGTCAACTTGGCTAATGCATTCATTCAAAATTGGTCTTGACGGCTACTACGAAATATGTGTAACATATTGTATTGATAGGATTTAAGGATTCGAGGAATAGTGGGAAACTTCTTTCTGCGCTCGAATCTTCGACATCTTCATCAAATAGGGAAACAGTATGAATAAATTAAAAAATGTATTCTATGCAATACTTACTCTGAGCATCCTAAAGCTTAATGCAACAACCGTTGATATTCCAGCAACTGTCCCTTTCACTACGACGGGGCTCACCATAGCCGCCGGTGATTGTGTGACGGTATCTTCTCGGTCTAAGTGGGCATGGGGTGGCTCAGAGGTGTTTGCAGATGGTATATATAATCCAAATGACTTACTGAACGTTCCTTTGCTAAACGGCATGGATGGACAACTCATTGCAAAGATCGACAATGCCAGTCCCTTTCCCATCGGCAGTTACGCGGAGTTCACTGCTACCACCTCCGGGACTCTCTATTTAGGCATCAATGATAATGAGTTGTGGGACAATTCTGGCGTTCTAACAGTCGATATTTCAATTACGCCTGCCTGCTGCACACAGCCACCTGGTCCTGTAACATGGCAATCTCCCGATTTGGGTTCATCCATGGAGGTGACATGCCAGTCACCTGTGACGCTTTCAGTTGCGTCTCCAAATGCTACCAGCGTCCGCTTCTATATGTCTATTCCGAACCTTCCACTCATCGACATTGGTTTGGGAACGCTCGGACAGAACAATACATTTAGCTTGGCATATTACCTTACCTTCGATCCTAATTATGCGCCGGTGACATTTATTGCGGTTGCGCAGGGCACATGCGGCAGCAGCACGAGTGCAAGACAAGTATTTCTTGATGGGCCAAGTTGCAGCACTGCGCCGGCTGGTTTGAAAGCATTTTGGGCCGATGAAAGTTTAATGGACAAGGCTGGTGGGAACAACGGTTCCCCCGAGAACGTCACTTTCGTGGCGGGAAAGGTGGGAGGCGCAGCTCATTTCAATGGCACAACGAGCGAAGTGCTGGTTCCTCGTTCCAGCAGTCTTGACGTCGGTTCCGGAGACGGCTTTACAATCGAAGGTTGGATTAATCCTGCGAACTTGAGTTCACTCAACCAATGGCTTGCTGGTTGGAGAGCCGGAGCGAGCACCTATGGTGCGCACATTAAGATTTCTCAAGCACCGGGCGCAGGCCAGGGGGCGGGTTCCATTTGCATCAATTTGATCGATACTTCTAATAATTCGCACATCCTTTCATCTGTGCCAGTTCTTGTGAACAATACCTTTCAACATCTGGCCGTCACCTACGATAAAACATCGGGCATGGCCAAAATCTATGTCGGAGGAACTGTCGTTGCGCAAGGCAACTTGGGAACGTTCACCGCCCAAACCGGTCTTGGATTTGTCATTGCTGGCGCCGCCAGCTCTGGTAATTATGGCGAAAATAGCTTCGCAGGTGACATTGACGAACTGTCAGTTTACAACCGCGCCCTTACAACTCAGGAAGTTCAGGATATTATTGCGAATTGTGCCGGAAAGTGTTCTCCAGCACTCACTGGATTCTCAGCAGCAGATGTGAGAGGATTGTGGCGTGCAGAGGGAAACACGATGGATGGATTCATGGGTGTTTTTGCTGAGCCAGATGACATCTCATATGTTGGCGGGGAAAAATATCTTGCCTTTAAGTTCAATGGAACCACTAGCGGGATTACAGTTCCAGCCGTCGAGAGGCTTGATGTTGGAACACAGGACGGTTTCAGCCTGTCAGCCTGGATTAACCCGGCAAATCTTAACAACCTCAATCAGTGGTTGGTGGGATGGAGAAATGGTGCAAGCACGTATGGATCGCACATTAAACTGTCCCAGGCTCCAAGCTCGGGTCAGGGTGCTGCCTGCGTTTGCATCAATTTGATAGATATCTATGGTGATGCACATGTGCTTTCTTCAGCTCCGGTATTGCTGAATAACGCATTTCAGTTACTGGTCGTGACCTACGACAAAATCACGGGTAGAGCAAAGATCTATGTCAATGGAGTGGCCGTCGCAGATTCTGTTATTGGAGTCTTTACTCCGCAAACCACATACGATCTCATAATCGGAAAGGAAGCCAGCGAAGGCAATTACGGAGAAAACGGCTTTTCGGGAGCAATCGATGATCTCGCAATCTTCCTGAAAGCGCTGAGCGAGACTGAAGTTCAGCAACTTTTTGACGCCGGTTCGGCCGGAATTAACTAGTTTTGCAGCAACCAATGCTGCCGCAGAACAAAGTTCTGCGGCAGCTTATAGCAACCGTAAACGACTCGCCAAGAAAGATCCGGAACTTAACCAAGTGCCATTCGCGTCGGACTCCTTTTCGTTCACTGGAGGTTTTCTGCCAGCGGCCAGAATTTTAACGAGCGTTCGAGGGCCAATTCGCGCTGAAAGGCCTGTTACTTTTCAAGTATTTTTGCTGGATACGCAAGGTTGCCACTTGGCCAGTCTTTTAGGCATATTGCGCAATTCGCGCACAGTCGCTTGACCAACGTCGTTCCCTGCAACTTCGGCGCCAAATTGCGAAGCATATCCTACGTAATCATCAATACTATCGTTGATTCGCCAACCGCCGCGAGCCTCTGCCCCCTCTGCAGCGGCCGATTTCACTTTGTTTTCGGCGGCCATTCTTTGGGCGGTTTTCAATCCGATGGCTTCACGCTGAGCCACCACTGCCATTTCATGGCTCGCCATGGCCCCTTCGCCCAAGATTTTATTTTCGGTGCACAGCCCGGGGACAGTGAGAAAGCGTTCCGCCGCCCGCACCGAGGTGGCGGTCAGTTCTCCCCGGATCGCCAACCGGGCCGCCGGGCGGCCGAAGTGGCGGTATGCCATTGGCGTTGGGCCAGTGCTTCCGTCACGGTTTTGGTCGTCCTGGAAGATGGGACATGCCGATCCCGCTGGGGGTTGATTCTTACCGGTCGACAACTGGCTATAAACAGGGCGTTTCGCTGGAACTGCTTCCGACAGGATACCGGGCGCAGGGCGTCGCCCCCTCATCCGGCCGTTGGCCACCTTCTCCCCCCGGGCGGGGAGAAGGAAGGTCTTTTTTGGTTTTGGTGCTACAAAGATGTCGCGCCTACGGCGCTGGGGCGGGGTGCTGGCGCATGGTCGCCATGGTGCGGGCGGGCAATGACGAAGGCTGAAGGCTAAAGGCCGAATGAAGAACGGGCGGAAGCGGCGGCGGCGAAAATGAGGAGAAGCACAACACAAAGTTGAGCCGACGACGGGAAAGCACCGGCTTGAATGGCGGCGGAGGGAGGTTGTCGGTGGACGCGCGACGGGGTCATGGCGGTTGGCGTATGTGTTCGGGTGGTATCCTGCCCCGGCCAAAGCGGCAGAGGGCCGCCGCAGTCCAAGACGCTGGCGCGCGGCGTCACATGCCCGGCGTGGGCGGAGCGTTGGGAGTGTGGTGGCCAGCCTGCTGGGTGTCGGTTGGCGACTGGTTTTGGGTATTCGACCGACGGTGTGCGGGAGCTGGTTTGTGGTTTTCGGTCAGCGCAGCTTGGCCACGCGTTAAGCCGACGAAGACGTCGGCGCTCCGGCGCGGGGTGCTGGTGCTCGGCCACCACTGGCGGGGTTACGGAGCCGGGGGCGGGGTGGTTGGCGTCAGGCGGCGGAGCTGGTTTTCGAGCTGGGTGATGCGGCTCTGGAGGCGTTCCAAAATCTTGCGGGTTTCGGCGGGTACGGCCACGCAGTCGTCGCAGTGGTGGCGCGTGGCGGCGCTGCCTTTGACGGGATATTCAAATTTCTTGCCGCAGGCGCGACAGGTGCGCAGGCGCTGGCCGGAGGGGGTGGGGGTGGGCATGTTTTATCAGATGATCAAGGTGTTCAATAAGCGCATAACGCGGGGTTGCCCGCCAGGGCATTGCCAGCAATGCTTGCATGGCGAGTGGACAGACGCCCTGGCCGCGCAACGGGTTTCACGCGGCGACTGTATTCGGGGCGGCTCGAGGTGTCGAGTCCGGGGTTGTTTGCGCGCCGTTCAGGCGTTCGGGTGGTCAAACGAATTGAGCAGATCGCGGGCTGCCGGGGCCTCCGCCGTGGGCACGCGGATCGGATACTCGATTTCCACGCCGGCCAGGGAAAAATTGCTGGCGGTGTCCACGGCCACGGGATGCAGTCCCGCATTTTCCAGGATGCCAATCAACAGACCGGCTTCCATTGAGGTCCGGGTGGTTCGTACGGTGGTAAAGGTTTGGGTGTTCATAGGGGGTTTGGTCAAAGGTGAATGGGCGGTGGGTTAATAGACCCAGGGGATGAGTCGTTTGGTACGCTGCATGTAGGCGCGGTAAGATTCGCCGAAGGCTTGCAGCAAGGCGGCTTCCTCCACGTGGATGCGCCACAGGATCACGCTGGCGCAGGGTATGAAGATGGCGAGCAACGAAGCCAGGTTGCCAACGCAGATGCAGTAGCCGAGCAGCATCACCAGCCCGCCGGTGTAACTGGGATGCCGCACATGGCGGTAGGGGCCGGTCTGGATCAACTGGTGGTCGGCGGCAATGGCGACGTTGACGGTGAAAAAGCGGCCGAGATACAGGATGCAACGCCAACGAAAGCACAGGCCCGCAACGAACAGGCCGAACCCGACCGGATACAGCCGCCGCAGCCACGGCGACGCCCAGTCCTGCCAATGAAAGGCCAGGTAAACGCCGAGCCCGACGCTGGCCAGATTCACCGCCCAGATCACGAACAGCGAAGCGCGGTCTTTGGAGACGGCATTGCCCTTGGCGCGCTTGAGCAGGCTCAGGCCGAGTTCAGAGAAGCCCCAGAGGGGACCCAGAATATATGGCGATGGCAGGGTCATGGTGGCTGGGCTGGTTCAGTCCAAGGTTCGGAAATTATTTTTAACCGCGATTTCCGCGAAACGCACGAAAATTAATGTAGCACCGCGCCATCGGAGTGCATCTGAACAGAGTTCTTGGTTTAATTCTGCTCAACGGCACGCTGTGATTAAAGGCAAAGTATGATAAGGCAGCAGCTCTCCCCGTCCCTCTCCCCATTTTGCTATCGCAAAACGCGGAGAGGGAGAAAGGAGCCAAGCGTTTTGAAAAATTATAGGAGCTCCGGCCATTGGTTGGCGTGGCTACCGGCCGGCGCTCCTTTGGAGCGAATGACGAATGTCTAATGACGAAGGGGCAAAAAGCGGGGGTGAACAACAAAGCAACGAAGGAACAAAGTTGAGCTGGCGCGATGGATGGCGGATGACCTCGCGCGAGCGGGACAGGCGGGTGGGGATGGCGCCGTGCGCCCGGATTGGCCACGCGCTGCGAGTTGAGACAACTCGCGGTCCGGGGAAAGGGTTCGCGAAGCCACGGGCGGGTGCATGTGAACACGGTCGTTGATTTAACAGGACGCTGGGTTTAACGGCAAAGTATGGAAAGGCAGCACCTTTCCATGAACCTCAAAATCGTGCTGTTGATTATCAACAACTTGCGAATTTTTAGGTTGCAGGGGTTCAAAGCGCAAACTATTACGGTTGGGAGAATTCTCTCCCCGTCCCTCTCCCCATTTTGCTATCGCAAAACGCGGAGAGGGGGACATGCGCCGAGCGTCTGGCTGAATCATGTCCCCGGCCATTAGAGTATTTCCATCAGTGCTGTAGCGATTCTTTTAGGGAGTTGAAAGCCGCGGTCTATTTGACTTCCTTTCGGCCCGGTCACAGGCCGCAGTGGGCATGCTCCCGGGCCAATGCCTCGCTAAAATCCCCGCGCCGCATCGCTACATCATTGCGGTCAATGCTCTCTCCTTGCCGTGGTAAGGACAGTCGCAAGATGCGCCTACGCCGTCGGGGTGCTTTGGCGGCACGGGCGACTTTCGTCTTTCAACGGCTTACCGCTGGCGTTTTTCCAAATCGCGGACGGCGCTGACATCGCCGCCATCCATGAGCAGGCGGCGTTCGCGGGAGCGGGTTTCGCCCACGGCGGTGACGCGGATGGCGGCCTCGTCCGAGACGGGGCATTCGTGCTCGCAAATGCCGCAACCGATGCACAGGGCCGGGTCCATGTAAGGCTGGCGCAGCGTGATGGGGGTGCCGTCGCGCTTGGTGAAGGTGACTTCGCGGGAGAAAATGGCTTTGGGCGAGACGGGGCAGACTTCCTCGCACACCACGCACGGGGTTTCCATGGCCCACGGCAGGCAGCGGCCATGGTCAAAGAAGGCGGTGCCCAGCTTGATGGGACCTTCTTTGGCAAACGGCCCGGTGCCGGTCTTTTCCTCGATGGTGATGCGCTGGATGGCGCCGGTGGGGCAGACCTGGCCGCAGAGGACGCAGTTCACATCGCACGCGCCCAGCTTCATGTTGAGGATGGGGGTCCAGATGCCTTCGAGACCGGATTCCATCAGCGCGGGCTGCAGCACGTTGGTGGGACAGGTGCGGATGCACTGGTCGCACTTGATGCAGCGGTCGAGAAAATCTTTTTCCTCCACGGAGCCGGGCGGGCGGATGACTTTTTTGTCGTAGTTGCGGTCGCTGGCACCGGAGGTGCGGCCGAAGGCGTAGAAGCCGAGTCCGATCAGGGTGCCGAGAAAGGCGCGGCGGCCGGTGACGACGGGGGCGGTGACTTCGCGCTTCAACTCCGGCATGAACTTGAAGGAGAGCGCGTCTTCCGGGCAGTCTTCGATGCAGTTGAAGCAGACGAAGCATTCGCTCTTGCGAAGCTGGGTGTGGGGATCGGAGGCACCTTCGCAGCTTTTCAGGCAGAGATCGCAGTCGACACACTTGGTGGTGTCGCGGTCGATGCGCCAGAGCGCCGCCGTGGACAATGTGCCAAGAAAGGCGCCGAGCGGACACAGCACGCGGCAGAAGAAGCGCGGGATCATGACGTTCATGCCCACGAGGAACAGCAGCATGAAACCGATGATCCAGGCGCCGACGTGGAAATATTGGTGAACGTAAATGCTCGAGGGAATGAACAGGTTGATCATCGGCAGGATGACCGTGCTCATCGAGCGGTGGAACAGGCAGATGGGATCGAGCCAGCCGATTTGCAGCGTGCTGCCGAGGGCGGCCGCGATCATGGCGATGAGGATGACGTATTTTAGCGAATACAGTTTTTTGTAGCGGTTCGACTCGATGCGCTCGCGTTCTTCCGCGCGCCGTTTGCCCAGCAGCCAGCCGGTGAAGTGATGCAGAATGCCGTAGGGACAAATCCAGTTGCAAAAGATCCGGCCGAACAGGAGCGTGGGCAGGATGAGCAGCAGGCTCCACATCAGCCCCATGTAAACGGTGTGGGTGGTGATGGCGGTGGCGAAAGCCACCAGCGGATCGAGCTCGAGGAACAGCGAGACGGGATAGCCTTTGAGGTAGCGCAGGTCGGTGACGAAAACGAAAAACAGGAACAGGCTGAAGAAGAACACCTGCGCGACGCGCCGGACGTTGCGGAGCTTGAGCAAATCTTTCAGGTCGAACTTCATTTCAAATCAGGGTTACGGGATATTGCCGGATGAGGGCATCGGCTGATGCGATTGCCAGTCCGTGGGCCTGCGCCTGGCAGACCAGCATTCGGTCGAATGGGTCGCGGTGCAGCGCCGGCAGCCCGCCTAGCAGCGCGACGGCGGCTTCATCCAACGCCAGCGCCGCGAGGAGATGCTGTTCGCGCTGTTGCGGGACAAACTGAGCGGGTGGCAACGGCAGCGGCAGCTTGCCAAGGCTGTATTTGACAGAAATTTCCCAGAAGGAAACCACGCTCAAAAACACTTCGTTGTGCGGATCGCGAATCGCGGCGGCAACGGGGCTGGATAATTTTGCGTCGCCAGACACAAGCCAGAGGAATTCACAGGTGTCCAGCAGGATTTTCATTGGCCCTCAAACGCCTGTAAAACGGCCGCCGGCAACGGGGTGTTGAAGTCGTCCGGCACGGTAAACTGGCCTTTGGCCAGCCCGATGGGACGCAGCCCGGAGAGCGGTGATGGCGGCAGAATGGTGAGCAGGCCGGACGCCGTTTCCGGCAGTGCCTCCGCACCTTTCGGCGTAACGTGGCCGTGGTTAATTTCCACTTCAACGGTCAGATAGCTCATGGTGAAAAATTACGCTCCCCCCGGGAGGCTCGCAAGCGGTGATTTGTGTTCACGCCTGCACCTCCTTGTAGAGCGTGTCTTTCCAATTGATGTTTCCCAGGCCGCGGGACTGGGCTTTGTGCAGGTAGGTCAGCTCATCGAGGTTGCGTTCCAACAAATGCGAGTAGCCGTAGGCATCGACGGCGATCATGTCGGTGCCGGCGACGATTGTGTTCATCACCTTCACATCGGAAAGACGGCCGCCGGTGGGGCCGTTGCTCATCAGCACGCTCATGCCGTCGAGGATGACAAGGGTGGGTTTCATCATCAGCGCAAAATCCGAGACGATGCTGTGGATGTGCTGGTGGAACTGGTTGCGGCGGCCGCCGAGGAGGCCATACCAGTTTTTGGTGGTCATGGAGGCGTGGCAAAGGTTGTGGTCTTTGCAGGGCGCGAGGCCGATGACCTTGGTCGCCTTTTTGAACGGCGCGTTAAAGAACGTCCATTCCTTCAAAATTTCGCCGTTAAGTGACAGCGGGGCGAAGGAATTGGTTTCCGGATAGAGCAAATCGAGATGCATCTCGGCGGCCACGGCGGTGAGGCCGCTCTTGAGGAAACAGCCGGTCGGTGAATTGATGGGGTTGTCGGCCACGATGACCTTCTCGGCTCCGGCCTCCAAGCACAGCTTTGCCACGGCCCGCAAGGCGTCGGGGTGGGTGGTGGCGGCCAGGGCAGGGGGACGGTCAAAGGCCACGTTTGGCTTGATCATGACCACGTCGCCCTTTTTGATGAAGCGATCCATGCCGCCGAGCGCGGCCATGGCGGCGCGAATGGTTTTTTCGTGTTCCGTGCCGTGGGCGATGGCCAGCGACGGGAGGACTTTGCTCGCCTCGGGCGCATAGCTGCGGAGCTGGGAGCCGGTTTCCTTTTCAAAACCGGGGACAAAATGGGTGGGCTGCCAGAGTTTGCGGGCGGCCAGGCCGGAGCCGGCAATGAGCGCGCCGGTGACGCCGAGGCGCACGAGGAACTCGCGGCGGCTGACGGCGGGGTCATTATTATTGGGGGTGCTCATTTTAATTGTTAGTGAACTTACTCACTTAATCTCCCCGCGCAAATATTTTTCAATGAAGGCGCGGGCTTGCGTGACGTCCGCCGCGTCGAACACCCCGCCCAATTCGCCTTCGTGCTGGTAAACCACCTTCCATTTGCCGAACACCTGGGCGCTGAAAATTTTGCCGCCGTTCACTTCCGGCAGGACTTCCGCCTTGCCGAAGCGGGCGCAGAAGGCTTGAAACGATTGCCAGGCCTTGGCGGTTTCTTCGGGCGAGGCCACCATGATGAAAAATGGCAGCTCGGCGCCGTTAAAAGCATATTTTGCCTGAAACACGTCCTTGAAGGCAGACTGGCCCTGGGCGTTTTCCGGAACGAATGAAATGCTGTCGGCGATCATGCCGGTGGCGGGCAGCTTGCGGCGACCGGCGAGGCCGCGGTCGTCGGCGGGCAGTTCCTTGGCCCGATTGAGCGCAATGGCCTTCGCGAGCGCCAACGTTTCCGCTTTGACGTCCGAGGCGATGATTTGCACGTAAACGGCCCCTTGACGGTAAAAATAACCCATTTCGCCGGAATAGCCGTCGGGGGCGAAATCCAACGGCTTGCCTTTGGGATCGCGTTCGAGCGCGAACATGCCGAAGGCGTCCACGGGCGAGTCGAAACGGTATTCATAAACATCCACGTAGCTGCCGGCGGCCGCGACGACGTTGAACGAGCGGCAGCGGAGTTGCTGGACATTGAAGCTTTGGTAGGCCGGGGCGCGGCCGTCAATTTTTTCAAAGAGGTTGTCCGCGCTGTAGTATTCGGTCGGGGACATCGGCTTGAGACCGGGGAGGGCGATCTCCATCGGCTCGCTTTTGACGGCGGGCTTGGGGGCGTCGCCGGCGTGATCCATGCCGCCTTCGGCCGGACTGGCTTCGGCGCTGGCGGATGGTTCCGCAGCGGTCGTCTCGCCGGTCGGTTTGGCCTCGGGCATGGTCTTGGCAGTACCGGCCTTGCCCGCAACGGCGGTGGCGGTCGAATTTAACGAATCGGTGCGGACGCTGAACAGGTTGGGATCAAAATGCCGGCCCTTGAAAGCGATGGCGAGGCCGATGCCCACGAGCAACAACACGATGACGATGCTGGCGATGCGTTCGGCCAGCGGCACCCGGGTGCGGACAAACTGCCGGCGGTTGCCAGAGCCGGGTTTGGGTTCGTTCGCCATGTATTCGAGGGGTCAAACACCACGAAACACGCCAACGATTCAATGGGTAAATCGGTAGCGGGCGGGTTTCGTGGCGGCAGATTTACGCGAAATAGCGTTCGGCGCGGCGCATGATTTCGGGGTAGTCGGTCTTGGCATTGCAGCCGTCGCGCAGGGCGGCGAGATCCACTTGGGACGCGTCGCGGACGGTCGCTGGCAGCGCGTGATAATACTCGCGGGCCTCGGTGTTGCCGTCCTGCTCGTAGTAGGTGACGAAGCGGGAAATGTCGTGGAAGGCAAAGCCGGTCTGCTTGGCAAACGCCTCGCAGGAGGGGCAGCCGGTGCACATGGTGCGGCGGCCGGCGAGAATGGTCTCCCGGAGCAGTTCCATGTGGGCGAATTTGAGCGGCTCCTTGTAGCTGCGCGCGGCGGCGGTGCTGCTCTGCATCTGATCCACGTTGTCAATCATGTTGCAAATGGAGGCGATGCGCGGGTCGCTCCAGGCGGAATGCAGGACCGCCTGATGCGTGGTCAAGCCGAGCTTGTCGAATTCCGGCAGGCGCTTCGGCACATCCCGGGAGGTGCGCATGGTTTTCATCGCCACGAGTCCGATGCCCGCCTTGTGGCAGGCGTCCAGCGCCCGGTCAAAGGCGCCGCCTTTTTCATAAAACGGATTGTAGGCGAGCATGATGATGTCCACGAACGCGCCATCGGCGGCCGCCTGCAAAATTTCCGTGAGCCGTCCGTCGTGGCAGGAGAAGCCCACCATTTTCACTTTGCCGGAGCTCTTCAGTTGTTCGGCGACTTTTTTGAAGGCGTCGCTTTTGGGCCAGTTCGCCGCGTCGGGACCGTATTCGTTGCCGGGTCCGAGGCCGTGAATATAAAAGGCGTCGAGATAGGTGGTGCCGCAGGCGGCGAGGCGGCGGTCAATCATCTCGAGCAATTCTTCCGGGCCTTTGCGCGGGTGATCCTTCGAGACGAGAAAAATTTCTTTGCGGCGTTCGGGATACTTGGCGAGCCACTGCGCGATGATCTTCTCGGATTTGCCCTTGATATAGCAATCCGCCGTGTCGAAATAGCGGATGCCCATGGACCAGGCGATGTCGAGGTAATCGGGACTGAGCGCGCCCATCATGCCGCCCAAGTTCAGGATGGTGACCTTGCGGCCGCTTTTGCCGAGCTCGCGGGTGGGCAGCATCTCGCTGGCGGCGGGGGCCGGCGCATCGGCGGCGCGCGCGGTCTGGCTCAAGAACGACGGGGCGGCGGCGATGGCCACCGGCAGGCTCATGGCGGTTTTCAAAAAGTGCCGCCGCGAGGCGTTCAAATTATCGTTTTTCATAGTTTTTATTCTATCGCGAACCGTATCACTCGTTTTCGTCTGCTGCAACCGTGATTCCTCGCCATTTCCTGCGAAAAACCATCCCAATACTGGGATGGCAGACTCATCGGAGCGGGATAAAGTTACAGCCAAAGTTAACGTCACCGTATCATCGGGTGCTGGAGGTGATGGGCGTTCAATTCTTCGCGACTCAGCCGTTGGTGATAAATCTTTTTGAAACTGTGCCAGTAAAACCCGCTGGTTGGACTTGACGCGGTCGTTGGTTGTGCCATTTTGCTACTCGTTAAATTGATTTCAACCAATGGCAGCGCCTAAATCTAGTTTTCTCGACAAAGTGCTTGGCCGCATCGGGCGGTTGGACACTGAAGGACTGCAAACGGTCGTCCAGCGGCTGGCGCGGGAGCGGAGTTTTCTGGAAACGCTGTTTAACACGATTGAGGATGGCGTGCTGGTGGCGGATGAGCAGGGGCGGGTCATTTATTTCAACCAGGCGGTCACCCAGCTGATCGGCTTGCAGCCTGACTCGGAAGATTTACAGGTTGCGGATCTTTTGCCGGAGGTGGACTGGGGGAAAATTTCCCATGCTGACCACTCGGGCGGCGCGCACGTGACGCGGTATGAATTTGAAGTTCACTATCCGCGCTCGCGTTTTATCCGGCTCTATGCGGCGCCGCTCGATGGCGATGCCATTGGCAGTTCGGGCGTGGCGCTGATCCTGCATGACGCCACCGAGGCGCGGCAGAAAACCTTTGCCGCCATCGAAAGCGAGCGCGTCCAAGCGCTGACGCTGCTCGCCGCCAGCGTGGCCCATGAAATCGGCAATCCCCTCAACGCCCTGCACATCCACCTCCAATTGATGGAGCGCGAGGTGAAGAAGCTCAAGGCCGGCGACTGGCGGGCGGCGGGGAAGAAGAAAAACGCCGCGCCCCTGACGGACCATGCTGCGCACCAGGAAAGCGCGCAGAAACTGGAGCAGTATCTGGAGGTGGCCAAGGGCGAGATCAACCGGCTGGATTATATCGTCACCCAGTTTCTCGGAGCGATCCGACCGGCCCCGGTGCAATTGAAGCTCGCCTCGCTCAACGACGTCGTGGAAAAAACCCTGGGCCTGCTGCGGCCGGAAATTGAAAACCGCGGCGTGACGGTGAAGACCAAGCTGGCGCGCCACCTGACGGCGACGCCGGTGGATGCGACGCAGTTGCAGCAGGTGCTGGTGAACCTGGTGAAGAATGCCACCCAGGCGATGACCACCGGCGGCGTGCTGACGTTGCAGACCGGCGAAAGCAACGACGGCGTCTGGGTGAGCGTGGCGGACACCGGCGGCGGCATTCCGCAGGAACAGATCAACCGTATTTTTGAACCGTTTTATACGACCAAGAAGAAGGGCAGCGGGCTCGGGTTGATGATCGTGCAGCGCATCGTGCGCGCCCACAACGGCCGGATCGAGCTGGACAGCAAGGTCGGCCAGGGCACGACGTTTCGCATGTGGCTGCCGCTGCACGAGCGCAAGCCCAAGCTGCTGGAAGCGCCCGTGCGGGAACCGAAATGAATTTACGATTTACACCCGGCCGGCGGCTGGCGGAACGCCAGTCGCAAATCCCCCATAACGAATGAAGCCAACTTTGTTGATCGTGGACGATGAAAAGACGACACGCGAAGGCCTGCGGGCGGCGCTGGAGGAGCGCTACGACGTCTATATCGCCGAAGACGCCCGGGCGGCCATGAGCCTGCTGGAAGGCGAAAACTTCGACGTGCTGCTGACGGATTTCCGCCTGCCCAACGAGGACGGCATGAATTTGATCGCGCGCGCCAAGTCGCTGCCCAAGCCGCCGATCTGCATTTTGATGACGGCGTACGGCTCCGAGGAGGTGGCGGTCGAAGCCATGAAGCGCGGTGCGGACGACTACATCGCCAAGGGCCGGCTGCAAATTGACGAACTGGAAATGCGCATCGCGCGGGCGCTCAAGCAGCAGCATCTGGAGGTGGAAAATGTTTCGCTGCGCAAGCAGCTCGACGTCAAGTTTGGCCTGGAGAACATCATCGGCAAATCACCGGTGATGACCGAGATTTTTGAGATTGTCCAGCAGGTGGCGCCGACGCGGGCGACGGTTTTGGTGCTGGGCGAGAGCGGCACCGGCAAGGAATTGATCGCCAAGGCGCTGCACCAGTTGAGCCCGCGGGCCAAGCAGCCGTTTGTGACCGTGCATTGCGCGGCGCTGGCGCCGACGCTGCTGGAAAGCGAGCTGTTCGGCCACGAAAAAGGCGCCTTTACCGGGGCCTACGAGCGGCGCATCGGACGGTTTGAGCAGGCCCAGGGCGGGACCTTGTTTCTCGATGAAATCGGGGAGATTGATGCGACCGTCCAGGTGAAGCTGCTGCGGTTTCTGGGCGAACGGACGTTTGAGCGGGTGGGCTCGAACAAGACTTTGACCGCCGACGTGCGGCTGGTTGCGGCGACGAATAAAAATCTCGCGGCGCTGGTCCAGGCGGAGAAATTCCGCGAAGATTTGTTTTTTCGCCTCCGCGTCGTGGAGATTGAGCTGCCGCCCTTGCGGGAGCGGAGCGGCGACATTCCGTTGCTGGCGCAGGCGTTTTTGCGGGAATTCGCCCGGGAAAATGGCAAGCCGTTGAACGATTTCACGGCGGATGCGCTCGAAGCGTTGATGAATTTTTCCTGGCCCGGCAATGTGCGCGAGCTGCGCACCGCCATCGAGCACGCCGTGGTGTTGAGCCGGAGCGAGCGCGTGACGCTGCGCGACCTGCCGCCGTCGGTGCGCGGCGGCGGTTCCCCGGGCGAGGCCAAACTATTCCAAGGAAAAGATTTGACGATTAAAGATGCTGAGAAACAATTGATCGCACGCGCGCTGAAGGAAACCGAGGGGAACCGGACGCGCGCGGCGTTGAAAATCGGCATGAGCCGGCGAACGTTTCACCGCAAATTGCACGAGTATCATTTGGAAGGTTTTTAAGTATGATTTTATCTGATCGGATTCAGCAACTAATTCGCGTCACCGAGGACAACACCGGCGGGCGCTGGCTCAAGTATCTGGTGGGCGGGCTGCTGTTGCTGGGGCTGTTTTTCACCTACGACCTGGTGGCCTACCGCGGCTTCGCCTCGCCGGAGGCGATGGATGCCGCCCAGGTGGGCCGCAACCTGGCGGAGGGCAAAGGCTTTTCAACCCTGTATGTGCGGCCCTTCAGCATTTATCTGCTGCGCGAGCACAACCAGGCCAAAATGGCCGGGGCGGCCACCGGCACCAACGTCGTGGATCTGGCCCAGCTCGAGCAGCCGCATCCCGACCTCGCCAATGCGCCGGTTTACCCCACGCTGCTGGCGGGAATGTGGAAAATCATGCAGCCCGACTGGAAGGTCAAAGTCAGGCAGAACTTTTGGACGGAAAGTGGCAGTTATCGCCGTTATCCGCCGGAGTTCTGTCTCGCCCTCTGCAATCAGTTCCTGCTCCTGGTGGTGGTGTGGCTGACGTATTCGCTGGCGCGAAAATTATTTGATCCGCAAGCGGCCCTGCTCGCGGCCTTGCTGACGCTGTGCTCGGATGTATTGTTGAAATTCAGCGTGTCCGGCCTCTCCACCATGTTGTTGCTGGTGGTCTTTCTGGGCGTGGTGCTCTGTCTCGTGAAGTTTGAGGAGGCGGCCCGCGACGTGGCGCCCAATGTGCGCCGGTTGTTTGGCCTCGCGCTGACCGCGGGGTTGCTGCTGGGGGTGGGCATGCTGACGCGGTATTCCTTTGGCTGGCTCATTCTTCCCGTGGTGGTCTACCTCGTGCTGTTTGGCGGGCCGCGCCGGTCGGGCCTGGCGGTGACCGCCGGGCTGGCCTTTGTCCTCGTGGTGACCCCTTGGATTATCCGTAATCTGGCCGTGAGCGGCACCTTGTTTGGCACCGCCGGCTATGCCGTGGCTGAAAACACCGCGGTTTTTCCCGGCTCGCGCCTGATGCAGTCCCTGAATCCCAACCTGAACCTGGTCTCCTGGGTGTCCGTGTGCCTGCGGAAATTCATCTTCAACTCGCGCCTGATTTTTCAAGGCGGCCTGGTGTCCGTGGCCGGGGTCTGGGTGGGCGTGCTCTTCTTTGCCGGTCTCCTCCTGGGGCTGCGCAACGTGGCCGCCCGCCGCCTGCGCTATTTCACCCTGATGTGCCTGGCCGTCCTGTTCGTGGTGCAGGCGTTGGGGCAGACCGGGCTGGCGGGTTTATCCCCCGAGTTTAATACGGAAAACCTGCTCGTGCTGCTCGCGCCGTTGTTCGTGATTTTTGCCGTGGTCTTTTTCCTGACGCTGCTGGATCAGATGCGGCTGCCGGCGCAGCCGCTGCGCTACGTGGTGATCGTCGTGATGGCGCTGGTCACCTGCCAGCCGCTGATTGCCACGCTGCTGCCCCCCAGGACTTCACCCGTGGTTTATCCGCCTTACTATCCGCCGGAAATCCAAAGAATGGCCGATTGGATGAAGCCGGAGGAATTGATGATGAGCGACATTCCGTGGGCAGTGGCCTGGTATGGCAACCGGCAGTGCGCCCAGTGCACCGTCAATTCCCAGGTCGATTTCTTCCAACTCAACGATTACAACAAGAGCGTCAAGGCGCTGTATCTCACCCTCGTCACCCTCGATTCGAAATTGTTCACCGAGTGCCTGCAGGGCGGGGTGGACAGTTGGGGCAACTTTGCTTTGAAGACGGTGGCCGGCAACCAGATTCCACCGTCATTCCCCCTGAAAACGTCGCCCTACGGCTTGAATTCCGGCCTGTTCCTCACCGACCACGTGCGCTGGGAAACCGCCCGCTGACCTACGCCGCCGCCCGGCTCAACCGGTCGGCGATGCCCGACCAGCCGGCGGTTTCGGGCGGCGCTTCCACGACGATGAGCCGGGCGCCTGCGGCGTCGCACCGGTGCAGTTCGGCGTACAGCGCCCGGGCAAAGGCCTCGGCGTCATGCGGGATGACGCTCACCTTGGCCGCGTCGAAACCGGCGGGAATGCGTGTGTGCGCGATGACGTGACAATCCGTCCTGGGGAAGTTTAATTCGTCAATCTGCCAGAGCAAATCCGCGTCGTGGAGCCAGTTCCACACCACCAGCCTCGCTTTCGGGGAATAATGTTTCGCCAGCAAACCCGGACTGCGGAGCGTGGCGGACCCGCTGCCGGCGGCCGGTTGCCCCCGGCCAATTTCGCCGCACACCGCCGTGAGCGATTCCAGGTGAATCATCCCGGGCCGCAAGACCCGCGGCGGCGACACCGACAGATCCAGCACCGTGGATTCGATGCCCACTTGCGACTGGCCGCCGTCCACGATCAGCGGGATCTTCCCGGCGAGCTGGCTGTGGACATGCCCGGCGTTGGTCGGTGAAATCTGGTTGGACAGGTTGGCGCTCGGCGCCGCCAGCGGAAAACCGCATTCGCGAATCACCGCCTGCATGAATGGATGGCTGGGCCACCGCACGCCCACCGTGGCGCCGCCGGCGGTGACCACTTCGGGGATCATTTCTGCGCGCGGCAGTACCAGCGTCAGCGGTCCGGGCCAGAACGACCGCGCAAATTGCTCCGCCAGCCCGGTCCAGTCCTGCACGCAGCCCCGCGCCAGTTCGTGGCTGGCCACGTGAACGATGATGGGGTTGTGCGCCGGCCGGCCCTTGATCTGGAAAATCTTGGCCACGGCCTGCTCATCCAGCGCGTTGGCGGCCAGACCATAGACGGTCTCCGTCGGCAGCGCGACGACTTCGCCGGCCGCGAGCAGCGTCGCCGCCCGGCGGACGGCGGTCGCGAAGAGTTCCGGCGTGTGCGTGGACAGAGTTTCAGTCGTCATGCCGGGAGTGTGACAGCCGCCGCCGGTGACGTCAAAACTGTTGCAACCTCACCGCGCTTCGTAAATCAGCCGGCCTACTCGTAACGGAGGGCTTCAATGGGGTCGAGCCGCGATGCTTTCCAGGCCGGATAGAACCCCGAGACGATGCCGATGCCGGCGCTGGAGACACAGGCTATGCCGATCCACATCACCGGCGTCAAGGTCGGCCAGCCGGTGAAGTGCGCGGTGATCCACGCGGCGGTCATGCCCAGCACGATGCCGATCAGGCCGCCGGCCGCGCTCAAGGTCACCGCTTCAATCAAAAACTGGATGAGGATGTCGCGGCCGCGCGCCCCGACCGCCATGCGGATGCCGATTTCGCGCGTTCGTTCCGTGACGCTGACCAGCATGATGTTCATGATCCCGATGCCGCCCACCAGCAGCGAAACGCTGGCGATCGCGCCCAGCAGCACCGACATGACCCGCGAAGTGGAGGTCGCCATCTGCATCAGCTCGAGCTGCGTGCGGACGGTGAAATCCGGCTCCGCGCTCTTGTGCCGGTCGCGCAGCAGCGAGGTGATGCCTTCCTGCACCTGCGTGATGGATTCCTTGTCCGCCGCCTGCACCATGATCGAATTTACGAACGTGCGCTTGGACAGCCGCCGCATGTGGCTCGTGTACGGAATGATCACCACGTCGTCCTGGTCCTGGCCAAACAGGTTGAAGCCCTTTGATTCCAGCACGCCCACGACCTTGAAAGGAATATTGCGCACAATGAGCGTCTGGCCCACCGGATCTTGATCCGGATAGAGCTGGTCCACCACGGTTTTGCCGATGATGGCCACCTTGGCCAGCGCGCGCATGTCGCCGTCGGTAAACATGTCGCCGTTGGCCACATTCCAGTCACGGATCTGCGGATAATCGGGCGACTCGCCCAGCACCTGCGTGTTCCAGTTCTGGCCGTTGGCGAGAATTTGCGCCCGGTCGCGGACTTCCGGACTCACGGCCACCACGTTGGGCACCTCGTTTTTGATGGCGTTGGCATCCTCCACCGTCAACGTCGGGGCGCTGCCCCAGCCTCCGCGCATGCCGCCGCTGTTGAAGTTGCCGGAGAAAACCGTCACCACGTTCTGGCCGAGGCTGGCCACCTTGTCCTCCACCTGCTTGGTGGCGCCCGTCGTGATGCTGACCGCCGCGATGACCGAGCCGACGCCAATGATGATCCCCAGCATCGTCAGCAGCGAACGCATCTTGTTCCGGCGCAGGGCGCGCGCGGCGATTTTGAAGGGTGCCAGGAATCTCATGCGAGTTTTACGGCCTCCTGCGCCTGCTTTAGATTTTTCAATTCGGTTTCCGCGTTCGAGCGCTGGGCCACGGGTTCGTCCGTCAAAATTTTGCCATCCCGCAAGATGACCATGCGTTTCGTGTAGCGCGCCACATCCAGTTCGTGGGTGACCATGACGATCGTGATGCCCGCATCATTGAGCTTCTGGAACACGCCCATGATTTCAATGCTCGTCTGGCTGTCGAGATTGCCGGTGGGCTCGTCGGCCAGCAGGAGCGACGGCCGGTTCACCAGGGCGCGGGCGATCGCCACCCGCTGTTGCTGCCCGCCGGATAGCTGGTTGGGTTTGTGGTCGGCGCGGCCCGCCAGGCCCACGAGTTCCAGGGATTGTTGCGCCCTTTCCTTTTGCTCGCCCGCCGCCACCCGCGCGCTGTTGTAGAGCATGGGCATCTCCACGTTTTCCAGCGCCGTCGTGCGCGAGAGGAGGTTGAAGCCTTGAAACACAAAACCGATTTTATCGTTGCGGATCTTCGCGCGCTCGTTGCGATCCAACGTCGAAACATCAATGCCGTCGAGGAAATAACTGCCGCCCGTCGGCCGGTCCAGGCAGCCGACCATGTTCATCAACGTGCTTTTGCCGGAGCCGCTCGAGCCCATGATGGCCACAAATTCGCCCGGCAAAATATCCAGCGACACCCCGCGCACGGCGTGGACATCCACCTCGCCGGTGTGGTAGGTCTTGTGGATCTCCGTGAGCTGGATGACAGGGCGGATGGTTTGCACAGCGGTCAGGGTTAACGGCGCGGGAAGCCGCCGCCAAAGGGGTTGGAAGCTGCCGCGGGGCCGGCGTCGGTGCTGCTGGTGCCGGAAACGATCTTGTCGCCTTCCTTCAGGCCGTCCGTGATTTCCGTCGTAATGCCATCCGTGATGCCGGTTTTGACCTGCACCGCCTTGAGTTGCGGCGCATGTTCGTCGCCGGTGATGAAATAAACCACCCGCGTATTCCGGTTACCCCGGCCTTTGCCCTTGGCGCGGCCGGCCGCCGCCGCATTGGTGGCTGAATCCACACCCGCCAGCGCGTTGGTCAGCACCACCGCCGTATCCGGCGGCCGGAAACGCAGGGCGGCATTGGGCACTTTCAAGGTGTCGTCCCGCTGCGCAATGACGATGGCCACGCTGGCCGTCATGCCTGGCTTTAATTTGTAATCCGCATTGGTCACGCCGATCACCGCGTCATAGGTCACCACATTGTTCACCGTGGTCGGCGAATTGCGCACCTGCGTCACCTGCCCGTGAAACGTCCGCATCGGATACGCATCCACCGTGAAATCCACCGTCTGTCCCTCGGCGATGCCGCCGACATCCGCCTCCGATACCGCCGCATCAATCTGCATCTTGGTCAGGTCGTTGGCGATTTGGAACAGCGTTGGCGTGTTGAAGCTCGCCGCGACCGTCTGGCCCACGTCCACCGCGCGCAAGATCACCGTGCCATCCACCGGCGAATAAATTTTCGTATAGCCGAGGTTCGCTTTCACGTTGTCCAGCGCCGCCATCTTGATTTTCACCATCGCCTGCGACTGGTGCAAGGTGGCCAGCGCAATGTCATAGTCGGAGGCCGACACCAGATGATTCGTGTAAAGTTCCGCCGTGCGCCGCGATTGCACCTCCTGCAATTCCTGGCTCGCCGTCGCGTTGGCCAGATCCGCCTCCGCCTGTGCCACCTGCGCCAGATAAACCCGCTGGTCAATCTGCGCGATCAGGTCGCCCGCCTTCACCTGCGAGTTGAAATCCACATAGATTTCGCGGAGCGTGCCCGACACCTGGCAGCCCACCTGCACGCTCTTGACCGGGTTTAAAATCCCCGTGGCCGTGACCGTCTGCGTCAATTCGCCCCGCGCCACCACCACCGTGGTGTAGTTCAAGGGCGCGGCCTGGCTGTGGCGGAAATAAAAGAATCCACCGACGCCTGCCGCGATCACGATGACCGCCAAAAGCCATTTCCACCAACTGCTGCGAGTTTTTTCAGCCATAAATTTTCGATTTGCCTGCCAATGCAGACAGAGTTTGCCGCCTTGAAGTTACGATAAAATCCATCTGTACCGCAATGGCAGGTTCGCGGAAGGGGTCAGACCTAACTATTGACACTGGCGGTTGCTTGCTTGCTTGCCTGCGTGCTGCTGTCGCTGCTGGGACAACAGATTGGAGACATGCGTCCAGGCTCCCATCTGCAACTCCGCCGCGATCCATTTCAAGGTCATCGTCGTCTCGGTGCGCAGCCGCCTGGCGATGCGGAGCTTGCCGGGATCGCCCTTCGGCCGCAGTTTCAGCTCGTCCGCCGTCCAGCCCAGGCGCTGCAATTCGGCCGCGACGATCCCGCGCGCCTTCACCTCGCCGCACTCCTGCCGCTCCGCTGCATAATGATTTTCCCCCACCCGTTCGCTCATCTGCGCCAGCAATTCCTGCCGGAACGCCTCGCCCCCCAGGCACCAGCCCCGCCGTACCTGTTGATAATCCGACCCCGCCTCGGCCGCCCGTCGCCGTTCCACTTGCGCCACCAGGTGCCGCCGCCCGGCGGCACTGTCCTTGGGAATCCCATATTCCCCCAGCAACCGGTCCACCCGCAGCCACGGCCAGCGTGCCGGCGGGCTTTTCAAATATTCCGGCCAACTGCTCCACGCATACGCGGACAAGGGCTTTGGCGGCAGCAACAGCTTGGCCCGCACCGGATTCAAATGCACATAATCGCACACGGTTTTGAAGTAGCCGGTGCCGCTGCCATCCACGATCAACGCCTTGTAACGCCCGCTGAAGAGATGCCCGAACTGCTTGTGCCGCCGGTTGAAGCGCGCCGTATAGGTGCTGGCGAGCCATTGCATCCCGGCCACCAGGTTGGGTTGCGGCGTCTCCACCACCAGATGAAAATGATTGGGCAGCAGGCAGAACGCATGCACCTGCCAGCCGGTTTTGGCGCACGCCTCCCCCAGGGTCCCCAGAAACATCTCCCGATCCGTGTTGTCCAGAAAGATCAGCTCCCGCCGGTCCCCGCGATTCAGCACATGGTAAATCGCCCCTTCATACTCGACGCGCAGCTTGCGTGGCATGCAGAAACCCTAGCTCCCCCACCTCTCTGTGTCAATAGTTAGGTCTGACCCCTTTACCGCACCGGATTCAAATGCACATAATCGCACACGGTTTTGAAGTAGCCGGTGCCGCTGCCATCCACGATCAACGCCTTGTAACGCCCGCTGAAGAGATGCCCGAACT
>Ga0302323_100001056_pt1 | contig 22291 bp, 13 predicted proteins | sample Fen_T0_3_FD_201950 | JGI IMG/M metagenome (GOLD analysis project Ga0302323, IMG submission 201950) | Peat permafrost microbial communities from Stordalen Mire near Abisko, Sweden - Fen_T0_3 | ecosystem: Environmental > Terrestrial > Soil > Wetlands > Permafrost | place: Sweden: Abisko... | reverse complement strand
GAGGACCGCAGCTCGGCGAGCAAGTGGCGCGTGCGCTCGCGAAGCGCATCGTCGATCGGGATCTCGACGCGCTGCTTGGAGGCCGCGAAATACAGCACACCACGCTCAACGGTGTAGCCGTTCTCCTCGAGGATCAGCGCCTGCGCGCAGAGCTGGACGCGCTCGGGCTCCCACGCGCCCTCGGCCAGGTCGGGCGCGCGTCCGCGCTTGTAGTCGACCGGCGTGGCGGTGGGGCCATCGGCTTCGACCAGATCCATGCGGGCGATCAGGCCGGCGTGCGGCGCCGAGAGCATGACCGATCGGGCGTGAACCCGCTCGGCGGCCGGCTCGTCTGGCTCGGGCAGCGGGCCGGCCTCGACGTTGACGACACGATGCTGGAACTGGCCATCGATCGTATCGGCGTTATCGGCAAAGTCGCCCTGGACCCATTCGAGATATGCCAGTCTCGGGCAATATGCGTGTTCGTTCAACATGCGCGCGGGGACGAGCTCGGGGGCGCCGCTAGGTCGTTGCATGATCACCTGTGGACAGCCAGCGAATGCCGCCGTCCGCCGTATAGAGCAGGCCCGCGCGGACGGCCTGCGGCGACAGCGCGGCGCGGAGGGCCTCGGCGTAGCCCCGCACCTGATCGACGTAGTTCGGGAGCACGCCCGCGAGATCGACGGGCGGCGCGTCGGTCTTGAAGTCGAGCACGAGCAGGTGATCGCGTCGCGCGGCGACCAGATCGATGTAGCCCGCCACCAGCTCGCCTCGCGCGGTCAGCCCGGAGATCGGGTATTCGAGCGCGCAGCTGGCGAGCTCGAGGTCGAGCGCGCGGAGCGCCGCCACCGCGCGGCGGACGTCCGCAGCCGCAGCGGGGAGGTGCGCCGCGAGGCCGGTCTGCGAGGCTGCCTGGATCACGGCTTGTTCGGGCGACTGGCCCGCACGCCAGGTGAGCCCGATCGCGAGGTGAACGGTGGCGCCGAACCGCGTGCCGAACCGGCCTCGCCTGCCCCACCACGGGTGCGGCTCGGAGGCGTCCGTGAACGCGATCGGCGTGTGGCGAGGTCGCGAGGCGGCGGCCGCGCGCGCCGCGAACGCGCGTTGCAACTCGCGGTCGCGCCCCGTGACCACGCGCGCGGTCGCGGGCGGGGCTGGCGCGGCCGCGTCGAACCAGGCCGCATGCGCGGCGGGCGTGTGCGGCGGCTGGGTCAGGACCGCCGGCGACGGCGTGGCGAGGAGCGTGCCCAGGATGCGGTCCGCGCGGGGTGCGCCTACCTGGGGAATCACGAGCAGGTCCCGCGCCCGCGTCGCCGCGACGTAGACCACGCGCCTCCGCTCGTGCTCGCGCATCGTGCGCTCGGCGGTCGCGGTGTCCGAGCCGGGCGGCTCGCTCCAGCGCAGGCCATCGAGCTGGATCGACCAGGTGCGTCCGTCGCGCGCGACCGCCCAGGGCTCGAACACCGCGCGCTCCTTCCAGCCCGCGCGGCCATCCCAGAGGACGACGACCGGAAACTCGAGGCCCTTGGCCTGATGGACGGTCATCACCCGCACCGCCGCGGCGGTGACCGGAGGTGGCCGGTCGAGCCGCGGCGGGTGATCGATCCAGTCGCGCAGCTGCTCCATCGTGGCGTCGAAGTCGAGCCGATCGGCGAGCGCCCGTGCCTCGACCTGAAAGCACAGCTCGCGCAGGCAGCTCAGCCGCTGGCTCGCGTTGGGGCCGAGCGCGATCGTGCGGCCGATGCCGGTCTGCTCGAGCAGCGCGCGCGCCGTGGCGCCGGGTCCGCGCGCGAACCGATCGCGCCGCAGCTCGCGGATGATCGCGCGCGCCTGGGCCGCGCGATCCTCGGGATCGTCGTCGCGAGCGCGCGCGAGATCGCCGAGGCTCACCGCGAAGAACGGCGGCCGCAGGAGGGCGGCGATCGCGACGCCATCGTCGCGATCCGCGAGCGCGCACAGCCCGAGCAAGAACTGGACCTGCAGCGGATCGGCGAGGAAGACCGTCCCTCCGTGGGCGGCGTACGGAACATCGTCGCGATCGAGCGCATCGAACAGGACGCGCAGCTGGGTGGTGGCGATCGCGAGGACCGCGACGTCGCCGTATCCGATCGGCCGGGCGATCTCGGTGACAGGATCCACGATCTCCACGGCGCTGTGATGGACCAGCCACCGCACGTATCTGGCGATCACCTCGGCCTCGAGCGACCGATCCGCGGCGGCGTCGCCGGCGTCGAGCAGGCTGCAGGGCACCGCGTGGATCGGCAGCGCCGGACCGGTCGGCCGCCCGACGGTCAATGGCTGATAGGGCACCTCGCCCGGAGGCACGAGCGACTCGGCGCGCGCAGCCGACCCCAGGATGCCGGCGAACTGAGTATTGATCCAGGCGACCAGCGACGGCGCGCTGCGATAGGACGACGACAGCCGGATCGCGACGTGCGGAGACCGCTCGACGATCGCGATGGCGCGCCGATAGGTCGCGATGTCGGCGCGCCGGAAGCGATAGATCGATTGCTTCGGATCGCCGACGACGGTCAGCGTGCCCGGGCCGACGGTCACGTGATCCCACGAAGCCGCGGCGCTGCCGCGCTCGCACAGCAGCACGACGATCTCGGCCTGCAGGGGATCGGTGTCTTGAAACTCATCGACCAGGATGTGGTCGAACAGCCCCTGACAGGCGGCGCGAATCTCGCGATCGTCGCGGAGCAGATCGCGCAGGCGAAGCAAGAGATCGACGTGATCGACGACCTGATGCCGCGCCTTCACTTGGTCGTAGACCTGCAGCACGACCGGGCGAAGCCGTGCCAGCCGGATCGCCAACCACTGGCGCAGCGGGGCGAGCAGATCGTCGCGCAGCGCCCGATCGCGAACCGGCTGCTTGCGGGCTTCGCCAATGAGGATCTGCCAGGCGGTCCAGGCGCGCGGGTCGCCGGCGAACTCGTGCTTCTTGCGCGGCGGTTCGCTGGCCTTGCCAAGCGGCCCCCGCTCGAGCCATTCGACCACGACCTGGAAGATCGCCGCCGGATCGGCTTCGTCGCGCGCGCGGCGCAGCAGGTCACCGGTCGCCCGTAGCCAGCGCGCGCCGATCGAGTCCCCCTGCACGTCCGCGACGAGCGCGAGGTACTCGGCGGTCGCGGCCTCGAACGCGCCGCGGTCGAGTTCGACCGGTGCGGGGTCGTCGGCCAGGACGTCGCGGTGGCGCACGAAGTTCGCGACCAGGCCGTCGAGGCCGTGATAGGTCCAGAACTCGGTCTCGAGCGATCGGGCGCGTAGCCCGGCGCGCTGCGCGTCGAGGATCGTCGAGGTCGCCTCGGCGGCGCGCGCCGCGGCCGGACCGCCGCGCATCCGATCGACGAGCGTGGCGGTCTCCGCGCCGTGCAGGAGGCTCGAGACGCACTCGTCGACCAGCCGATCGGCGGCGTCGTCCAGCTGGTAGCGCGGATCGAGCTGCGCCTGCGCGGGGTACTTGCGCAACAGCCGATCGGCAAACCCATGGATCGTCGCGATGGGCGCGGTGTCGATCGCGCCGAGCGCGCGGCGCAGCAGCCCTGCCCGTGGTGCGTCCGAGGGCAGTGCCGCGGCCTGCGTCAAGAGCTGCTGGCGGGTTCGCACGCGCAGCTCGCCGGCGGCCTTGCGCGTGAACGTGAGGGCGGCGATCCGCTCGATCGCCAGCGGCACCCCGCCGTCGTGAGGGGCGATCAGCGCCGCGATCCGCTCGACGATCAAGCGCGTCTTGCCCGTGCCGGCCGACGCCTCGACGAGCACATTGCGAGCGCGCTCGGTCACGGCCTGGCGACGATCGTCATGCTCGGCGCTCGCCATCACGCTCGCAGCTCCCGGTAGCGCGCGAGCTGGCCGGTGGCGCCGCGCAGGTCGTCGCGTCGCCCGTCGCCGCACACGCGCGCAAACGCACATCGCCGGCAATCCGAGGCCATCGGGGTCTGGGGGTAGGCGCCTTCGAGGAGCAGGCCCCGCGCCAGATCCAGCCAGGCCCTACCCTTCGCGCGCAGCGCGTGGCGGTCCGCGCGAAACGCCCGCTCCGGGCGCGGCGCGAAGCGGTCGGTGTAGACATACGCGGCGGCCACGTCGCCCGGGAGGCCCCAGGTGGGCGCCAGGTGCTCCGCGACGACGGCATACACGGCGAGCTGCAGATCGATCGCGACGTCGGGATCGCCTCGGTCGGGTTCGCGCGGCGCGCGGCCGGTCTTGAGGTCGCGGACCAGCACCCACGCGCCCTCACGGTCGAGGCGATCGATCCGGCCGGCCAGAAACAGCGGCCCCTGCGAGGTCGGCATCGCCAGCGGATCGCCGGCCGCACCAAACGCTCGCTCGACGTCGATGAGCGTCCGCGCGCGCCCCTCTGCCCAGTCGAGCTCGATCCAGCGCCGCACGTCGCGGTGCAAGCGGCGGCGCTCGGCGGCGACCACCTCGCGCCCTGCGAGCGGCGCTCGCGCCACGAGATCGTCCAGGGCCCGGTCGGCGAGCTCGACGGCGAGCGCGCACCACGCCTCGAGCGGGCCTTGCCTCGCGCCGAACGCAACCCCGTGAAGCCGCGCGAACTGCTCGGCGATCCCGTGCACCAGCAGCCCGTAGGCTCGCGGGTCGATGCGGCTTGGGTCCGCGCCGGGCTCGCGGGGCCGGAAGCCGAGGACGTGCGCGAGGAGGAAGCGATGCGGACAGCTGAGCAAGTCGCGCAGCCGCGCCACCGAGGTCGGGTGGGTGGCGCCAAGTCCGGGCACGAGCTGCGTCAACCGAGCGGGGCCGAGGATTCCATGCATCGCCGCCTGGCGATCGGCGATCGCGCCGGGATCGATGACCACGGCGCGGGTCCACTCGCTCGGCACGTCATCGGCGCCGGCCGCCACGCGGTCGAGCCAGCACGCTGGCGTGAGCGGCGCCGCGATGCGCCGAGCCCCTCCGGCGCGACGCGCGGGGCCGAACGCGTCGCGCTCGAGCTCGCGCCGGGTCGGAAAGCTGCCGGCGGCCCGCCCGGTGGCGGCATCGGGCCGACCGAGCGCCGCGGCGATCTCGACGAACAGCGCGGCGGGCTCGCGTTCGCCGCCGCCAGCATCGGTCAGCGGCGCGGAGATCACGAGGCGCTCGCCGGTGGCGCGAACCACTTGATCGAACGCATGCAGCTGCGCCGCGGCGAACTCCGCGTCGCCGGGCATCGCGTCCGCCGGCAGCCGGCGGCGCTGCTCCGCCGGCAACACGGGATCTTCGCGCAGCGTGCGCGGGAACATGCCCTCGGCGGCGCCGAGGATCCGCACGGCGCGAAACCCGAGCCCCGCGGCTTCGAGCACGGTCCCGACGTAGACCGCCGGTTCGCCAAACCGGCCGTCGCGAATCCGCGCCGCCGCGATCTGCTCGGCGATCAGCTGCATCGCCTCGACACCGACGACGCCGGACGTGACGCGATCCTTGGCCAGCGCACCGATCGCGACGTCGAGCGACGCGAGGATCTCCGCGATCGCGCGCGGCATGACGACGTGATCGGTCACGAAGGCCCGGACCGCCGCCCACAGCGCCGCGAGGCTGGCACCGGCGATCACGTCAGCCGCGACCGCGACCACGGCCGAGATCGCCGGCGCGAGCCCACCCGCCGACGGATCCGGACTGGCCGCCACGCGGTCGCGCCACTGCAGCGCATCGCCGGGCCGCGCGGCGCTGCCACCGCGCGCGCCGAGCGCCTCGACCAGGGCACGCGCGCGCCCGGGCGAGACGTGGCCGTCATCGCCGCGCCGCAGCCGCGGGACCAGCTCGATCAACGCCGCCGCGGGGAGAAAGCCGACCAGCGCGTTTGCGACTGCCAGCAGGCGTGCCCCCGCGGCGGTCGAGGTCGCTGGACGGCCGCACGCCAGGTAGACGGGCGTCGGTGCCGCCGGTCCGGACCGCTCCGCGATGCGCGTCGCGAGCAGCGCCGCGAGCGGATCGGGCGTGGGCACGAGGATCGCGATGTCCTGGAGTGGGGTCTCGTGATGAAACACCTCGTCGACGACCCAGCGCGCCGCGGCGTCGACCTCCTCGTCGATGCCGGCGTGCACCTCGAGCGTGACGCTGCCGTCGGGCCCCTGGCTTCGGCGGCGTTCGGCGTGGGCGATCTGCGCCGGTGGGGCGAACAGGTACTCGCACAGAACGCCGAGCTCGGTGGAGCGGCGCGGCACCGCGACGCATGAGCCGGCGATCTCGGCGGCCGCGGCGCCGAACCGCGCGGCCATGCGCACCACCGCGGCGCGCCGGAGCGGTCGCGCCACGACCACGCCGATCGTCGCGCGAGGGATCACCCGCACCAGCGCGGCGTCGACCGCTGGCATGGTGTTCGTGACCACTGCCAGGACGGGGCCCGCCCACGGCCACACCGCCGGTGCAGCTGCGAGCACGAGCCCGGCCTGCTTCAGGATGCGCGGCAGCGTCCACGAGCCGGCGGCGGCGTCATCGAGCGCGCGCCAGATGCTCGCGAGGTCCGCCATGCGCGGAGTGGCCAGGCGGTCGAGATCCGCCGGCTCGAGCGCCGCCTCCTCCAGCTGCTCGATCGTCGACGCGAACGCGGCCTCCCAGCCCGGCGTCTCAAGCTCATCGGTGCGATAGCACGCGAGCGCGGGGTTCGACCGCAGCCACGCGCGGAACCGAAGCGGGCGCCGCTGCTCCTCCCCGACGCGGTACGCGACCCCGGCCGCATCGAGGACCGCACACGCCACGGCGGGCAGCGTGAGCAAGCGCGTCCCCGCCAGCGCCCCAGGCGCGTCTGACGAAAGCTGACAGCGCAGGATATGTGCGTGCGCCTCGGTCGGCACCAGGACGGTGCGCGCCGGCAGCGGACCTGCGACCGGGAGCGCGGCGACCGCGGCTGCCCAGGATGCAGGGTCCGAGATCCGGACATAGCATGCGCGGTGCGGTGGTTCCGTGGCGGGTTCGACGGCGGCTTCGCTCACATGATGGGGGCGCCGCGGACGTCGTCCGCACGACAGAAATCGCATGGCTCGATGAAGTAAGCCGCCGCCCGGCTGGCGCCGCGGGTGCCGTACGCATCGATCGCTTCAACGGCGCCGTCGATCTTCATCGACGGAGACCCGCAACGGTGATGATGCTTGCGCTCCCCGCCGGCGAGGCCTTCAATGCCGCCGTCGAGCATCATCGCCGTAGACAGCGCGCACCACGTGTGGTCACGCTTCTCTGTCCGGCTTCAATGGGGCCGTCGATCTTCATCGACGGAGACCCGGAGCTGGCAGATTCTCGAGCAGAGCACGGTTATGCTTAAATGGGGCCGTCGATCTTCATCGACGGAGACAGGCCGTTCTCCTGATTGAGGTGCTCCGCATGCTCGAGCTTCAATGGGGCCGTCGATCTTCATCGACGGAGACCCGAGGCGAGCCGAGCGGCGAGCATCATCAGTATCGCTTCAATGGGGCCGTCGATCTTCATCGACGGAGACAAGGCGGCGGTCCTCGCCGGCGCCGCCAGCGCGGGGCTTCAATGGGGCCGTCGATCTTCATCGACGGAGACGATGGGCGCTTGTCGGCGCCGCTCGAGCTGTCGGTTGCTTCAATGGGGCCGTCGATCTTCATCGACGGAGACGCATCGCAAACGATGCGCGCAGCACGCGGGGGCTGGCTTCAATGGGGCCGTCGATCTTCATCGACGGAGACAGCCTCGTTCCACACGCGAGCGCGCGCGGCCGCGGAGCTTCAATGGGGCCGTCGATCTTCATCGACGGAGACGGGTTGCAGGCACCGCCACGGCGCCGACGACGGACCGTGCTTCAATGGGGCCGTCGATCTTCATCGACGGAGACCCGGTTGTCATTGGGGGGACCGGCAGCAATGGAGTGATGCTTCAATGGGGCCGTCGATCTTCATCGACGGAGACGAACCAGCGGTCACGATCGCCCCTGGGATACGTAAGCTTCAATGGGGCCGTCGATCTTCATCGACGGAGACGAGGGAGCACGACGGCTGTTCGCTCTCGCCGGCATGCTTCAATGGGGCCGTCGATCTTCATCGACGGAGACGAGAACGACGATGGCCTCGGGTTCGTTCAGTTCTAGCTTCAATGGGGCCGTCGATCTTCATCGACGGAGACACGCCGAGCTTCCGTGGGTCGTGCTGGCGTTTCGCAGGCTTCAATGGGGCCGTCGATCTTCATCGACGGAGACACGAACGCCGACCAGCCGCGGGCATCGTGGCTGGTCGCTTCAATGGGGCCGTCGATCTTCATCGACGGAGACGTCTCGACTCCGCGCTCGAGTGCAGCGGTAATTGCGCTTCAATGGGGCCGTCGATCTTCATCGACGGAGACCCGTAGGCCGGCACGGTGATGGTGGCGTACTTGACCTGCTTCAATGGGGCCGTCGATCTTCATCGACGGAGACTCGTCCGGGAGGGCCCTGGGGGCGCCAAGGTGCTCGAGCTTCAATGGGGCCGTCGATCTTCATCGACGGAGACACGAGGTAGCCGTCACCGCCGGTCACCATCGCATCGTGCTTCAATGGGGCCGTCGATCTTCATCGACGGAGACGGTCTTCGGACGGGAGATCGCATTGTGCAGGTAAACGTGCTTCAATGGGCCGTCGATCTTCATCGACGGAGACTCGCCGGGCGCGCGCGCGAGCGCCGGCCGAGCCTCAGCTTCAATGGGGCCGTCGATCTTCATCGACGGAGACCTAGCCCGCGCGTAGCGCGCTCTCTACTTCCGGCCCGCTTCAATGGGGCCGTCGATCTTCATCGACGGAGACACGCTCTTACCCCGAACGCCTACGTCTGCGACTACGAGCTTCAATGGGGCCGTCGATCTTCATCGACGGAGACCCCTCCACGGCAGCGGCGAACGTGGTTACCGAATCTGCGCTTCAATGGGGCCGTCGATCTTCATCGACGGAGACCCGCCTGCCGGTCGACGCGCCAGCGGCGGCGGCGGAGCTTCAATGGGGCCGTCGATCTTCATCGACGGAGACGGTAGCAGGATCCAGCGAGTCGACGAACGAGATCAGCGATGCTTCAATGGGGCCGTCGATCTTCATCGACGGAGACCGTGTGGGCGCCGGCGCTACGCCCGCGGCCACGGCCGGCTTCAATGGGGCCGTCGATCTTCATCGACGGAGACCCGGAAAGCTCATTCGCATCCTCCATGTATGCTGTAGCTTCAATGGGGCCGTCGATCTTCATCGACGGAGACCCCTGGACATGATGACCGTGTGGCGCGACGACGCGCACATGCTTCAATGGGGCCGTCGATCTTCATCGACGGAGACGACGTACGAGGACATATCGGGCGACTACTCTCAGGTGCTTCAATGGGGCCGTCGATCTTCATCGACGGAGACATGCCATCGACATCGAAGCCGATCCGGCTCTCGAGGCTTCAATGGGGCCGTCGATCTTCATCGACGGAGACACTCGGCGCGATCATCGCCATCGCGGCACAGCATCCGCTTCAATGGGGCCGTCGATCTTCATCGACGGAGACTTCCGCGGGGCCGAAAGAGAAGAGACCTCATGTACGCACAGCTTCAATGGGGCCGTCGATCTTCAACGACGGAGACACCCCGCCAACTACCTGAGCCCGCTGCCACGCCTCGCTTCAATGGGGCCGTCGATCTTCATCGACGGAGACGTTCTGGCCGTCGCGGTGACGCCTCACCATGTCGTCGCTTCAATGGGGCCGTCGATCTTCATCGACGGAGACCGTCGGGTCCGGGTCCTGAGATGCCGCAGCGCTTGACAAGCTTCAATGGGGCCGTCGATCTTCATCGACGGAGACGTCCGCCTTCGGAGCATGGTGCTCCGACATGGACAGTCTGCTTCAATGGGGCCGTCGATCTTCATCGACGGAGACTCGCTCAACGAGACGCTGAATCTACCGCCAGGGCAGCTTCAATGGGGCCGTCGATCTTCATCGACGGAGACACCGGTGCGCGCGGCCGGCGCCCGGCTGCATGCCAGGGCTTCAATGGGGCCGTCGATCTTCATCGACGGAGACACGCGACAGCTTGCGCGTCGGGTCGCCGAGGTGAGGCTTCAATGGGGCCGTCGATCTTCATCGACGGAGACACCGCTGAGATGCCGCACGATCCGGCGCTCGAGCAGGCGCTTCAATGGGGCCGTCGATCTTCATCGACGGAGACGCGTTGAACGCTGGACGCTGGGCGTTGGGCGTTGGGCGTTGCTTCAATGGGGCCGTCGATCTTCATCGACGGAGACCAGCTCGCCCGGCATCACTGCACCCCCGCTGGCGTCTTGCTTCAATGGGGCCGTCGATCTTCATCGACGGAGACAGGCGGGCTCGCGTCGCTCGGATGCACTCTCGTCGCCGGCTTCAATGGGGCCGTCGATCTTCATCGACGGAGACACGACTACCACTCCGCCGTAAATGAGGGTATTGAGATGCTTCAATGGGGCCGTCGATCTTCATCGACGGAGACCGCTCGAGATCGTCGCGCGCAACGCACCGATGACCGCCGCTTCAATGGGGCCGTCGATCTTCATCGACGGAGACGGGCGCGGCGGCGGCGGCGGCGGCGTGACGGCGCGGCTTCAATGGGGCCGTCGATCTTCATCGACGGAGACGTGACCGACCAGACAGCCGCCTCCTTGGCGGATGAGCTTCAATGGGGCCGTCGATCTTCATCGACGGAGACGACAATTCCGCAAGTGAGTGTCACTATCGTCAGGGAGCTTCAATGGGGCCGTCGATCTTCATCGACGGAGACATCGCGCTCTCGGCGCATGCCAATAGTAATCTTTCCACGCTTCAATGGGGCCGTCGATCTTCATCGACGGAGACGTCCGTCGGACCAAGCAGTCTTCCAACGGGCAGCGAGCTTCAATGGGGCCGTCGATCTTCATCGACGGAGACTCAGCGCGTCCGGACCGCGCTCGCCCAGTTTCTGCTGCTTCAATGGGGCCGTCGATCTTCATCGACGGAGACTCGCCGAGACCCGTCGCGAACGGGACCGCCAGCGCGCTTCAATGGGGCCGTCGATCTTCATCGACGGAGACGAGCGTAGGGCGGTGCTGCGGTTCGGAGCCACGGTGCTTCAATGGGGCCGTCGATCTTCATCGACGGAGACACAAGCCCACCACGGGGCTCGCCGGCGGCGCCGGCGGGCTTCAATGGGGCCGTCGATCTTCATCGACGGAGACAGCAACCGACTACCCCGACGGAGACGTGAAGCTATGCTTCAATGGGGCCGTCGATCTTCATCGACGGAGACTCGTCCCGCGACACCGGCACCGGGCAGACCATCAATGTGCTTCAATGGGGCCGTCGATCTTCATCGACGGAGACCGCAGCGTTAGCGTGGCCGGCGGAGTGGCGGACCTAGCTTCAATGGGGCCGTCGATCTTCATCGACGGAGACCGTGGCCGGCGGCCGAGCTGCCCGAGACGGTCAGCACGCTTCAATGGGGCCGTCGATCTTCATCGACGGAGACCTCGCGCATCCAGGCGCGCTACATGACCGAGCGCGGGCTTCAATGGGGCCGTCGATCTTCATCGACGGAGACCCGGCCAGTCCGGCTACTCGTGGAGCGATTTTCTTGCGCTTCAATGGGGCCGTCGATCTTCATCGACGGAGACCTGTGCGATCGCGGGCCTGTCGGGTGACGTCGGGCCGGCTTCAATGGGGCCGTCGATCTTCATCGACGGAGACGGTGGCCTCGAGCTCGGCCGGCTGTCTCGTTTGGGTGCTTCAATGGGGCCGTCGATCTTCATCGACGGAGACATGGAGAACACGATGAACGGCGCACAACTCTTCTGGCTTCAATGGGGCCGTCGATCTTCATCGACGGAGACACTCGGTCGCACGGTGCGCTACCGGCGCGGCGACCTGCTTCAATGGGGCCGTCGATCTTCATCGACGGAGACTTGCCAGGCCTGGAGGTACCGATCCAACCTCTCGCGATGCTTCAATGGGGCCGTCGATCTTCATCGACGGAGACGAGACCGCCATCTTCGAGCTACTCACGACCTGCACGCTTCAATGGGGCCGTCGATCTTCATCGACGGAGACGCGGGCCATGCTGATGCTCGACCCTGCGGCCAAGGCGCTTCAATGGGGCCGTCGATCTTCATCGACGGAGACCGATCCGTCGGCCGGCCGGCTCACCGTGGAGCTCGGAGCTTCAATGGGGCCGTCGATCTTCATCGACGGAGACCTGCGGAGTGGCGCTTCCCGACGCCGCACGGAAGCGTGCTTCAATGGGGCCGTCGATCTTCATCGACGGAGACGACCGCCGGGCCGTAGTTCGACCCCAGTCCGTTGTTGTCGCTTCAATGGGGCCGTCGATCTTCATCGACGGAGACACTCTGATATCATCAGAGTTCTTGAGATGGAAGATAGGCTTCAATGGGGCCGTCGATCTTCATCGACGGAGACAGTACGCAGCGGTGTTCACCTATCGCTCCTCCTCCCTGCGCTTCAATGGGGCCGTCGATCTTCATCGACGGAGACCCGGGTCCGGAGGGCGCCGCGCTGGCCGACAACCTGCTTCAATGGGGCCGTCGATCTTCATCGACGGAGACCGTCGCCGATCGCCCACAGCTCGGCCGTGTCACGCGTGCTTCAATGGGGCCGTCGATCTTCATCGACGGAGACGTGGTGGGGATGTCGCCATTCGCTCGCGCTCGACGTGCTTCAATGGGGCCGTCGATCTTCATCGACGGAGACACTGCGCCGGCCCCCAGGAGTCGGTCACCTGCAGCGAGCTTCAATGGGGCCGTCGATCTTCATCGACGGAGACGTTGATGCCGCCGACGGTTCCGGGCGTCCAATACAGCATGCTTCAATGGGGCCGTCGATCTTCATCGACGGAGACTCGGCGATGGACGACGCGGCGCTGCGGAGGGTGCCATGCTTCAATGGGGCCGTCGATCTTCATCGACGGAGACCCCTGGAAGCGAATCCTCTGGACACCGGAGTAGCCTTGCTTCAATGGGGCCGTCGATCTTCATCGACGGAGACACGCCAGGGGAAGGGCCGGCGTTGACGGCGCTCGAGCTTCAATGGGGCCGTCGATCTTCATCGACGGAGACCTCATCGAGCAGATCAAGAGGCTCAAGCCGGCCTCGCTGCTTCAATGGGGCCGTCGATCTTCATCGACGGAGACGTTGATGGGCGCGTCCGCGGCCGTCGGATGGCTCGAGACGCTTCAATGGGGCCGTCGATCTTCATCGACGGAGACCGGAGGCGACGGTCCAGAAGAAGCAGGACGTCCAGGAGCTTCAATGGGGCCGTCGATCTTCATCGACGGAGACCCCAGCCCATCGGGGACGCATACAACTGGGTGGCCGCGCTTCAATGGGGCCGTCGATCTTCATCGACGGAGACCTGCCGTTGGCGTGGGCTCGCCGGCGGAGCCGATTCTGCTTCAATGGGGCCGTCGATCTTCATCGACGGAGACCGATCGACCCCGATGGGGAGCTCGAGGTTCTCGTGGCGCTTCAATGGGGCCGTCGATCTTCATCGACGGAGACGTCCGAGTACGGCTCGCGCGAGGCCGCGCGGATGATGCGCGCGCTTCAATGGGGCCGTCGATCTTCATCGACGGAGACGACATGAGCGCCGGCCCCATCGAGATAGCGTGCGGAGGGCTTCAATGGGGCCGTCGATCTTCATCGACGGAGACTTGAATCTCCTTTTTACCACTCACAACGAAGCTTGCCCGCTTCAATGGGGCCGTCGATCTTCATCGACGGAGACCCTCCCGGCGGCGCGCATGTCAGCGATGATTTTGTCGCTTCAATGGGGCCGTCGATCTTCATCGACGGAGACCACAATGGCGTGCGCGCTGCCGGACGTGGTGGCATTATGCTTCAATGGGGCCGTCGATCTTCATCGACGGAGACATCGCTCGGATCGAGCTGCACGCTGGCGGTGCCCAGTGCTTCAATGGGGCCGTCGATCTTCATCGACGGAGACGGGCGCTCCTCGCGCTACGTGCGGCCGGTGCCACCGAGCTTCAATGGGGCCGTCGATCTTCATCGACGGAGACAGCATCGTCTAATTCCTGTTATATTTCATGAGCTTACATGGCTATTTTCGAGCGGCCTACCCATAGCACCAGCCATGAGCGAGCCTCAGCGAGGCGCTGACGGGAACACGCTGTAGTTTCAATAAGTTGTGCAACTCGAGCGGCGACCCGAAGTTGCGGTGCACGTGACCGCTCGAAACGCCGCCCGGTTGCTGGGCTATGCAGTTGTCAATGAACAACCAGACGTTAGGTTACCACGACGGTCCGCTCCGGTGCCAGGTAGCGCTGGCTGATGGCGGTGACGCAAGTTGCGGCATGGCCTTCCACAGGGCGAAGGGCCGATGATAGCAGGAGCTGATTTGCTGGGTATGCGATCGAGGGCGTCCGAGAGGTCACAGCGAACACCGAACACTGGACATGATCGCCGCGGCCGCGCGGGCTATTGAATACGTGATTGCATCGCTCACCGCTGGAGATATCGTATGGCGCGCGTGGTTCAGCGCGCCGGCGGAACGACCGCCGCCGGGGAGAACGAGCCATAGCCACCCTGATCGGAGCGCTGGATCCGGCTGCGGAACACGGTCTCCACGCCGTAGGCGCGCCGCTGCGACTGGGTCCAGGCCGTCGCGTCGAGGCGCAGCAGCGAGGCGACCGCGCTGGCTTCTGCTGCGGGGGACCAGACCGGCCAGGTGAAGGCGCCGTCTTTCCAGCCGCCGGTGACGCCGGTGGTCACCAGGCGCGATCCGCGGGCGACGACTGGAAAGTACGTGAGACCGAGCACGGCCAGCCAGTTGGCACCCGGCACACTGCCCCGCTTCTCCTTGGACGGGTTACCGGCTCGCAGGGCGTAGAGCCGGGTCACCGAGGCGTCCCAGGTCAGCGATGGCAGCGGCGAGGTGTTGAGCCACGGGCCGTCGAGGGCCTCGCGGAGGTGCGCCGCCGTGACGCCGGCGCGCAGCGCCTCGACCATCTCGAGGAATGCTTGCTGGCCTGCCGTGAAGTGAAACGCCGTCGGCTTTGTATTGCCGTTGCGGTCGGTCACGAGGTCCGAGAACCAGGCCGCCGCGAACGCCGCGGTTCTCGGGTCTGCCTGGGCTGCCGTGGCTGCCTGGGCTGCGTGATCGAGCAGCTGACGAGCAACGCCTGGGGGTGGCTTGAGGTCGCGGGTCGCGCCCTTGGCCCCCGGGGTCACCATGGTGCCGGCCTGGTCGTAGGCCAGCTGGAGCGCGCGATTGTCGGCTTGCGCCGCGGCGTCGCGCAGGACGAGCTCGATGATCTCGTCGCGCGTGTGCGGCGTGTGGACGGCCGCGACGAAGCTGCCTTGGTCGACAAACCCGAGCCTGGGACGGCGCGCCCCGGCGGCCGCCGCGCGATCGTCGAGGACGCGAAGCAGGCCCAGCGCCGCCAGGAAGCCGAGGGGATTATTCGCCTCGAGCGCGGCCAGGGTGATCGCGGTCATGGCGCGTCCTCCGTGAGCGGCTGCTCGCTGGCGCGGTGATCGGCCAGGCGGAGCACGGCTTCGAGCCAGGCCAGGCCCCACCAGCCGTAGCGCGCGACCAGCGCCCAGAACCTGGGCGCGACGCCGCTGTCGAGGCGCGCCAGCGGGTGGCTCGTGGTGGCGGTCAGCAGGTGCTCGTCGTGCTGCCAGCGGACCGGCAGGTCGGCGGTGTCTTCGACCGGCGGCGGAAACGGCCGGCACCAGCCGTGGTGGCTGGCGACCAGGTGCAAGACCAGGTCGCGATCGTGCGCCTGGTCGAGCGCGCCGTGATGCTCCACCATCGCGAGCGACAGCAGCTCGTGGCGGTAGCCCGCGGGGTAGCCGGCGCGCTGACGCGCGATCTGGCGCTCGCGCGCGGTGCTGGAGCGCGACGCGGACTTCGCCAGGACCGGCTCGCGCGCGGTCTCGTTGCCACCGACGAGCCAGCGCTGAAACCGCGGATCGGCCTTGCCGACGTCGTGGAACCACGCCGCCAGCGCGAGGTCGGCGGCGATCGCCGCCGGGAACTCGAGCGCGAGGGCGTATTGCTGCGCCAGCGTCCGCACGTCGCGGCTGTGCGCGGCCAGCGTGACGTCCGCGCGCCGAAACGAGCTGTCGTCGTCCTCGGTCACCGCGTCGTCGGTCTCGGGCGGTAGCGAGGTCGGCGCGGTCACGGTCAGGTGGGCGCCGGCCACGGCGATCCGGCGCGACCGCGATCGCAGCGCGCCGCGCGCCGCGTCCCACTCGGTCGACGTGCCGACGAACTGCGCCGGCGCCGCCGCAGGCCACAGCGCGAGCCAGGCGTCGACCCGCGCCTCGAGGTCGTCGCGGTCGTCGTCGTCTCCTTCCGCTGCAGGGATCGCGTCGAGCATGGCGGCCGGGAAGCCCCAGACGGCGAGCGCCTCGCGCTGCAGCCGCAGGGTCGCGAGGCCGCGCCCCCGCAGCTGGGCCAGATCTCCCAGATCGATGACGGCATCGGTGGCTTCGGGGTCGAACGAGCGTTGCCGCAGGCCGCCGCGGCTGGCGTCGACGACGATCAGGTCGCCGGGTCGCAGATCACCGGGCTCGATCGGCGCGCTCGCGTCGCCGTCCCAGCGCAGGATCTGCGGGGCTCGCGGCGTCCGTGCGCGGGCGCCGCGATCGTCTTCGGCGGGCTCGCCCTCCACGTCGGCGATCGCCGCGTCCGCGGCGTGGTCTTCGAGCCACCGCCGGGCGGCGGCGAGCGGCACGGTCACGGCTTCGAGCGCCGATGGACGGCACGCCTGCAGGCGCTGGATCACCGACGCGCGCTGCGCCTCGTCGAGGCCGACGACGTCGGCCCCGGCGCGCCAGATCACCTGGACGTCGGCGCCGGGCTTGGCTTTGCCATGGAGCCACAGCGCGACGTCGGGATCGGCCACCGGTCGCTGCGAGGTCTGCGCCCACGCGTCGAGGTGCGCGGGCAGGAGCACCGGGACCTCGGCCACCGGTGGTAACAAGGTCTGGGCGTCGCTGGCCGGTAGCGCCGAGATGCCGAGATCGATCGACCCGGCGGTGGCGTGGCCGACGAGCCACCGCCAGGTGTGACCGAGCGCCTCGCCGTAGACCGGATCGTCGAAGCCCTCGGCGAGCTGATCCGAGCGGCACAGGACGACCGATTCGGAGCTTGAAAGATCGCCGCGGCGATCGACGCGCCCGAACCGCTGGCGGAGCGCGTCGAGGCTCGCGCACTCGGTGACCATCGCGTCGAAGTCGAGGTCGGCGCCCGCCTCGATGCACTGGGTCGCGACGACGATCAGCGGGCGGGCCGGCGGGGTCCGGTCTCGGCTGGCGCCGGCCCGTGGCAGCAGGTCGACCTCGACGAGACGGTCACGCTCGATCGGCCGCATCCGCCCGGTGACCAGGAGGGCATCGGTGGCGGCGCGGTGCGGCGCCAGCTGGCGAATCGCCAGCCGCGCGGTGTCCACGCGGTTGACGACGATCGCGACCACGCGCGCGCCCGCCGCTTGCCGCGCGAGCGCTTCGTGCACGGCGCGGGCCGCGACCGCCTCCAGCTTCTTCGGCTCGTCGTCTCCGGTGACCTTGACGACGTGCAGCGCGGCGCGCTTGGCGGCGGTGAGCCGCTGCCTGATCGTGGGATGCGCGCGATCCGCGTCGTCGAGCTGAAACGCGCGCGGCGCTCGAGCCCCGCGCACCGTGGCCGACATCTGGGTGACCATGAACCGCGGAGGCAGCGCCGTGTGGACGCCGCGAAACCGGTCGCGGATCTTGTCGAGGGTCTCGGCGAACGCGTTGGCGAGGTGCACCTCGTCGAGCAAGATCAGCGTGTCGTTGCCGACCAGCCCGGCGTGGATCGACGCCGAGTTCCGGCCCACCCCGTAGCCGCGAAACAACAGCCGCGAGCCCAGCTGATCCACCGTCGAGACTCCGAGCAGCGGCTGATCGGGGCGCCGCGCCCAGTCGTTATCGCGGGGCACGCCGCCACGCATCACCGCCACCGCGAACGGCGGCTCGCGGGTCGCGCCCCAGAGGGCCCTCAGGCGATCCGCGATCACGGCCAGCGGCCCGTCGGGCGCCTCGGTCAGCTTGCGCTGCAGCGATCTCGCGTGGAGCGCGCCCTGATCGACCACGATCCGGCGATCGACGACGAGGACGGTGCGACGCGGCATCCGCGCCGGCGCCGCTGCGAGGCAGTACAGCGCGATGTCGAGCGCCGTGGTCTTGCCGACCCCGGTCGGCAGGTCGAGCACCGGCGGCCAGCCCTCGGCGAGGACGGTGCGGACCAGGCGGCCTTGCCACGGGAACGCGGTGCGCCCCGGGTAGGCAGCCTCGTACATGGCGTCGAAGCTGGGGAGCGGCCTCGCAGCGACTCCCTCGATCGGGCGAGGTTGATCTCCGGGCAGCGACGTCACAGCGACTCCTTGGGGCCGTCCACCGGGAGGCACAGCCCCAGGCCCTGGTAGCGGCCCGCGCCGATCAGCAGCGGTCCATGAACGGGCTGACCGAACGCGATCCGCACGTGGACCAGGACGCGCTGGGGCTTGCGCGCCTCACTCGGAAACCGCGGGTAGCTCCGCGGCTTGGCCGTGCCGGGTAGCACGCACGACCGGACCACGTCGACCTCGCTGGGGGGCGGCAAGCCGATCCGCCCGATCGCGTCGACGATCGAGGCGCGCGCCGCCTCGAACGCGGCCGCCCGCGCGACCGGATCAGGATCGTGGAGGTCGCCGGGATTGCGATCGAGCGCGACCGGGGTCGCCGATGCCCACCGGGTAGCTGGGTGGGTCCAGCTGCGGGCTCGCAGGGTCGCCCCCGCGTCGTTCCAGCGCACGTGCGTGAGGATCAGCGGCTCGGCCCCCAGCTCGAGCTGCAAGGTCCTGGCGTCGTCGCCTGGGTCGAGCTGCCGGGTCAGGCGTTCGACGGCACGCGCGACGTGCTGCCGCCCCGCTTCGTCAGTGTCGCGCGGCAACACCAGCGCGACCCCGAGCAAGCTGCCGTCGGGGTGCGGGCCGGTCACGAACGGAAGCGGCACGACCGCCGCATGGTCGCGTTCGCTGGGAGTTCCATCGCTGCGATGCCCCGACAGCACCTCGTGGACCGGCGGATCTGCGGCCGACATCAGCGCGCGGCGAAGCTGCCGAGCCAGGCCCGCCGCGCTGGTGATCGGCAACCGCGGACCGCGGACCCGCGCGAAGATGATCCATTGATCGTCGAACGCGCTGCGCGCAACCGGGGCGGGCGCCGCGCGATCGCCGCCGCGGTAGCGGATGAACCTGGCCGGCAACACGCGTGGATCGACCTGCTGGTGGCGCTCGTGCGCGCGGATCAACCGCTCGGTCTGCCCAGCGCCAACCCAGCGGATCATGAGCTCGCCTTGCTCGTCATCGGGCGCGAACGCCGCCGTGACCGCGGCGAGCTCCGACATCGCCTCGGTGGACACCCGCGCGTGCACCATCGACGACGAATGCCCCAGGCGCACCAGCCGGCGCGCGACCGCGGCCAGCGCGGCGAAGCGGTCCGGTGGCGCGTCGACGCCGGGCCACGCGAACGCGAACGCCGGGACCTCGGGGATCGCGCACGGGAACGTCCGTGGCTGACGGACGCGGCGATCGAGCAGCGACTGCTCGGCGCTGGCGAGGTCGTGCTTGCCGAGCTTGCCCGGCGCCGCGGTCTCCTTGGCTGTGTCGCTCCGCAGCTTGTCGCGCAGCGCCGCGACCTGCTTGGCGGCTCGGGCCCGCGCCGCGGGCTCGAGCGCGTCCGCGAGCGCGCGCTCCGCGGCCTCGAGCTTGCCGGGATCGGGCGGCTTGATGACGCCGACATCGTTGACCGGGACGAACACGGTCGCCGCGGTGCGCATGCCCACGTTCGCGGTCGCGCTCGCGAGGATCACCGGCGGCGCCTGGGCCTCGAGCCATCGCAGCGCGGCGAGCTCGGCGTCGCCGTGCGCCGTGCCGGGCGCGCCGTCCGCCCACGTCGCGACCAGCGCGGAGAACAGCCGCGCCGGATGCGGTGGCCACTCCGCCTGGTCGCGATCGTTGTAGGTCGTCGCCGCGTACCGTCCGGTCAGCAGATCGATCCGGATCGCGAACATCACGAGGCTTCGCCGGCTCCGGTCGCGGCCTCGGCGCGGCTCTTCTTGATGAGCGCGACGAGCTTGGGCGCCGCCTTGAGGCTCAACGGCTCGCGGTCCCAGCCCAGGCCGGCGGCGCGGGCCGCGTCCTGCGCGGCCGCCACCAGCGCGTTGGCCTCGTCGACCGTGAGCGATACCGGGTCGACGCTGCCGTCGGGACGCACGATCTCGAGGACCAGCGGCCCATCGGGGATGAGCAGGCAGCGCGACCGCAGATCGTAGCCCTGCGCGCGCTGATGAACCACGGCCGCCACCGCCAGCGCCGCCAGCGCCACGCGCGCCGCGCGCTCGGCCGCGTCGCGCGCCGCGATCGGTTTGCCATCGAGCTGCGTGGCGAACCGCAGCCGGCGCAGCGCGGGGAGCGACAGCACGACGGTGTGCACGGCGTAGTCGAACGTGACGCCGCCGGCGAAGTCGTCGATCTGCGGCGGTATGTTCGAGTGGTTGACGGCCGACGCCTTGCCCTTGCCCTCGCCACCGGTGCGGCTGAACGGAGCCGGCTTGCCCGCCTTGTCGGACCTGGCCTCGGCGACGTCGATCGTCCAGTCGTCCTCGTCGTCCTTGCGGTGGTACACGGGCACGTTGCCCTGGATCCCGAGCGGATCGATGCGGCTGCTCACCTTGCGTCCCGGGCTGGCGCCGAGCGCCACGATCTCCGACGTCAGCGCGCGCTGGAACTTGGCGCCGAGCCCGCCCTTGGGTCCGGTCGAATCCCACACGCCGAAGATCAGCGCGGTCGGACACAGCGCATACACCGCCGTGGCGTTCCGCACCGACGCCTCGGTGTACGCCCTGCCCTCCGGCAGATCGCGAAACAGCGTCTTGCCGTCGCTGCTCGTCGCGTCGCGCAGGATCGCATCGGCGATGCGATGCGGCGCCTGCAGCGACGTGATCGATCCGAGGTCGGCCAGCGCCGGATCGTCGAACGCCACGCCGATCACCGGGAAGCTCAGCTTGCGCTGCTGCCACGCCGCGAGCAGCGCCTCTTCCATCCGGTTGGCCTGCGAGGCCACGGAGTCGAGCAGCACGGTGGGGACGTCCTCGCCGTCGACGCGCCGGGTCTCACCGGCGTACTTGAGGGTCTTCTCGCCGGTGGCGTAGGTCGGCGGGAACACCTTGTCACCGGGCCCACCGGCGGGCTGCAGGCGCTGCCGGATCCGAATGGCAACTCCCGCGTGGTCCACGAGGCTGCGCAGCACGTCGATGTCGAGCTTGGTCAACGGATTGTCCTTTCACTCTAATGGCGCCGCGACGAGTCCGTTCACGACATCGCGGATCGCCAGTCGCCTCACGAGCCGATCCCGCGGGACCCAGCGCGGGCCGTGTGGCGCGCGGGTCGCGGCGCCCGCGGCGCCCGTGCTTCCTGGTGCGATCGGCGAGCGTTGGGTCCCCAAAACGCGGCCTCCGCGGATCCGCGGACGGCGCCGCCTCGCCCGCCGGCGGCGGTCTCGCCGCGGAGGATCCAGCCCCCGGTTCCAGCGTGGCGCCGGGCACGCAGGTCTCGCCTTGAGCGTTCCTGGCGCCATCAGATCGTGCTAGGACCGCGACATGGCTCACATCGTCAACATCCGCGACTGGCTCGATGACAACGGCGAGCTGCCGCTGGCGCTGCCTGTGCGACGCCGGGCGCTGCGGCTCGCGCAGCTGATCGAGGCGGGCGGGCCGCTCGAGGTGAGCCAGATCCGCGAGACCCTGGTGGCGTGCTCGTCGCGGCTGCAGCGCAAGTCGTGCGTCGGGCTCCTGTGGGTCGAGAAGGCGCGCGACGAGCGGATCTACGCGTACTGCATGCTGTGTCAGCGCGAGGAGATCTTCATCTCCGGCTGGCAGGACACGATCTGGGCGAACGGCCCCATGGATCCGGTGGTCCGCGAGCGGTACGTCGCGCCGGCGCAGATCTTCAACTGAACCGCGGCGGAGGGCGACGCGGCACCATCCCGAGCATCGCCGCCGCGCCCGCGAGCTCGCGGTCCGCGCGCTGGTCGCGAGGCCGATCGCGCGGCGCGAGCTGGTCGAGGCGCGGGCCGCGCGCTGAACTCCTCAAGAGGCGTCGAACAAAGGGTCGGGGCCTTGGCTCAGGCGCACCGCCCGGTTGACGTCGACCTGGGCCTCGACCTTGACGGAAGTCGTTGAGGTTGACGTGGCCGTACGTGGCCGTGGACGTAGCGCCCATCGTCGACCTCGACCTTGCCCCCGACCGCGATCCTCGACCAGGACGCGACGATTGCAATGATGTCAAGCTGCAAAGTCGACGGTGGAGTCGACG
>Ga0302323_100001055_pt1 | contig 22302 bp, 19 predicted proteins | sample Fen_T0_3_FD_201950 | JGI IMG/M metagenome (GOLD analysis project Ga0302323, IMG submission 201950) | Peat permafrost microbial communities from Stordalen Mire near Abisko, Sweden - Fen_T0_3 | ecosystem: Environmental > Terrestrial > Soil > Wetlands > Permafrost | place: Sweden: Abisko... | reverse complement strand
CCCGAGCAGGGCCAGGGCCTCGGCCCAGTCGTCGGTGACGGACACCGCGCGCCCGGACGCCGGCTCAAGCACCGGCGCGAACGCACCCCCCGGACGCCGGGCCGCGCCCGCCGGGACCTGCCTCGCCAGGCGCAGCACGGCGGCGGCCAGGGCGGCGTCGGGGCGGTGGTCACGACCCAGCGCGCGGGCGAGGTCCCAGGTGTGGACCACCGTGTCCAGAAGCTGGAAGCCGGCCACGGTGGGCAGCGGCAGCGGCCGGTCCGGCGCGATCTCGGCCAGGCGGACCGGGCGGGCCGCCGGCGCGACCGCGAACGCCGCCACCAGCTCGTCCGCGGAGGCGTGCCAGTCGGCCGCCACCGCCCCGGCCGCGAGCTGCCGGGGCGCGAAGGCCGCGAGGTCGGCATCGCCGTCCCGCACCGCTGCGGCGAAGCCGAGGTGCTGGCCGACGACGTGCTCGAGCAACTGCCGCACGTCCCAGCCCGCGCACGGCGTCGGTCGCCCGAGCTCGGTCGGACCCACCCCGTCGACGACGCGGCGGGCCGCGTGCAGCGCCGACCCGAGCGCCTCCGTCATCTCACTCATCGATGTCATGTCGTAGATGGTCTCTCATTGGCGATTATCTCGCAACGGTACAGTGCCGTCGTGGCGCACGACCAGGGAGAGCGGGCCGACCGGGCCGACCGGGACGACGACCGGGAGGACCTCGGTGCGCTGCTGCACCGCCTCGCCGTCGCGGTGGCACGGCGGGAGGCACCGTTGCTCGCGGCACACGGCCTGGACCTGTGGGAGTACGCCGTCCTCGGCCGGCTGCGCACCGGCGCCGCCCCCACCCAGGCCCAGCTGGCCGAGGCGGTCGGGCGGGACGCGACCCGGATCATCCCCATCCTCGACCGGCTCCAGGCCCGCGAGCTGGTCGATCGCACGCCCGACCCGAGGGACCGCCGCAACCGGGTGGTCACGCTGACCTCCCGGGGCCGGCAGGTGCTGCAGGACTGCCGGACCGCGATCCACGCGATGGAGGACGACGTCCTCGCCGGGCTGCCGCCGCAGGAGCGGGCCGAGCTGGCGGCGGCCCTGACGGGACTGGCCGGTCGGCTCAGCGGCTGAGCGCGACGGCGAGGGACGGCGCCAGGTCGCCCCGCGGGACGACCGTGACGTCGTCCAGGCCGAGCCACCCCGCCAGCTCGACCAGCTCCGCGGCCAGCCCCTCGACGACGTCGACGTGCAGCGGCGTGCCGGGACCGGTGTCGACCTCCGCCCAGGCGGCCTGCACGAGCAGCCGGCCGCCCGGGCGGTCGGCCTTGAGGTCGACGCGGGCGACGAGCCGGTCGCCGAGGAGGAAGGGCAGCACGTAGTAGCCGTGCACCCGCTTGGGCGGCGGGGTGTAGATCTCCAGCCGGAAGCGGAAGCCGAACAGCGCCTCGGTCCGCTCCCGGTACCAGATGAGCGAGTCGAAGGGCGAGAGCAGCGCGCGGGCGTCGACCCGGCGCGGCAGCCGGGCGTCGACGTGGAGGTACGCGGGCCGGGCCCAGCCGTCGACCTGGACCGGCACCAGCTCCCCGGCGTCGACCAGGTCGGCGAGAGCGGGCCGGGCGTCGTCGGGGCGCAGCCGGAAGTAGTCGCGCAGGTCGTTCAGGGTGCCGATCCCGTGCGCGCGGGCCGCGATCCGCATCAGCTCGCGCAGGGCATCGGCGCGGGACGGGTCGGGCTCGGCCAGGACGGCCGCCGGGAGCACCCGCTCGGGCAGGGCGTAGAGCCGCTCGAACTGCTGGGTGCGCCCCGCCGAGCTGATCTCGCCGGCCCAGAAGAGGTACTCGACGATGCGCTTGGCCTGCGACCAGTTCCAGCCCCACTCGACGCGCTCGCGGGGATGGTCGTGGCCGAGCGAGCGCTCGATCTGGGCCGCGGTCAGCGGGCCGCGCCGGGCCACCTCCGCCCGGACGGCGTCGACCAGGGCCGGGGCCTGCTCCGCCGCGCGGACCATGCCGCCCCAGGCGTCGTCCGCGGCGCGCTGCATCCGGTGGCGCAGGAGCCGGTGCGTCGACGGCGGGACGTACGACGCCTCGTGGGCCCAGTACTCCACCACCCGCCGGGGCGCCCGACCCGCGGCCCGGTCGAGCAGTTCGCGGTCGTAGCGGCCGAGGCGGCTGAAGACCGGCAGGTAGTGGCTGCGGGAGAGCACGTTGACCGAGTCGATCTGCAGGATGCCGACCGTGTCGACGACCTTCTGCAGGTGCCGGACGGTCGGCTCGCCCGGCGGCCGGCGGCCCAGCCCCTGCGCGGCGACGGCCACCCGCCGGGCCTGCGCCAGGGACACCCGTTCACGACGGCGGAGCGGCGGCCCGATGCTCGGTGCGGTCAAGGGGAGCATGCTGCCATCCACCACCGACAGACGCGCGGATCCCGCCGTGATCATGATCGGTCGAGCCGGTGGAACCGGTTCGACCGGGCCCGGTCACGGCGGGACCCGCGGTGGTCAGCCGACGGGGGTGGGGAGCTGCTCCTCGGCCGGGACGTTCACGTCGAGCCGGATCACGCCGTAGTTCCAGCCCTTGCGCCGGTAGACGACGCTGGGACGCAGCGTCTCGGCGTCGACGAAGAGGAACCAGTCGTGCCCGACCAGCTCCATCTCGTACAGGGCCTGGTCCAGGGTCATCGGGACGGCGGCGTGCTCCTTGGTGCGGATGACGACGGGACTCGCGTCCGCAGCGTCCTCGCCGTGCAGGTCGGTGAAACCGACCTCGGCCTCGGGCTCGACGTCGTCCGCGCCGTGGGGCAGCTGGCGCAGCGACACCGGGGCCTGGCGCCCGTGGTGCACCTTGCGGCGGTCGCGGGTGCGGCGCAGCCGCTCGCCCAGCTTGCCGAGGGCGATGTCGAGTGCCGCCGTCGGGTCCTCCGCGCTGGCCTCGGCCCGGATCACCGGGCCCTTCCCGCGGAGCGTGATCTCCACCTTCTCGCAGGTCGCGGACTGGCGCGGATTCCGTTCGTGGGACCACTCGACGTCGGCCCGCTGCGCCTTGGGAGCCAGCGCACCGACCTTCGCGAGTTTCTCCTCCACGAGCTTTCGGAACCTGTCCGGTACCTCGGTGTGGCGGCCTGTGATCACGATGTCCACGGGGGACCTCCTGTTTCTCGCCGGATGCGCCCGGGTGATCGGTGCGCCCGCCCCCGGAGGTGGCTCCGACGGCGGAGAGAAACCCGACCGCCTCGGCGGCCCATGGCCCCACGTTAGTGCAGGTGACCCGCACCCGACAGCCCGCGTCGGAGTGGTGTCGCGCAGCAGATCGCGATGCCGGACGGCCGGGCGCCGACCTCGCCGAGGGCCCGGCACGCCTCACGCACCGTGACCCCGGTCGTGAGGATGTCGTCGACGACGACGCAGCGTCTACCCGCGGCGACCGCGACCGCCGACGACCGCACCGCGAGGGCGTGGTCGAGGTTGGCGCCGCGACCGGACCGGTCGAGGCCTGACTGGTCGGCCACCCGCCGGACCAGCACCAACGCCGGCAGCACCTCCACCGCGCCACCGGCCCGGCGGACGTGCCGCGCCGCGAGCAGCGCGAGCCGCACGACGAGCTGCTCACCCCGGCGCCGGCGCGCGGCCCGGCTCGACGGGATCGGCACGAGCACGACGGAGGGTGACCGACGCCGAGCCACCCGCGAGGACCCCGAGGAGGCGACGGCGACGGCCCCGGAGGTGTCGAACGGCGGCCCGGGCCCGGCCCACCCCAGTTCGGGGCGCAGGCCGGCCCGCCCGACGGTCGACGGCCCCGGCAGCACCGCCGGGACAACCTGCGGGAACAGCCCCGGCAGCGCCAGCACGGCGTCCGCCAGCGACCGGGCCAGGACACCGGTGAGGTCGTGGCGGCCGCCGTCCTTCCAGGCGACGACGGCGGAGCGCACCGGCCCGGCGTAGGACGCCGCGGCGCGCGCGGGCGGGGCGTCGGGCCAGGCGGTGAGCGCGACCGCCCGTGGCGAACCGCGCACGGCCGCGCGGCACGCCCGGCACAGCCCGACGTCCGGCTCGTCGCAGCCCGCGCAGGCCACCGGGAGCGCCAGGCCCGCCAGCTCCGCCAGGGCCCGCCCAGCCGAACGGGCCCAGCGCGACCGGGAGGCGGGACCGGGGACCACCAGCTCGTCAGTCGTCATGACGTCAGCCTGCCGACCGGCCGCCGGCCGCGCGCCTCCCGGGCCGTCGCCTGTGGACGACGACCTGCGCATCGGCCCCTGTGGACGGATCGGGGCCCGCAGCGGGCCGTCACGCCGGGCGGTCGGGCCTCAGCCCGGCACGGCCGGGTACCGCACGCCCGGTTGCGCCTCCCAGCTGGAGAACGAGCGCCGCTGCACCGACCCGTTGGCGGCCGTCACCCACAACTCGCCGGCGCTGTTCATCGCCACCGCCACCGCCCCCACCATCGTCACCGGCAGCGTGGACTCGGCGTCGCCACCGAGCTCGACGATCCACGGCATCGGGTCGGACTGACCGGGACGGCGGGCCAGGACGACGACGTGCGTCGGGTCGCTCCAGGCCGCGCTCGTGACGTCCTGCGCGTCGGCGAGCAGGCGCAGCGGCTGCCCCAGTGCGACCGGCCGGTTGTCGGCGTCCCGGATGACCGCGCACGCGACCACCTGCGGCGGCCCGCCCGGCGGCACCACGACCAGGACGGCCCGCGCGCCCTCCCGGCTCAGCCGGAGCGACCGCACGCTCACCCCGGTCAGCCACGGTGCGGTCACGTGCGGGGCGCCCGCGGCCGGGTTGCTCGCGAACACCCAGCCGTCGGACTGCTCCTGGGCGGACCAGACCCAGCCGAAGGGATCGAAGCTGGGCGGCGTCAGGTTCCGGGCCCCGGTGATCATCACCTTGGCCGCGCCGTCGGGCACGGCGTAGAGCAGCTTGCTCCGCTCGGCGGCGAGGACGGCGTAGGCGCCGCCCCCGGGCTCGGTGGCGGGGAACGTGTTGCCCGGGCCCGTGAGCGCGCCCAGCCCCTTCACCGGCTGCGGCTCCCCGCCGGTCACCCGGATGACCGCGCCCTTGGCGTCCAGGGCCACCAGCGGCTCGACCGTCTCCGTCGGCCGCCGCAGACCGATGGGGCCACCGCTGACGGGCGCGTCGTTGCTGCCGGGCGCCGACGGCTGGATCTCGAACACCTGTTGCTCGACCGTGACCGTCACGCTGGACACCTGGACCACGCGCTGGTCGGCGGTGAGCGTCTCGTCCAGCTCCCGCTTGAGGATGCGCCGCTGCCGCGCGTCGGCGTCCCGCGCCTGCCGCGTCAGGTCGACCGCGGCGACCTCGTCCAGCACCTTCACCCCGGTGACCGTCGGCTGGGTGCCCCGTGGGACGACGTTGTCGACGGCGGGCTGGAGCCAGGTCGCGGGCCCGTTCAGCACCGTCTGCACGATCGCCCCCGGTGTCGTCGCGGTGTTGACCGGGAACCAGCGCAGGTCCGGCACCAGGTAGGCGCCCTGCCGGTCGGCGAAGTACACCGGCATGCTCTGGTAGATCGAGCCGAACTGCGACTCGCTGAGCAGGATCCCGTCGCTGAGGCTGCTGATCCGCCAGCCCTCCGTCGTGTACGTCAGCACGAAGGTGCGGCGCACCGCCGCGCCGGTGAGCATCGTGTACTGGCCGGACCGGTCGATCTGCGCCCGCGCCGGGGCGGTCACGGTCACCTGGGCGGTGTCCCCCGTCGAGGGACCGACGGACGGCGGCGCCGTGGCGGCCGCGCCCGACGAGGCCGGCGCGCCCGGCGAGGCCGGCGCCGCCGTCACGACGGCGGACGGCGTCGAGGCGCCGGACGGCGGCGGGTCGCCGTCGCCCACGGCGATGGTCAGGTCGTCGGCCCGGGGGTAGATCACGACCGGGCTCTCCGGGCGCCACCGCAGCCGCGGCTCGCTCCCGGCCTTCAGGAACTTGCGGGCGGTGGCGTGGTCCTCACCGAAGTCGGCGGCAGCGAGCAGGAACCCCCGGACGAGGTCGAGCGGGCCGGCCCCCGGCGAGGGCCCGGCGGCCCGGAAGCCCACCCGCGGCCGCGCCTCCGTCTTCTGCACCTTGTCGGCGGGCATGACCGGCCCGTCCCCAGGGATGGTCACGCACCCCGACAGCAGCACCACCGCAGCCACGATCAGCGCTGCGGGTCGCCACCGGCGGCCCGCGGTCATGTCCGGTCCCGGGCGGCCGCGGCGGCCGGGCCCGGCTCCGACGGAGCGTCCCGGCCGGCCTCCGCCCCGCCGTTCCGAGCCCCGCCGTCCGGAGCCCCGCCGTCCGGAGCAGGCCCGTCGAGGCCCGCGTCGAGGCCCGCGTCGAGCGCCGCGTCGAGATCGACGGTTCCCGACATGAGTTCCTCCCCCGCCGTCAGCGCGCGCAGCGGCGGCAGCGCGATGGCGCCCGACTCGTCGCCGGCGAGCACGGCGGCGGCGCCGTCGCTGGCGACGACCTGGGTCCCGCCGCTGCCCACCACGACGGCGACCGGCGTCCGCTCGGGGGCGCCGCTGCGCGCGGACGTCGGCGCGTCCGCCGGGACCAGGGGCAGCGGCGAACCGGAGAGCACGATCCCGGCGCGGCGCGGCAGGGTGAGGCGGAAGTTCGCCCCCAGCCCCGGCGCCCCCCAGACCTGCAGCCAGCCGCCGTGCAGGTGGGCGTCCTCCAGCGCGATGGCCAGGCCCAGCCCGGTGCCGCCGGTGGAACGTGCCCGCGCGGGGTCGGCGCGCCAGAACCGGTTGAAGACCAGTCGCTGCTCGGTCGTGCGCAGCCCGACGCCGTGGTCCCGGACGCAGACGGCGACCGCCTCGGCGTCATGCGCCACCGTGATGAGCACCGGGCGGCTCTCGCCGTGCTCGATCGCGTTCCCGACCAGGTTGCGGATCACCCGCTCGATCCGGCGCTGGTCGATCTCGGCCAGCGTCGGGACCGGGGCCTTCACGGTGAGCGGCGTGCCGCGGCGGTCGGCGAGCGGGCGCAGGCCGTCGACGACGCGGTGGACTGCGTCCCGGACGTCGGCCGTCTCGACCTCCAGCTGGGCGGCCCCGGCGTCGAACCGGCTGACCTCGAGCAGGTCGCCGAGCAGCGCCTCGAACCGGTCTACCTGGTCGATGAGCAGCTCCGCGCTGCGGGCGATGCCGGGGTCGAAGGACTCCCGGGAGTCGAACATGACCTCGCCGGCCATCCGGATGGTCGTCAGCGGCGTCCGCAGCTCGTGCGAGACGTCGGAGACGAACCGCCGCTGCACCCGGGACAGCTCCTCCAGCTGGTGGATCTGCCGCTCGAGGCTCGCGGCCATCTCGTTGAAGGCGCGCGCGAGCCGGGCGAGGTCGTCCTCGCCGCGCACGCGCATCCGGCGGTCCAGCCGGCCCGAGGCCAGCTGCTCCGCCGTCCGGACCGCCTGGCGCACCGGGGAGACGACCTGGCGGGTAACGATCCAGGCCACCGCGCCGACGAGCAGGACGAGCGCGATCCCGCCGACGATGAAAGTGCGCTCGACGTTGCCGAGGATGGCCACCTCGTTGTCGAGCCGGTAGAAGAAGTACACCTCGTACCGGCCGCCGTAGGCCTGGCCGACGTCCACCAGCCCGCCGACGACGATCGCCTGCCGCTCGACGGCGCTCCCGCCGTCCAGCAGCAGCGGCACCGTGACCAGCCGGGCCGCCTGCTGGGTCGGGTCGGAGTTGACGCGCGAGCGCAGGTCGTCGGGGACCGAGTCGGGGTCGAGCCGGGAGCCGAACGTGTAGCGCACCTGGATCTGCGACGGCGCCGACTCGTTGCGCGAGTGCAGCAGCAGGACCTCGCGGGTGGGGTTGTCCGGAGGGCCGGAGAGGTCGCCGATCTCGTCGGTGACGAAGGTGTCGAAGTCCTTGTTGACGTTCGGGAGGAAGTCCTCGGTGAACTTCTTCAGCCCACTCGCCGACTCCGCCTGCGCGACCGTCATCCGGGACTGCACCAGGCCGTCGCTGATGCGCTGGAGCAGGAACTGGCCGAGCGCGAACACCACGACGAGCCCGAGGGCGACGGTCGCCGCGACCACCCGGGCCAGCAGCGAGCGGCGCAGGCGGAGCCGGCCCAGGCGCAGGACCGCCCGCGTCCGGGCGGCGAGCCGGCGCACGTACCGCAGACCGCGGCGGGCCAGGCGGGCGGCCCGGCGCAACCGGCGCCACCAGCTCGGCCGGGTCGGCGGAGCCGGTGGCGGGGGTGGCGCGGTCGGCATGGGCGCGGCGGGCACCGCGGCTACGCCGGGCCGGCCTTGTAGCCGACGCCGCGGACGGTGACCACGATCTCGGGCCGCTCCGGGTCGCGCTCGATCTTGGACCGCAGCCGCTGGACGTGCACGTTGACCAGCCGGGTGTCGGCCGCGTGCCGGTAGCCCCAGACCTGCTCCAGCAGGACCTCCCGGGAGAACACCTGCCACGGCTTGCGCGCCAGGGCCACCAGGAGGTCGAACTCGAGCGGCGTCAGCCCGATCAGCGCCTCGCCGCGACGGACGGCGTGCCCCGCGACGTCGATCGACAGGTCGCCGATCTCCAGCTGCTCCGGGGCGGGCTCGTCCGTGCGGCGCAGCCGCGCCCGCACCCGCGCCACGAGCTCCTTGGGCTTGAGGGGCTTGACGACGTAGTCGTCGGCCCCCGACTCGAGCCCGAGGACGATGTCGACGGTGTCGCTCTTGGCGGTGAGCATCACGATCGGCACCCCCGACTCGGACCGGATCTGCCGGCACACCTCGATGCCGTCCCGGCCCGGGAGCATCAGGTCCAGCAGGACCAGGTCCGGGCGGCTGGCCCGGAAGACCTCCAGGGCGCTGGAGCCGTCACCGCAGAACACCGGGTCGAACCCCTCGCCACGCAGCACGATCCCGAGCATCTCGGCCAGCGCGGTGTCATCGTCGACCACCAGCACACGTCCTCTCATGGGCACATCGTGACACCGCCGGGCGCCGGAGACACCACAGACCCCGGTCGTGGGAGGATGACGGCACGTGCGCTACCGCCGATCCCTGGGGGGAGCGGTCCGGCGAAGGGGTGGAAATGTCCGATCCGTCGGCTTGGGTCGCGCCGGAGGCGCCCCGCGGGGACGACGCCGCTCCTGGCGCGGCCCCGACCCCGGGCGCGGCGACTCCGCCGCCGACAGGGTTCCCCGCCGCACCCGGCCAGCCCGTCACGCCTGGTCCGGTGCCGCCGGCCGGTCCCCCGACCGGCTGGGGCCCCGCTCCGTCGTCCTCCGGTTACGCCGGAGCACCCGGGTACGGCGGAGCACCCGGGTACGGCGGAGCACCCGGGTACGGCGGAGCACCCGGGTACGGCGGAGCGCCCGGTCGCGGCGCCCCGCCCGGGTACGGCGGCCCGCCCGGACCCGCAGCGCCCGGAACCCCTCCCGCGTACGGCGCCCCGCCCTCCGGGTACGGGACGCCCGCCGCGTACGGCGCCCCCGGGTGGGCGCCGCCGGTGCAGCGCAAGCCGGGGATCGTGCCGCTGCGGCCGCTGCTCTTCAGCGAGATCCTGGACGGCGGCTTCCAGGCCATGCGGACCAACCCGCGCACCATGATCGGGATCTCGGCGGCCGTCCTGGCGCTCGCCTCGCTGATCACCATCCCGGTGCAGGCCGGGCTCCAGGCCTGGTTCGGCTCGGGCCTGGCCGACCTGCAGGGCACGACCGACCCGGTCGAGGCGCTCGACGCCGCCCTCGGCCAGACCGTGGGGACCATCCCCGGTGCGCTCATCCTGCAGCTCGCCGTCATCGTGCTCGAGGCGCTGCTCGTGGTGGCTGTCGCCTCCGCCGTCCTCGGCCGCCGGACCTCCCCCGGCGAGCTGTGGCAGCGGGTGCGCCGCCGGGTCCCGGCGGCGATCGGCCTGGCCCTGCTGACCTGGATCCTCGGGGCCGTCGTCCTGGGCGTCGGCGTCGGCGTGCTGGCGGTGCCCAGCGTGCTCCTCTTCCTCAACGACGCGGCGGGGTTCGGCTTCGTGCTGGCCGTGCTCGCGGTGCTGGCGCTGGTGATCCTCTCGGTGCTGTTCGCGGTGTACACCGCGCTGGCGGCGCCCGCCCTGCTGCTCGAGGGCCTCAATCCCTGGCGGGCGCTGCAGCGGTCGGTCCGGCTGGTCCGGGGGAGCTTCTGGCGCACCCTCGGCATCCTGCTCGTCGCCTACGTGATCACCTACCTCGGCACCCTCATCGTCGGCGCCCCGCTCGGGATCGTGTCGGCCATCCTCGACACCGTGATGGGCAACGGCCTGCACACCCGGTTCTGGCCGAACGTGGCGAGCGCGGCGATCTCCGCGGTCGGCCAGACGGCCGTCGGGGCGGTGCTCCACCCGTGGTGGTCGGCGATCATCGCGCTGGTCTACATCGACCTGCGGATGCGCCGGGAGGGCCTGGACCTCGAGCTCATCCGCGCAGCGGACGCCGGGGAGCAGCTGTGATCCTGGGCGCCGTCCAGCCCGACCGCGACGAGGCCCGCCGCTGGGCCCAGCAGGAACTGCTCGGCCAGGAGTACCAAGCGGCGCGCCCGGGCCTGGTCCGCCGGTTCTGGGACTGGCTGAGCGAGCAGCTGGACAAGGTGTCCGCCCCGAGCTGGGTCGACGCCCGGGTCGGCCTGCTCGTCGTCCTCGTGGTCGTGCTGGCGGTCGTCGGGCTCGTGGTGTGGCGGTCCGGCGGGCTGCACCGGGCGGCGAGGGCGTCCGCCCCGGACCTCCTCGGCGGCTCCGAGCTCACCGCCGACGACCACCGGCGCGCCGCCGACGCCGCCGAGGCGGCCGGCGACCTGTCGACGGCGGTCCTGGAACGGTTCCGCGCCGTCGTCCGCGCGCTCGCCGACCGCGACCTGGTGCAGCTGGCCCCGGGCCTGACGGCGGACGAGGCGGCCCGGTCCGCGGCCGGCTCGCTCCCCGACCTCGCCGCCGACCTGCTCGCCGCCGCCCGCAGCTTCGACGACGTCCGCTACGGCGACCGCACCGGCGACGCCGAGCAGGTGCGGGCGCTGCGCGAGCTGGACGCGCGGGCCGCCGCCACCCGCCCGGCCACGGCCGCCGCAGACCGGTCCGCGGTGCCCGTGGCATGACCGCTCCCACCGACACCGGCACCGCCCCCACCGGCACCGACGCCGGACCGGCGCGCGGGCCACGGTCGCGCCGGGCCCGCCGGTGGGCCTGGCCCGCGGCCGTGGTCGCGCTCGCCGTCGTGGCGGCCGTCGTCACGGCCCTGCTCGTGCCCGCCGCCGACCGGGGCGAGCTGGACCCGAACTCCCCCTCCCCCGGCGGCAGCCGCGCGGTCGCCCGGATCCTGGCGGCGCACGGCGTCCCGGTGGAGGAGGTCGAGCGGTCGGACGACGCCGTGGACGGCGCGCAGTCCGCCGACACGATCGTCGTCGCGCACCCGCGGCTGCTCGGACCGGCACAGCTCGACAAGCTCGCCGGCACGCCGGCCGCCCTGGTCCTGGTCGAGCCCGACCTGACCACGCTGGAGCGGCTGGCGCCCGGCGTCCGGCCCGCCGGCACCGCCGACGACGAGCCGGTGGACCCGGCCTGCGGGCAGCCGGACGCCGTCGCCGCCGGCCGCGTCATCGGCGGCGGCCTGACGTACACCCTCGAGAACGCGACCGGCTCGAGCAGCTCCGGCAGCGAGGCCGTCGGCTGCTACCCGCAGCCCGGCGCCCGGCGGTTCGGCTGGGTGCGCGTGCTGGCCGGGCAGCACCGGGTGACCGTGCTCGGCCAGTCCCGCCTGCTCCAGAACCGCGACCTCGGGCGCGAGGGGAACGCGGCGCTGGCCCTGCGCACGCTCGGGGCGGGCGAGCGGGTCCGCTGGTACTTGCCCGACCCGCTGGAGCTCGGGGTGGACGAGGCGCCCAGCACCGTCGACCTGCTGCCCCACTGGGTGCCCTGGGTCCTCGGGCAGGCACTCCTGGCGACCTTCGTCGCGCTGCTCTGGCGGGGGCGCCGGCTCGGCCGGATCGTCACCGAGCCGCTGCCCGTCGTCGTCCGGTCCGCCGAGACGGTCGAGGGTCGGGCCCGGCTCTACCGGGTCAGCCGCTCCCGGGACCGCACGTCCGCCCTGCTGCGGACGGCGGCCCTGCGCCGGCTGGCGGCCCGGATCGGGGTGCCGGTGGGCGCGCCGCCGCAGGAGGTCGCCCGGCTCGTCGCGGGCATCACGGGCCGGGACCCGAACGAGGTGGCGGCGCTGCTGCTCGGCGCGCCGCCGCGCGACGACGGGGAGCTGGTCGCGCTGGCGAGCGCCCTGGACGTCGTCGAGAGCGCGGTGAGTTCGGCCGGCGGGGGGCGCGCCGGGTACGGTGTGCGGCGGTTCGACGAAGGGGGAGGGGGACGTCCATGACGCAGCAGCCACTGGTGACGCAGGCCGTGGTCCAGGGGGGTGGGCCGGTGTCCGCCGAGCAGGCCCGGGAGGCGCTCGGTGCCGTGCGCACCGAGGTCGGCAAGGCCGTCGTCGGCCAGGACGCGACGGTGACGGGCCTGGTCATCGCCCTCGTCTGCCGCGGCCACGTGCTGCTGGAGGGCGTGCCCGGCATCGCCAAGACGCTCATGGTGCGGGCGCTGTCGGCGGCGCTGTCGCTCGACACGAAGCGGGTCCAGTTCACGCCGGACCTGATGCCCGGCGACGTCACCGGCTCCCTGGTCTACGACGCGCGGACGGCGGAGTTCTCCTTCCGCGAGGGCCCGGTGTTCACCAACCTCCTCCTCGCCGACGAGATCAACCGGACGCCGCCGAAGACCCAGGCCTCGCTGCTGGAGGCGATGGAGGAGCGGCAGGTCACCGTCGACGGCCACGCCCGCCTGCTGCCCGAGCCGTTCGTCGTCGCCGCGACCCAGAACCCGGTCGAGTACGAGGGCACCTACCCGCTGCCCGAGGCGCAGCTCGACCGCTTCCTGCTCAAGCTGGCGATGCCCCTGCCGAGCCGGGAGGTCGAGCTGGAGGTGCTCGCCCGGCACGCCGGCGGCTTCGACCCGCGCGACCTCGCCGCGGCCGGCGTGCGGGCCGTCGCCGGCCCGGCCGAGCTGGCCGCCGCGAGCGCGGCCGCCCGCACGGTCACCGTCACGCCCCCGGTCATGGGCTACATCGTCGACATCGTCCGGGCCACCCGGACGTCGCCGTCCCTCAGCCTGGGCGTCTCGCCCCGCGGCGCCACCGGCCTGCTCGCCACCAGCCGGGCGTGGGCCTGGCTGTCCGGCCGGGAGTACGTCACCCCGGACGACGTCAAGGCCCTCGCCCGGCCCACCCTGCGCCACCGCGTGCAACTGCGGCCCGAGGCGGAGCTGGAGGGCATCACCGTGGACGGCGTCCTCGACAGCGTCCTGGGCGCCGTCCCGGTCCCGCGCTGATCCGGCCGGAGGGGACGGACCGTCGTGGCCCTCACCGGGCGGACGCCGCTGCTCGTGGCGCTGGGCGTGGTGCCGGTGCTGTTCTGGCCGGGCTGGGCGGCGCTGTTGGGCTGGCTCGCGCTCGTCGTCGTCCTCGTCGGCGTGGACCTGGCGCTGGCGGGCTCGCCGGCCGGGCTGCGCCTCGAGCGCACCCCGCCGCCGTCCGTGCGCCTCGGCGAGGCGGTGGACGCGGCCCTCGTGGTGACGAACACCGGCACGCGCCGGGTCCGCGGCCTGCTGCGTGACGCCTGGCAGCCGTCGGCCGGTGCCACCGGCGAGCGGCGGCCCCTCGACCTGCCGCCGGGCGAGCGCCGGCGCCTGGTGACGCGGCTGGTGCCGGTCCGGCGCGGTGACCGTCTCGTCGAGCGGGTGGCGGTCCGCAGCCTTGGGCCGCTGGGCCTGGCGGCGCGGCAGGGCTGGCTGCCCGCGCCCGGGCGGGTGCGGGTGCTGCCGCCGTTCGGGTCCCGCCGGCACCTGCCGAGCAAGCTGGCCCGGCTCCGCGAGATCGACGGCCGGACGGCGCTGCGCGTGCGGGGCCAGGGCACCGAGTTCGACTCGCTGCGCGACTACGTCGTGGGCGACGACGTGCGCTCGATCGACTGGAGGGCCACCGCGCGGCGCCAGCAGGTCGTCGTCCGGACCTGGCGCCCGGAGCGGGACCGGCGGGTCCTGCTGCTGCTGGACACCTCCCGGACCGCCGCCGCGCGCGTCGGCGACGCTCCTCGCCTGGACGCCGCCATGGACGCCGCGCTCCTGCTCGCCGCACTGGCGACCCGGGCCGGCGACCGGGTGGACCTGCTCGCGATGGACCGGCGGGTCCGTGCCCGGGTGGAGGGCGTCACCGGCTCCCGGCTGCTGCCGGCCCTGGTCGAGGCGATGGCCCCCCTGGACGCCGACCTCGTCGAGGCCGACTGGACCGGCATCGTCGCCACGATCCGCCAGCGGCTGACCCACCGGGCGCTCGTCGTCCTGCTGACGCCGCTGGAGTCGGCCGCGCTGGAGGAGGGCCTGCTGCCGGTGCTGACCCGCCTGACCAGCCACCACCAGGTCGTCGTCGCGTCGGTGAGCGACCCGGCGGTCACCGCGATGACCCGCGGGCGGGCCGACGCGTACGCCGTCTACGGCGCCGCCGCCGCCGAGCGCGCCGCCCTCGACCGGGCCGCCACCACCGCCGAACTGGTGCGCCTCGGTGTGGACGTCGTCGACGCCGACCCGGCCGAGCTGCCGCCCCGCCTCGCCGACCGCTACCTGGCGCTCAAGGCCGCCGGCAAGCTCTGACACCCCGCTCTGCCGTGACCATGCACGGTTGAACGACGACGAATCGGTTCAGGGGCGTTCAACTGTGCATGATCAACTCAAGTGTGCATGATCACCGCGGGGGTGGCGGGCGACCAGCCTCAGGCGGCCGTGGGGGCGGCGTCCTCCAGGAGGTCGGCGGCGAGGTCGCCGGTCTCCCCCGCCAGGGCGGCGCGCCGGCCGAGCAGGCCGACGTACGCCATGAAGGTGCCCCAGACCAGGGCGCCGATCGTGATGCGCGCCCACGTCGGCAGGCCGGAGGGCGTCACGAAGGCCTCCACCACGCCGCTGACCAGCAGGACGACCACCAGCCCCAGCGCGATCGTGATCATCGAACGGCCCTCGCGGGCGAGGGCGCGCCCGCGCGACAGCGGACCGGGGTCGATCCAGGCCCAGAACAGGCGCAGACCGGCCGCCGCCGCGACGAACACCGCGGTGAGCTCGAGCAGGCCGTGCGGGACGATGAGCCCGAAGAACAGGTCGAGGCGGCCGTAGGCGGCCATCAGCCCGCCGGCGACCCCCACGTTGACCGCGTTCGTGAAGAGCAGGTACGCGGGCAGGACGCCGGTGATGCCGGTCGCCACGCACAGCGCCGACAGCCAGGCGTTGTTCGTCCACACCTTGGCGGCGAAGCTCTGCGCCGAGTAGGCGCTGTAGTAGTGCTCGAAGTCGACCTCGACGAACTGCCGCAGCTCGTCCGGCGTCCCGAGGGACGCCAGCACCCGCGGGTCGCTGTTCACCCACAGGCCCACCGCCACCCCGATGACGAGGGTGAACAGGGCGGCGCCCGCCGCCACCCAGCGGGTGCGGTACACGGCCGCCGGGAACGACACCGTGACGAACCGGGCCAGCTCGCGCCCCAGCGGCTCGGGGCCGCCGATCACCGCCGCCCGGGCCACCGCGACCGTCCGGGAGAGCCGGGCCTCCGTCGCCGGGTCCGGCGACGCCGAGCGGACGACGGACAGGTGGGTGGCCGCCCGCTGGTACAGCCGGACCAGCTCGTCCGCCTCGGGCCCGGACAGGCGCCGGCGGCGGCTCAGCGCGGCGAGCCGGTCCCACTCCGCGCCGTGCACGGCCACGAAGGCGTCGAGATCCACGGCCCGAGCCTACGTGACGTACCGGACCCGCACCGGCCCCGCACCGGCGTCGGATACGGTCGGCCCATGGAACCGGCGACCTCGCGCAACGCGCCCGCGGCCGTGCTCGCCGAGCTCGGCCTCGCCGACGACCTGGTGACCGGTGAGGCCGTCGTCCTGGACCTGCGTCCGGCCTCCTTCGCGACCCGTGCCCTGGCCGTCGCCCTGGACATCCTCGTGCAGGTCGTGGTGTGGTTCGCGCTCCTGCTGGGCCTCGGTCTAGGCCTGGGGTTCGGCGGGCTGGACGGCGCGGCCGCGGCGGCGCTGTCGATCGTCCTGATCGTCGGAGTGCTGCTGGGGATCCCGGTCACGGTCGAGACCCTCAGCCGCGGCCGGTCCCTGGGGAAGCTGGCGGCGGGGCTGCGCGTCGTGCGCGAGGACGGCGGTCCGATCCGGTTCCGGCAGGCGCTGGTGCGGGGGCTGCTCGGCATCTTCGAGATCTACGCGACGACCGGCTCGGTGGCGCTCATCGTCTCGCTCACGAACGCCCGCGGGCGGCGGCTGGGCGACATGCTGGCGGGCACCTACGTGATCCGGGAGCGCGCCGGCGGGATCCAGGCGCCGCCCGTCCTCATGCCGCCGATGCTCGCCGGCTGGGCGCGGGGGGCCGACATCGGCCGCATCCCGGACCCGCTGGCGCTCGCCGTCCGGCAGTTCCTCGCGCGGGCCGTGGGGTTGCACCCGGCCTCCCGCGCCCGGCTCGGCACGCAGCTGACCACCGAGCTGGGCCGGTACGTGGCCCCGCCGCCCCCCAGCGGCGTGCACCCGGAGGATTTCATGGCGGCGGTGCTGGCCGAGCGCCGCGAGCGCGACCTGGTGCGGCTGCGCGCCGCCCAGGCCGCGCAGGTGGAGCGGGACCAGCGCCGTGCCGCCGCCTCGGAGCTGGCGGCCGGCGGCACGGCGCTGGTGGGAGAGACTCCTCAGTACCGGTAGAGCTCCGGCTTGTACGGGCCCTCGACGTGCACGCCGATGTAGTCGGCCTGGGACTTGGTGAGCTGGGTGAGCTTGACGCCGAGCGCGTCGAGGTGGAGCCGGGCGACCTTCTCGTCCAGGTGCTTGGGCAGCACGTAGACGCCGACCGGGTACTCCTCGCGCTTGGTGAACAGCTCGATCTGCGCGATCACCTGGTTGGAGAACGAGTTCGACATCACGAAGCTCGGGTGCCCGGTCGCGTTGCCGAGGTTGAGCAGTCGGCCCTCGGACAGCAGGATGATCGAGCGCTCCGGCCGGTCACCCTCCGCCGGGAAGGTCCACTCGTGCACCTGCGGCTTGATCTCGACCTTGCGGATGCCCGGGATGCGGGCCAGCCCGGCCATGTCGATCTCGTTGTCGAAGTGCCCGATGTTGCCGACGATCGCCTTGTTCTTCATCTTCGTGATGTCCGCGGCGGTGATGATGTCCTTGTTGCCGGTCGCGGTGATGAAGATGTCCGCCGTCGCGACGACGTCGTCGAGCGTGGCGACCTGGTAGCCGTCCATCGCCGCCTGCAGCGCGCAGATCGGGTCGATCTCGGTGACGATCACCCGGGCGCCCTGCCCGCGCAGGCTCTCGGCGCAGCCCTTGCCGACGTCCCCGTAGCCGAAGACCACGGCGACCTTGCCGCCGATGAGGACGTCGGTGGCCCGGTTGATGCCGTCGATCAGCGAGTGCCGGCAGCCGTACTTGTTGTCGAACTTGCTCTTGGTGACCGAGTCGTTGACGTTGATCGCCGGGAAGAGCAGCGTGCCGGCCCGGTGCATCTCGTAGAGCCGGTGGACGCCGGTCGTCGTCTCCTCGGTGACGCCCTGGATGCCGGCGGCGACCGTCGTCCAGTGCTTCGGGTCGGCCGCGAGCGAGCGGCGGAGCGTGTCGAGGATGACGACCCACTCCTCCGGGTCGTCCTCGGCGGCGGTCGGGACGGCGCCGGCCGCCTCGAACTCGACCCCCTTGTGGACCAGCAGGGTGGCGTCGCCGCCGTCGTCGAGGATCATGTTCGGGCCCGCGCCGTCCGGCCATGCCAGGACCTGCTCGGTGCACCACCAGTACTCCTCGAGCGTCTCACCCTTCCAGGCGAAGACCGGCACGCCCTGCGGGTTCTCGGGGGTGCCGTTCGGGCCGACGGCGACGGCCGCGGCCGCGCTGTCCTGGGTGGAGAAGATGTTGCAGGAGGCCCAGCGGACCTGCGCGCCCAGCGCGACGAGGGTCTCGATGAGGACGGCGGTCTGCACCGTCATGTGGAGCGAGCCGGTGACCCGGGCGCCGGTGAGGGGCTTGCTGTCGCCGAACTCGGCGCGGAGCGCCATCAGGCCGGGCATCTCGTGCTCGGCGAGCCGGATCTCGTGCCGGCCGAGCTCGGCCAGGCCGAGGTCGGCCACCTTGAAGTCGTACGTCATGACAGCCCTTTCGAAGGGGTCGCAGTGGATGGCCGGGACGGGAACGTCCTGGCTCGTTCGGGCAGACCGGAGTCACCCCCTGTGAAGGAGGGCCCCCGGTCGCCCGGCGCGGCCCCTCTGGGCCTGCGGCATCACCCACGCCGGAACCCGACCACGGTAGCAAGCCTGCCGCCGGCCCGCGACGTCGCGGACCGGACCGATGCCCGGTTTATCCCCGTGTCCGGCGCGCCGCGCGGCCGCTAGCGTCCGCGGTCATGGACGTGCCGTGGGACGCCGTGACGACCGCGCTGCTCGCCGGGGTGCTGGCCGGGCTCGGCATCGCCCTGCCGCTGGGGGCGATCGGCGTGCTGGTCGTGGCCGAGGGCCTGGAGCGCGGCTGGCGCCGGGCGGGAGCGGCGGCGACCGGCGTGGCGCTGGTCGACTTCGGCTACGCCGCCCTCGCCACCGTGGCGGGCGCGGGCCTGGCCCGGGCGCTGGCCGGCTGGACCCGCCCGGTGCAGCTCGTCGGGGCCGCCGTGCTGGTCGCGGTCGGCGTCCGGGGCCTGCTGTCCCTGCGCCGGACCCCGGACGACGTCGGCCAGGCGGCGGCTCCGAGCGGCGCTGGCCCGGGGTCGGTGCTGGTCCGCTTCGTCGCACTCACGGCGATCAACCCGCTGACGGCCGTGTACTTCGTCGTGCTGGCGGCCGGGCTGGGCAGCACGGTCGCCGGACCGGCCGCGGGGACGGCGTTCGTGCTCGGCGTCCTGGTGGCGTCGCTGGCCTGGCAGTGGGTGCTGGCCGGGATCGGCACGGTCGCCGGGGCGCGCCTGCCGCCCTGGGCCCGGACCGTGACCGGCGTCGTCGGCTACGTCACCGTGCTCGGCTACGCCGTCCACCTCGCCGCCTGAGCCGGTTCAGGAGCGTTCAACCGTGCATGATCACGGGGTGGGTTCGGGGGCGGCCTCGTGGCGACGGCGGCGCAGGTGCCACACCACCAGCGCCGTCACCACGGCGACCGCGGTGATCACGGCACCGGCCAGGCCGACCCGCCGCTCCACGACCTCGTACGAGGCACCCGCCAGGTAGCCGACCAGGCAGAAGGTCAGGCCCCAGACCAGGCCGCCGAGCGCGTTGTAGAACAGGAAGCGCCGGTAGGACATCCGGCTGACCCCGGCCAGGCCCGGCATGACCGCCCGCAGGAACGCCGTCCAGCGGCCGAGGAAGACCGCGAAGGCGCCGCGCTCCCGCAGGAAGGTCTGCGCGCCGTTGAGCCGGGTCTCGTGCTTGCGCAGCGGGCCCCAGCGCAGCACCCGGTCGCCGTAGTGCTTGCCCACCTCGAACCCCACGCTGTCGCCGACGACGGCCGCGAGGACGACGAGGATGCACAACGCCACGAGGTCGATCTGGTGCCGGGAGGCGAGCACCCCGCCGAGGACGACGGCGGTCTCCCCCGGGAGCACGAACCCGATGAAGATGGCGGCCTCGCCGAACACCAGCAGCCCGATGAGCAGGTAGGCCACGGCCGGCGGGAGGGTCAGGATTCCGTCGAGCACGACCACAGCCTGCCATGCCCGGCGCAGGTCGTGGTCGGGCTCGGCGCACCCTCGGGCCCCGGTCGCCGGGCCCGCCGGCCGTCAGTCCCGCGCGGACGCGGCGAGCGCCGTCCCGGCGAGCAGGACGACCACGCCCTCCACGAACAGGGAGGCGACCCCGAGCGGCTCCAGCCAGTTGCCGATGTCGTCGGTCGCGCCGGGGAGGCCGGTCGTCCGGCTGAGGACGTAGCCCAGGACCGTCGAGGCGGCGAGCAGCGCCGTGGCGAACCACACCACCCGATCGCCGCGGCGCAGCAGCGCCTCGGCCAGCAGGAGCGCCGCCACGACGAGCAGGCCGTACCCGACCCCGAGGTACGGCGTCTCCTCCAGCTTGCCCGGCAGGTCGATCACGTGGATCAGCGCGATGCCCAGCAGGCCGACGGCCCCGATCCCGCGGCGCAGGAGCAGGGCGCCCGACGTCGGGCCGGCCGCCGGCGCGGACGGGGCAGCGGGCGACGAGGACATCGACGAGGGCATCGACGACGGGACGGCGTAGGACGGGGAGCTCATGACAGGCCTCTCTGCACACGGAAGAGAATTACGTTCGGTAGTCTTTCGTAACTCACGGTAGAAACTTGATGGCTAACGGGTGCACCGCGGACGGTCAACGCCCGGTCAACTCCGCGCCACGTCCGGCCCTGGGGGCACGACGCAATAGGGTCGGCACTGTGACCGCGGACGGCACCGATCTCACCCTGATGGTCGTCGAGGACGACGAGTCCATCGGCCGGCCCCTGACGGCGGCGCTGCAGGCGCAGGGCTACGACGTGCTGTGGGCGCTGACCGCCGCGGAGGCCCTGGAGCTGGCCGCGCTCGAGCCGCCGGTCCTCGTCCTGCTCGACCTCGGCCTGCCCGACCTGGACGGCGTCGAGCTGTGCCGGCTGCTGCGGGCGTCCGTCCCCTCGACCGTGATCGTCGTCCTGTCGGCCCGCGCCGAGGACGTCGACGTCGTCCTGGGCCTGGAGGCCGGCGCGGACGACTACCTGACCAAGCCGTTCCGGCTGCCGGTGCTGCTGGCCCGGATCCGGGCGCACATGCGGCGCCAGGGGCCGCCCCCCGGGACGACGGCGGGCGAGGTCCTCGGCATCGGGGACCTGCGCCTCGACCTGGGCGCGCGCCGGGTGGAGGTGGCGGGCCGCGAGGTGCCGCTGCGTCCGAAGGAGTTCGACCTGCTCGCCCGGCTCGTCGCCGCGCACGGCCAGGCGGTCACCCGCGAGCAGCTGATGTCCCAGGTGTGGGACGAGCACTGGTCGGGCTCGACGAAGACGCTCGACATGCACGTCTCGTCGTTGCGCCGCAAGCTCGCCGAGCACGGCGAGGACCCCTCCGCCATCGTCACGCTGCGCGGCTACGGCTACCGCTACGACCCGCCCGGAGCCTGACCGACCGGCACCGGACCGACCGGCACCGGGGCCGCCGGCAGCAGCACGGTGAAGCCGGCGGGGCGCACCCGGGTCAGCTCCAGCCGGCCGCCGTCCGCCTCGATCAGCGAACGGGCCAGCGCCAGCCCGATCCCGGTGCCGCGGGCCTGCGGGGACCGGCGCCGGAAGATCGTGCTCGGGTCGGTCGTGATGCCCTCGCCCTCGTCACCGACCTCCACGAGCACGGCCTCCCCGGCGTCCTCGACCCGGACGGTCACCGTGCCGCCGCCGTGCACCAGCGCGTTGCCCAGCAGGACGTCGAGCACGGTGCGCAGCGCCGGGGCCGACACCGCGGCGGCCGGCACGTCGTGGTCCAGGCGCAGGTCCAGGCGCCGGCCGCCGCGCAGCAGCGGCTCGCTCCAGTGCGCCACGGCCTGCCCGGCGACCAGCGGGACCTCGGTGGAGTGCGCCGTCCCGCCGGTGTCCCGGGCGAGGTGGAGAAGGTCCTCGACGGTCTGCTCCAGCCGGTCCAGGCCGGTCAGCGCCTCGACCGTGGCCGAACGCAGGTCCGCGCCCGGCGTCAGCAGGGCCGCCTCGAGCCCGATCCGGACGGCGGTCAGCGGGGTGCGCAGCTGGTGGCTGGCGTCGGAGGAGAATCGCCGCTCGCGGTCGAGCATGTCCCGCAGGCGGCGCGCCGTCCGCTCCAGGTTGGTGCTCACGGCGTCCACCTCGAGCACGCCCGCCGGCACGGCCCGCACCGAGAAGTCGCCCTGGCCGAGCTGGTCGGCGGCCGTGGCGAGCTGCTGCAGCGGCCGGGCGATCTGCCGGGCCCGGGCCCGCGCCAGCCCCGTCACCAGGATCAGGACGACGGCCGCCAGCGCGGCCATCAGCGCCCAGGTGGCGTAGGTCCGCTTCCTGACCTCCTGGTAGGGCCGCGCCGACCGGACGAGGATGACGTTTCCGTCGTCCCGCGGGATGGGGACGACGACGACGAGCTGGTCCCCGACCAGGCCGTCCTGCTCCAGGTCGGTGGCGGCGACCGCCGTGACGATGGATTCACCCCGTTCGGGGCCGGCCCCGGCCACCCGCAGCCCGTTCGCGGTGTAGACGCCGAGCTCGGTCTGCGCCGGCTGCGGCACGCTGAACCCCGCCGCACGGTCGGCGTCGAGCCCGCCCGGGATCGCGGCGGACAGCTGGGTGCGCAGCTTCTCCG